>Ga0182021_10000605_pt1 | contig 39093 bp, 27 predicted proteins | sample 612E3MmetaG_FD_120493 | JGI IMG/M metagenome (GOLD analysis project Ga0182021, IMG submission 120493) | Permafrost microbial communities from Stordalen Mire, Sweden - 612E3M metaG (Illumina Assembly) | ecosystem: Environmental > Terrestrial > Soil > Wetlands > Permafrost | place: Sweden...
GCCGCCCACCACCCAGTCTCCACTCCATCCAGAATTGATGAAGCGCACATTCAGGTCCGGAAAGCGGGTGAGGACGTAGGTCTCAACGAATCCGGTGTAAAGGCCCTGCTCGGTGATGCTGTCCCCATAGAACACCACGCGGTCGTTGGGGTAAAGATAGAAGGGACCAGCCTGCTGTGAGTTGGCTGATCCCAGGGCGGCGCACACGGTGAGTACGGCAATGACCGTCGATCGGATTAAAGGGCACATTTCGGGTCAAAGGACGGCATGGAGCCTCAAAAGTTTATCTTCGCCGCGAATTGCATTACGCGCGGATTACCAGCCGTACCCGTGACTTTGCCGAAATCTTTACCGGAGAAATCGGAGTTGGGGTTCCCAAACTGGGGAGTATTGGTGACGTTGAACAACTCAACTCTTAGCTGAAGCTGCGTGCGCTCCGTGACCTGAACATTCTTGAAGAATGAGAAATCCATATTGAAGAAGCCGGGGCCGCGCAGGAAGTTTCGGCTCAAGTTCCCAGCTTCAGTTTCGCCCAGAGGCGGCGTGCAGAGGGCCTTGATACAGAAGGCCAAGGGATCGAAGTACTGTCCGTTCCGTCCAACGGTCGGGTGTGCCAGGATGGGATCGTGTACGAGGTTCGGGCGGAGACCAGAATTGTTTTGCAGGTTCCCGTTTTGAATGACGTTCACGGGAAGACCGCTGTGGATTTCCGTAATTCCATTTACCTGCCAGCCGCCCAAAATCGCATCTCCCACCCGGCTCAGATGAGACAAAAACATGCGGTTCCTGCCCAAGGGAAACTCGTAGGTGAAGCTGCCGATCAGGTTGTGAGCGATGTCGTTCCCAGAGACGGCCCGTTCCGCCGCTAGGTTGAAGGGATCCTGGGGTTCCTGGTGGTTTCGCCCCAGATTAAAAGGGGCTGGACCATTGTCGATGCTCTTTCCGTAGGTATAGGCAACGAGGAAGCTGAGATGGTCCGAGTATCGCTTCGTAGCCTTCACCTGAAGCGAATTGTAGTTGCCGTCGCCAACCGAAAAGAGGCCATGAATGTGCCCCAGCAAAGGGAATGGGTTGTTTCGGTTGATGTCGCCGATGGCGTAAGGCAGCTTACGGCTTTGCGATCCGACAAAGCCGACCTCCAAGCTCAAGTTCGACGCGATTTCGCGCTGGAGCGTGAAGTTATAAAGTTGCGAATATCCAGTGCGAAGCGCGGGATTTACATAGTAAACCTGTTGAGCCTTCGAGTTGGGAATGTCAGCCGGGGCGATGCTCGAAACTCCGCTGGGTATTTTGACAGTGGTGTTTCGCAGCACCCCCGCGTCTAAAATGTAATGATAAGGAGGAGGAGGAGCGTCGAAAGGGCCGTTGTAATAGCTGTTGTCATAAGCGCGTTGATCGTTGAACGGATAGTTCTTGGTGAGAATATCCTCGCGAGCGTCATTCTCGGGTGTGTAGTACACGCCGTAACCGCCACGCAGCACGGTGCGTGTGCCGAACTGGTAGGCGAATCCGACGCGCGGTCCAAAATTATTCTTGTCCGCGTTGATGAGAGCGTTCGAGTTGCCGCCTCGTCCCGCAAGGAGGATATTGCCTGTCTTGGGGTCAAAATTTGTGGACTGGTTCCGCGCCTCGGTGTAGGGGTTTTGGAATTCGTAGCGGACTCCATAGAACAAGGACAGCTTCGAGGTGGCTCGCCACGTATCCTGGACGAATCCGTGCAATTCCCAGCTCTTGGTTAACGGGTTGGTAAGCTGCAGCCCGATATCAACATAGGTTGGTACGCCGAGGAGCAAATCTGCGACGTCCGACCCTCCATACGTGTAGTAGGCGCTATAGTCAACGAACACCAGCGAATACGGGTCGCTCGTGGCGCTGACCTGATAGGGGCCACCGGAATAGTACTGGTAGCCGGTGGGGAACAAGGAAAATCCTGGTCTGGAACTTACATTTCGGTATTCTCCCCCGAACTTGAGCTGATGAGAGCCCAGGTTCAGAGAGATGTTGTCGAGGAATTGGTAGTTTCGGTCCAGAAAGGTGAGCGGTTTGTACGTGGAGCCGCCAAAATATTCATAAAAACCGGCCAGGTACATGGTCGGGAAACCCGAAGACTGGGGGAATCCGGGCACGTTCACGTTCCCGACCCCATACCGATCAGCCAGGTTTCTTCCGTTCAGCAGGCTCAACTGTTCGAGCGCAAAATTATTGAACCCAAAGCGAAATTCATTGACGATCCGCGGAGAGAAAGTGTGCGTTTCGTTCAGGGAGATTGCCTGATTGCGGGTGTGCGTATTGTCACCCGTGTCGGCGCCGCCCCCGCCCTGCACGGGGATCTGGCCAGCGTACTGATCGCCAACGAAACTGGCGAACCTGGCAAGGTGGTATTCGCCAGAGAGGCGGTCGTTGGCATTAATGTAGTGGTCAATACGAGTGTCCACCGTATCGGAATTGAAACTTGTCTTGAAGAGCGACGTGGCGTTCAGGTACCAGCCGTTTTGCTCGCCCGGCAGGGTGGGAACGGGAAGGAAATTCTGCAGAGTTGCCAAGCCGGCCGGGCTCACCCGATCCGCTGGAATGATGTTCCCGTCAAACTGCTGTACGGATTCGCCGTAGCTCGCCGCCGTGATCTGCGGGTCAAAAATGGGGATTTGGTTTCCAGTGTTCGGATCGATCAAGCCTGACAGATCGATGTCGCCATTGGGAAGAATTTTGATCTGGTTGGTTGGAGGTACGCTGGTGAAGTCGGAGCTGCCATCGTGATTTCGCAGACCTTCATAGGACGCGAAAAAGAAAGTGTGGTCTTTCCGGATCGGCCCACCCAGGGTTCCGCCGAAATTGTTCTGATTCAGTTGCGACCCACTCTGGGAAAAATAGTCCCGGGCTGCCGTGACATTGGGACGGTAGAAATCGTAGAGACTGCCGTGAAACGCGTTGCCGCCGGGCTTGGTTTCCAGCAGGACCACCGCTCCGGAGGCCCTGCCAAACTCCGCAGCATATGCGGACGTAACCACCTTAAATTCCTGCACCGCGTCGACGCTGGGCGTGATGCTGGCATCGTTGTTGCGATTCCCTGTCACCTCAATTCCGCCCAGGACGACCGAATTCGCAAATTCCCGCTGGCCGTTGACGGACAGGTTGTCGCTATTTCCTCCGCCTCCGTTGGATACGCCTGTTGTAAGCCGGGTGAGGTCGAGGACATTGCGGCCGAGGAGCGGCAAGTTCAAGATTTCCCGAGTTTCGATGACTTGGCCGGTATCCACGCTTTGGGTCTGCAAGACAGGCGTCGCCGCCGTGACCGTAACCGACTCCGAAACTGAGCCTACCGTCAGGCTGAGATCCAGGCTGATCTGCTGGTCGACATGCAAGTCGACACTGCGGGAGAGCGACTTAAATCCCTGCATGGTTACCGTTACCGTGTAGGTCCCTGGAACCAGGTGCGCGAGACGATAGTTGCCAGTGTCTTCGCTTACGGCTTCTTGAGCGACCCCGGTCGCCTGATTCTTGGCGGTGATCACCGCAGCAGGGACCACCGCTCCCGTCGAGTCAGTCACCCGGCCTTGAATGGACCCGGAGGTCGCCTGGGTAAACGCAGCGGGCGCCACAGCCAATGCAAATACCACCAGAGCTATCGCCGACAGAATGACTTTCCTCATATTGCCTCCTGGATCATCTTCATAACTCGCCATCGTGACACGCCGCCGGGTTTTGTCTGGCCGCTGTCAGGAATTGCATAAACGTTTGCCCGAGGCTCCCACACCTGTCACTCCAAGAGCGTCACCACCGAAACCGCCAGACCCGGCAGGGTCAGACGATCCGAAGTCATCTCGCTGGAAGCAGGAGCGTTGAACCCGGTGTTTTGATCGACGATTTCCATGCGCGCATGCACAACTCCAGCCAGTGAAAGCTGAAATGTGCGATCCCGTTTGTTCACAATCAAAAGCTTCTTCGTCCCCTGCGGGGTCACGAACGCCTGAGCGAACACATACGGTGTGCCGAGTTTTGTCTCCACGAGTTTGTCGCCCGGCCCGAAGTTGTCCCGCAAAAGCTTCAGGACCCAGTAGCGCGCATTCGGCTGGCCTGAATTCCAATCGACCATGGAGACGCTCGGAAACTGCGATGGGTATCCAACCAGCTGGGACTCGCCGACCACTTCGATCCCGAGCTGCGCCAATTGCCCATACAGGTACGCATAGACTGCGGCACTTAAATTCCAATAGGAAGCGGGGATCGGTGGGGGGCCAGCCGAGGCATCGACCTGTCCGATATCTTCGGCACGAATGGTGCCCACCTCGTTCAGCATGGTTTGCGTCTGCGGCGAAAGTCGGCGTCGGACGGATTCGATGTAGCGAACGGTATCGAGGAAATGATCGGCTTGCTCAAAGAAAGTGAAAGGATGAACCTCAGGACCCTGGTCGGCGGTCGGAACGGCGTAAAAGTGATACGAAATCGCGTCCAGCGGGATGCCAGGCTGGTGGTTCTTGGGATCCAGAAAATACTCGAAGAACTCCGGGCTTTTCGACGGTGTGGCCAGGCTCATTCCGACAAACTTCATCTGAGGCGCCACCGCGCGAATGGATGTGACCACGGCGTCATAGATCCTGGTGTAGGTCTGCGCCGTGATCGCATGCTCGTACTCCGGTTCGTTCAGTACTTCCCAGTAGTCGATCTTGAAGTGATGTCCGGAATCGTGGCGTTGGCCGTGCTCGTCCGTGAAGCCTCCCTGGGAATACCAACTGGCGAGCCGGGCATAGTAGCCAGCGACTTCTTTCAACGTTGGATCGCGCAACTCCGTTCCTTGTTCGTAATTCCACGTGACTTCGTTGGCATCGCCCGGGTAAGGGACCGGCTTGCCGGTCTTGAACATCCATTGCGGGATCGTGCTGAAATTCAGAACCACCGAATGTCCACTGGTGGCCTGGAGAAAATCCAGAGTCAGGGGATCGATCAGCTGAAAATCCCAAAAGGTTCTGTCGGCCGCCGGAGGCTCCAGTTCCGCCACGCCCAGCCGTGGATACGGAAACCACGGAACGTACCGAACGTAGTCTGCTTTCAAATCGCGCAATCCCTGGAACGAGCGATCATGAATCGGCGACCCTCTCCGCAAAAGCGTATTGACCACGACCTGTAGCGTCGCAGTGGTCTTCGAGATGTGCTCCACCTGGTTCCAATTCACCTTGACCTCTTCTGCGGAAGAGGCTGCGAGCACGGGGATGCTCATCGCGAGGCACACCATGACCCCGAGCGCCCGGGACGCAAGTGCACGAGTTGCAATGAATCGATCCAAGACTCCTCGGACAATCCCCTGTGCGGGGAAAACTTCTAGTCCCCAGCAGCAACCGGCCTGCCGGCCTGCTTGAACCTTACTTCGACCAATCCGACAGAACTGGGAGTCGACACGATTCCGTTGGCATCCGCCTTGGCGCCGGAAATTTTCTCGTTCGCCGTATAAAAGATCGTGAATGAATCCGGTCCCTCTTCTACCAGGCCAAGCGGCGTCCGGACTTCGGTCGCCCAGATCCGGCCTTCGTTCTGCACCACCAGGTGTTTTCCCGGGCCCCAGTGAATCCCGTCCGAGGACAGTGTGTAGCCGATGGCGTTCGGTGCGTCGGTGTCGTATACGGCGGCATAAGTCCCGTCGGAGAGCCGTGTGACAATCGGATTTTCGATAAACCGCGACTCCACTTTGAGCGGATTCAACTCGGTGCAACGCTTCCAGGGTCCAGACAATTTCGGCGCCCAAGCCAGACCAACCTGCCACAGAGAAATGGGAAGCGTTTCCGTATGCGCGCTTCCGTAGAATGCGTACCACTTGCCCCCGACGTTATAAGGGAAGAACGAGTCTGTGCCCTGCAATCCTTCCCAAGTGTCGGAGTCCTTTCCGCGTTGGAGGATAACGCCTGCATCTTCGTATGGGCCGTCGATGCCCTTGATCCCAGCTGTCTTGGAGATGGCTCTCCAGATGCGGCCTTCGTGATTCGTCAGCCACTCTTTGGGAGTATCTGGAGCGGCCTGATAGGCCACGTAAAACAAATTCCACCGATTGTCTTTGGAATCGTAGACGGGCAGCGGAGACCACAATGCCGCGCGCGGGTCTTTCCCGGTAAAATCTCCACTCGATTCAAGAACCGTCGATCGCCGCGTCCAGTTGGTTCGGTCGCGGCTGACCCAGTGCGCCAGCTTCATCTTCACCCAGTGCGGATCGCCGACCATTTCCGACGTGAACAGGTGGTAGGTTCCGTCCAACTTCAAAACCCGCCCCCCCTCAAAGCCATACTTGTTTCCTCCGGCACCGGCGGAGCGAATCGTCAGGACGGGGCCGCCGAATTGCCGCGTCACGACCATTTCAGAGTCTGTCGCCATCGCATGACCGATAGACACGAAGGCGACAAACATCAGACCGACAAGTGTCCTCCAAGCGGGCCTTCTGCTGATTTCGCCAAGCGTCGAGAACGTCACGCTCCTCTTGTAGGAGTTCCACATTCGCCATCGCAAGGTAATCGAGGTTATGGGGACCGTTAAGTGCGGTTCCTTACTGCCATTGGCCTCCAAAACGTCCTTCCAAGGATGTCTGCGCCCTGCAGTTTCGCGTCGAGCGGTGCCCGGATGAAGGACGGTTTGGTGCGGCCCTTACAAAACAGTTCTTAGTAGGGGTCGATTCATCCGCAAATCGCTGCTAGCACAGCCTTTCTAGTATCGGCTAGCGATTCAAATTAACCTTTACTAACCTACAAAATAACCGTTACTGCAAACCAGAATGTGTTTCGGGCGCCCTGGGTTGACGCACCCAGAGAGGGGGTGCTATCGTGCGGCAGTAAAAGATTGCAGCAAGCAGTTCCGTACAGTCCTGTACTCAGTTCCGCTAGGTTGGGACTCGTAACAAAATTCTCTTTGAGCCCTGTGACCCATTCCATCTCACTCTTCGAAAAGCGCGAGGAGCTTCGCCGAGTTCTAGAAAGCAAACACTTTGCGGGCTCACCGAAGAAGACTCGCTTCCTTGAGTTTGTCTCGGAACAGGCTTTTCTCGGCAATGGGGAGAAGCTCAATGAGTATCTGATTGGCGTCGAAGTCTATGAACGGGGCTCGGACTTTAATCCACAAAAGGACCCGATCGTACGCGTCCAGGCCCATGAGATCCGACGGCAACTCAAGAAACATTACGAAGAGGACGGGAAAGACCGCCCCCTCCGCATTGACCTGCCCTCGGGTCACTACGTGCCCGTTTTCAGCAGAAGCATGCCGGAAGAACCAGTCGTGGCGGAGGCCTCAGCGGACACGACGAACGTGATCTGGCAACGTGCCGGCCGATGGCATCTTGTTCTCACCATAACTCTGGCTGCCGTCTGCCTTGTGTTGATAATTCTCTTGGTCACCACGGGCCGGAGAAATGAGCGGGCCACCAATTCGCGGCCTCCCACGGCTGTGTTGCCGGAGAGCTTGGATTGGTTCTGGCGTCCATTCCTTCCGCCGGCGGCGCCCCCGCTCGTCATCATCCCGAACCATCCGTTACTGCGGGCGGCCCATGAGGGCGACAGCGCGCAGACTCTAGCCAGTGGGCATGACATACCCAAATCAAGTCTTCCCGAGTTTCGCGAAACCATTCATTTCCGGGAGTTGAAACGGTTTCTGTTCGTGCCGTCCTTGACCGACTTCACGTCGGTGGGCGAGACCATGGGAGTCATCAGCTTGTGCGAGATGTTTTCCAGCGTCGGTCAGAAATGCAGAGTGCAGCAGTCGAGGCTCGCCAACTTCGAGGAGATCAAGCAGGACAACGCGATCCTGTTGGGAGGCAATCAGGCCTGGAGTGGCAGGGTCTTCCTCAATGTCGAGGGCTTTCATTTCCAGAGCGGCGTAATTCTCAACCGCAATCCTCGCCCGGGAGAGAAAGCGGTCTACAAACCTGAATTCGATTCCGTAACCAACCAGCTAACCCGCGACTACGCCTTGGTGTTGATGGTCCCAAACGAACGAAAAGAAAATCGTGTCCTCCTGATCTATGGCATCTACACACAGGGATCGCAGGCAGCGATTGAATATCTGAAGAATCCGGAGCACATGACGGAACTCCGCAAAGCCCTGATGGATCTGTCTCCCGATCACAAGACGATCCCGCCCTACTTCCAGGCTCTGCTGACGACAACGGTTGAAAACTCCGTCCCCGGTAATTCAGCCCTGGTAGCTGTCCGAGTCATTGCCAATTGAGGCCGAGCCATGTCGTTGCAATTGCAAGATTGCAAGGAGGAGTGGCACTGTCATTCGGTCCCGTGCCATTCCCGCGCTCCGTTAACGCGGAACTGCACAGAATTAGCTGCGCTAGATGCCATCTGCCGCTGGCTAACTAATTGGAACTACATTGGCACGAGGATTCGAGTCCCACCTGAGGGCGCGATTGCGACAGGTATGACCCCGGCCCGTAGTCCCGAGCTAGCCTCCCTGGACCTTGCGGAGTCAGCGTTCAGCAAATCCAGGGTTCGGAACGTCCGGTATTGCCAGGTGCAAAATCCGGTGCATCGTTTCGCATATGAATCCTGCGAATGCATAACTGGTTGCTTTATGAGGCACTTGGAGAGCAACGCCCTGCAGACTTCCTGTTATTTCTGGTCCTATTTTTAAGTTTTTTATTATCAATAATTTACGAGCGGAAGTGGTGGAACTGGCAGACACATCATCTGGACTCCGCAATCCTCTTGAGCTCTGCAAGCCTCACAGAAAAAATGCATTCCCCCAACGCCGTGCGGACTTAACTGGTCCATGAAGGCCGCGAGCAGTACAGGGCAGTAACCCGCGAGTGCAAGCAGTCGGTGCAAAATCCGGTGCAGCATATTCCTCCACTGCCCCTTTCTAGACTCCTCTAGTTAATCTATAAAGATCCGGTCGACAAGGATTCCAGAACATCTTCGTAGCCTACGAAAAGAGCGGCGGGGGCGCAGTTGTGATGACCAACGGAGACGCCGGCGGCCTGCTGGGCGACGAACTCATGCACAGCAAGGCCTGACTTTCGGGAACTCCAGGAGGAACAGCCTCAACATCGCTCACCGCACGCAGTTTGATATGTCGCTGCACAAGATATTCAAGCCGACCCAGAAGGTGGACATGCAGTTTCGTACCGAGGCGTTCAACATTTTCAACCACACGCAATACTCGGGTTTGAATAGTCCGGTAGGCACCGACTATTTCATGCGGGCGAATGGGGCGCATGAGGCCCGAGTGATTCAATTGGCCCTCAAGGTTGTATTCTGATTTGGTCGAAAGCAAACGGACTTTCCTTGGAGAAGTTCTTCACGATGCGCAAACCAACAATCCCGGTGTCGTTTGGTTCTGTTCTAGTTTTGGTTCTGATCACCCTCAAACCCCATCCATCGTTTGCGGCAACCGTTATGGCCATTTCGGAGGGCACCAATCAGGTTCGCGTCGTTCTGCTGGCAGATGACGTGATCCGGCTTCGAGTTGGTCCAGGCGGACTCTTTCCGAACGACAGCAACCCAGAGTATTCGGTGATTAAGCCCGATTCCGAATGGCCGGGCGTACCGAACCGGAGTTCCAATCCGGACACGATCGACACCGGGAAACTACGACTTGTATTCACCCACAACCCGCTCACACTGACGATCTCCGACCATGGCGGCCATGAACTGGTAAGCAATTATGCGGTTGATTTCACTCGTACGAAAGCCGCGTGGGACCTGAAAAACGAGGAGCACGTGTACGGATTTGGAGACAAAAAGAACGATATCGACAAACGTGGGACCCGGATGGAAATGTGGAACGTCGACACCGATAATCAGGACCAGTCCAACGGGTTGATGGGCTACAAGAGCATTCCCATGTTTTGGAGCAGCCGGGGATATGGAGTCTACTTGCACAATTGGTGGCGCTCGAGATTCGATATGGGGCGATTCAATAGCGGCCGAGTGGAGATCTCCGTCGATGGCGGCGAGATGGACTTCTACATATTTTATGGCCCATCCTTCAAGCAGATTGTGAATCGTTATACGGAACTGACCGGACGCCCCGCGCTACTGCCTAAGTGGGCATTCGGGTTCCACCAGGGCGGGGCAGGCAATGACCGTGGTCGCCAATGGGCTTCCAATATCGCGAGCAACATGCGCAAGCATCGCCTTCCGATTGACGTCATTTACTACGATGACGTGGACCAGGCGACGTTTACCAAGGCCTTTGCGCAAAATATGTGGAACGAATACCACGTGAAGATCACTGCCGGTTATGGAATGCCGTGGGCCTACGAAGGATCTGCCCAGTGGAATTATCTGAACAATCTAAACCCGAAGGGCTTGATCGTTGATGCAGAAGGCAAAGCGTTGGTGCACCAAGGCAACGGAATGGACAAAGCGTTCACTGAAGTCGACTATTTCAATCCCGCGGCCAGCGACGCGACGTTCGATGCGATATGGGCGGGTCCGCTGCAAAACGGCGTGTGGAACGGGATGCTGGATTTTGGCGAACTGGACTATGTTCCCGACCCGGAGAACGCATTCTTTCCTTCCTTCACAAACCCCAAACGCTCCGTGGAGGAGATGCACAATATCTACGCCATCGCCTATTTCACTCAGATGATGACTCGCGCGGCAAACTTTGTAGCGGGGGTCAAGACTAAGTCAAGGATGATCGGCTATTGCCGCCCGGGAGCCGCAGGCTCGCAGCGATATGGTTGGACCTCAACTGGCGACTCGCAACCGACCTTCGATGGACTGCAGATGCATACCAAAGGCGTCTTGAATCTTGCGATGTCTGGCTATTCGGCTGTGGGATATGACATCGGGGGTTGGATGGGTGTTCCCGCGGATGATGTATATGCCCGCTGGTTTGAAGCCGGCATGTTCAACCCGTTCGCATGGGCACATGGTGAGGGAGATCACAGCTGCTACATACGGCCCAGGGAAATCATCAGCATCTGTCGGGCCGTGCTGGAAAAGCGTTATCAGCTTCTTCCTTATATTTACAGCCTGAATTTTGAGTCTAGTCAGAACGGGACTCCGATGCTGCGAACGCTACCCTTCGAAACGGACGGCGAAGCAGGAACCGCAGACATCAACGATGAGTGGTTTCTGGGACCGTTCATTCTCGTCGCTCCGGTCTTGGATGCGCAATCGTCGCGAAACGTGTTCCTCCCTTCTGGGCAATGGTTTGACTATGCCGATGGGAAAACTGTCTACGAAGGAGGAAGAAAGATCTTCTATGAGGCCGATCTAGGCAAAATCCCGGTATTCATCAAAGCAGGAGCAATCATTCCCACGGGCCCTGTCATGCAGTATTCCTCCGAGAAGGCGCTAGATCCTCTGATTCTCGATGTCTATCCCGGAAAAGAAAGCTCGTCGTTTGTCCTATTTGAAGATGACGGAGAATATGGATACGAAGAGGGCAAGTACTCCACCACGAAATTCGATTGCATAAACAAAGACGGAACGATCATCGTCACCGTCGGTGCTCGCAACTCTCGTGGAGGCTACCTTCCGGAAAAACGACGATATGTTGTCAAAGTGCACGGACGCCCACCCGCGCGATACGCTGTCAGGCTGAATCGTGCCATTCTCTCTCAGGGGTGGGATTACGCGGCGAATGAGCAAGTCTTGACCGTAACGATCAATGACGAGGGCAGAGAGAGTATTGTGAGTATTGAACCGGTGTAAGGTGTGTATCAGCGCAGCTCGAATCGTTCACCGAACGGGCTAGTGGGATCCTGCCTGTCCTGAGCTGCCCAATTTCCGCACGAATCTGAGTATGATTTCGTCAAGAATAACAGGCCGTCGATGTCGCAAGTGGCTCCGTAAAGTGTTCTGCGTTAGAAGCTTAATTTCAACGAAGCCTGTGCTTGACGAGCCCCGATCGAGGTGTACCAGATCTGTCCAAACGATTCGCTGTCCACACTCGTATTCGGGTCACCGAAAACAGGATGATTGAATGCGTTCTGGGCCTCGATGCGGAATTCAAGCCTCATCCCTTCCCTGACGCGGGCCAGGGAAAAATCCTTGGCGAGCGCCAGATCGGATGAAAACTGCCTTGGGGTCCGGACAGACCCGATGGTACGGGGCGCTGTGCCGATCGTGTAATCCGCTGGTCGTTGCAGTGCCTCTGGATTGGCGAAGTAATTAAAATTCCATCCTTTGCTGTAGTTCCGTCTGGGTTTCGCAGCCATATCGGGCCGCTGTCCATACGTTGGAAGGGCCTTGCCATCTGCAATTCCAAAAGAAAGCGGCCGCCCGGAGGCAATACGCCAGATGCCGCTCGTCTTCCACCCGCCCAGAACTGCATTCCAACCTCGTCGCATACTTCCCCCGAAGGCCTTCCCTCGGCCGACCGGCAAATCATAGGTGTAGCTGAATTGCACAACGTGCGGGATGTCGAAAGTAGAAAGGCTTCGTTCCAGGTACAGCTTGTTGGGATCGACGATACTGATAAAGCTGCCCAGCCACGTTGTGTTGTCATCGTTGGCCGACGCATCGTCAATCGATTTCGACCACACGTACGTCACCAGGAACTGCAGGCCGTTCGAGTAGGCCTTTTCCGCTTTCAATTGCAGGCCATGATAGATAGAGCTGCCGATCGGTGGAACTTCCGTGGAAACGCCCGTGTACTGCGGATAGGGAAGCTGCAACTGGTATTTCTGTACTTGATCGTAGTAGAGACTGCTGTTCGGATCCGTAATATACCCCGCGAACGGGTTATCTACATAGGTAAGAAGGTCCTCGATTTGGGCAGGAGTGTAGTTCTCAATTTGCGGACCGAGATGGTTTACGGAATTCGCCCCTGCGTAATACAAGTGCGTGCCCTTCTTGCCCACATATTCCGCGCTGGCAATAATTTTCCACGGCATCTGCCGTTCAAAGCCGAAGCTCCAGCTCTGTTCATAGGGTGTGTTCGTCATGGTGCGCGTGGGCCCTACTCCGGCAAACCCGATGTCGTTCCAAGCCCCAAGGGTATTGCCCTGGGGCAGGGTCAAACCGTCGGGGAATGGGTTGCTGGTACGGGCATACGGCGTCGCACCGTCGTCCTGAAAAGTACCGGAGATATTGGTCCAGACGTTGTAACCCTGGGCGGTGTAGGGCGTGACACCCGACGCGCCTGACCGCGGCTGTGAGAAGTAAATGCCATATCCGCCACGCACCACCGTATTGGGAGCGAACTGAAATGCAAATCCGATTCGCGGCTGGAAGTCTTTCCAGTCCATATTCACGACTCTGCGTTCTCGCGAACTGGCAAAGTGTTCCGCACCGTAGAGGGTCCCCAGCGACATTACACCGGAAAGAGGAGATGGGGCTGTAAGATCCAGCCAATTCTGCCGGTTGAATCTTTCCGTCCTGGGCACGCTAGCGTCATAGCGAATGCCCAAGTTGAGAGTCAGCTTGCTGTTTGCCTTCCAGTTATCCTGGAAGAACGTCGCGAATTGGAAGTCGGTCGTCGCGGGTTCGATCTGAATCTCATATTCCCCGCACCACTGGCACGCCATTCCCATCATGAAGCTGGCCATGGCGTCGCCACCGCACACATCGTTTCCTAGTCCCACGCACTGCGACGTTCCACTTTGATCGAAACTGAAATCGCCCACCGGCGAATTTGTCTGCAGGTAGTTCATCTGGTGCATACGGCCTTCAAAGCCAAATTTCATTTCTTGCGATCCGCTCATCTTGTTGAACAAAATGGAAAGCTGGCCCGTGTTCTTGCCTTGCTTGTAGTTTCCCCACGGGTCAGAACCCAGACTGCGTCCGTTGGCTTGCCAGTAATCGCCGTTGATGTACATGGTGGGAACGCCAGGAAATCCTTCCGTCTTCAAATACGAAGGCAACCCCAATTCCGCGATGGGGTCGGCGACCTTAACGTTGTTATTCAGGGGATCGATGCCCTTGGTGTTATAGGAAAAAATCTGCATCGAACCACGAGTGAATCCAAAGGTCGCGGCCATCAGGAAAGTTGGGCTGAACGTATAGGTATCGTTAATGGCAAATAGGTTGATAGCACCTTTATTCGAGCCAGCCCCGCAGGGATCGGTGAAGTTCCCGAAACAGTTAAACGGATCGCTGTGGCTCCATTGGCGAGCGTACTTCGCGCTCAGCATATGCTTTTCGCTGAAGCGATGATCGATTTTGATATCGAACTGATCATTGCGATAGGCGCTCGTCCCCGTCGCATGCCAGTTGTGATAGATCGTCGGTGAAGTCATGTTCGTGGATGGCCGGGGCAGGAGCTGCATCATCTTGTAGCCAACGGGATCAATCAGATTACCCGGAATACCACTGGGCGGTTGAAACTCGCCCGGCAGTTGAGGGTTGGGACTTCCCGGACTGATATACATCCCCACATTGTTGTATGGAACGAATGTGCTGCGTGACGGACCTCCAGTTTCGGGATCATAGACCCCCGAAAATGGATCCCAAATCTGCCCTTGGGCGACACTGCATAGCCCAGTGGAATCGAACGCTCCGCCGTAGTAGGAACATACCTCGCTAAAATCGCCGTTCATCATCAGATCTGTAGGAACGCCGGCGTTGTATGTGCTTTGCGATGTTTGGCGTACGCCATCCCAATCAAAGAAGAAGAACGTCTTGCTCTTAAGAATCGGTCCGCCGATCGCCCCACCATAGTTGTTCCGCTGGGCAGGCTGCCGAGGATCGCCCTGGTAGTTCGCGTACCATTCATTGGCATTGAGTTTGTCGCTGCGGAAATAGTCATACACGCTTCCATGGAACGAATTCGATCCCGAGCGGGTGACCATGTTGACAATCGAAGCGCCCGAGAATCCATACTCCGCGCTGAAGTTCGATTGCTGTACCTTGAATTCGTCGACCGCTTCCGGAGAAGGAGTATACGCAGCTTCGGTAACGCCGCCGTTGGGCTCGAAGTTGGTAACGGAAGCGCCATCCATCAGGATGTCCGCCGTGGCATTGCGGGTGCCGTTGGAAATAAAGTTGGTGCCGCCGCAGCCTTTGCACTGATCATCCGCGTAGGTAACGCCGGCAGTCAGATAGGTCAGATCCATGACCTGGCGCCCGACATTTGGCAGGTTGGCGATGAAATTCCGGTTGATGACCTGCCCTGTAGTCGCATCTTCCGTAGCGATGGTCTGCGTTTGCGCTTGCACCTCGACGCTCTGAGTGGTGCTGGCCACCTTTAGCGTTACGTTGGCGGTGGCGTTGTCATTGATGCTGACCCGGACATTGGTGTGGACAACTTTCTCGAAGCCCGCCATTTCCACCGTCACGCTATACAAACCCGGCGGAATCGAGCGGAACAGGTATCTGCCCGTGGTGTCCGATGTCGCGTTGAACTTGTACCCTTTTTCCTGGTCCGTGAGTGTGACCTTGGCGCCCTGGACTACCGCTCCTGTAGGGTCAGTCAAAATGCCGCTGACTGTGCCAAAGTATGCCTGGCCGAAAAGCATGACTGGTAATGTGGTCAGGATTACGACCACAAATATTCGCAATGGAACCCTTCGGCTATTCCGCCCGGATTTTGCGTCCAAAGTATGCATCACGACCTCCATCACCTTGATGAACCAGCCATTCGGAGCGACCGCACAGGATACCTGTGCAGTGCAGCCTTGGAAAGTACAGTCCTCACAATAACTCAAACCCGCCGTTGAAGCCCGGTAGCCGCCTTCAACAGCTCTCCTACCGGTTGCGAACACTTCCGCGAATCACGACAACGGACGCAGCCGGCAACTCATAGGACGTATTTGCATTGGCGGTTTTCTGCAAACGCAGTATTGGTCCATCCGGGTCGGCGCTGCCTGCTGTATCCAAGACTACGGAAGGCTGACCGGGAGATTCTGCGTGCCCGGCAGGCCGCGTTTGTCCCGGATGCCAGTGATACTGATCTTTTCCGAAGATGGAAATGTCGACCAAACCTTCAAAGGAAAGCAGATTCCCCTGGTCGTGCCGTTCGAAAGCGATTTTCACACTATGTGGGTTGCCTTGGTCCCGGTTCACCAGTAGAAGTGACCATTGTCCATCAGGGCGCTTCAATGCGTAAGCTGTGACCAGCGCATGCCCCGCATCGTCGGCAATGTCGCTCGTGGCCGGGAATACCTTGTGCAGTTGCGCCCCGGGGGCGATCCATTCCAGATTGACGAGCTGCGAAACGAAGAATTGCGCCAGCGGCTGCTGGACGTTGTACTGGCGGTCGACACTGAGCAGCCCAAATGTCCCGGGCGAGTCGTTGCATCCGTGTTCGATCGGCAATGGCAGATAGTGAAAGAAGTACAATCCATTACCGCCGCCAGTGAGGAACGCGCCGACATAATCGGCGAGCCAAAGGCCACCAAAAATGTCCATGTAGGTCTCACTGGCACTCGAAGAGAGATTCCCTTCCGTAATAAAGAACGGAACTTCCTTGGGCACTCCGTCCTCGCGCCAGACCTGCATGATGTGGGTAACGAGTTGTGGCTCGTCATAGAGGCTGCCCCAAGGAATTTTGCATGGATCGTAGGGATAGTGCTCGAAAGAGAAAAATGACAGATCCTTTAAGTGATCGTGGCGTTTCAGGTACAGGATAAAACGCGCCGTCCATGACACGTTCCCTTGCGCGTCGGGCCAGGTCCGAATGTCCTGGTTCACACCCTCAAACGAGGGTCCCCCTAACTTTAGCTTTGGGTCGAGACGGTGTAGGGCTGTCGCCCATTGTATGTACAGTGCACCGTAGTCTTCGGGACTGAAGTACTGGCCATCCGCCTCTTCTCCCATTTCGATGTACGAGACCGGATATTTGCGGGCTTCGATGTAGGCGATTTCCGCGAGTGCGTTCTCTGGAGTCTCGTACAGCATCGCTACCGGAATCATTGCCGGCAAGCCACGCGTGACACCGCTCGTGAAGAATAAATCAAAGCCCACCTGAGCCTGTTTGGTTGTGCCCAGGTCGGATGCTGAGTGCCAGGGATCGACCGACGAGCAGTAGGTCGCCGTCTGCTCCTGGTCGGGAACGTGCCGCAGGATGTCGTGAAAGAGTCCATCGGTCGATAGCGTCCCGAAATAAAGCTCGCGGATAGCGTACCCAACGCAGTCGCGCGGATCCGTCGAGCGTGCGGCACAAGTGTTCGAGGATCCGCTCATCAAGATGCGTACGAAGCGGACGGGAATTGGATTTTCACTTAGACGAAGCACTGCCGACCCCCCCTGGCCGTGGTCCACGGTTCCCATCGGAAATGCCGCCCACAGGCCTCGTGTTGGCTCATGCATCGGATCTTCCACCCCTGCTCCCACCCAGTGCTGTACCACAAACTTCGTGGCGTAGGGTTCGGTCCAGGCAATCCGGATGCCATCGACTAACTGCGTCTGCGACAGGTCCATCACAACCCACTGCGGATGCAAGGCGTCACTCTCCCCGGTAAAGCGTTCGGTGAGATATGGATTGCTCTTCCAGAACGTGCTCTCGTCGCCATCAGTCAGCCGAGAGTAGCCGGCTTCCGCGCCGTCGTTTCTCGTGAACCCTCGCCGGGGCAGGGGATATCCGAACGAATAGCGAATTGGTTCTCCGGATATTGCTGAGCCAGTAAAGTATCCCCTCTCCCCGGATTCGCTCCATGTCCCCTGAGGATTCCAGTGCCAGGCTTCAATAGCGAGTTCAGTGTTCTGCCTGTAGGTCACCGGTTGCCACCCGGAGGCGAGTGCGCGATCGAGATTGGGCTGGATCAGATCGTGGTCAATAGCTTCCACCGAGATTCGATCCACACCTGCGCCCAGGGCTTCGCTGGGGCGGAAGTGATTCGTCGAGCTCTCTGGATCAATGTTGACGTGGATAATTTGTGCTTGAAGAACGCTCCCAAGAAGGACTACACAGGCCAGCAACAGGTTGACAGGTGTTCGACTCCGGTGTCGTTTCAATGCGACCCCCTTTCGGAGCAAACGTTGCGCGTGTAATGGAAAACCTGGATCGCCGCATTTCGGCACATCGCGGCGGTCGCGGAAAATGGGACCGACAATGCTACCTCACTGCGGGAACTAAATGCACCAGTGAGCCCATCAGTACGCGGAATTTCTCTGATGAGCCGTGCGGGTCGTGTGCGCTCAGGCGCAAGGCCCGGTGGAGTGGTGAAGTGTACAGTGTTTGACACACAGCCACTGGCGAAGCCGCCGACAGGAGTCTCCGCCCACGTTTTCCGGTGATCTTCAATGACTTGCGGTGTCGTCCGTGCGTTCCAAGTCGGTGAAAACATAACAGCAAAGCTCTGAAAAACTGGGCGTCGGGGGAATAGGGTCTGTCCCTGGGCCACAACGGTCCACAAGACTAAGCCGACTTCGACAGTATCTACAACACCGTCCGTCCCCATCCGCCCTGCGACCGCCTCCCTCCTTCAGTTTCCTGCGCCAGCACTCGTCCTTTTCGGAAGGAATGAAATACCGAAGTATCTCATCCGACTTCTGGACGAGCACCACGACTTGAAATAGCAACGTTCCACCGTGTATAAGAAGACGAGGCGCCGAGATGTTGGTGCAAAATCCGGTGCATCGCTTCGCATGTGAATGCTGTGAATGCATAACTGGTTGCTATATGAGGCACTTGGAGAGCAACACCCTGCAGACTTCTTGGTATCTCTGGTCGTCTTTATAAGTTATTTATTATCAATTATTTACGTGCGGAAGTGGTGGAACTGGCAGACACACCATCTTGAGGGGGTGGCGCCGAAAGGCGTGGGGGTTCAAATCCCCCCTTCCGCACCAACGTTCTGATCCCCGAGAGAACAGAATACGAATCCGGGCTTCGGCCCCATCGGAGTAGTGCGTATGTGGGTAACGTACCTGATCACGGCAGTGCACGTTTTTGTATGTTTGTTCCTGATCATTGTGGTGTTGCTGCAGAGCGGCAAGAGCGGGGACATCGCGGCCGCCTTTGGCGGCCAGGGCAGCCAGACGGCTTTCGGACCCCGTGGCGCCGCCACCGCCCTCTCCCGAGCGACGACCTGGTCGGCCATCATTTTCATGGTCACCTCGATCACGCTCTCCATCAGCGCGGCGCGCAGGACAGGCCCAGCGTCGGTGCTTTCAGGTGTAAAGCCTTCGCAGACCAAGTCCCAGCCCGCGCCACCGGCACAACAGCCCGCTGCGCCCGCGACGCCGTCGCAGAAATAAAGAAGCTCTTGGCTCTTAGCTTTTGGCTGGAGGCCGTTACGATACGGGGCCAGAGCTTAGAGCCAAGAGCTACTTAAGGTACGGGTTCCCTTCCCTCTCATCGCCAATTGTCGTCTTGGGGCCGTGGCCCGGAATGACGACGGTCTCGTCGGGCAACGCCAGCACCTGTTGGTGCAGCGAACGCATGATCTTTTCGAAGGAACCTCCGGGAAGATCGGTGCGCCCAATGCTGCCGGCGAAGAGCGTGTCTCCGGCGATCAGCAGCTTTTCCGCCGGGAAGTAGAGGCAGACGCTGCCTTCGGTGTGGCCCGGAGTATGGATCACATTGGCGGACAGACTCCCGGCGTGCAGGGCGTCGCCTTGGCCGAGGCTGGCCTCGATCTCGACCCGGCCAGGTGAAGCCATTCCAACCCAGGTCGCCTGCACATCCAGCATCTTCAGCAAGGCATAGTCATTCTGATTGAGCAGGATCGGGGCGCCAGTCAGGGCACGCAGTTTCATGGCGCCGCCGACGTGGTCGATGTGCGCGTGGGTGATGACAATCTGCTTCACTTGCAGGTTGTGCTCACGGAGAATGGCGGTAATGTCCTCGATGTCGTCGCCCGGATCGATGACCATCGCCTCGCGTGTCGTCTCGTCCCCGATCACGGAGCAGTTGCACTGCAGTGGGCCAACGGGAAGGATCTTGTGGATCATTGCATCAGTATCGCGCAGCCGGGCGCGAATCTACCAGAGAGACACGGAGAGAAACAAAAGAGAAAAGTTAGAAGTCAGATTGAAGAAGCAAACTCTGCATTCTGACTTCTGCCTCCCTACGATGCCACCGCGATCTCGCCGGACCTCTTGTGGTCCGCGCGGAAGCGGAGCAGTGCGGCGATGTTGCCCGAGCGATCCAGTTCGGCGTGGTCTTTCAAATAGAACAACTCAATGTTTCGACGGATCGCGGCCGGGATAATGGCGTCGCAGACGTCATTCAGTTCCCGTGTCCTGCGTCCGCAAGCCACACAGGCGGGGACCAGGTGTGCATCGAGGTGACCGCAGTGGACACACTCGACAGCGTGCGCCGAGTATTGGTCCCCTAGAAATAAGGTCTGAACCTCACCGGTTTCGAGTGCCTGCAAAACTCGCCGCAGGCCCGTCACACCCCGTCCATTGGCCTTGGCGAACGACAACGCTTCCTCGGCCTTGGTCCGGCCGCGTTCGGCAATCCAGTTCTCGAGAAGTGCCCGCGAACGCTCGCGAATCTCCTCGTTGCCCACGCTGGCGACATCCGCCGAAAAACGCCCGATCAGGCGCTGTTTGACGTAGGGATGCAGCTGCCCTTCGAACTCCGGCCAGTTTGAGTCCTGGCAGCCGACGATGAGTTGCTCCCATATCCCTTTCTCGAAATCCGACCGGAGCCGCTCGGCAACCGCCTTAAAGTGCTGGAGCGCCTCTTCGGACACCCGGCGCTCAGCGTGCCCCGCTTCATAGCCGTTGTATCCGTAGCTACTGGCGTTGCGGGAAAGCATGTGGACGAGGGCGCCGCGCTCGTGCAACTCATCGAGGCGGAGGTCAAAGAAGCGTGCCCGTTGGCGGTCGATAATCGCAACACACAACTCCGGCTGAGCCCCGAGCAGCTCGGCCAGGGGCCGCAGCTGGAATCGGGATTGGACATAAATCCGCGTGGCCCCGAGCCGCGCGGGAAGGTCGTACTCCTTCCAAACGTTTTGCGCGGAGCAGGCAAACACCGCCCGGCCCCGAGACTGGCCTCGCAGCCGGTCGGCCACCTCATGGATACGGTCCAGGTCGGCGTGAAAACCGCCATCCTTGCCTTTCCCGTTGGCGTCTTTGAGGGCCTGCCGCACCACATCTTTGGTTTGGATGGCCTCGCGCCGGTGCGATCGGTCCTGCGGAGCTTCCGGCTGGTAGTAGAAGCTCAGAGCACAAGAACCCTTGCTTTCATCAGCATGGAAAGAAGCTAAATTGCGGAGTTCATCCCGAGTCATCATCTCGATCGCTCCTCTGAATTTGAGATGCCTAGGTTCGAGTCCGGGTAACCACCTCTTTGGCGAATTCGTTGGCCACGGAAGGCGCGCTGCGCACACACTTGCGCGCCCGTTGAATCGACTCCCGTACCGCGTCTGGATGCCTGCCAGTGATCGCGGCAATCTCGGACAGGGAGAAGCCCTCCATGCCATAGAGTAAAAATGCCTCGCGATCGGTGCGATCCACGCCGCTCAGTGCGGCTTGCACCAGCGCGATCATCTCGTCGGAATAAACCTCCTGCTCGGGAGTGGTCACGCGCCGGTCGGCGATCGCGCTTTCGCGCGTCCAACCTTCGTCGGGTTGATGGTACTGGAGAGCGACCTCGTCGCTGGCCTCGACATTCTGACGGCGGCGGCTGTCTTCCAGATGGATCGACTCGGCTTCGGCCAGATGGGCGCTCATCTGGTCCATGGCCTGCATGGCCAGGCGGTAGAGCCATGGCTCGAGCGCCAATTTCTCCGGACGCTCGCCCTCGCTGAGGGCGCGAACGACCACTTCATCCACTACCTCGGCGGTGGAAATGCCGTCCTCGGCGAGGTCCTGCTCGGCGTGGCGGAAATAGAGCTCGCGATCGATGAAACGTTCCAGCCGCGAGAGATTGGCATTCACATAAGAACCGATGTCGTCGGCCGAGATGGTCGCGGGCAGGACCGCAGCCATCGTCTGCTCAAAGGGAACTCCCGGCTCGGGAGTTTCCTGGGGCCCGCTCCGCCAGCGCCGCCACTTGTGGCTGGAACGCAACACTTCCTTGTGCCGGGTAATCTGCTGCAAGAGTTCGTCAAAGGCGCTTTTCACTGCCGCGGTGGCGGTGGGAGCCTTCTCCTCGGCGGTCAGCTGGCCAGAGGGCAGACGGAGGTTCAGCGAGACCAGGGTTCCCTCACGCGGCGAATTCTGCTCCACGCTGGCTTTCAGATGCACCAGTTCTGGCCGGAACACCTGAAGACGCTTCCTCAATTTTTCAATCTGGTGGTTGATTTCTTTTTCGATGTCAGGAGTTTTATGGACCTTGTAACTCACATGCACGTTCATTGAGAGCCTCGGACGCGGGAAGAAGATCCCGTGAAGCTTCGGTCCTTACAAGCCAATTGTACACCCGGCCGGAGAGACAAAAATCGCCCGTTTGTGCCAGTCGCCGGGGCAAACTCCCCGGCAAACTGTTGCTATTTCAGGTACTCCGAGTCCTGCGATAGCTCTTTCGGGATGTTCGGGAACGGAGGAAACTCCTGCGAAACCCCCTTCAGCAAAGCAACTGTCTTCTCCGAGCGCTTGGTGCCGTCGTGGATGGCGATTTTGTGCGGGCTGGTGGGCGAGTAGCCGTCCCAGAGCGATACTCCCGCATACGCGCCGTCTTTTCTCAGGACGTAGTAAGTCATGTCCATGAATCTCAGTTTGTTCATGTCGCCGTTATAGTTGCGCACGATGCGCTTCAGGGCGTCCATGCCGGCTTCCTGCGGCGACATTCCACGGCGCATGTTCTCGACAATGGTGTGGGCTCCGGCGACCTTGATGTTTTCTTCCCCGCTTCCGGTTGCGCCTGCCGATCCCACATCCTGGTCGGTGTAGCAGCCGGCGCCAATCACCGGCGAATCGCCGCAGCGTCCCGGCAGTTTAAAGGCGAGACCGCTGGTGGTGGTGCATCCGGAGATCTCACCCTTCTCATTCAAGGCCGAGCAGTGGATGGTGCCGGTCGGCGGAAACACCACGCGCCGAATGGCCGCCATCCGGAATTCCGGTTCGATGCCAAGCTTCGCCGCGTGCTCTTCCATACGGCGAAGGCGTTCTTCCCAGAGTTCGGACCGCGGACCCGCGTCGGGAAACTGAAACTGCGGCGACGCCAGTCCCGGACCCCACCAGTCGTCGGTCGAGTGGAACTGCTTCCACAGCAGCCAGATTTTTCGCGAGCGCTCGGTCAGCAGGTTCTCGCGCGGGAATCCCATGGCCACCGCGAAACGCTCCGCCCCTTCGCCCACCAGCATCACGTGGCCGGTATGCTCGATCACGGCCTTGGAAACAAGGGCGACGTTCTTGATGTTGCGGACGCCCCCCACCGATCCCGCTCGGCGGGTGGGGCCGTGCATGCAGCAGGCGTCGAGTTCCACCACGCCCTCTTCGTTCGGGAGCCCGCCCAGTCCGACGCTGTCATCGTTGGGATCGTCTTCCGGGCCTTTGACCACGCGTATCGCGGCGTCGAGTGTGTCGCCGCCATTTTTCAGGAAACTGAAGGCATCGTCGAGGTAGTTGTAGCCGTTGTTGGCGCAGATGATGATAGGCCGCCGGGCCGCACGCATTGGTTCGACGTGGCGTGAAGCATCGGTGTTTTCCTGACCTTCTAATCCGGCGGCGACCGAGGCCGCAACCGCGGTGCTCAGAAAACCACGACGCGTGATGGACATGAATCCTCCCGATTCCCTTAAGCGGCGAACAGCATAACAGCTTCTGGCTACTGGCTACTAGCTTCTGGCACGCTCGTTTGATTTTGCGGCAGCCTCAGCCTTGGACAACCTGAAGCAGGCGTGCAATGCCTTCACGGAATTCAGCGGGTTCGGTGATCAGGCTTAGTACCAGGTAGCCGTCGCTGCTGAAATCGTAGAAGTGGCCGGGGTGCACGATCACACCCGTCTTCCGCACGAGAGCAACGGCTAGATCTTCATCGCTCTGGATAGCGGGCACGCGCACGACCGCGTACCAGCCACCCTCACACTGCAATCTCGTACATGAGGGATGGCTGGCAAGTTGGCGATCGAGTTCACCGAGGTTCACGCGTAAGCGGTCGATCAATACGGGCTGGATCTGCTTGCGCTGGTCCAGCAGAACGGGCGCGGCGAGTTGCACTGGGGCATTCAGCGAGAGATAGGTATCGGCGATGACTTCTAGCCGGGCCAGTGCCTGCGAAACTCGCCCCTCCGGCCCGCTCACTGCCAGCCAGGCCAGTTTCATCTGCGGGAGGGCGGAGATTTTTGACACCCCGCTGAGCGTAAACGTCAGAGCCTCTGCGTTGGAGACGAAGGATGCTCGCGCGGAACCGTCGTGCGCGTAGTCGAGGAACACCTCGTCCACGATTAGAGCGCTTTGGTAGTCCCGGCAGAAAGCGTTGAGCGCGGCGCCCTCATCCATGCTGGCGTAGGATCCGGTGGGATTGTTGGGATGGACCACAATCACTGCGCGCGTCTGGGGAGTCGCTGCCTTATACAAAGAATCGAAATCGATTTGCCAGCCGTGGTCGTAAATCAACGGATACGGAACAACCTTCACGTCACAGAGACCGGCCAGGAACTCAAACAACGGATAGCTCGGCTTGGGGATGAGCACTTCATCTCCGGGATTGCACAAGAGACGGAAGATGAAGGAGTAGCCTTCGCTGGTGCTGGTGGTCAGGATGAGGTGCTCGGGATCAAGGTCGTAGACATCATGCGACTCGCGGTAGTAGCGGCAGACCGTCTTGCGGGCTTGGAGCAGTCCTCGCGGCTGCGGATCGTAGTGCATGGCCTCGGGATTACACAGTGCCTCAAGAACCGTCTCCGCATCCGGACGGATACCAGCCTCGGTGGGATTGGAGATCGAGAGATCGAGAATCTTCTGTCCTGATGCGCGAACATCAGCGATCGCACGCGCAATCGCGTTGGCGTGAAGCGGCCAGTTGGTGCGGTGGGAGAAATTCACCATGAAATCGAACTGTTGCAGGGAAACATGATAGCTGCTTTCAGGAGGGAGCGCTCCTCAACGCATCGTCAAAAATAAACGCTCGTTTCTTCAGAATGATTCAGACTAGTTAATACGCTGTTCATGGACAACATTTAGAATTCGTAACAATATCTTCACGTAACGAAGTTGGGGCAAGGCAAGTCCGCCGCTGGCTCCTCCAGCCTTGATGGTCTGGGGAAATAGTGGATCGGTTGTCCTGCACGCAACCACAACCCACTCTCCCTAGAGGACACCGATTATGAATAGGATTCTGTGTGCAGTTTCGTTGTTCACCCTCACCCTCATCACCTTAGCGAACGCTCAAGCTGGACGTCAGGAAGAAGCGTCCGCACGGCAAGCATCCGTCGCAGCCAAACAGCAGTACGTCGTGCCGGGCGTGGACGCGACCGAGACCTGCTCATTCAACTTCTCAGCCAACACGGGCAATAAATTCATCAAGTATTGCGTGACCAAGAACGGGAACATTACGCAATTCGAGAGTCCTTCGGGAAATGAGTTCATCTCGCTTTCCCCTGCAGGTGAAGGATACGGGTTATGCAACTTCGACGCCGCAACAGCCTACGTCGACTATGCGGGCTACGGCGACAGCGGGAACTGGCAGGCTCCGACGACCATGAGTTCCTCGGCGACCAGCGTCAAGATTGCCCGCGCCACCACCGATGGGATTTTCACGTTGACGCAGACCATCGCGCTCATGAAGGGCACGTCGACCGCCCAGGTAACCATGGCCATCAAGAACAACACCAGCACTCCCCGACATATCGGGCTTCTGCGTTTTGCCGATGTGGACGCCGGCGGGTTCTCGGGAAATTCCTTTGACTTCACCAACCGCACGGCATTTGGCTACAACCAGAGCGGCCCGGGCCTGCAATTGCAATTTGTCTCTGGTGCGTTCTTGAATGGCGGGTTCTCTCAGATTATTCCGGGTGGACCCGACCCCTGCCAGATCTTCACCCATGTGGTTGGACCTCTCGCAAATACCGACGGCTCAATCTTCATGCAGTTCGACATGAACTTGGCCGCGAACGCGAGCAAGACGGTCGTGGTTGCATACAAGTCGTTCTAGCTGGTTGAGCCACACCATGGGATGTTCGGCCTCTGCCGTCAGGTAGAGGCCTTTTTCTTGGGAAGGCTACTTTGCGAATGCCTCTTTATTCACCACATACGGCATTTTCGTGATGTCGCCACCGTAGTTCCCTTCCAGCACGTCGAGCAGGCCCTGCACGCAGCGTCCGGCCATACCCTTGTCAGGATCGGACGACAACCGGGTGATCCGCGCAGCGCTGGCAAAGTGCGGCAGCAGGCGGCAGCGGTCTTCAATGGCGGGGTCGCGCAGCGGTGAATCAGCCGGCAACGGTTCCATTTCGTAGACGTCCAGGGCGGCGCCGGCGATCCAGTTTTCTTTGAGTGCATGCGCCAGCGCGTTCTCATCGATCACCGGGCCCCGCGAGGTGTTGACCAGCATGGCGGTCGGCTTCATCATGCGCAGCGTTTTTTCGTTGATCAGGTGATAGGTCGGAGTCGTGCTCTCCCCTTCGCGCAGAAGCGGAACGTGCAGGCTGATGTAGTCAGCGTTGCTCAGCGCGTCGTGCAGAGTAGTGTAGCGAATCCATGTCTTGTCGCGGCAGATGCCCCGCTGGTAGCGCAGGTCCTTCACTTCCTGGATGGCGTGGATGTAATCGCGGTTTTCGTAGGCTGGATCAAAACACAGGATGTTCATGTCGAAGCCGGTGCACTTCTTGATCATGGCCAGCCCGATCCGCCCGGTGCCAATCACAGCGACCGTTTTCCCGGTCACTTCATCGCCCAGAAACGGCAGGTACGGATGCCAGTAGCTCCAGCGGTTTTCGCGCGTCAGGTGCTCGGCGGGCCACATCTTGCGGGCCAGCGTGCCCATCAGAAAGAAGGCGAACTCGGCCGTCGCTTCGGTCAGGACATCCGCCGTATGGGTAAACGGAACCTTGTAATGGTTGGCTTCGGCGCGATTGATGTTGTCGAAACCCACCGCAATCTGCGCCACCACCTTGAGAGTGCCCCTCCCTGCCTCGAATATTTCCGCGTCGATGGGATCGCGCAGCGTCGTGATCAGGCCGTCAACGCCGGACCTAACTTTTTCGATGATCAGGGTCTTGGGCGGGGCTTCCGGCTTGGGATAAACCTCAAGATCGTATCCCTTGTTGCGCAAAACGTTGAGGGCATCCCCGATATCGCTAGTGGCAAAGACGCGAACTTTCTGGCTCATGCGGGTTGATCGAAAAAAATGAGGTTATGGTGAGGGTACGGGTTCCAGTTTCTTGTTGCTTGTTTCTAGTCTCCGATGTCGGCCATGTGGTCGAACAAGAAACTAGAAACGAGAAACCAGCCTCTCGCCGCAACAGTGTATCGCAGGCGGGCGAAAGCTCCGTTAGAGGTGGGCGCTTACTGTTCTGGTGCTGGCTGTCGCTGAGCAGCGGCCATCTCGTGGGCGTTATGGCGAACGTCCGCGCCGCGTACCCAGAAGATGACGTCTTCGGCGATGTTGGTGGCATGGTCCGCCACGCGTTCAAGATTACGCGCGACCAGAAGCGCATCTAACGCCTGTTGAGTAACTTGCGGCTGTTCATTCATCTTTCGCACGAGCATGATGAAAGCTTCGTCGCGCATCCGGTCCACCACGTGATCCATTTCCAGAACTGCCTGCGCCAGCTCAGCTTTGCCTTCGACGAACGATTCCAGAGCGCGGCGCACCATGGCACCCACCGCAGTTGCCATGCGCGCGATATCCACCGGCAGTTCGACCACCGGCAGTTCGATCAGGTCCATGACGCGTTCCGCGATGTTGACGGCCTGATCGCCCACCCGCTCCAGGTCGGAGTTGATCTTGGTCACGGCGAGGATAAAGCGCAGATCGATGGCCGCCGGCTGCTGGGTGGCCAGGATGTCGAAGGCGAGCTCGTCGATTTCGCGTTCCGCGGCGTTGATCAGGCTCTCGTTTTCGAGCACCATCTGGCACCGAACCAGGTCGCGTTCCGAATAAGCCTGGCACGCGCGGTCCACCGCCAACTCCGCCAGACCTCCCATGCGGAGCAATTTCTCCCGGAGCTCTTCCATCTGCTGCTGAAAACGGGTACGCGCCATTATCCGAACCTGCCTGTCACGTAGTCTTCCGTCCGCTTATCCGACGGATTGGTAAACACCTTCTCGGTTTTGTCGAACTCGATCATCTTGCCCAGCAAAAAGAAGCCGGTAAATTCAGCCACGCGAGCGGCCTGCTGCATATTATGCGTCACGATTACGATGGTGTACTGCTCTTTCAGCTGGAAAATCAGCTCCTCGATCTTGCCCGTGGAGATCGGGTCCAGCGCCGAGCAGGGCTCGTCCATCAGCAGGACTTCCGGCTGAACCGCCAGCGCGCGCGCGATGCAAAGGCGCTGTTGCTGACCGCCCGAGAGGCTGGCCCCGGACTTCTTGTGGAGCAGGTCTTTCACTTCGTCCCACAGGGCGGAGTTGCGCAGCGATTTCTCGACGATCTCATTCAGTTGTTTGCGGTTCGTGAAACCATTCAACTTGAGCCCGGCCGCCACATTGTCAAAAATGGACATGGTCGGAAACGGATTTGGTTTTTGAAACACCATGCCGACGCGCCGGCGCAACTGGGTAGCCGAGGTCCCGTTGTAGACGCTTAAGTCACCGATATGCACGGTGCCTTCGACCCTCGCGTCAGGAATGGTTTCATGCATACGGTTCAGGCAGCGGATAAAAGTTGACTTCCCGCAACCTGAGGGACCGATCAGTGCAGTGGCATGGTTCGCCTGAACAACCAGGTTGATATCGAACAATGCCTGGGTCTTGCCGTAGAAGGCATTCAGGCGCTCGACTTTGACTCCGACACCCATAAAATCGCTAAGCTCCCGCGAAAGTTCCGCGCCGTACCGCGACGCGAACCGCTGCAACCGCACCCACAATCAAGACAATCAGGACCAGCGCGCCCGCCCAGGCCTGCCGGTGCCACTCGTCAAAGGGTGAGATGGCGTAGGTGAAAATCTGCAACGGCAGTGCCGCCGTTGGCTGATTGAGGTCCAGGTTCCAGAACTGGTTGCCAAAGGCCGTAAAGAGCAGGGGCGCGGTCTCTCCCGCGACGCGGGCAAACGCCAGCATCACCCCGGTGATGATCCCGGAAGTGGCCGCCCTCAGGGTGATGGACAGCGTAGTACGCCAGCGCGAAACTCCCAGCCCAAAGGCGGCCTCGCGAATGGCCTGCGGCACCAGCAGAAGCATTTGTTCCGTGGTACGCGCGATGGTTGGAATCATCATGATGGCCAGCGCCACGCCGCCCGCCAGCGCCGAGAAGTGCTTCTGCCGCAGCACCACCAGTGCATAAGCCACAATCCCGATGACAATCGACGGCACGCCATTCAGCACGTCGGAAACAAAACGCACGATGTCGCCGTAGCGATTCCGGCCGAACTCAGAGAGGTAAACGCCCGCGCCGATCCCCATCGGGACACCCAGCAGGCTGGCAATGGTGAGGATCGTCATCGAGCCGATGATCGCGTTCGCCATGCCGCCGCCCGGCTCGCCCACCGGCTTGGGGGTTTGAGTCAGGAAGGCAAGATTGATGGAACCGATACCCTTGTAAATCAGATAGGCGAAGATTGCCCCCAGGGGCAGCAACACCAGGATGACGGTAAACACCGCTACGCCCGTCATCCACCGATCCATCAGTCGCCGCCGCAAGCTGATGGGCGGGATGACGATCGATGACGAATTGGATGAAGTATTAAGCAATGTTCCTTGCCGGCTGGCCGCGAGTCACACTCCACACCATCACGCGCGCCAGTCCGTTGACGACAATGGTGACCAGGAACAACGCCAAGCCAATCTCCACGAGGGCGGAAAGATATAGGTCGCCGGTGGCCTCGCTGAATTCGTTGGCCAGAACGCTGGCCATGGTGTAACCGGGAGCAAACAGCGACTTGGCAATTTCAGCGCGGTTCCCGATCACCATGGTGACCGCCATGGTCTCGCCCAGCGCCCGGCCCAGGCCCAGGATGATCGCGCCTACGATGCCGGCCCGCGCATTGCGCAGGACTCCCACGCGGATCATCTCCCAGCGCGTTGCCCCCAGCGCCAGAACTGCTTCACGCTGATGCTGGGGCACCACGGTGAGCACTTCGCGCGTGATCGAGGAGATGATGGGAATAATCATGATGGCCAGGATCACGCCTGCCGCCAGCATGCCGATGCCGTAGGGTGGTCCTGTGAACAGGCCCGTCCAGCCCAGCGTCTTGGCCAGGAAGGGCTCGGCGTAGTTCCGGATCAGCGGAACGAGTATGAAAATGGCCCAGAGGCCATAGATCACGCTGGGGATGGCCGCCAGTAATTCGGTGGTAAACGACAGCGCTCCCCGCAGCCAGACTGGGCACATCTCGGTGGTAAACACCGCCACTCCCACCGCGAGCGGCACGGCAATTACCAGAGAAAGCAGCGAAGAAACCAGCGTGCCGTAGATAAAGGGCAACGCGCCGAATTGATCCTCCACGGGATTCCACTCGGTTTGCCCGAAGAATTTCCATCCAAAAGCGTGCCAGGACAGCTGCGAGCCAATTACCAGTTCGTACACAATCAAGCCGAGCAGGGCTACGACGGCCAGGCCGCAAAGGCGCATGGCCCAACCGAACAACGCGTCCGGAACTTCACTGACGCGGCCTTGCAGCAGCGGAGTGGTGCTGGTTTCGGCTTTCAAACTGGCCCTCGTCGCCCGCTCCGGTTCCGGAGGGGTAAAACGCGGCCGGGGCAGGGCTTGGTTGGACATCGTACAAGAGGCTAGCAAACGGTTGTTACAAATGGATTAAAAGTCCGGCCATCTGGTTGCTCTTCAGACCGTTATCCCGGGCTTCCCGGCGCTGTAAACATAGAATCGGGGTGCTCTTTCCGGTTGCACGCGACACGCCGGATGTGAGAAGAGTGATGGTCACCCATTTATGCCTGCTTTTGCCGCCGTTGATATCGGCTCGAACTCGGTGCGTTTGAAGATCGCCCGGTTGCAAGGCCGCCGGTTGAAAGAAGTTCACGAGGACCGCGAAGTGACCCGCCTCGGGGAAGGCGTGTTCGGCGGAGGCCTGCTCTCGCCCGAGGCGATGTCGGAAACCGTGCGGGTACTCCGCCGTTTCCATCGCGCGGCGCAGGAATGGGGAACGGATTCGGTGCGGGTAGTCGCGACTGCCGCCCTGCGGGATGCCCGCAATTCGCGCGCGTTTCTGGAATGGGTGCGTTCCGCCACCGGCTGGAACGTGGAGATCATCTCCGGACTGGAAGAGGCGCGCCTGATTCACCTCGGCATAGTTTCCACTGGCCGCTTGGGCGCCCATCCAATCTTGCTGGTGGATCTGGGAGGTGGCAGTTGCGAACTCACTCTGTCCCGAAAAGGGCAGATCCGCGACACCGTCAGTCTTCCCTTGGGCGCGGTTCGGTTGACCAGTGAGTTCCTAAGGCATGACCCACCCCGCAAAGCCGAACTGGAGCGCCTGCGGGGGTTCGTGGCACGAGAGATGGCGCGCATCCAGGACCGGATCCGGTCGGCGCGCGTCTCGCGTGTAATCGCCACCTCCGGCACGGCCGCCGCGCTCGGCGGGGTTTCGAGCCATCTGGCGGGGCTAAGAAAGCAGCGTCCGACCGCCCCGGTAACTCGCGACATGATGCGGCGGATCGTGAAGCAGATTACCCGGATGCCGCTGGATCAGCGGCGCAAGGTCCCGGGAATCGGTCCGCGGCGCGCCGAGATATTTCCCGCCGGCGCGATCGTCTATGCGGAGTTACTGGAGCGTTGCCACCTGCGCGCGTTTCGTTACTCGCCTTTAGGACTGCGGGACGGCATTCTGGCCCAGATGGCCGCCGAGTATGACCGCAGCACGCGGTCCGGCCGCCAGATTGAATCGGAGCGATGGGAATCCATCAAGCGCGCCGTAGAACATTACCGTGTCGACTTGCCGCACGCGTTACAGGTCCGCGATTCGGCGCAGCAGCTCTTTTCCGCGTTGAAACGGGTCCACCAGTTGCCGCCGGAGTATTTGGAGTGGCTGTCGGCGGCAGCCATGCTCTATGAGGTGGGCGACTACGTGAACCGCACCGGACGGCATCGGCATACCTACTACATCATTTCCAACTCCGAGCTTCTCGGCTATACACCGCAGCAGCGCCGGGTCATTGCGGGCATTGCCCGCTACCTCGGGAAATCCCGGCCCACCGCGGGCGATGGCCCCATGGACGCCCTGTTGCCTGCGGAACAACCGAATGTGCAGAAGGCTTCCCTGCTACTGCGACTGGCGCGCGCCTTGAATCTGGGCCGGAGCCAGTCGGTGGCGCGAACTTCGGTTTCCGCGCGCAACGGAGGGGTTGCGATCAAGCTGACTCCACGCCGGCGCGCCAGCGTGGATCTGGAGTTATGGGCGCTGGAAAAGGACCGAGCCTACTTCCGCGAGGTTTTCGGCCGCGAGCTTTCCATCGCTGCCGCGTGAAGTGCCCGCAGGATTCTGGGCGTGATGCACCAGCTCAACGAACCTGAACTGCGCCGTATCTCGACCTTGGCGACAGCGCCTTTCTTGAGCTCGATGGTTGCTTCGCAGCCACTGTCGCTGATCACGCGCCCGAGAAACTCGCGCAGGTTGGGATTGTGCCCGACCAGCAGAACACTATCTTGGCGCGCATACTTCTGCAGCATTTTCTGGAAATCGGCGAAGCTCGCTTCGGGACGCAACGCGCCTTCCAGCACCAGCTTCCCTTCGTGCCCCATCTCGTTTCCCACCAGGGCCGCCGTTTGCGCGGAGCGCTTGAGCGGGCTGGAAACAATGACATCCACGTGCACGCCGAGCACGCCCAGGGCGCGGCCAACGTAGCCCGACTGCTCGATTCCGTCTTTATCCAAACCGCGCTTTTCGTCTTTCTTGGAATTGCTCAGCCGCTCGCCTGCGCTAGCGTGGCGTAAGAAGTAGAGAAACATTTCCGGACTATGATTCCTTTCCGATCAGAGCTCGACGGGAGCGCCGCGTGACGGGAGCGGGAATGTCCTCCAGCGTCGCTTTGCCTTCGGCTAGGGCGATCAGGAACTCCTGGGCATTAAAAGCGGAGGGTCCACGCGGAGGCGATCCACGCCTGCCCTTGGGTGACTGCCACGGGCGCAGGTAGCGGCCGTCCTTCTGCAGAAATCGCGATTTCAAATTGTCCGCCATGTAGGCCGCGAGGATTTCGTACAGCACCCGGTCGCGCAAGAGCGGGTTTTTCAACGGGAACAGGACCTCGACGCGCTCGTGAAGGTTGCGCGGCATCCAGTCCGCGCTGCCCAGGTAAACCTCCTGCTCGCCCCCGTTTTCGAAGCAAAAGATCCGGCTGTGCTCCAGGAACCGGCCGACGATGCTGCGCACCCGGATCCGGTCACTGATACCGCGAATCCCCGGACGCAGCGAGCAGATACCGCGCACCAGAAGGTCAATCTCCACGCCGGCCTGCGAAGCCCGGTATAACGCCTGCACAATATTCTTGTCGGACAGCGAATTCATTTTCGCGACGATGCGCGCCGGCCGCCCCTCCCGGGCATGCTCGGCCTCCCGCTCGGTCAGTGCCAGGACCTTTTCCGCTAAGTCGAGAGGCGCAACCAGAAGCGGGCCGTAGTTCGGGTGCTCGGCATAGGCGGTCAGGAAACTGAACACGTCCTGGACCGAGCTGGTGATTTCCGGATCGGCGGTGAGCAGGCTCAGGTCGCTGTAGATGCGCGCGGTCGCGGCGTTGTAGTTACCCGTTCCTAAGTGCGCATAGCTGCGGGTCGTGCCATCGGGATCGCGCCGGACCAGCAACGAGAGCTTGCAATGGGTTTTCAGGCCAACCAGCCCATGAAATACCTGAACGCCGGCGTCTTCCAGATCGCGCGCCCACCGGATATTCGAAGCCTCGTCAAAGCGCGCTTTCAGTTCGACCACCGCCGTCACTTCCTTGCGGGCCGCCGCGGACATCAGTGCGGGAACGATCAGGGAGTGCTCGCTGGTCCGGTAAAGGGTCTGCTTGATGGACAGTACGCGCTCGTCTTCAGCGGCCGACTGAATGAAAGAGATAACCGCGTCATAGGAATCGAAAGGGTGGTGGAGCAGAATGTCGTGCCGGCGCAGCTCCTCGAACAGGTCTTTCGATTTTGCGGTGAGCCGAAGCTCGCGGGGGGCGAAGGGCCGGAACTTCAGCTCCGGGCGCGCCGCCTGCTCGTAGACATTGAACAGCCGGGAAAGATTGACGGGCCCGTTGACCGGAAACACCTGCCACGGCTCCAGCTCAAAAACTGTTCGCAAGCGTTCGATGATCTCGGGATCGGCATCGGATTCGATTTCCATGCGGACCGCGTCGCCCTTGCGGCGGTTGTGCAGCTCGGCGCGCACCGACTCGAGCAGATTCCGCGATTCTTCTTCCTGCAGATAGAGATTGCTGTTGCGCGTTACCCGGAATGCCGACGACGAAACAATGTCGTAGCCGTGATACATGCGCGCGGCGTGATACGTGACCAGATCGGCGAGGAAAATAAAATCGATGGTCCCCTGGGACGGCAGACGGACCAGGCGCGGCAACGCCCGGGGCACGGTCACCACTCCGGTATAGGTCAGCGAGGAGCGCCGCCGGCGACGGAGCAGCAGCGCTACGCACAATGCTTTGTTGATGACCCGCGGAAAAGGGTGCGCCGGATCCACGGTCACCGGCGTAAGCAGCGGATCGAGCTCGCGCTCGCAGTAGTCATCCACGAAGGACCGGGCTTCGTCTTCCAACTGGTCAACAGTCAGAACCCGAATTCCCTGCTCCGCCATCTGCGGACGGAGCCGCTCGTTCCAGCAGGAGTACTGCTCTTCCACAAATTCGTGGGTCGCGCGGTTAATCAGATCCTTCTCTTCGACCATCGTCAGGCCGTCGTGCGTGGTGGCGTTGTACCCGTCCTCCAACTGCTGGAGCAGGCCACCCACGCGAACCTCAAAGAATTCATCGAGATTGCTGGCGGAGATGGCAAGGAACTTCACTCGCTCCAGGATGGGATTGTGGGTATCCTGGGCCTCTTCCAGCACGCGCCAGTTGAACTTCAGCCACGACTCTTCGCGGTTGATAAAGGAAGCGGGATGATCGAGCGTCTGTCGGACCATATGATCGCTGCTATTTCGACTTCCTGGCGGGCTTGGTGCGCTTGACGATGACGAAACGCAGTTCTGTCCCGTTCGGACGTTTCAAGAACAAACTGTGCCCTTCGACTCGGCCCTGGACGACTGTGCCCGGCTTCCACGGCTCGGGCAGCATTTCCCAGGCATCCCGTGGCTCGTATTCCGCCAGGATGTTCGTGCCGTTCACACTGACTTCCACTTCAAAATATGGATCTTCGCGGTACAGGGGCGTGTTCACCACGTAATAAATCACTCGATCGCGGGTTTTTTGCGAGGCCCGGACGATGGTCATCGCCTGGAACCCGCTCTGGACGGCAAACAAGCCCACGACCGTGGTCAGCAGCACAACCAGCGCGAGCAGGAACCTGCGACCCATACGATAGACGACAGTATACCAAGACAAAAAAGGCGCCGGTTTTGACCGGCGCCCACGAGCAATACCCCACCGCGACAGAGCGCCTAGAAGGTATAGATCAAGTCAAACTGCAACCGGTTGAGCCAGGGCTCGTGCTGGCCGCTCGCGCTCGGGTCCAGCACGCCGACCCCTGGAGTGGTTGAGACTTTCATCCCCGACGCCAGCACCGCATTCTGGAGGAATGGGTTCAAGGTCCGCCCATGCCACCAGGTGAACGAAGCCGTCGTGTTGGCACGAATGCGCCACAGCCCATAAATGCGATGCTGCAACGTATTCGTTGGCGCCCGCTGATCGCTTTCGGTGTAGGAAGCGATCGCCGAATCCTGCTCCTGGCGAAGAAACGCATAGCCAAATTGCAGATCGCCGCGGTTCTTCTGCTGGCCCAGACTGATGTCCGCCAGGTAAGCGTGCGACTGCTTGCCCAGGTTCTTGGCCGTCACACTACCCGGATCAGTGACCGTACCTTTCACCGTGTAATCGAACGGATGGTCGGACGCGTTCAGGTTGTCCTCATACTCCAGCAGCACGTTCAGCGGCAGACGTGCCAGCCCGGTCTTGAACTGGTTGTTCAGGATCAGGTCGGCATTCAGAAAGCCAGAGAGGAAGTGAAGGTGGCCAGCGGCATCGGCGTACGTCGAGTTCGTCATGCCGTTGCCCGCGAAGATACAAGCCTGCGAACTCTGCAAACCGCCGCTGCTCGCCGCGCAACCCGGCCCCTCGCCGGTCACCGGGAAGCTGATCACTTTGCCGTTGGCGTCAACGACATTGATGTTGTTCGTGCTGGTCGCCTGGGTCGCAAAGAAGCTGGCGTTCAGGAACGCGTCTGGATACCGCCAATTCAGGATCGTGAACGATGGCGTCATGGTCCAGAACTTGAAGAGCTGCAGGCGGCCCCCGATTTGGCCCCCTACCGCGAATGAATCATGCCCGTGGTAGATGCCGCCGGTTCCGCTCGTTTCGTTCAGCAGCAGCTGCATGAACTGGAGGTTGAGATTCTTGACGACCGGAACGCTGGTGAAATCCTTGTTGAGCTTTTCGACGAAGCCCTCCGGATTGATATCCGGATCCAAGGTCACGCCGGTGCGCTGCCAGGTGTAGGCGAACTTGCCGCCGGTCAACTGCAGCCATTTGTGGGCGACCGGGTTGTAGGTGATGTATCCGCGATCCAGGGAAAGGGTCTTGCGATCGAAGAAATTGGTCATGGTTTCATTGGTGGTAGTGGGGTCACCCAACGAGCCGGTCGCCATGGCAACGCCCGCAATGAAATCTTCGTTCAGCTTCCCTTCGAAACCGAAGCGGATGCGGACCCGGGCGCGGTTTCTATCCGCGCAGGCGACGCAGCCGCTATAGCTCTGAAAGAAGTTCTCACCACGCACGCGCACATCTCCGGTCCAGCGGAAGCGGCCCAGCGAAGTCTCCAGCGCCGAGACGCGCTTCTGTTCGTCCTGCGACGAAACCGCGTTGTTGGTGAGGGTGGTCTGGACGTCGGCAAACTGCGAACTCAGCTTGTCGACGGCATCTTTCGAAGCGACGCTCGACTCGATGGACGCGGCCTTCTGCTGGGCGTCGGCAGCGACTTGCTGCGCCTGCTGCAATTGCTGTTGCGTTTGCTGGAACTGCGATGAGGTCTGCTGGAGCTGCTGGTTGGTCTGCTGCAGTTGCTGTTGCAGGGCCTGGAGTTGCTGTTGCTGCGCGGCCACGGCATCTCGTAATGCCTGTACGTCCGCGGCTGTGGCTGCGGGCTTGCTCGCCGCTTTCCGGGCTGGCGCCTTGGTTTGGGCCAGCGCCAACGAGGCCAGCAGCAAGATGATGGTGAACCTGGTAACCGCCTTCATTTTGTCTCCTTTTACCGAGATATCGCTCAATCCCTACTAAGTGCCTAGACTAACTTGTGTTTGTTAGCAATTCGACTGCCAGCCCGGCCTGCACCGCAGGCGATGCAAATGTCCGGTTTTCCATCACAACCGCGGAAACGCGGTCTGGACACGAGCCCGGCCTGCGCAAACTTTTTCGGCTAAATTCCGCCCCGCTTCCCTCTACCGATGGATAGGAGGCCGGGCTGAACGGGTATGCAATCTTGTTCATGCCGATGTTCTAGTGGATCTGCTTGATGGCGGCTTTCACCTTCTCCACCACGGTGTCGGGTAGGGGTGCGTAGGTGAGCTGAGCGGTCATCTTCTGGCCGTCCGTCACCATCCAATCCACGAAATCCGCCAGGATCTTTCCCTTCTTCTGATCCTTGGCTTGAACCGGAATCAGCAGCCAGGTGAAGCTGGAGATGGGATACGCCGTCTTGCCCGGAGCATTGGTGATGGAGACGCGAAAATCAGCAGGCATAGTTTTGACCGAAGCGGCGGCCTCGGTTACGCCTTCCAGTGAAGCTTTGACGAAATTGCCGGCAGCGTTTTTCACCGACCCGTAGGCAATGTTGTTTTGGGCTGCGTAGATCAGCTCGACATAACCGATCGACCCCTGCAATTGCCGGATTTGGCCGGCCACGCCTTCGTTGCCCTTGCCGCCGAGACCCAGTGGCCAGCTCACCGTGGTGCCCTTCTTCACCGTGTTGGCCCACTCGCTGCTCACCTTGGAGAGGTAGTCGGTGAAAATGTAGGTTGTGCCGCTGCCATCCGACCGGTGGATGATGATGATCGTCTGATTCGGAAAAGTGACGCCGGGATTGGCCTTGGCGATGGCGGGGTCGTTCCAGTTGGAGATCTTGCCGAGAAAAATGTTGGCTAGTACTTCGGGCGTGAACTTGATTTCCCCAGTCACGCCGGGGATGTTGTAGGCGGGCACGACCGCACCCAGCACGGTTGGAATATGCAGGATCTTGATCTTGGCCTGCCCCAACTGCTCGTCGGTCATCGGGCCGTCACTGGCCCCGAAGTCAACCGTACCAGCCAGAACCTGGCGGATTCCACCGCCGCTGCCAATCGATTGATAGTTGATCTGCACATCGGGGTGCAGCTTGTTGTAGTCGCTGAACCATTTTGAGTACATGGGATAGGGAAAAGTAGCCCCCGCTCCGTTCAACGTAGTCTGCGCCAGAACCGGCAGCGCCAGGGCCAGACACAACAGCAACAGCGCGATGCGACGAATCACGCGATGAATCCTCCTTAGCATGGGTATGCAATTCGGTTTTATTGGGCTTGTGTTAAAGGAAAGTTACAGCGCGGTGAATTTCTTATGAACACGTACCTTTGCAACCACTTAGCGGTGGACGGAATCCTGCAAGCGGGCCAACTCGCGGGCAAAAAGAGGATTGTTGGGGAAATCCTTTTGCAGGGACAGCAGCATTTCGCGGGCACGCGGAAGGTCCTTGTCCCGCACATATGCGATGGCCAACAAAATACGGGCAAATGGCGCCAGCAGTTGGCCCTGGGTCGCGACCGTGTGAAGATCGGCAAGCCCGCCCGCTTTGTCGGACGGAATGCCTCCCAGGCGCAGGAACCAGCGCACCGGCGCCGCCATGGAACCCACAATGTACTTGGTGATTCCGCCCGCCAGGTGCGCGTCATAGCAGGTCGGATCGGCGGCGAGCAGTTGTTCCGCCCACGCAGAACTTTCCTTCGTGTAATGAAGTGAGGCGAGGTTTCGTTTTTCGATCAGCCCGGCATAGTCGGACCGCAGGCCAGAGGCCAACGTCATCGCGAGCAGCGCATCGCGGCTTTTGGAATCGCGGCCAAGGCTGACCTTTGCCAGCGATTCAGCACTCGAC
>Ga0182021_10000606_pt1 | contig 39090 bp, 19 predicted proteins | sample 612E3MmetaG_FD_120493 | JGI IMG/M metagenome (GOLD analysis project Ga0182021, IMG submission 120493) | Permafrost microbial communities from Stordalen Mire, Sweden - 612E3M metaG (Illumina Assembly) | ecosystem: Environmental > Terrestrial > Soil > Wetlands > Permafrost | place: Sweden...
GTGGATGAACCGGTTCGCCGGCCGAACCGCGCCAATCTCGCCGGATCAGGCCGGCGCGACGGACGTCCGGGATTTTCTCACAGCGCTGGCGGTCCGACAGGTCGCTGCCAGCACCCAGCGACAGGCCCTGAACGCCCTCATGTTCTATTTCCGCGAGGTTTTGGGCCGGGATCTGGGGGACTTGGGTGATTATCGCCGGGCCCGCCGAGGGCCGCGGATTCCGGTCGTGTTATCGCGGGCCGAGATCGACCAGCTCTTCGCGCAATTGCAGGACACCTGGCTGCTGATAGCCGCGTAGAGGGGCTGCGCCCCAACGCGGCTTTGAGTTTATGCATTACGTTTACGTGCTCTATTCCACGTTCGATCACGGAATGTACATCGGCTACAGCGCCAACCTGCGGCGGCGGCTAGGGGAACACCGCTTGGGATTGTCCGCGGCGACACGACATCGAAGACCCTGGCGTTTGGCTTATTGCGAGCCATACCTCGACCCGAACGATGCCATCAGCCGGGAACGCTTCCTAAAGAGTGGCGCCGGGCGGACGTATTTGAAGGGGGAGTGCCGACATTTCTTCGCCTCCAATCCTCTTCGTTCGGCCGCGTGAGACGGAGCCTTTTACGCGGTATACGCACGTGATGCAGAAGCCCGGGCTGGGCGTGCCCAGCCCTCTCGATGGATTCGGGGGGATCCAGGAGGTGGAATCGGCGGGTGCGCGGGGAGGATAGGCGAGAGGAGGGCATCGCAAGTCTGCGCCCCTGCTTCTGCACAATCCAATTCACAGGAAACAGAGGGAACTGAGAGAATCTTCGCCTCCGCCATTCAATTCCTCCGCGACCTCGGTTGCCTCCTGTGAAAATTCCGGGGATTGTTGTTACCACGGCGAGGCCGAGACACGGAAAGAATCGGCACCGACGGCGCGGCGCCCTCCATGGCCTCGTGCCTTCCGAGCCTTTTTGTGGCCAAGAACTGCTCGGTCCGCACGCGACGAACCTCCTTCGCCGATCCTTTGGAACCCAAGGGGCGGCGCGTCTCCAGCAACCAGAATTGGAGATCAGCGTTCGACCTTGTCGCCTTCGATCTCCACCACGATGACGTTGGCAACCGGGTTGGCGGGATTGCGCGGCGTCGTGACCGTCACGAGACCGCCGTCCCCGGTCTTCAATTCGAGCGGATGGCGTTCGGCGTCCGCAAGAAAATAGGCCCGCTTGACCGCGTTCCTGAAGCGGGGCAGCTCGAAGCCGTTGCGCGGCCACCTAAAGACAATGAAGTTTAGCTTGCCCGGTTGTGTGGTGCAGCGCCAGTCGGTCCGGGCCAGGAAGACCGGCTTGCCGGCCGGGTCGCGCAGGTTTGCGGCAATATCGCCGAGCTCTTCGCCGAACGGCGTGGGGCCGGCACCATAGATCGCCCCGCCGTTGACCGTGAGCCAGCGGCCCACGCTGCGGAGGATTTCCTGGCAGCGCTCGGGAATCACGCCCTCGGCGGTCGGGCCGACGTTGAGCAGGTAGTTGCCGCCCTTGCTGACGATGTCGGTGAGCTTGAAAATGATCTCGCCGGGCGACTTCCAGTCATCGTCATCCTTCTTGAATCCCCAGGTGTGATTGATGGTCGCAGGCGTCTCCCAGGCGCCGGCCAGCGGCTGGTCGGGGATGGCGTTGTCGCCGGTGCTCCGGTAATCGCCCTCCGTGCCGAGGCGGCCGTCGATCAGGCAGTCGGGCTGGAGCGTGCGCACGAGGGTGGCGAAGCGCGACGCGCGGTCGCCGGTGTCCATCATGCGCGGGGTGTCGAACCAGAGGAGGCAGACCGGGCCGTAGTGGGAAAGCAACTCGCGCACCTGCGGCTCGGCCTTGGCGCGGAGGTACTGGTCAAAGTCCTTCTTGTCGTCCGGACCGAAGTCCCAGGTGTTGCCGGCCCCGTTGGGCTCGTGCCAGTCCTGCGCCTGGGAATAGTAGAAGCCGAGCCGCAGATTGCGGCGCTCGCAGGCGGCGGCGAGCTCCTTGAGCACGTCGCGGTGGAAGGGGGTGGCGTCGACGACATTGTACGGGCTCACCGCCGATTGAAAGAGGGCGAAGCCATCGTGGTGTTTCGAGGTGATGACCAGGTATCGCATGCCGGCGTCCTGGGCGAGGCGGACCCACGCGTCGGCGTCGAACTTCACCGGGTTGAACTGCGCGGCGAGTTGCGCGTATTCGCGCACGGGAATTTGTGCGCGATTCATGATCCACTCCCCGATGCCCGGCACCGGCTGGTTCTTCCATTCGCCGGCGGGAATGGCGTAGAGACCCCAGTGGATGAACAGGCCGAATTTCGCCTCGTGGAACCAGGCAAGGCGCTGCTGCCGGCCGAGGTCCGCGGTCGACGGAGTGACCGGATTGTCGGCGGCGCGGAGCGGAAAGGAGCCCAGCATGGCAAGGGCAAAAATGGAGATGAGCCGCGCCAGCGAGCGACATCGGATGCGACTCATGGCGAGGGCGCGCCAGACGCAACTGGAGCCACGAGGTTCGTCGCCAGGGTGGCGGGCGGCTGAGGCAAGGGAGCGGCCGGTGCGCTCCGCAGGGTGGGACCGTCGACCCAGGCCGCGGGAATCGTCGTGGTCGAGGGCAGTTCCGGGACCCCGTATTCATTGCGGTGGATCTGGGCGATCAACATTTCCACCCCGCGCACGCCGAGCAGCCAGGGCTGCAGGTCAAGGCCGGCGCAGGGCACAACGTTTACCATGATGTTCAGGCAGCAGAAGCCATGGGTGCGCGGCACACTGGCGCCACAGGATTCCATCCACTCGATCGCCCCGGCCTGGTGACACAGCACCACGTCGGGTTTAGCCTTCTCAAACCAGACTGTGAATTCCCGGCGGTTGATCTCCGGCAGGAGCAGGGGCGGCAGCCAGCTGAAGGCGTCATGGTGGTTGTGGTAAGCCTGGAAGGCGGCCTCCCAGCGGTAAAGCAGTCGCTCGTCAAGGTGCCGCGTGAGCACCAATCCGGGGCGGCGGTAGCCGAGCGCATGCAGACGCTCAAGCGTCATCATCATTGAACGAAAGTGGTCCGAACACACCGAGTGGAGACCGGGGTGTTCGATGATATAGTCGGCGTACACGCCGGCATAACGTTTCCAGTTGAGCTGGGTCAGATCGGGGCTCTCGTTGGCCGGGAGCAGAAACACGCCATGAATGCCGCGCGACTGCAGGATCGCGTCGAGCCGCGTGATGGAAATGTCGTTATGGCCGACGACAAAAGGCTCGATCTTAAAACCGAGCTCAATGGCGCGATCACCCGCCCCCCGGGTCAATTCCCGGTGGTAGCGCGCCGCATTGACAGGTCTTTGGTCGGGCCCGTCGAGATCGATGACCGCGATCACGCCGCGGAAAGTGCCGGAGCGCGAACGCCGCATCTCCGACATGAGCGCACCGGCGAGCGGGTTGTGACGGTAGCCAATCTCACGCGCGGCGACCAGCACCCGCTCGCGCGTGGAGGCTTTCACCCGGGGACTTTCTCGCAATGCCTCGGAAACGGTGGTGTGGGAAAGACCGAGCGAACGGGCGAGCTCTCTCAGCGACGGGTTGGGGTGCATGGAGTCTTACTGTCAGATGCTTGGTGGATCGCGACGCTTGGCAAGCCCTGTTTCAGAATAGTGCTCCCTGATTCAGACCCCGCTGACCGCCGCTTCAAGACACAGGTTCACCCCTTGAATTATGAGGTGGTCATCATCGACAATCGCCGCCTGAATCTGCGCTCCCCTCTGCGAGGTCAACGGCTTGGTTGATCGGCAGTCACCCCCCTTTCCTCCATGAAGCCCCTGTTCCCGCTCGCGCTGCCGCTGTTTGGGCCGGCCTCGATCGGTTCCAAACCAATCCGAACTCATCTATGAGTGGAATCCATGTTATCGATATCGTGATCATTGCCGCGTATCTCGGTGGCATCCTCTACCTCGGCAAGCGTTCGGCGACCCACTCGGGCAGCGAAGAAGGCTTCTTTCTGGCCGGCCGAAAGCTCGGCAAGCTCTACCAGTTCTTCCTCAACTTCGGCAACGCCACGGACGCGAACGGCGCCGTGAGCACCGCAACGCTCGTTTACCAACAGGGCGCCTCCGGCTCCTGGATGGCCTTCCAGACCATCTTCATGAACCCCTACTATTGGTTCATGAACGTATGGTTCCGCCGGGTGCGCCTGGTGACCGTGGCCGAACTGTTCGAGGAACGTCTCAGCAGTCACAATCTTTCGAAAATCTACGCGCTCTATCAGGTCTCCTATGTGTGCATGTTCATCGGCTGGGGCAACCTCGTGGGCTACAATGTCACGGCTTCGCTTTTGCCCAAACCCGAGCCGGCCTGGACGGCGGAGGAACAGCGGCAAGTCGTCCAATACCGGGAGTACCGCGCCTTGCAGCGAACGGCCCAGACCCGCGCGCTCACGACGGAGCAACAAACCCAGCTCGTCCAGCTCAATGATCTGTACGTGCGCCACGAGCTGCATTCCTATATTTCCTACCTCAAGCCGTGGATGTTCTACCTCGGCTTTACCCTGGTCGTCGGCTTCTACCTGTGGATGGGCGGCATGACGGGCACCGCCCGCAACGAGATTTTCCAGGGCGTCCTCATTGTCACCTTCTCCATTCTCCTGATTCCATTCGGCTTTCACGCCCTCGGCGGGGCGGGGGTGTTGCGAGAACGGGTGCCCCATGCGATGATGGAGCTGATCGGCGCCCCCGGAACCGAGTCGGTGAGCTGGTACTCGCTGTTAGCCATCACGCTCGTGAGCATCGTCCAGATCAACGGCATCCAGGGCAACATGGGGGTGAGTGGCTCGGCCCGGAACGAGTATGCGGCGCGCTTCGGCGCCGTCTCGGGAACTTACGCCAAGCGGCTCATGATCATCATGTGGGCCTTTGTGGGTCTAATCGGGTGCGGCCTCTATTTTGGCGACCAGCGGCTGGCGGAGCCCGACATGCTGTGGGGCCGGCTGTCACGGCAGTTGTTGGCGCCGGGTCTGTTCGGGCTGATGCTTGCCGGCCTGCTGGCGGCGATGATGTCGAACATCGGCACCAATGCCATGGCCTCCTCCGCACTTTTCGTGCGCAACGTCTACACTTATATCGCCCCCAACCGCACCGAAAAGCAGGGCGTCAAGGTCGGCCGGCTCACAATTGTCGTGGTGCTGCTGGCGGGCATGCTCGTCGCCCTGACGATGAACGACGTCGTGAGCTTCATCCGCGTGATGCTGACCATCAATGCGCCGTGGGGGGCCGCGATCGTGCTCATGTTCTTCTGGCGGAAGCTGACCCGGGCGGCCGTCTGGTGGTGCATCGGCCTCTCGGCCGTGGTCTTTGTTGTGCTGCCGTTCACGGTTCAGTTTTCCCGCTCCCTGAGCACCAACCCGGCGCTGATCGCGTTCACCCAGCCCGCCAAGGTCCAACCGGTGCCGATGTATTTTGACCGCGTGGTGCACCAGAATCCCTTCGATCTCTCCAGCCCGCTGGTCGGCGGCGGGCGCTTCAACCTGGAAGCTTGGGTGCTGAGCAAGGCCGGCTTGAACCTCGGCCACATGACGGGCCGCGACCTTCAGGCGGTGCAATTCTTCTTCGCGGCGATCTTCCCCTTCATCGTGCTGGTCGGGGCGAGCCTTCTGACCCGGGCGCCGGCGCGCGAGCAGATCGACTGGTTCTTCGGCAAAATGAAGACGCCGGTCGGCGCCACCCCCGAGTTGGAGGTGGCCGCCATGGAGGCGACCCGGCGCGACCCGAACCGTTTCAACCACACAAAACTCTTCCCGCAATCTTCGTGGGAATGGACCAAATGGGACAAGACCGACACGATTGGCTTCGTCATTTGCCTGGGCGTCTCGAGCGGCATCATCGGGATCTTCTGGTTCCTGCTGCGGCTGGTCTCCTGAGCTTGATTCAATCCTGGCGGGCCGGCCGCGCGTCAGCGACCGGGATCCCGCCGGGTCCGTCTGTCAACCGGCCCCTGGCCGCAACCCCGCTGATACAATGATCCGCAAAGCTGTCTTGATGAGTGTGAATCCCGGACAGGAAAAGGAATATGCCCGCCGCCATCAGCCGATCTGGGCTGAACTCGCCGCCGTGCTCAAAGCGCATGGCGTTCACAATTACTCCATCTATCTCGATCCGGCCACGCACCGGCTCTTCGGCTACGTGGAGGTCGAAGATGAGGCGCGCTGGAATGCGATTGCACAGACCGAGGTCTGCAAACGGTGGTGGAAGCATATGTGCGACATCATGCCAAGCCACCCGGACAACAGTCCCGTCTCCCAGGATCTCGTCGAGGTGTTCCATCTGGATTGACCACCCAAATCGGACGGGTTGGGCCGCCGGCGACTGATCCTTCCCGCGCTCCGATTCTCCGCGAACAAAACGGTGAAATGCGTTATCCTTAACGCGCTTTGAGCGCCCATGTGGACAAGTCGCTCCACCCAACTGCAAGATTTCGCCTGAGTCCGTTCTGGAACCCCTTGCGTCAATCATCCCCATGAAATCCGCCGATCTCTCCCGTCGTGAATTTGTCCGGAACACTGCAATCGCCACCGCCGCGCTGAAGCTGCCGTCGGTCCTGCGCGCCGCGGCGGAATCAGCCGGCCCCGGACCAATCCCGACGCCCGCGGCAGCCTTCGCCGCCACCGGCGAGGTGGAACTGCGCTGGCTCGACGGCCGGGCTCCCACCGTGTCGACAGGGGCGTCCTGGGGCGTGCCCTGGCCGCAGGGCAAGCACCCGAAGAGCTCGACGTTCGCCCTGCGCACGGCTGCCGGCGAATCCGTCCCTGTGCAGAGCTGGCCGCTGGCGTTCTGGCCGGACGGCTCGCTCAAATGGACCGCCCATGCCATCCCGGCGGAGGCCGGCAGGGCGGATACGCTGGTGCTCGCCCCTGGCACCCCGGCGGTGCCGGCCAAACCGGTGCGGGTGAGCGAGACGGCTGATGCCATCGACATCGACACCGGGGTCATCCGCTGCACCGTGGCGAAAAAAGGCGCGGCGCTGATCGCTTCGATCACGCGCGACGGGCGGGAGATCGTGCGCGACGGCCGGCTGGTGTGCCTGCGGCAGGACAGTCCGTCGCCGGATTCCGACGGCGTTGTGCATCAGGAGACATTCACCGGATTGATCGAAAGGGTGACCGTCGAACAGGCCGGTCCGGTCCGGGTCGTGGTGAAGATTGAGGGGAGGCACGCGAATGCGGCGCGGGCTGCAAGTCCTGAACCGGTCAAACGGACCTGGCTCCCGTTCATTCTTCGGCTGTACTTTCACGCTGGCGGCGACGCAGTGCGAATGATGCATACCATCGTCTACGACGGCGACGAGAACCGGGATTTCATTCGCGGGCTCGGCGTGCGTTTCGCCTTGCCGCTGCACGACCAGCTGCACGACCGCCATGTTCGCTTCGTGGGCGAGGATCAGGGTCTGTTTGCCGAGGCCGTGCGGGGTCTCACCGGGCTGCGCCGTGATCCGGGCGCGGCGGTCAAGAACGCGCAACTCGCGGGTCTGGCGACGCCTCCGCTTGATCAGTTCCCGGCGGCGGTCAGGACCCGGCTGCATTTGATCCCGGCGTTTGGTGACTGGACGCTGTTCCAGCCGACGGCTGATTCGTTCGAAATCCGCAAGCGCACGAAAGACGGATTGACGTGGCTTCACTCCGCCTATGGCCGCCGGGCCGCGGGCGTGGGCTACGCCGGCGGTCCATCGGGCGGCACGGCCTTTGGCGTCCGCAATTTCTGGCAGGGCCATCCCGCGCAGCTCGACATCCGTGGCGCGGCTGGTGATGCGGCCGAGGTCACGCTCTGGGTCTGGGCGCCGGATGCCGCGCCGATGGATTTGCGTTTTTATCACGACGGGATGGGAGAGACTACCTACGCAGAGCAGACCGAGGGCCTCGAAATCACCTATGAAGATTACGAGCCGGGCTTTGAGAAGCCATACGGGGTCGCCCGCACCAGCGAGCTGATGCTCTGGGCGCTGCCCGCCACGCCGTCCCGCGAGCGCCTGCTCGAACTCGGTGGAGCGGTGAACCTGCCACCGATCGTCGCCTGCACGCCACCGTACCTCCACAGCATCGGGCTCTTCGGCCGCCTCTGGAGCCTGCCGGACCGCTCGACGCCGGCCCGGGCGCAAATCGAGGACCAGCTCGGCTGGTACTTTGACTACTACCACCGGCAGGTGGAACAGCGCCACTGGTATGGCTTCTGGAATTTCGGCGACGTCATGCACACCTATGACCCTGACCGCCACATGTGGCGTTACGACGTCGGGGGCTTCGCGTGGGACAACTCCGAGCTGTCGACCGATCTCTGGCTTTGGTATTATTTCCTGCGCACAGGTCGGGCCGACGTTTTCCGGTTCGCCGAGGCGATGACCCGCCACACCGGCGAGGTCGACGTCCACCATATCGGACGGTTCGCGCCGCTCGGCTCCCGCCATAATGTGATCCACTGGGGTTGCAGCGCGAAACAACTGCGCATCAGCACGGCGGCCAACCGGCGCTTCTACTACTATCTCACGGGCGACGAGCGGGTGGGGGATCTTCTGCGCGAGCAAGTCACCGCTGACCGCGCGCTCGTCACGATCCAGCCCGGCCGCAAGCTGGGTCGCGGCGCACCGGCGGCGCCCGATCGCCGCGCCACTTCGGCCCGGATCGGCTTCGGCACGGACTGGGGCGCGTTGTCCGCCGCGTGGCTCACCGAGTGGGAACGCACCGGCGACCCGGGAATCCGCGACAAGCTGTTCAACAGCATGCGCACGATCGCGGCCCAGCCCTATGGTTTTTTCTCGAACAGTCCCGCGATGGATCTGCAGACCGGAAAGTTTGAGCTCACGACCAGCACCCGGGCCGAGGCCTCGCATTTGAGCGCTGTCTTCGGACAGGCGGAAATGTGCGCGGAGCTCATCGGGCTCGTCAATATGCCGGAGTTCGAGCAGGCGTGGCTGCAATACTGTGAGCTCTTCAACGGTACCGCCGAGGAGCAGCAGGCCGCCCTCGGGCACGCGCTCGGCCGCCTCAACCTCCAGCAGGGTCATTCCCGCCTCACCGCATTCGCGGCCATGCGCCGACACGACGCCCGGCTCGCCGCGCGGGCCTGGACCGAATTCTTCGGAGGAGAGGGCGGCATGGCCCGTCGCCCGACACTGGAGACAAAGCGCGTTGAGGGCCCCGCGGTGCTCAATCCGGTTGATGAGGCCGCCTGGGTCTCGACCAACTCCACGGCTCAGTGGGGCCTGGCCGCCATCCAGAATCTCGCCCTCGTGCCGGAGGCGTTGCCGGCCTGAACTCGGGTGAATGCGTCCGGATTTGCAGAGCGGGGTCGCCTTGGCTCGCCGCAGCCCTGTGCGTGGCTGCGGCCGGGGCGGCGGATTTGTCGAACGGACCAAGGCGGCCGGACTCCGCCTCAGGTGAGCCTCCCGGCCAGGAATGGCCACCCGGGGCCGTCACGGTGCGGCACGGATGGCGCCGGCAGTCACGTATCGTATAGGGCGCAGAGCTCGGTGACGGCCCGGCGGTGCGCGCAGGTTCTGCGGTGGGCGACCGCGGTCTTGCCCGCGCGCGATTTGATGCAAAGATAGCTTTTAACCCGCCGGTGCGATGAACTCACCCCTGATTCGTTTTCCCTCGCGTCTCCTGTCGGTGCTGGCCGCCGGACTGCTCCTCCCCGCGCCGAGCTGGGCGGCTGCGCCCACCGAAACGCAATTCCAATATCTCTCCGGCTCGGGCAAGGACGACGCAGTGCCGTGGGAGTTCTTCTGCACCGGCGGACGCAACAGCGGCGTCTGGACCAAGATACCCGTTCCCTCCTGCTGGGAGTTGCAGGGCTTCGGCACCTACGACTACGGCGTATGGCACCGCGCCGATGGCAACAATCCGCATCCGCCCCCGCTGCCGGACGAACAGGGCCGCTATCGCCGCGAATTCACCGCGCCCGCCGAATGGTCGGGCCGGGTGGTGCGGCTGGTATTCGAAGGCGTCATGACTGATGCCGAGGTCCGGGTCAACGGGCAGCCGGCGGGGCCCGTCCACCAGGGCGCATTCTACCGCTTCAGCTACGACATCACCCCGCTGCTCAAACCCGGCGCATCGAATTTGCTCGAGGTAACGGTCAGCAAGGTGTCGGCCAACGAGACCGTCAACCGCGCCGAACGGCTGGGCGACTATTGGAACTTCGGCGGGATTTTCCGGCCGGTCTGGCTGGAAGCACTTCCGGCGCAGTTCATTGACCGGACCGCCATCGATGCGCGCGCGGACGGTCAATTTCTTGCCGAGGTCTTTCTCGGGGGCGCGCTGAAGGACCCAGTGAAAGTCGTCGGGCAGGTCGAAGATGCGACCGGGTCGCCGGTTGGAGAGCAGTTCTCGACCGATCTGCCAGCCGGGGCGACGCAGGCCACCGTTCGGACCCGAATTGCCGGAGTCAATCCATGGACCGCCGAGACGCCGCATCTCTATCGCGTCAAGTTCGAGCTCCAGGGGGCGGGCGGCGGGCGGCACGCGGTGACCACGCGGTTCGGCTTTCGCACTTCTGAGGTGCGGCCGCGCGACGGGCTCTACCTCAACGGGCAGAAGATCATCCTCAAGGGCGCGAACCGCCACAGCTTCTGGCCGGACTCGGGCCGGACGCTCAGCCGGCAGGTCTGCTACGACGATGCCCGGCTGATGAAGGAGATGAACATGAACGCCGTGCGGATGTCGCACTATCCGCCCGATCAGGATTTTCTCGAGGCTTGCGACGAACTCGGACTCTACGTGCTGGACGAACTGGCCGGCTGGCACGGATTCTACGACCAGCCGACGGGAGCGCGGCTGGTCGGCGAGATGGTCCGGCGGGACGTGAACCACCCGAGCATTCTGTTCTGGGACAACGGCAATGAAGGCGGTTGGAACACCGCGAACGATGGCGAGTTCGCGAAGTGGGATCCGCAGCAACGCTCCGTGCTGCATCCGTGGGAGACGTTCAGCCACGTTAACACGACGCACTACAAGGACTATGCCCGGGCCGTGCAGCTGTGCGCGGGGCCGGAGATTTACCTGCCGACCGAATTCAACCACGGGCTCTATGACGGCGGGGCGGGCGCCGGGCTGTGGGACCGCTGGGAACTAATGCGGAAGAGCCCGCTTTGCGCGGGTGGTTTTATCTGGGCCCTGCTCGATGAAGGCGTCGTGCGCGCGGATGAAAACGGTCGCATTGACTGCGCCGGCAACCTCGCGCCCGACGGCATCGTCGGCCCGCACCGGGAAAAGGAGGGCAGCTTCAACACGATTCGCGAACTCTGGTCGCCGGTGGCGATTTCGGCGGGGATAACGGGCCCGGCGTTGCCTGCCGGGTGGGACGGTGCGCTTGCCGTCGAAAACCGCTACGATTTCACGAATCTCGACCGGTGCACGTTTGAGTGGTCGCTCGCACGATTCGCCGGGTCGGGAGACACGAAGGCCGGGCACGAGGTCATCGCGAACGGAAAAACCACCGGGCCACCCGTCGGACCGCACGCAGCCGGCGAGGTTAAGCTCCGACTCCCTGGCTCATGGCGCAATGCCGACGCACTGCTCGTCACCGTCCGGGATCCGGCGGGACATGAATTGTGGACGTGGTCATGGCCGCTGCCGGAGAATCCGGCCGAGATCGTCCGCAGGAGTCAACCGGAGGCCACGGCCAGGGTTCACGACGACGGCGGCGACCTCGTGGTTACCGCCGGTCCGACTGAGTTGCGATTCAGCCGGGCGAGCGGCCGCCTCGACGCAGTCCGGCACCTGGGCCGCAGGATCTCCGTTGGCAACGGCCCGCGGTTCCTCGCCTATCGAAGCAAGGGCCGGGACTTCGAAGATATGGCGCCGCCCGGCAGTCTGGCCGGCCTGACCGCGCGAATTGACGACGGAGACAACGCGATCGTGGAGGCGAATTACTCTGGTCCGCTTAGCCAGGTCCTCTGGCGGATATCCCCGGACGGTCAGGCGCAGCTTGACTACACCTACAGCTTCGACGGCACCGTCGATTTGCTTGGTGTCCAGTTTGACTATCCCGAGAAGGCACTGAAAGGCATCCGCTGGCTCGGGTGGGGACCCTACCGTGTCTGGCAGAATCGGCTGCAGGGCACCCGGCTGGACGTCTGGTCCAACGCCTACAACGACACCACGCCGGGAGAGAGTTGGGTCTATCCCGAGTTCAAGGGCTATTTCCGAGGTTGGCGGTGGGCGGAATTTGAGACCACAAACGAAGGTTCAATTACTGTCACGAACGGAACCGGTGCGGGCTTCTTGGGCGTCTACACGCCAAATGACGGCAAGGTCGGCCCGGTCCTGCATCTGCCGGCGACGGGCCTGGCGTTTCTGGAGGTCATTCCCCCGATCGGAAGCAAGTTTACCCTCGCCAGCGTGATGGGGCCAGAGTCGCAGTCGCGGCAGGTCAACGGCGTGCACCGCCGCACAGTTCTTTTCAGGTTCGGAATACCCCAAACCGGCAACTTGTGACAACCGCCAGGAACTGAAATCTGTTCCCAGGGATTTGTTCCAATGCCCTCCGATGCTCTTTCCATCCGGTCTCTGGCCCGAAGTCTGGGGCTATCGCGCACCACGGTTTCGGACGCATTGCGCGGCGCTCCCGGGGTGAGCGCGGCCACGGTGCTGCGCGTGCGCACCGCCGCTGCCAAGACTGGGTACCGCCTCAACCCGCTGGAGAGCGCGGTCATGTCGCAATTGCGCCGGACGCGGGGGACGCAACGGTTCGGCATCCTGGCCGCGGTGGACCTCGACGAATCGGACCGGCCGCCTACCGCCTTGCAGTTTCATCAGGCATTGATTGAGGGCGCGCGGCGGCGCGCGGGGGAATTCGGCTTTGACCTCCAGGTTTTCCTTGTCGGGCGGCACGGTGTCACCGTGCCGCGTCTCGATGTCATCCTGCAGGCGCGCGGCATTCAGGGTGTGCTGTTGCTGCCGGCGTGGCATGAGCCGGATTTTTCCAGGCTCGACTGGTCGCGCTTTGTGGGCGTCTACACCGATTATGTCATCCAGCATCCGGCGCTCCATTCCGTGTGCGCCGATCACTATCGCGCGCTGATCGGATTGCTCGGGCGCCTGCAGCAACTGGGGTACCGGCGGCCGGGGCTGTTCGTGCAGCAGCACTCAGATGAGCGCCTGCACTATCGCTGGGTGGGGGCCCTGAACGGCTATCAACGCGCCCATCCCGAGATGGCGCGGGTGCCGGCCCTGGTCTTCGAGAAGTTCGAGCCGGCGCGATTCACGGCCTGGTTTCGCCGCCACCGCCCCGATGTGGTGCTGGGGCACATCCCCGAGGCCATTGACCTGATGCAGGCGGCGGGCGCGCGGGTTCCGGAGACGCATGGATTTGTCTGTCTCAATGTGCTGCCGGAGGGACGCAAATGCGCCGGCCTCGACCTGCAACCGCGGCTGTTGGGCGAACGCGGCGTCGAATTACTGATTGCTCAGCTGCAGCGCAATGAACGCGGCATCCCCGATTTCCCCTTGAACACCATGGTGCCGGCGCGCTGGGTGGATGGCCCGACGCTGCGCGCCTTGGCCGGGCCGGGCAGGTGAGCAGCCGGTGGAAAGCACCGGCGAAGTGAATCGGCTGCCGCGGGGAACTCGGAGAGCAGACCTGCCGGAAGGTCAAAAAAACGCCGGCCGGCGCGAAGGCCGGCCGGCGACACTATGAACCCTGACAACGACACCAATAAGCCGTCTAGAACTTATAGGTGAAGGAGCCCCGGAGGCAGCGCGGGTCGCCGACCACGATCGCGGTGCGACTGCCACCGGCCGAAATGTAATACTTGTCGAACAGGTTGCTGATCTGGAAGCGGGCGGTCCAGGTGGCCGCGTGGTAGCTGAAGCCCAGATTGTAGAGCGTGCGGCCTTCGTATTTGTAGGTCGCCTGCTGCGGCACGAAGATGCCGCCGGGCAGCGGCTTGGTGGTGGTGTAGCCGGAGGCGCTTTCGCCCACCATGTCGCTCTTGTAGTCGACGCCGACGTTGAAGCCGAAGCCGTTGAGCGAGCCCTCGGTGAAGCGGTAGTCGAGATAGACCGCCCCGAGGTGATCGGGGACGGCGCGGATGCGGACCCCGAGGGGCGTGCGATATTTGAAGTCCGAGTAGTTGCCGATGAGGGTGAGGTTCTTGTTCAGCGCGTAGCTGCCCTCCATTTCCCAGCCTTTCGACACGACGTCCATGTAGACCGTGCTCTGGACCAAGTTGGCCGCCGCCTGGTTGCCCTGCGACACGAGGGTATAATACTCGCTGTTGGGCACCCCTTGGTTGGTCAGGGAGATGTCGAAATGGGAGAGGGAAAAGTTCAGGGTGTCCTTGAGGAAGGCGCCTTTCACCCCAAACTCCTTCTGGTGGCCGTTGGGGTACGCGAACGGCGGGTTGGCGTACTCGGAAATGCCGGGGTTGCCCGCCGAGAGGGTGCCGGGCATCGTGGCGCCGGTGCTGTTGAAGCTGTAGAACAGCGAGACTTCCGGGATCGGCTTCACGATGAGGCCATAGCTCTTGGCGACCGAGTTGATGCTGTTGGTCGGAGCGGTGATGACCTGGGTCGTGCCGTCAGGATTGGTCACCGTCTTCGTGGCGATCGGTTGAACCCCGGAGGTGTCCGTGCGGGTCATCTGTCCGAAGTACTGCGACACGCCGCCGGAAAGCTCCACGTAATCCTTAAGGATGCTGACGTTCTCGAAGGCATACAGCTGAAACTCTTCCAACTTAGCGGTCTTGTTCTGGCCGTTGTTGGGGGGCGACGGCTCGGGGAAAACGTAGGGCGTCCAGGTCATCGCCCCGAGGTTGGTGTTCGCTACGTCGGGTCCCTGCGATTGGGCGACGTAGCTCTTCCATCGCACCCTGGAAAGGTTGCCGGCGAGCCCGGCGACCGTGGTGGACTTGTAGAAATTGCCGTCAAACTTGGCCGCATAGTCGTTGCGCAGATGCCCTTCGGTATACCAGAGGTGGTCGCTGCCATTGATGCGGCGATAAACGTAGGTGCTGGGGTCGGGCAGCGGCGTGACGGTCGAGGTGGCGATGGCAAAGGGGCCGGTCTGGTTCAAGGTCCAAGTGACGCCGGGCTCGTATTTGCCGGTGAAAGGATTGCGGGTGGGGTTGAAGGCCACGAGGGTGCCGGAACTGTTGGGGGTGAAGATCGCGGCACTAGTGCCGCCCTGGTCCAGGCGCGTAACGTGATCGGCCGACAACATGAGGCGGGAGGTGATGTGATCGCTGAGGGTCGAAAGTAGCTCCATGGTCACGCGCTCCGTGTGGCGGTGGCGGAAATCCTGATTCTTGTTGGCAAAAGACCAATCGCGCGGCAGGCCGGTGGCAATCTTGGCATAGCCGTCACTGCCGACGCTGGGGTCGATGGGCACGCTGTAGGCGAGCATCTCGCGATTCTGCACAAGCTCGGCCTTGACAGTCAGCTTGTTCGCGGGGGAAAGCTGCCAGCTGATCGAGGGGGCAAACTCATAGCCCTTGCGAAAGCTTTGTCTTTGGTAGCCCGTGCTGTCCCAGAAGGCGGCGACAAACCGGGCCGCGATGCCTTTCTTCTGCGAGATCACCCGGTTGATGTCGGTGCTGATCGCATTGCCGAAATATTGCGAGAGTTCGAGCGTGGCCGACTGCTGGTCTTTCATGATCGGCGACTTGGTGATTGGATTGAACTGGCCGCCGGGGGCGCCGCCGGGCACGAGGATGGCGTTGGGCCCCTTGATAATCTCGATGCGGTCGATGTTATAGGGAGCCAAGGACATGCTGTAGCCGTCCTCGCCGGAGATCACCATGCCGTCGATGAACTCATGGGAGACCTGGAAGCCGCGGATCGTGTAGCGGTCGCCGCCGATGGGCAGCGTGGACTCGACCACCGGAGTGACATATTTCGCGGCGTCGAGCATGCGCACGCTCATCGAATCCTGCAGAAAATCGCTCGTGACCACGGAAACCGTCTGCGGGATGTCCAGAATCGACATGGCCACGCGCGATGAGCTGAGGACCTGTGACGACTGGTAGGGATTGACCCCTTTCTCCGTGACCTCGAACTTGGGCAGTTGGATCACTTCCTGGTCAGGAGCAGCAGGCGCGGCCGGTGCCGGGGTTTGGGCAAAAGCGAAACGACCGGCGCCCAGGGAGAGGGCGGCGATCGTTGCGCGCAGAATCAGACGAGAACAACAGTCTGGAGTTGAAGCAGTCATGGGGAGGTTAGGATTTGCTTGTTGACGGTAATCCGTGCCTGGGAACGGGGGTCCACAGGGATGCACCAATTGCGGGGTGCGGGTGCATTCCCAGCAGGAATCAGCTGACTTAATCGGGCGGGCGACAATTCCGGAGCATCCGGACAGTCCGGAGCGGTTTCGCGGTCAATCATCCGGTTCCCGCGGCCAGGCGGATTGGCCTAGCTCATTCCTCCTCTCCGGACTGGACAAGCGCGGGGCGGCGCGCTGCCATGCGACATGGCCCCTGCGCGCGTTGCGCCTGTTCCGGGTGATCCGCAACTATCTGTATACCGGACGCCGCTTTCTGCCGCGCTGGTAATCGCGGCAGCGGCGGTGCTGGCGTATCACAACAGCTTCTCCGGCCCGTTTGTTTTCGATGACGAACTGGCGATCGTTTCAAACCAGAGCATCCGCAGCCTGTGGACAGCCTGGTGGCCCCCGGATGAGCTTGGGGGACTCCCAATCTCTGGCCGGCCGGTGGTGAATTTTTCGCTGGGAGTGAACTATGCGATCAGCGGAACCGCGGTGTGGAGCTATCACCTGGTCAATCTCCTGATTCACGTTGCCGCCGGGGTGGTCCTGTTCGGCGTGGTGCGGCGGACGCTGCTCCAGCCGGGGTTGGCGCCGCGTTTCGGCGCGCACGCCTTCGAACTCGCCCTGCTGGCGGCGGCGCTTTGGACGGTGCATCCCCTGCAAACCGAGTCCGTGACGTACATTTCCCAGCGGGCGGAGGCGCTGCTGGGGTTGATGTATTTGCTCGCGCTGTGGTGCTTCATCCGCGCGATTGAACCGGGGGCGCCGGGGAAGTGGGCCTGGTGGGCGGTCGTGGCCTGTCTGCTGGGAATGCTGACAAAGGAAGTCATGGTCTCCGCTCCCGTGTTCGCGGCGCTTTACGACCGGGCGTTCGTGGCGGGCTCGTGGCGGGAGGTCTGGGCGCGCCACCGAAAGCTGCTGCTGGCCCTCGCAAGCACGTGGCTGCTGCTCGCGTGGGTGGTTCTGCACGAAGGTGGCGCGCGCGGCGTGTCCGCCGGCTTCGGGCTCGGCGTCTCCTGGTGGACTTACCTGCTCACCCAATGCGAGGCGATCCTCCTCTATCTCAAGCTGTGCTTCTGGCCGCACCCGCTGGTGCTGGACTATGGCATCGGCCTGGTACGGATCGTCACGGAGGTCTGGTGGCAGGGTCTGGTGTTGCTGGCATTGCTGGCGGGAACGATCTGGGCGCTGGTTCGGAAGCCGGCGTTCGGCTGCCTCGGTGCATGGTTTTTCATGATCCTCGCGCCGAGTTCGAGCGTGGTGCCGCTGGTCGGCCAGACGATGGCGGAACACCGCATGTATCTGCCGCTCGCGGCGGTGATCGTGGGGGCGGTGGTATCGACCTACCGGATCCTCGGCCCGAAATCGATGGCGGTCCTGGCGGCGCTCGCGGTCGCGCTGGCCGCGACGACGGTGCGCCGGAACCAGGACTACGCCAGCACGATCAGCATCTGCGAGGACACGGTGGCCAAGCGGCCCGACAATGCCCGGGCGATGGCCCTGCTGGCTGATTATGACCGGCGCGCCGGGCGGCTGGAGGACGCCCGCCGGTGGCTCGAACGCTCCCTGGAGCTTCAGCCAGGAGTGGCCGCGGTTATGAACAACCTCGGCTACGTTTGGCAGGAGCTGGGCGAGGCGGGCAAGGCAGTCGCCTGCTTCCAGGAGGCGCTGGCCCGGAAGCCTGGCGATGTCGCGACGTTGAACAACCTCGGCAACGCACTGGTCGTTTCCGGCCGCGCGCCCGAGGGCATCGCCCGGCTCGAGGCCGCGCTGGCCCGGGCCCCGGAATCCACGGGCACGCGCGCCAATCTGGCGAGCGCGCTGGCGCAAAGCGGCCGCCTACCCGAGGCGGCGGCGAACTTCGAAGTGCTGCTGAAGGCGCAGCCCGACGACGCGGAGGCGCGCAACAATTACGGCAACGTGCTGCTGGCGCTGGGGCGGGGTCGGGACGCGATCAGCCAGTTTGAGGCCGCCGTGCGATTGCAGCCGAACAACGCCGACCTGCACAACCGGCTGGGCATCGCCCTCGGACGCAATGGCCGGCCGCGGGAGGCGCTGGCCGAATTCCAGGAGGCTCGGCGCTTGAATCCCGCCCACCCATCCGCCCGGCAGAACGCCGAACGGGCACTGCAGATGCTTGGCAGCAACTGAGTCATTCCATCGCCAGACCCCTCCGATGTATCTGGGAAAGAAAATCGTGGTCGTGATGCCGGCCTACAACGCAGCCAAGACCCTGCGGCGCACGCACGACGAGGTGATCGAGCAGGGCGTGGTCGACCTAGTGATCGTGGTCGACGATGGCAGCGGCGACGAGACCGTCAGCGTGGCGCGCCAACTGCCAAAGACCCAGGTCATTGTGCATGCCCGCAACCTCGGCTACGGGGGCAACCAGAAGACCTGCTACCGGGCCGCGCTCGCGACGGGCGCGGACATCGTCATCATGGTGCACCCCGACTACCAATATACGCCGAAGCTCATGCCGGCGATGGTCGCGATGATCGCCAACGGGCTATATCCATGCGTATTGGGCAGCCGGATTCTCGGCGGTTATGCGCTTCGAGGAGGCATGCCCTGGTGGAAATATCTGGCGAATCGCCTGCTGACGCTGGTCGAGAATATCCTGGTCGGCGCCAAACTGGGAGAGTGGCACACCGGCTACCGCGCGTTTTCCCGCGAAGTCTTGGAACGCGTGCCGTGGCAGGAGAATTCCGACGACTTTGTTTTCGACAATCAGATGCTCGCGCAAATTTTCTGGGCCGGGTTCGCCGTTGCCGAGGTGAGTTGCCCCACCCGGTATTTTGCCGAGGCCTCCTCGATCAATTTTCGCCGCAGCGTGCGTTACGGTTTCGGCTGCCTTGGCACCGGGTTTCGCTTCCGGCTGGCGCGGTGGAAGGTCGTGAAAATCCGCTTGTTTCCCGCCAATCTGCGGATGCCGGACGAACTCGGTCACGCCTGACAGCGGGAGTGCGCGTCCCGGCCCGGCAATGCAACCGGTGTTGGGGTCAGCGAAGGGCGTCGCGCGCCATCTGCAGGTTTTCGCGGATCCGTGCATCGTCCGGCCGCAATCGGACCGCTTCCTCGTAACAGGCGATAGCCTCACGCGTCTGCCCTTGCAGCAAAAGCACATTGCCAAGGTTGACGCGCGCTTCCGCGTCGCCGGGTTTGAGCCGCACCGCGGCACGCAGATGTTCGGTGGCGGCAAGAAGGCGGCCGGCGCGCGCAAGGAGCAAGCCAAGCCGGGCGTGCGCCGGATCATGGTCGGGTGCGAGCCGCAGCGTAGCGAGGTACTGCGATTCAGCGGCCGCCGGTTGCCCGGCCCGCTCGGCCAGTCGGGCGAGTTGATAATGCGCCTCGGGCAGAGCCGGGTTCATCTGCAACGCGGCCCGGAAATGTCCCGCGGCATCCTCAGTCCGGCCGACCTCGGCGAGCGCCACCCCGAGGTCGTAATGGGCATCCGCCGCCGGTCTGAGCCGCAGCGCGGTTTCGTACTGAGGGATGGCCTCGACGGCGCGCTGCACCTGCATCAGGGCGTTGCCCAGATTGACGTAAGCGTCGGCGTGATCCGGAGCCAGTGCCACGGCGGCTTCAAACTGGGCGATGGCCTCTGCAACCCGTCCTTGGTCAAGCAGGGCCACCCCCCAATTATAACGCGCGGTGACATAGCCGGGCTCGAGTGCAACGGCCCGCGCAAAATGCGCATTCGCCTGGGCTGTTTTTCCCTGCTGCTGCAGGGCCCAGGCGAGGTTGTTGTGCCCCCGCGCGACTTGCGGATTTTTGGCCACGTTATCCGTCCAGATCGCCACGACGTCACGGTAATCGTGATTGCGCGCGATGGTCACGAGGCCGAGCCCAACAACGGCGCCGACCAGTGGCCAGACGGCGCGCGAACCGAACCAACGATACCCAGCCAGCACCAGCAGCCCTACCACGGGCGCCAGCGGCAGATACATGCGGTGCTCCGCCATGGTTTGCGTCACCAGCGGGATTACGCTCGAGCTTGGTGCGAGGATGAGGAAAAACCACGCGCCCGCGAAGCCCAGGACCGGCTTTCGTACTAGCGCCCAGAGGGTGCCCGCCATCAATCCGATCACAACCAGACCCTGCCACCAGACGTCGGCGACGGAGTGCACGACCGCCGTGCCGTAATCGAGCACCAGCGGATGGGGCCAGACCGAAAGCTTGAGATAGAGAATAATCGCCTCGCATTGGGTGAGCAGATAAGTCCACCAGGAGACGCCGCGTCCGAAGCCGGCGGCCACACCACGCGCGCCGCCGCTCCGCAGCACGAGCCACCCCAGAAGCAGCCAGGTGCCGGCGAGCGCCAGGTAATGGTTCCGGCGTTGGCGCCACCCGGACGAAAAGCTGCCCGCCACGAACGTTCGATCATAGAGCAGCACGACCAGCGGCGCGGTGACCATCACCTCCTTGGTGCCCATGCCGAGAAGGCATGAGAGGACTGAAATGGCATTCCAAAAAAGGGCACCGGGTTCTGAACCACAAAGCCACAAAGGCACCAAGAAGAGCCGGCGGGGCCTTCTGCCAACTTCGTGCCTCGGTGTCTTTGTGGTTAAGTCGGCCGCCTGGTCAGTGTCGTGTTCCGTCCCGCGAATGAAAGTGTAAAGCGTCAGCAGATAAAAGAGCCCGCAAAGCGATTCCGTGCGCTGCGCGATGCAGACGACCGATTCGGTCTGGAGCGGGTGCAGCGCCCAGAGCAACGCCGTCAGGAAGGCCAGCCATGGCGCCGCCGCACCAAAACGACTGCGCAAGAAGGAACCCGACAGCGCGCGCCTCACGATGCCCATCAAGGTTAGCGCGGCCAGCGCATGAATCGCCACGTTCAGCGCGTGATAACTCCAATTGTTCTCGCCGCTGATGGCGTAATTGATGGCGAAGGAAAAGTTTGCCACCGGACGGCCGGTCGTGGTGCTTCCGTCGGATGGAGGGTTCAGCGCCGTCAGGGACGCCAGACGCCGAATCGTCGGATTGTGCAGCACGGCGCCCGTGTCATCGAAGAGGAAAGGCGCCTCCAGGCTGTTCCAGTAGGCCAGCGTCACGCCGACGACCAGGCAGGCCACCGCCAGCCAGCGCGGGGGCCAGGACCGCGCGGCGACCTCTGGTTCGCCGTTCACTGCGAAAACTGATGCCATCGCCGGGTGTATTTAAGCCAACGTCCCACGATGAATAGACGGTCATTGCGAGGAGCGGAGCGATGAAACAATCCAACTGGATCGCCACGGCGCGTTGCGCGCACCTCGCAATGGCAAATGCCTAGAACATAAGGGACGCTGGCATTAGTCCACCGGAAACGAGGCAGGCAAACGCCGAGGCGCCCGGGCGGGAAGATGCCGCCCGCCGGCGAGGCGAGCAGGAAAAAAGGAGCTCCCTCTTCGCAGAGGGAGCTCGAGGGCTGAACTCCTTCGAGTCAGCAGCAATTCAGGAACAACTCAGAAACTGAACGTCGAGGTGAGGACGTATTGCCGCGGATCGATGATGCGGTAGGCATACGGCAGGCCATCAAGATTGGTGGCCGTGGCCTGGAGATGCCCGCTCTCGGTCACGTTGGCGACGTTGAGCTGGAGCGTCCACCCAAGCTTACCGCCAAAGATCTTGCGCGAATAGGCTACCCACAGGTCGGTGTAGTAGTTGCCGCTGTCATAGACGGGCCTGGTGATGTCAACCCGGTTGATCAAGGTGGGAAGATTCGGGTCGGTCGCCATGCCATAATATCCAATCGACGCCTTCGATTCCCAGCGCTCGGCGCCGCCCACCGAGAAGCCCTTCAGCGCGCCGCGGGCAAACACGTAATTGGTGAGCACATTGATGTGATACCTGCGTTGGTCGGTCGCGTCGGCTCCCTCCAGGGCCTTGGCCGTCGCCACTTGCGGGACGACGACGTTGTTGAAATAGCCCTGCGGGCTGTTGTTGCCGTCCGAGTTGGTGACCAAGGCCACATTCGTGAAGCCGTAGCCATTCCAGAAGTTCTTGAGCGAATAGCGAACGCCGCCGCCATCCGTAAAGTCCGGAATCTCTGGAGCCGCGAGCGATTGCCAAACCGGCAGGCGAACGGCGAGCCAGGCGTCATATTGGGGAACCACATTGGTATAGGAGGTCCTCTGCTTGTCGGCGGTGACCTTGATCGTCCAATTATTCGACGGATTATAGGTGAGCTGCAGCTCCGTGCCCTTCGCCTTGCTGTCCTGCGTGCCCGCGACGGCGGTGCCAGCGTAGTAGTTGTAGGGCAGTTGAATGAGGTCGTAAAGCGCCTGTTGGACGGCGACGGGGCTGACCGGATTCGCCGCTTCCGTATTCCAGTTGGAATTGGCTGTATTGGCACCGTGGCGGATGCGGTAAACGGCGGCCGCCCACGCGAGGCCTGTTGTCGTGTCCGAATATGCCAACCGGCCGAGCAGGGTGGCCGCGGCGACGGTGCGCTCGTTCTGGGTCGTCGTGTCGTACCAATTGATCCGGGCCACGAGCTTGTTGTCGAACAAGCTGAAGCCAATGCCACCATCCTTGCCTTTGCCCGTCGGCTTGGGGAGCGGCTTGGCGAAGTAATCCGTGTTATACGTGGCGGGGGGATTGAAATTGTCGGATTGGTTGTAGTAGAACGTCAGCCCCCGGAGGAAATCCGAGATGAACGAGCCTTCGTTCGCCTTCCGGTCGATCTCGGTCCAGCCCTTGAGCGGGCGGAAGGCCGCACCGAGGGTCTTGGTGTTCCCCGTCAGCGTGTCCCAACGTCCCCAGCGGCTCATGACCACATCGTGGTTAAGCCCGCCGGTAAAGCCATTGGTGTAGATGAGGGAATTGGGCAGAGCCGGCGAAGTGACGACGCCGTTCACGTCGGTCACTGCGCCGATTGTGGTGATGCGTGCGCGATACTTGTCGTTGCGCCATCCCAGGGTGGTGACCAGGCGTTCATCCCAGAAGTAGCTTTGCGCGGCGAAAGTCCACGTCTTCACTTCGCGCTGGGTCCGGAAGCTGCCCGCGCTGGAGAAGAGGCCCTGCTCGACCACCGTATCGTTTTGGAACTGCCCGCTGGTGTAATTGTACACCTGAATTTGGGAAGTCACCGGACCATTCCAGCCCTGATTGCCCCAAAAGCCGCTCGAGTGGGTGACGACAGCCTGCGGCGCACCCGGGCTGGCCATGTAATATTTGCGCTCGAGGCTGAGGGGGTTCAACGCCGCTGACGTGTTCCCGATCGTGAAATTCGGCACATAGCGCAACTTGGCATCGGCATCGCCGTCCACGAAACCATTGCGCCAGCGTTCCGTCGCCTTGCGCACATCCTGCCTGGACCACAGGCCGAGCAGGCGGTGCCGGCCGAGCCATTTCAGGACGCTGTTCTGCTTCGTGAGGTCGAGGTCATAGGAGAGCATCGCGCGGTAGTTGTCGTCCGTCTCCGGGTTAAACCAGGTGTCCATGCCACCGCCCTGGCCTTCCCCGATCATCGGCAGGCCAAAATAGGGATTCGCCGTTCCGTTGATCAGCCGGGAATTGTTGTCGATTGAGAGGGTGGCACCCGTCAACTGCGACATCGTTTCGTTGCTGAGATCATCGATGTCCTGACGCAGCCAGCCCGCGTTGAAAAACAGATTGGGCAGGATCTCCTGGTCGAGCTCGATATTGTAGTTGCCCGCGCGAGTTTTGCTCCAGTTGGACTGGGCGAGGTTATATTTCGTCCAATCGTAGATCGCCTTGTCCGTCACCACGGGATTATTGTAAACCGCGTAGGCCACGCCATTGATGACCGGATAAACCTGGGTAGGGAACGCCCGGTTGAGCACCGTGGTGGGATAGTTAAGGGAAGACGTGCTCCACTGGCGGTCGAGGATGGCATAGCGGGCATCCTGGGGGGCCCATCCCAAGGTAGCCCCCGTCGGCACCGCGGTGGCGGGGTTGGTTTGCGCCGGCGCGTACAGGACGGGCTGCCGTTGATAGTAGGCGACAGAGGCGCCATTGTCGATGAACCGCAGGGGCCGGGTCGTGTCTTCAAAGATCATCCCGGCCTGCCACAACGGATTGCGCGTAGTGTTCGCGGGGGTTGTCGACAGGAAATAACTGCTGGGCGAGGCCGAGCCAAGGACCGCACCGGCGACGTAACCCGGCGAGAGCGCATTCGAAACATAAGGGCCCATGACCGCGCCGGTGTCCATGATCGTGACCGTGCGGGTGATCGGGTCGTAAGCGGGGCGACCGGCCTGCAGCCACGGCGTAACCCAGTCGCGCGGCGTGAAGAAATTCGGCCGGTTGCCATCGTTCTGGAAATTCTCGGCGAACGCCCGGATCGTGGTCTTCTTAAAAGGCTTGTAGGTGACCGCCCCGTACTGGCGGCGCGTGAGATCGCGGGAAGGCTTCCGTTCGAACTGCTCGTTGTCGTAGAGGAAAGCGCCGAAAAAGGCCAGCTTGCCCTCAACCAGCGTACGATTCAGCGAGAAGGAACTGCGGAAGGTGCCGTTTTGATCCGTACGGACTTGCACTTCACCAGTGTCGTGATCAATGACCGCCTGGCTGGCAGTTTGATTGACGATACCCGCCGGCGTCCCCAAGCCAAAGAGCAGGGAGTTCGGGCCGCGGGTGATTTCGACCGACTGGGTGTTGTAAGCGTCGAAGGGAATGCGCGAATTGGTCGGGAAGTTATTGATCGCAGCATCCGGCGTCGTCAGACCGCGCACGCGGTTGGACTGGGCATTAGTGGTCGTGTTTCCGCCGGAATCCGTCAAGCCGGCGAGGGTGTCCTTGGCCACGCCACGACCGTCATTGATGAAGGGCGCGTACGTGCTGGAGCCCTCGGTGCCCGCTTCATACCGGAACACGTCATTGATGTTGAGGGAGGCAGTGTTCACCATCTGCTGTTTCGTCACCACCGTGATCGACGCGGCCAGATCGCCGAGGTTGGTGTTCAGACGGCTGCCTGCGAGGGTGTTTTCGGCATAATAACCCTGGGTTGTAGTCTGCACCTGGAAGGGGCTCATCTGGACCACCTCATCGCTGGCACCGGTTCGCGCCGGAGCCGCCTCCGGGGTCATGGGCTTCGCGGCCGGAGGGGGTGTGGCTGCCTCAGTGGCGGGGTTCGGCGTGGCGACAGCTTGCGCCCACGCGGAAGAAACAGCGAATAGCGCGCAAGCCTGCGCAACCATCAGCCGCTGCAATCTTCGAAGTATCCTTCTATTTGCGTTCATCTTTTGATCCTTGGTGTTGTTACTGTCTGGGTGTGTTCATTTCCCAAAAGTGGAGGGGAACTCTGGAGGGGTATTCTAAACGCGATCACCCCGGGCACGGTTGCCCGGAGAATCTCCGCCAAACATTCGCTCGAGGGGTAGAAAGGGAAGGATGCGGCTGGCAAACGCCGCTAACAAGAAAGCCAAATTCTGGATGTAAAAATCGGTGGGCTATCCTCAGGAGGCAAGCACCACAGAACCTTACAGTAAGAGTTTTTCCGGAATCCGGCGAGTCGAAACCACCAACGAAAAGACGCCCGGGGTAACCAGCGGGCTGATAGTATCCGTCATGCCCCTCTGCAATTCCATCGGGTCCGGATAGTCCGGCCAACGGCCTTGCTGGGTTGAGCGAGGCGAGATCAGGCGGCGGAAGCCTCGCCAATCCGGACTGTCCGCTCAGCCGGATACTGTGATCGGGTCCGTCTTGTGTGAACGTATTTTCCATTGATCGCGGCAGCACTTTCCAAGAACCGTTGTGTCCATGATCCGTCGTTTTCTCGCCCGCTTCATTCCGCCAGTCCTCGGCGTTCTCGCCACGGCGGCCCTGCACGCGGACTCGCCCCGGGCGTTGGCGCTGGCACCGAATCTGGCGGAGCGGATCGAGCAGCCCTTACGGTACCGGCCCGATGGCACGGATTTTGTCATCGAAAACGGCGCGGAGTTCTTCAACCGACCGCTCTACGGACCCAACACAGCATTCCGGGTGGACGCGGGCGACCGGCCCGAGTTTTCGCTCTACCTGCCCGGCCGCGGCGGCAACCTGCGGCTCGGCCTCCGAACGTCCGCCGGCGTGAAATGGATGCAGGACGCCGCGCACATCGTGGCGCGCTACCGCCCGGGCGCCATGCTCTACGAGATCACGGATCCGCTCCTTGGCGGCGGCACGGTCCGTCTCACCGCGCTGACCTTGCCCGCATCCGAGGGTTTGATCCTGCGCGCGGAATTCATGGCGGGAAGGCCGGTTCCCCCGGCGGCCACCGCTGAAACCACCGGGCAGGGACCCGTCGAACTCGTGTGGGCGTACGGCGGGGTCAACGGCCGGCGCGGCGCCCGCGACGGGGACATCGGGACCGAGCGGGTGTCGATCAGCCAATATTTCCAGCTCGAGCCTGGGCAGTGCCGCGACAATGCGTTCACAATTGAGGCGGACCGGTTCACGCTGCGCAGCAAGGCGGCGACCATCGCCGGCGTCGTGTCACCCGGGGCGACGCTGGCCGTGGCGGACGCGACCAAGTGGACCTCGTGCGAGGCGTTGTGCACGTCGGCGGGAAGCCGTCCGGAGTTGCCGGTCATCCTTGGGCGCGCGGTGATGCCAGTCGGCGCCCCGCTCTTTGTCTCCCTGCAACGGGCAGCGCAACCGGGCGATGATCGCAGCGAGCTGTCCATTTATCTGGAAGTGAAAGGCGAGGAGTCGGGGGGCGGCGTGGAGGCGATGCCGGGCAGGGCGGTGCCATTTACGGCGCAGAGTTTGCCCCAGCTATTTGCCGCGGCTGAGCGCCGTCAGATCGCGCGGGCGGGCCAGGTGGCGGTGGACACGCCGGATCCGTTCATCAACGCGGCGGCCGCCGCGCTCAATGTCGCGACGGACGCCGTCTGGGATGAATCGCAGGGGGTGATGATGCATGGCGCCATCGCGTGGCGGGCCAAGCTGCTCGGCTGGCGTGGTCCCTACGCGCTGGATGCGCTCGGCTGGCACGACCGCGCCCGTCGGCATCTCACGTATTGGGCCGCGCGACAGAACACGGACTCGATCCCGGAGAAACTCCCGCCGCCGGACGAGAACGCAAACCTCGCCCGCAGCGAGGCCGCCCTGCATAGCAATGGCGACCTGTCGAAGTCGCACTACGACATGAACCTGGTCTACATCGACGCGCTGTTCCGGCATCTCCTCTGGACGGGCGATCTCGATTTTGCGCGGAAGGTATGGCCGGTGATCGAGCGGCACCTCGCATGGGAACGGCGGCTGTTCCGGCGCGAGTTCGGTCCAGAGAAACTTCCGCTCTACGAGGCGTATGCGTGCATCTGGGCGAGCGACGACCTGCAGTACCACGGCGGAGGGGTGACGCATGCCTCGGCCTACAACTGCTGGCACAACCTCATGGCCGCACGACTCGCGACTCTGCTCGGCCATGATCCCGCGCCTTACCAACATGAGGCGGATCTGATCAACCAGGCCATGCACCGGTATCTCTGGTTGGACGATCAAGGCACGTTCGCGGAGTACAAGGATTTCCTCGGCTTGCAGCTCGTGCACCCGAGCGCGGGCCTCTGGACCTTCTACCACACAATCGACTCCGGGATTGCGACGCCGGAAGAGGCCTGGCGGATGACGCTCGATATCGACCGGCGGATCCCGCACCTGCCCGTGCGCGGACCAGGCGTGCCGACGGACGCTGCCTACGAGGTGCTCTCGACGACGGACTGGATGCCCTACACGTGGTCGGCTAACAACGTCGTCATGGGCGAAAACGTCCATGCCGCGCTGGCGTATTGGCAGGCGGGCCGGGCCGACGAGGCGTTCCGCCTGACGAAGAGCGCGCTGCTCGCCAGCATGTTCATGGGCATCTGTCCGGGCAACGTCGGCTCGATGAACTACCTTGATGTCTACCGCCGCGAGGCGCAACGCGACTTTGCCGACGGCAGCGGCGTGCTCTCGCGGGCCATCGTCGAAGGCCTCTTCGGAGTGAAACCCGACCTGCTCGCCGGCGAATTACGAATCGCGCCGGGACTTCCCGCGACGTGGACGCACGCGAGCCTGCGGCATCCGGAAGTGGGCGTCGACTACCGGCATGCCGGCGTGACGGAGGTGTTCACCCTCGAGTCGCGCTTCGCGAAACCGGTAACGCTGCGCCTGGAAGTCGTGGCGCGGAGCGGCGACGCGGCCGTCGTGGTGGACAACCGGGCGGCGGAATGGCAGTGGCTGGGACGGGACGGTCCCCGTCCGCGCATCGAGGTCCGCTGCCCGCTGGGGCTGCGGACGGAAATCGTGATAACGTGGAAAGGCACGCCGTCTGCGCCAGCGGCTGACGATTTAGGGTTGGGTCACCGAACCCCGCCGACCGTCGGAACTGCGGCGGCATCCGGTGATGCCGCCCTACAAGCCGGCCAGGTCTCCACCAGCGAGATTCCCGGCGACGCCACCGATTGGCGCGCTCCACTGCCGGCGACGGCGAAACTCGAGACCGTCGATCTCAGGCCGTACTTCAACGACCGGATCACCCAGATCTTCCGGCACGAGTATCGCGCGCCGCGATCGCCGTTTGTCTCACTCGCGATTCCCAAACAGGGCATCGGCGGCTGGGCGGGAGAAATCAACGCTTCGGCCGACATTGATGATACGGGACTCCGAGCCGTGGCGGGTCGCCGCGGCGGACGGCTGGTGCTGCCGAACGGCGTGCCCTTCGCCACGCCCGGCCCGGGGACGGCGCCGAACGTCGTGTTCACTTCACAATGGGAAAACTTTCCGCACGAAGCGACTGTGCCACTGAGCGGGAAAGCCCGGCGGGCGTGTCTTTTGATGGCCGGTTCGACGAACTGGATGCAAAGCCGGCTCGACAACGGCGAGGTGATCGTGACTTACGTAGACGGCACGACCGGGCGGCTCGCGCTGCATAACCCGACCAACTGGTGGCCGATCAACGAGGACTATTTCATCGACGATTATCAGTTCCGCCGGCCGGGGGCGATCCCGCCACGGGTGGATCTGGGAACCGGGACGGTGCGGCTCCTCAACGTGGCCGAATTCAAGGGCCGGGGACGCCCAGTCCCCGGGGGTGCCGCCACCGTGCTCGATCTGCCGTTATCGCCGTACAAGGAACTGAAATCACTCACCGTTCGCGCGCTCGCGAACGAGGTTGTCATCGGCCTGATGGGGTTGACGCTGGAGCGCTGAGGCTGTCGGATGGAACCACGGATGACGGCGACGCGTACAGATTCACAGAAGGAAGCGGGACCGTCCGCGATCCGATGGATTCTTCAAATGAAAACCGTATCTTGGGTGATCGGGTCGTTGCTGACGGCGGCTGCCGGCTTGGCCCTGGCGCCCGCCAGTGCCGCGGAAGCCCAGCCGTACCGGTTTGACTTCGGCCCGGGCGATAAAGCGCCAGGGTATACCCAGGTTCTGCCCACGACCGTTTACACGCCGGAGCGCGGCTATGGTTTCGAACCGGGGACGGTTGTCACCGGCGTTGACCGGGGCGGCCGCGATCCGTTGCGCGGTGATTTCATCACCAGCGACCGGCCGTTCTTCTTTTCGGTCCAGGTTCCGGCCGAGGGCAACTACCGCGTGACGGTCACGCTGGGTGACGCCCAGGGTGAAACGACCACCACGATCAAGGCAGAATTGCGACGACTGATGGTGGAGAGAGTTCACACAAAGTCCGGAGAATTTGCGACGGCCGGCTTCATCGTGAATACCCGAACGCCGATGATCGCGGCCACGGACGACATCCCGGCTGGTGAAGTCAGATTGAAGGCCCCGCGTGAATCAATACAGGAAGGTTGGGCGTGGGACAACCGGATCACCCTGGAATTCAGCAACGAGCATCCCGCAGTCTGCGCCGTCGAGATTGCCGGAGTGGAAGTGCCGACGATCTTCTTGCTCGGCGACTCGACCGTCTGCGACCAGTCGCGTGAACCTTTTTGCAGCTGGGGGCAGATGCTGACCCGCTTTTTCAAGCCCGAGGTGGCGATCGCCAACCACGGGGAATCGGGCGAGACCTACCGCGATTCGATCGGCCGGCGGCGGCTCGACAAGATCCTGAGCGTGATGAAGCCCGGCGATTACCTGATCATGCAATTCGGGCATAACGACCAGAAGCAGGTCGCAGCCGGTACCGGCGGTCCGTTCACCACGTACAAGGCGGAGATCAGACAGCATGTGGACGCCGTCCGCCGGCAGGGCGGGATCCCCGTCGTCGTGTCGCCGATGGAGCGCCGCGGATTTGACGGAAACGGCCGGATCAAGCCGTCGCTGGCGGATTATGCCGAGGCATCACGCCAGGCTGCGCGGGAGCTGCAAGTCGCGTTCATCGATCTCAACGCCATGAGCATACCGTTCTACGAGGCGCTGGGGCCGGAAAAGTCCAAGCTGGCCTTTGCCCGGACGGGTCCCGACAAGGTGGACAACACCCACCATGACAATTACGGCGCCTACGAACTCGCCAAATGCATCGTCCAAGGAATCAAGGATACCCGGCTGGACATTTCAAAGTACATCGTGGACGACTTCAAAGCTTTCGATCCAGCTCATCCCGACTCGGTCGAAAGCTTCGATGTGCCGCCCAGTCCGGTAGTCGCGGTCGAGAAGCCATTCGGTAATTGATGCTGGGCCCAGGGCAAATCGGCGGTTTTGGGTCGCGCACGTTTACCTCAACACGCTGGGAGGGTCCAACGGCCAAGCCACTCCACCGCGTGGCTCGAGATTGTAGGAAGCCCGCTTGCGGGCGATTAGTGGTCGCAAGCGACGTTGCTACTGCAAGGTTGGCTTAGGGCTGGGGCTGAACGCGTAGGCGTTCGACCGAGCGTCATGTCGGGGACGAATGCCCACTCACGGCACGCTGCGAAGCCGGAACCCCGCCGGAATCGCGAAAACGGCTGCGCCGCGATTCAGGCGACCAGGCACTGTTCGATGCCGCCGATGTACATCCGATGGAAATCCTTGGCGGCATACGCCTCGGCGGGGATGTGGCTGTCGCAGAATGATGACTCCTCCAGGAAATGTGCGTAGAGCTTCCGGCACTCCAGCACCAGCCGCGCCTCGGCGAAATAAGGCGTGCCGGCTTCCGTGAAGGCCGGCGTCAGACCGGCGGCCTGCACCTTGTCGATGTCCCGGCCGCTCTGGCTGCCGCACAGGCTAAGGGCGTCGCGGTGCTGTTCCGTGAAGAAAGAAAGGGTGTAGCAGGCGCTTTTCTCCATGAACTCAAAGGTGTAACGCTGCGGGCGCACGAAACAGTAGCTGACAGGCTGATACCAGAGGTAGCCAAGCCCGGCCCAGTTCGCGGTCATCGTGTTGAATTTCGTGCGATCGCCCGCGGTGATGAGCATCCAGTCCTGGCTGATGAGCTTGAAGACATTGTCCTTGAGCGATTCTGGGGAGACGCTGTGCATGGGAGGGATCGGTGGAGGTTGGGGGAATCCGGGACAAGCGCGCGGTCCTGCCGGGTCGGAGCGGCCGCGGAACGCGCTCTGTCACGAGAACAGCCCAACGCCCGGCCCGCGACAAGCGCGAACCGGCCCCGCCCGGCGCACTCGGCAGTTGCCAGGAATCGCGAAGCGCCCACCCTCGAAACTGCGATGCGCAAATCCATGTTGCTTGCAGTGACCGCGGTTTTGATCGCCACTCCCACGTTCAATCGGGCCGACGAAGCCAGGCCCGCGGCCTCCGCTGACACCTGCTGCCTGTTCACGTCGTTCACCAAGAACGGCGAGGACGGCCTGCACCTGTCTTGGAGCCGCGACGGCTACACCTGGGAGGCGCTGAACGGCGGACGGAGTTATCTGGCGCCGGAGATTGGCAGCAAGGAGAAACTCATGCGCGATCCGTGCGTCACGCGCGGACCGGACGGCACCTATCACCTGGTGTGGACATCGGGCTGGAACGAAAACAACATCGGTCACGCCTCCACGCGGGACTTCATTCATTGGTCGGCGGAGCAGGAGATTCCCGTGATGGCCCACGAGCCGGCCGTGCGCAACAGCTGGGCCCCCGAAATCATCTACGACGCGAAACGTCAGCGGTACCTCATCTTTTGGGCGTCAGCAATCCGCGGAAAGTTTCCGGAAACCGAGGCGGCGACGGGCAAGGACTGCAACAACCGCATCTACTGCACGACGACGACTGATTTTGCCTCCTTCGCTCCCACCCGGCTGTTCTATGATCCCGGGTTCACGGTGATCGATGCCACGATCCTCCCGGCCAACGGGCGGTTCTACCTCATCGTGAAAGATGAGACGCTCCACCCGCCGAAGAAGCACCTGCGCATCGCCTCAAGCGACGACCTCGAGGGGCCGTACGCCGACCTCAGTCCGCCCTTCACGCCCGCGGGCCTGTGGGCCGAGGGGCCGACGGCCATCAAGATCGGCGATGAGTTCATCGTCTATTTCGACGCCTACATGCAGAAACACTATGGTGCGATGCGCTCGCGCGACCTCAAGACCTGGGAGGATGTTACCGATAAGATGACCTTGCCGTTCGAGAACACTCCGCTCCGCATGCGGCACGGCACGGTGATCGCCGTGCCGGCCGCGATCGTCGCTCGATTGCGCGAAGCGTCTGCCCCTTGATCCGGCCCCATGACTCCGGCTCCCCGCCGCCCTGCCCAGGCGGCCGTCCGGAAATGACCCGTAGCGAGCCAGGGACGGGGGAGTCTGTCGGTTCATCAACTTGTCAACTATTAGTTGACAAGTTACTTCTCCGGAAGCGCCGTTCGGTTGTTGGCAATCCGGCGGGCGGGAACCCGGCCTTCGCGGGAGGCTGCGGCGGGCAGGCTGCCGGTGGCCCCTGGAAGGGGAGTTTCGCCCCGGGCAGAACGGCGATGCCCCCGATCCCACTGGGCGCTACCGCCGAGGGGTGGCGATTTTTATCGCGGTCCGGTAGTTAGTGTAATGCACGTAGCCGCCAACGCACTGCATCCACAGAAGATCGGGCATGCCAGGCGGGGCGTTGGCTGCGACCACCGGACGCACGTTGTCCGCTAGGGAGCCGCTCGTCACCGCGGCCGAACTCCAGTGTTGGCCGCCGTCTGGCGTGCTCCAACGCTCGATTTCAAAAACGCCGTTGACTGGCCGGGAGAGGTAGACCGTGCCGGGATCGCGGTGGTCGAGCGCGCCGCCGCCGGAATAATGCGGCTCGGGCTCCTCTGCCCCGGCGGGGGTGCGGGGAAACCACCTGCTGGCGGCGACGAGTTGCCGGTCGAACCACCGGCTTCCGTCCCAACGCGCGTAATGATAGCGGTGGTCCCGTTCGGTCGGGAGCCGGGTATAGACAGCGACCGGCCGGCCTTCGCGATCCTCGGCCAGATCCCAGATCCAGGCGCGTCCCGCGGTTGCGCCATCGTAAATGCGGTCGCACTGCGCGGGATCGAACGGCAGGTCGGCCACCGTGCCGACGCGGGTGCCGTCGGCCTTGGTAAACGCCCCCCGTTCGTAGCGCAGGAAGTAAACGGAGTTGGCCGGCTCGTTGCGCGGATGGCCGTCAGTGAAGAGAATATCGATCCGCCCCTGGCCGTCGTTCCAGTATTTGACGTACGGGCGGACATCGTCGCTGCTGCCGACCCGGCGGATAAGCGTCCGCGGCTTGCCCCAGGTGGCACCAAGATCGGTCGAGACGGCGAACGTCGGCTTGTAGTCGGTGCCACGCCAGAAGACGTAGACGGCGTTGGCCTCGGAGGCGAGCAACACCGGATTGGAGTAGGTGACACCGCGCGGGCCGCCGCCCCGGTCGAAGCCCAGGGTGCGATCGCGCGTCCACTCGCCGAGCCCGCCCGGGTGGCCGGCGAGCCTGAGGTGGAGGTCACCGACTGCGTGCAGGGCGTAGAACACCGCCAGGCGCCCGTCAGGCAGGAAGAGCAGCGAGGGATGATCGTGATCGTCGACCTCGAAGCGCTCAGCGAGCGTGACGACCGTGGGCGCCCCGCCGCCTCGGGGATCGAACATGCCGACCTGGACGGAGCCGTTGGAGGTCATCCAGCCGGCGTAGAGTTTCCCGTCGTGGTAGACCGCCCGGGGATCGCTGAACCAGCACCAAGCGCCGTCGGCGGTGAAGGAAGCAAACTGCTCCGCGGGCACCGCGTGCGCCCGAGTGGCGGCGGCGAGGGCCGCGAACGAGCCGACCATGAGCAGGCTGGGGAGGGCGGCGACCACGGTTGGGGACAGGCATTGAAGGCAAACATCGCAAGGGTTCATGGATTCTGCGGGGAACGGGATGACAGGCGCGATCCAGGCATGGCGATAAATGAACGGCGTTACACCAGCGGAGCAAGCCTGTGCACGGGGGAGAGCCTGGTCACCGGCGCTCGGTTCGCTTCAGTCCGACATTGCAGTGGCCGCCGATTTCATGAGGATCTTCGCGCTCCTCCCTGACCGCTTTGGTGATCAGGGGACCCTGTAGAAACCCAGGCCAGATCCCGCCATGCAGAAAACCGTCACCCCAAAAATCGCGCACCGTTTTGCGATGCGTCTGCTCGCCGGACTCCCGCTGCTGGGGTTTGGCAGCTTCACCGCCATGCAATCATCCGCCGCAACGCCCAGTCCCGAATGGCAGAACGAAACCCTGCTGCACGAGGGCACCGAGGCGCCGTTCGCCACGATGGCCATTTTTCCGAGCGAACAGGCGGCGCACGCCCTGCGTCGTGAGGACTCGCCGTTCTCCGCCTCGCTGAACGGGGACTGGAAGATCGCTTATGTGACCAAGCCCGCCGACCGCATCCCGGGTTTCTGGAAACCTAGCTTTGACGACTCGGCCTGGAAGACGATTTGCGTGCCGTCAAACGTCGAGGTCCAGGGTTTCGGCATTCCGATCTACACGAATATCGTATATCCGTGGAAGCTCGCGAACCCGCCGGTCATTCCCGAGAACTACAACCCGGTCTCGGCCTTCCGGCGTACGTTTGCAGTGCCGCCCGCGTGGGAGGGCCGGGAGATCTTCCTGACGTTCGATGGCGTCAATTCCTTCTTCTATCTCTGGCTCAATGGCGAAAAGCTCGGCTTCAGCAAGGACAGTCGCACGCCCGCGACCTTTCGCGTCACGCCTCATCTGAAGCCGGGCGCAAACCTTCTCGCGGTGGAGGTCTTCCGGTGGAACGACGGCTCGTACCTCGAGGATCAGGACTTCTGGCGGCTGAGCGGCATCTTCCGCGATGTCTACCTCTGGTCGGCGCCGCCGGTGCATGTGCGCGACTTCGAGGTCAGAACGGGCCTGGACGCGGCCTATCGCGACGCAGAATTGGCGCTCACAGTGGAGGTGCGGAATTCCTCCAGTCAGTCGCAGGAAGTGGCGCTGGAGGCCACGCTGACCGATCCGGCCGGCCAGCAGGTTTTTAGTCTTCTGGTGGACCAGACGATGGTTGCAGCCGGGGCGTCAACCAAAGTGCAATTCTCGCAGAAGGTGGCGAACCCCCTCAAATGGTCTGCGGAGAAGCCGGATCTCTACACGCTGCTGCTCACCGCGAAGGATTCCGCCGGTCGGGTACTGGAGGTGATACCCTGGCGCGTAGGCTTCCGCTCGACGGAGACGAAGAACGGCCAGTTCCTGGTGAACGGCCAGCCGGTGCTCATCCGGGGAGTCAACCGCCACGAGTGGGATCCGGATCTCGGCCAGGTGGTGACGCGCGAACGGATGATCCAGGACATCCGGCTGATGAAACAGAACAATATCAACGCAGTGCGTACCTGCCACTACCCGAACGTGACCGCCTGGTACGATCTTTGCGACGAGTACGGGCTCTACGTCATCGACGAGGCCAACATCGAGTCGCACGGCATGGGCTTCGACGAGCGCTCCTTGGCCAAGCAGCCGTCCTGGGGGCCCGCCCATCTCGACCGCACGATGCGCATGGTCGAGCGCGACAAGAACCACGCCTGCATCATCGTGTGGTCGCTCGGCAACGAAGCGGGCTTCGGCGAGAACTTCGTCCGCGATTACCAGTGGGTCAAGCAGCGCGATCCGTCGCGCCCCGTGCAATACGAGGGCGACCGCAGCACCGAGGCCTCCGACGTCGTGTGTCCGATGTACCCCGGGATCCAGTCGGTGCGCAACTACGCCGCGCTGCCCCGCGAGAAGCCGTTCATCATGGTGGAATACGCGCATGCCATGGGTAACAGCACGGGCGATATCTGGGCGTACTGGCGCCCGATCTACGAGGGCGCGAATCACCTTCAGGGTGGCTGCATTTGGGACTGGGTGGACCAGGGCCTGCGCACCCCGGTGCCGCCCTCGCGCAAGATCGAATCGCTGGAGAATCCGAAGTCGCTGCCGCTCGATCCGAAACTCGGTACGTTCTTTGCCTACGGTGGCACCTTCGGCCCGCCCGATTTCGTCTCCGACGGCAACTTCTGCGCCAACGGCCTCGTCAACGCCGACCGCACCCCGCATCCCGGTCTCGCGGAGGTCAAGAAAGTCTACCAGCCGGTCCAAATGCGGGCCGGCGATCTCGCGAAGGCGGAGGTCGAGCTTCAGAACTGGAATGACTTCCTGCCCGCCGAGGCTTGGCTGGTCGCAGACTGGCGCGTCGTGGCCGACGGCCAGGTGCTGCAGCAGGGCGGCATCGACCATCTCACCCTGGCGCCGCGCGAGAAGAAACTGGTCGCCCTGCCGGTCAAGGCCGTGACACCTGCGCCGGGCACCGATTACTGGCTCGAAGTCAGCTTCAAGTTGAAAGCGGGCACGTTGTGGGCTGACGCCGGACACGAGGTGGCTTGGGAGCAGTTCCTGCTGCCATGGTCGGCGCCGGCGGTCGCGGCCGCCCCGGCGGTGCCTCCACCGCTGAGCCTCGCTCAATCCGTCGATCGTATTACCGTGTCGGGCGGCGGCTTCGGCGTCGCTATCGACCGCCGGACCGGTTTGCTGGTGTCGCTGAAGTCCGGTGACACCGAGCTGCTCGAGGCGCCGCTCCATCCGCATTTCTGGCGGGCACCGGTGGACAACGACCGGGGCAACAACATGCCGAGCTCCGACAAGGCGATTTCGTGGAACCCCGGCATGGGCATGTGGCGGCTCGCGCATGAGACTTGGGAACTGCATTCGGTCGCGGCCACCCAGAACGACCCCGGCCGCGTCACCGTCGCAGTGGAGGGAAGGATTCGCGAACCGGGCTGCGTGCAGCGCATCACCTGGACCATCCTGGGCAGCGGCGACGTGTTGGTCGCGACGACGCTGCGGCCGGGGGACGGACCGGTGCCGGAACTTCCGCGCTTTGGAATGCAAACGACGCTGCGGGTCGGCTTCGACCAGCTCACCTGGTACGGCAAGGGCCCGAAGGAAACCTACTGGGACCGGCAGGATGCGCGCGTCGGGATCTTTCGCGGTAAGGTGAGGGACCAGTATTTCGACTACATCAAGCCGCAGGAGACTGGGAACAAAGAGGGTGTCCGCTGGCTGGCGCTCACGAATTCCTCCGGCCGCGGCGTGCTGGCCATCGGCCAACCGCTGTTGAGCGCCAACGCGCTCCATTACACGACGGAGGATCTGTTCTGCGCCACGCAGAAGGAGAATTTCTACCGCTATCTGCTGCCGGAGCGGGACACGGTTACACTCGATCTCGACCTGAAGCAGCGCGGACTGGGCGGTGACAACTCCTGGGGCGCGATGCCCCACGAGGAGTTCCGCCTCAACGTCTGGCCGGTCAGCTTCCGCTATCGGCTCAAGGTGCTTCAAGGCGGCGAAAATCCCATCGCGTTGGCCAAGCAACCCGTCGAGTAGAATCATCCGCCTGCGAACAATGAAAAACGTCCTGCAATTTCTCGCCGTGGCAGTGCTATTGGCCGGCTGCCAGCACGACGCGGGCGTGGCATCGCCCAAGTGGACCTCCGCGGAGAAGTACTCGGAGTATCCCACCGGTGGCTACGTCGTGCGCAACAATGTCTGGGGCGAGGGCCCCGGCCCCCAGAGCATCTGGGCGAATTCGCACGCCCAGTGGGGCGTGCACGCCGACCATCCCGCGGTCGGGGGCATCAAGGCCTATCCGCATGCCGGCTGGGCGGTGCACCAACGCCTCAGCGCAGTGCCTCATTGCACCAGCCGTTTTGCGGTCACGGTACCGGATGCCGGCAGCTACAACACGGCTTACGACATCTGGTGCGAACGGCACGCCTATGAGATCATGCTCTGGATGAACTGGCGCGGGAAAATGGGCCCCATCGCCCGGTCTTGGGATGCGACCGGCAAGCCGGCAGTCGAGATTACCGGCGTCACCGTCGGCGGCCACACCTGGGATGTCTACAAGGGGACCAACGGCGCCAATGTCGTCTTCACCTTCATGGGCACCAGCCCTTCGACGGCCGGCGCGGTGGACATCAAGGCCGTCCTCGACTGGATCAAAGCCCGGGGCTGGTTCGAGAAGCCGGCCGGCGGCGACGTCTTGCTCGACGAAGTGCAGTTCGGTTGGGAAATCTCCGCTTCAGCTGGCGGGCTCGATTTCGCCGTCAACGATTTCTCAGTGGACCTGCAGTAAACTGGGTTCATGAGTTGAGGCTGGGCGTGTTATCCTTAACGTGCCGCGTTCCCGTGCCACGAATCCTTGAATCGCCAACCCCGTTTCCGTCGATGAATTCAACCCGCCGCAGTGTCGGTTTTATTTCCCTGGCCGGTCTGATCTGCCTCCCGGCCCTCCTGCTGACCGGCGGTATCTTGAGCGCGGCGCAGCCCGCCGTCGCCCGGGCCGATGGCTCGCCGCGCGAACGGGTGTCCTTTAACAACGGCTGGCGGTTTCAGAAGGGCGATCCCGCCGAAGTCGGTGAACGGCTGGCCTACGCGAAGATCAAGCCCTGGATCATGGCGACGGGCAACGATCTGCTGAGTCCCGCGGCCCCGGCGCCGGTGCGCCCGGCGGGAAATCCAGGCGGGGACGTGTCGTATGCGCAGGCCGGCTTTGACGACCGTGGTTGGCGGCTGCTCAACCTGCCGCATGACTGGGGCATCGAAGGGCCGTTCAAGCA
>Ga0182021_10000607_pt1 | contig 39037 bp, 28 predicted proteins | sample 612E3MmetaG_FD_120493 | JGI IMG/M metagenome (GOLD analysis project Ga0182021, IMG submission 120493) | Permafrost microbial communities from Stordalen Mire, Sweden - 612E3M metaG (Illumina Assembly) | ecosystem: Environmental > Terrestrial > Soil > Wetlands > Permafrost | place: Sweden...
CCACTGGGGTACGACTCCCGGGCAGAACTTCATTTACGCGCACTTGAACCGGGTGATCAAGAAATACGACCTCGACATGATCTATGTCTCCGGCCCCGGTCATGGCGGCCCGGCGGTCGTGGCCAACACGTACCTTGAGGGCACGTACAGCGAGATCTATCCTGATATCAGCGAGGACGAGGCTGGACTGCGGAAACTCTTTATTCAGTTCTCGTTCCCCGGAGGCATCCCCAGCCATGCCTCGCCTGAAACGCCCGGATCGATCCACGAGGGCGGCGAACTGGGCTATTCGCTCAGCCATTCGTTCGGGGCAGTGTTCGACAATCCCGACCTGATCGTCGCCTGCGTCGTCGGCGACGGCGAGGCGGAAACCGGACCGCTCGCCACGGCGTGGCATTCGAACAAGTTCCTTAATCCGGCGACCGACGGGGCCGTGCTGCCCATCCTGCATCTCAACGGCTACAAGATCGCCAACCCGACCCTCCTCGCGCGCATCACCCGCGAGGAACTGGAGCAGTTGTTCCGCGGCTACGGGTGGACGCCGCACTTCGTCGAGGGCCACGAGCCTGCGTTGATGCATGAAGCCATGGCGTCGGCGCTCGACGCAGCGGTGGAGGAGATCAAACGCATTCAGCGCGAAGCCAGAAAGCAAAAGGAGGACGGCGGAAGTGGGAAGGAGGAAGAGAAGACCGGGAAGTCCGGTGACTCCTCTTTCATACCTCATCATTCATCCTTCCAGCGGCCGCGCTGGCCGATGATCGTCCTCAACTCACCCAAGGGCTGGACGGGGCCAAAGAGGGTCGATGGAGTTCAGGTTGAAGGCACCTTCCGGTCTCACCAGGTGCCGCTCTCGGACCCGGCCACGCATCCCGAACATCTCCAGCTCTTGGAGGAGTGGTTGAGAAGCTACCGGCCCGAGGAACTCTTCGACGCGCAGGGCCGCTTGAAATCGGAACTGGCCGAACTCGCGCCCAAGGGCGAACGGCGCATGGGCGCGAATCCCCACGCCAACGGCGGGCTTCTGCTGAGGGACCTGCGGATGCCGGATTTCCGCGACTATGCGCAGGCCGTGTCCACGCCGGGCGTGCGCGGCCTCGGCGACACCCGGGTGCTCGGGCCTTTCTTGCGCGATATTGTGAAGTTGAATCAGCAGCAGCGGAACTTCCGAGTCTTCGGCCCTGACGAAACACTCTCCAACGGCCTGGGGGCCGTCTTTGAAGTGACCCACCGGCAATGGGACGCGGCGAGCGTTGCGAGTGACGAATTCCTCGCGCCCACCGGGCGCGTGCTGGACTCGATGCTCAGCGAGCACCAGTGCGAGGGCTGGCTGGAGGGCTACCTGCTCACCGGGCGGCATGGGCTTTTTAACTGTTACGAGGCCTTCATCCATATCGTGGATTCGATGTTCAACCAGCACGCCAAGTGGCTGAAAGTCACAGCGGGGTTGCCGTGGCGTCGCAAGATCGCCTCGTTGAACTACCTGCTCGCCTCGCATGTCTGGCGCCAGGATCACAACGGATTCACGCATCAGGATCCCGGTTTTATCGATCACGTCGTGAACAAGAAGGCGTCCGTCGTGCGGGTTTACTTTCCGCCGGACGCGAACTGCCTGCTGTCGGTGATGGACCACTGCCTGCGCAGCCGCCACTACGTCAACGTCGTCATCGCGGGCAAACATCCGGCGCCGCAGTGGCTGCCGATGGACGCGGCCGTCAAGCACTGCACCGAGGGGATCGGCATCTGGCAGTGGGCCAGTAACGACCAAGGCGTCGAACCCGACGTCGTCATGGCCTGCTGCGGCGACGTGCCCACGCTGGAGACGCTCGCCGCCGTTTCCATTCTGCGCGAGCAGTTGCCCGAGCTGAGAATCCGGGTGGTGAACGTCGTTGACCTCATGAAGTTGCAGCCGCAAACCGAGCACCCGCACGGGTTGAGCGATAGGGATTTCGACGACCTGTTCACCAAGGACAAGCCGGTCATTTTCGCCTTCCATGCCTACCCGTGGTTGATCCACCGGTTGACCTACCGCCGCGCCAACCACAGGAATCTGCACGTCCGCGGCTACAAGGAAGAAGGCACCATCACCACGCCGTTCGACATGACGGTGTTGAACGACTTGGACCGCTTCCACCTCGTGATGGACACCGTCGATCGCCTGCCGCAAACCGGCGCCAAGGGGCTCCACCTGAAGCAGCAACTCAGGGGCAAGTTGATCGAACACAAGGAATACATCGTCAAGCACGGCGAAGACCTGCCGGAGATTCGGAACTGGAAGTGGAGCCTTCCACGGGAATGAGAATGACGAATCAAAGTCCCTGCCCCTGTGCCGGGTCTGGAGGAGATTTCTTCCGGTGCGATCCGGATCGGCGGTCGCGTGGTCAACGACGTGCCGCCCAAGGATCGCGACATCGCCGAGGAGAGCGTGTCGGAGGCGTGGCCTCGGCAGGATCATCGCGGCGGTGAACAATCCCTTGAGAGTCCCGCGGAGCTTCTCTGCGTAAACGCCAGGATCAGGGCGAACTGAACGCCGATCCCGCGGACCATGAGCGGGTTCCAGATACAACAGATCGAGAAGCAACAGAGGGCGCCCAGCAGTCCCAAGGCAAGACCTTTCGTCCGCGGATCCGTCGTCGTGAAGAACTGCCGCGCCGCCAGGGTTCCGAACGTCAGCAGGATGCCCAGGAAACAGGCCAGCCCCGGCAGACCCATGGAGGAGGCGATCACCAAGTAGAGGTTCTCGGAGTCAGGCTCCACCGTCCCCGTCGGCCTCGGCAACACGCCGAAGTAGCCGCCTATATGGTCCTGGTAATTGCCGATTCCCACGCCCAGAAGCGGATGCTCCTGGATCAGGACCGTCGCCGCCTGCCATTCGGTATAACGCAAGGCCACTTGGTTCTTGTCGTCATACAGCCGCACGGACTCATCCAACACCACGTCGTTGTGCCGGGGAAGATGCGGCAGAATGAGGACAAACAGGACGATCAACGCCGCGGCGCCCGCAACGAAATAGCCTTTGCCTCGAAAAAGGAAGAGCAGCGCGAGCGTCAGGGCCAGCGCCAGCAGGGCGGCGCCGGACAGGGTGACGAGCAGGGCCAGGGCCACCGTCGCCCACAACCACGCCTTGCGCCACCTCACGGTTTCGTAAAGCGCCACGCCGGCCATCAAGGGCCCCGCGAGGCACAGATACCCCCCGAATACATTCCGGTTGCCGAAAGTCGCGCGCACCTTGAAGTCGGCGATCCCCGGCGATAAGTACTGGACGAGCCCGAGTAAAACGACGAGGGTCGCCACGATCATGAATGCGTCCACCAGTTTCTGGACTTGTTTCCAGTCCGGCGCGTTCGCGAAGAGCATGAAGGCCGCCACCAAGTATTCCACAAACTGGAAGACGTCCTTGGCGCCCTTCAACGGATGGATGGCCCGGATTGTGGAGAGCGCCGCCATCAGGATGAACAGCACCACCATGACGGGGGGAACGCACAACCGGCGCGGCGCGGACCGATCGGCGACCGTCAGAAGCCAGAGGCCGAACACCCCCCAAATCAGCGGGTCGGCTATCGAAACGTGCGTCCGATTGGCGGTTTCCAAGCCCCATTGCGTGGGGGATAGGACAACGATCGCCAACAGGCCAAACCCAACGCAACGGCCCAGACGGTCTTTCGATCGGCTCATGGGGTGGCGCGGACAGGGGTGACGTCCTCGATGCCGACGGGCACATAGCGTTTGTCGAGGACAAACATCACCTGATCGAGCCTGACGCCGTCCTGGCGGTTCTTGATCGTCAGCGTGTGTTGGCCTTTCGCCAGGGTCAGTTGTTTCAAGCGCGGCGGCGCCTTGACCCAGTGCCAAACGTTATACGTGGCGTCCTTTCCAAAGGTGAACGGAAGCGCGTCGTCCACGGCCATCGTGAACGAACTGTTGCATTCGCTAAGCCAGTACACGCGGCACCACAAGGCGTAGTCGCCCTCCTGATCGAGATCGAAGGATAGCCGGGCCTCTCCTTCATTGACCTGAGGCGGATGGCCCGCGCCCTTGGAAATCTCCAGGTACTTTCCGCCGGAGGCGCCCGCCACGACGGCGCCGGCATTCGTGGCATCCAGGGCATTCACCACGCGCATCGGCGCCGTGACCGGCGCGCTCGACTCCGCTTCCAGGCAGACGCGGTCCGCGGCAACAGCGGACAGGCCGCCGAGACACAGCCAGGCCCAAAACCCCAGTCTTCTCATAACGCACCCTCATACAGCGCCGTAAGGCGCCCGATCATCCGATCGAGCCCGTAACGGCTCATGACGGTTTCACGAGCATGCTCACCCATAGTGGACCGCCGCTCCGCGTTGTCAAACAGTTTCACGATCGCCTCCGCCAGGGCGGCGGGGGTTCGCGGGGGAACCAACAGGCCGTCAACGCCGTTCTCGATGACGTCGGCCATGCCGCCCACGCGAGCGGCCACCACGCCCCTCCCCGCGGCCATCGCTTCCAGCAGGACGTAGGGCAAGCCCTCCCAGAGCGACGGCAATGCCACGACATCGAAAAGCGGCAGGAGATCGGGAACGTCCTCGCGCGCCGGGATCAGGAGGAACCGGTCTTTCAAGCCCGCGGCAAAAATCCTCTTTTCGATGCGTGGCTTGAGTTCGCCATCCCCGACCAGGACGAACCTCGCCTCCGGCAGGCGTGCGGCCACCCTCGCCGCCGCCGCCACGAAATCGCTGTGGCCTTTCTGAAGCATGAATCGTCCGACCATCCCGACGACCGGAGCGTCCGCGGCCATGCCCCATTCCCGCCGGCGCCGCTCCCGGTCCGTCGCCTCCCAGGGCGGCCGGGGCGCGATGCCATTCTCGATGACCACCACCCGGGCCGGCTCCACCAGCGACTCCGCGAGCGCTCGCTGGCTCGGACACACACAGACGATTCGATCGCACCCTCGGGCCGCCAGGCGTTCCAGTTGCCGGTACCAGAAGCGGGACAGGCGATTCACGTCCATCTCGAAGGGGAACGCATGCGGCGTGTGAATCACCCGCGGCACGCCCGCCAGGGCGCCCGCCAACCGCCCGAGAAACCCGGCCTTCGAACTGTGCGTGTGGACGACGTCGAACCCGCCTCGACGGATCAGCAGCAGCAACCGCCCGAACGCAATCGCATCGCCGATCGGGCGGATGCTCCGCTGCATCGGAAGCTCATGCACGCGGATTCCCCGCGCCTCCAGGAGTTCGATATCGTCCAGAAAACGGGGGTCGCGCTGTGTGGAACAGGCGACGGATACCTCGAAGCGCCCGGCGGGCAGGTTCAGGACCAGGTCCAGGAGATGCCGCCGGGCGCCGCCGGCCGTCGCTTCCAGCACTTCCAGGACCTTCAGGGGCTTGCGATTGTCGGACGGTTCGGGCATGACGGTCCGCTCACCTTCCAAGGCGCTGCCGGACAAAAGCCCACAGCCTCTGCATTTCGCGCAGACGCAACGCCAGGGCCATGCCGCCGAAGACGAGGAAGCCGGCGGTTGACGCCACGCCCAGCCGGCACGCCAAAGCCCCCATCGCGCCCCAGGTCCCCTGTCCGGCCCGCGCGGGCAGCAGGTGAAGCACGCCGCCGTCCACGACGTAGACGGTCAAGGCCATCCCCCCCGCCGCCGCGAGGGTCTTGAGGCCGAACGCCAGATTCTCGCCGATTCGCAAATCGCCCAGCTTGCGCCTCAACAGGACATAAAGAATCAGCACTTTCAGCGATTTGCTGACCGCGGTGGCCATCGCAATGCTTCGGTGTTGCATCGTGTCCTTGAAGGTGATGACCAAACCCACGTGCACCACGACGCAGGCGACTCCGACCAGAGCCGGGGTCAACGTATCCTGGGCCGAGAAGTAGAAGCGCATCAGGACGATTTCGAGCGCCAACGCGGTCAGCGCCGCCGCGAAGAACAAAAGCGGCCCCGAGGTCAGCGCCACGGAACTCATCTCGAACTTGCCGCGTTGAAACGCCAACTGAACGACGGGCTCCCGCAGGACCATGAGCGCCACGGAGACCGGCACGAGCAGGAACGCCATGGCGCGCAGCGAACCCATCACGGCGTCGGCGGTCTTGCGGCGATCGCCGCTGACGGTCAGATCCGAGAAGAACGGGTAGATCACGACGCCGACCGCGAAGGGCACGAGCATGACCAGCGTGTCCGTCAGGCTCTTGGCGTAACCCAGGCTGGCGGCGTACCCCTGCCCCATGCCGGAGGCAAAACGGTAGTCAATCATCGTGCGGGCTTGCGCGGTCAGGATCGAGGCGAGGGTCGGCGGCACGAGCCAGGCGAGTTTCTTGAGCGAAGGGTCGTTCCACGTCACCGCCAGCCGGACCAGGCCCAACTTGGATCGCAGGCCCATCAGCAGCACCGCCAGGCAGGCCGCCGCCCCCGCCACCACCCCGAGCGCCAAGCCCCGGATGCCCAGGAAGGGACAGAGCGCCAGCATGACGCCAATGACCAGAATCTTGTTGGTGGCGTCGGCGAACGCCGGGAGGGCAAACCGTTTATCGGCGTTGAAGATCAACGTGGCCAGGGCAAACAGAGCCATGAAACAGGCGGCGGGCAGCATGATCCGGACGAGCTTCGTCGCCAGTAGGACCGTTTCCTCCGAGTGGAAGGTGGACAGGACGCGAACCATCCAGGGCGCAAACACGATGCCCAAGACCACCGCGAGCGCCGTCAACACCGTCGCCAGCGTCGCCACCGCGCCGGTAAACCGCCAGGCGGCGGGTTCGCCTTCCTTGTCCCGGCGTTCGGTGAACAGCGGCAGAAAAGGGGCCAGCAACTTGTGGGGGACGATCATGAACGTGAACACGATGCTGCTGAAGGCGAACGTATACGCGTCCGCGGCGATGCCCGTCCCGAATTGATGCGCCACGACCAACTTCTGGATGAAGCCGCCCAGCCGCGCCAGCAGCGTGAACGCGCTGATGATGATCGCGCCTTGAAAAACCTTTTTGCCGAACGACGCCGTCATGCTGTTTCCCGCGCCCGCTCGAAAAGCTCCGCCAGCGGCGTGACGTTCCGCGTAATATCGAACCGCTCGGCGACGACCGCTTTCCCGAAACCCACAAGTGTCCGGCACAACGGTTCGTTGTTCAACAAGTTTTCGATCCGCGCCGCCAGGCCCGCGGCATCGTCCGGCGGCGTCAGCAGCCCGGTGCGACCGTCCTCGATCGCCTCCGGAATCCCGGCCACCGGCGTGGTGACCACCGGAACGCCCGCCGCGAGCGCCTCCAGAAGGACGTTCGGCAGGCTGTCGCGATCGCCGTCCGGCGCGATCGTGCATGGCAGCGCAAACACGCGCGCCGTTCCCAGCAGCGCCGCCACCTGCTCCTGCGTCTGCGCGCCCGGAAGCCCGACCGCCTCCCGAAGGCCATGCCGGGCAATCGCGGCTTCGAGCTTGCCGCGTTCCGGACCTTCCCCCGCGATGACGCACCGGAAGGGGACGCCGCGTTTGCGCAGGAGGCGGCAGGCGTCAATCAGCGTGGCGAACCCCTTTTTCGCCTGCAACCGGCCGACCGCCAGGATGACCGGTTCCGCGCCGGCAGGCGCCGGTTGAAGACCCCGGCTCGCGCCAAACGCCGCCGGGCTGACGCCGTGGTACACGACGTGAACGTTCGCGGGCGGCGGCCCCCCCAGCCGCCGGCTCATCTCCTGGAGTCCGTAACGCGTACAGACCGCCACAAATCGCGCCGCCCGGACCTTCCGCGCCAGCAACGCAGGCGACTGAACGTAGAGGTCGCCGGCGTGCGCGCTGAAACTGAATCCGACCCCCATGAGTTCGGCCATCATCCACGCCACGTCGGCCGGCCTGAACGCGAAATGCGCGTGGACGTGTTCGACGCCGAGCCGCGACGCCCGGCGCGCAAAGAACGCGGCCGCCGGAACGTTCCGGAGGCGCTTCAGCATCTCGAGGGGAGCGTGAGGCGCCAGGGCCAGCGTCCGGCCGAGGACGCGGATGAAGCGAACGGGATGACGGACGAGCGCGTGCGCCAGGGCGGCCATGACCGCCGCATTCAGAATCGGCGCCCGATAACAGGTCAGGGCCGGCAGGTCGCCGGCCGCCGCAACGGCCGGCCCGCCGTCCGGCCGCCGCAACGCGAACAGGGCGATCTCCAGGCCGCGCCGACGCAATTCGAGGATCTCCCTCAGAATGAAGGTCTCGCTGACGGCGGGAAACGTGCCCAGCACGTAGGCGAGTTTCACGGTCTTCTCCCCCCGTTGACAGCGTCCGCATACGCCGCCTCCGTGGCGGCCGCCGTTCGCGCCCACGTGAACGTCCGGGCGTGGCGGAGCCCCTCGGCGATCCGTGGGTCCCGCGGAAGCGGGTCGGTCAGAACCGCCTCCAGGTCGCGCGCCATCCGGTCCGGCGCCAGCGGATCGGTAAGGACCGCCGCGCCGCCCGCGACCTCCCGCAGCGCCCCCCGGTCGGACACCATCGCCGGAGTGCCGCAGGCCATCGCTTCGAGCGGCGGAAGGCCGAACCCCTCGCAGAGCGAAGGAAAAACGAACAGGTCGGCCAGGCTGTACAACGCGGGCAGGTCGCCGGCCGGAACGAACCCCGTCCGGACCACCACCTCGTTCAACCCGTGCTTCCGCACGGCCGCGACGACGTTGGCCTCGTCCCATGACGGCGCCCCCGCGATCACGAGCTGGTGCCGAAGGACGGTGCGTTGCCGCAGCAGCCGGAACGCCTCGATCAAACGGACCAGGTTCTTCTTCGGTTCCGTCCGCCCGACGAACAGGATGAACGGCCCCGCTATTCCATACGTCCGGCGCAGACGCTCAAAGGCGGACGGATCTTGCACGGGGCGGAATTCCTCCCGGAGGCCGAGGGGAATCACCCGGATCTTGCCGGCCGCCCCGGGCATGAGGCGGATCAGGTCGTCCCGCACCGCGCGCGACGGCACGACGACCACGGCGGCCTTCCGCACCGAAGGCGGCACGAGCAGGCGGAAATGCAGGCGGTTGCTTTGCGTGCAATAGTCGCCGTGCGAAAAGGCAATCAGATCGTAGAGGGTCAGGACGACCGGCACCCGCGCCATCAAAGGGGCCACATAGGCCGGCGCGTGCAGGAGTTCGCATCGGTCGGCCGCCAGGAGGCGCGGCAGCGCCAGTTGCTCCCAAAGAATGCGAATCGGCCTGAACCGCGCCGGCCACCGGCGGCGGATAACCCGCAACCGGCCGCCGGCCGGCGCGACCGTCGCCGCGTCGGCGCCGGTGTAGAGACGGTAGTCATGGGTCCCGGAAACGGACAGGGTCCGCGCGAGCTCCGTGATCGCTCCTTCGACGCCGGTGAACCGGCGTCCGAGCAGCATGCCGTCCAAGGCTATGCGCATGGCGGTTCCTTCCGTGGCGCCAGTCCGTCATAGACGGCTTCCATGTCCCGGATCGTGCGGCGGATATTGAATTGCTCTTCGACCCGCCGGCGCGCCGCGTCGCCGATCCGGTCCGCCAGCCCCGGCTCCCGCATCAGTCTCAGCGCCGCCGCCGCCAATTCCGCCGGCGCGCCGCTCGCCGTCAGAAGGCCGTCAACGCCGTCGCGAATAATCTCGCCGGGGCCGCAGGCATTGACCGCCACGACCGGCTTGCCCATCGCCATGGCTTCCAGGATCGCCCGCCCGAGCGGTTCCCGGGTGGCCGGATGGATCAGCACGTCAAGGCCTTCCAGGAAACGCGCGATGTCCGGGCGATACCCCGCGAAGAGGACCTTGCCGCCCAGTCCAAACCCGGCCGCCCGCGCCTCCAGTTCCGCCCGAGACGCGCGGGAGTCCCCAAACCGATCGTCACCGGCGATCGGGAAACGGGCCTCGGGCAACGTCGCGGCCACCAGCGCCGCCGCCTCGATGAACACGCCATGGCGTTTCCAGGGAACCAGTTGGCCGATCATGCCGAACACCGGCGCCCCGGGAGGAATCCCCAGCTCCGCCCGGATTCGCGAACGCTCGCCGCGACAGACCCACTCTTCGAGCTCGATCCCGTTGTAGAGGGTCTTCACGGGGCTCGAATCGCCGACCGCCTCCTCCGTGTGCCGTCGAACGCACTCCGAAATGGCGATCGTGCAAGAGGCGGTACGGCCGAGCCAACGGCCCAGCGGCCCCAGATTCACGAGGTCGCGGTTGTGCCACACACAGGGCACGCCGCACCACCGGGCCGCCGGCCCGCCATACACCTGGGCCGTGCTGCTATTGGCATGAACCAGGGCGATACGCTCCCGCCGGATCAGCCGTGCCAGCCTCGGCACGACCGAGGCGACGTTGAGGAAGTCGGAGGTCAGGCGCAGCGGATTGAGCGTCTTGCAAAGACGGCGCAACGGCAGCGCATAATGAGGAACGGCCGCGCGCTCCAGCAGGTCCGCCAGTTCGCCGCCCGCCGGCGCGACGACGATCGGCTCGAAGCGGTTGCGGTCCAGGCGCCGGAGCAGGTCCAGGAGGCTCCGCTCGGCGCCGCTGACGCGGGACACGTGGTTGAGAAACAGGATTCGCTGACGGACGGCGGTCATGGCTGGCCGATCATCCACCCTTCGGTGATCTCCATCACTTCCCGCTCCCACGCCAGCGAATAGAAACTGTGATTGGCCCCGGCCACTTCATGCACGTCGTACCGAATTCCGGCCTGGCGGAAGAACGCCGTGTATCCCGGCTTCGCGGTCCGAGTTTCGGGATCGTTCGCGCCATAAACAAGAAGCGCCGGGCCTTTGAAGTCGCGCAGCCCGTTCAACCAGAGCGTCTCGTCCTCCATCTCGGCGCGGCCGGCCACCTCCTGGCCCGCCACGGCCTTCCCGACCCTTCGCACGTTCACGCGCAGCGTCGCCAGCTTGCGCCAGGTTTCAAGGCGCAGCAGTTTGCGGGCGTAGGAGCGCAGCGCGATGGCCGATTTCCCGGGGCCGCCGGCCGCCGCCCGCATCGGGCCCATCGGCTCGGCCGACCACAGCGCCAGGCCGGCGACCCGCGGATCGCCCGCCGCCGTCCCAATGGCCACTTTACAGCCCGAGCAGATTGCCAGCAGGATCACCCGGCGGTCCGGCATTTCCTTGGCAACGAAATCGAGCGCCGCCCGAGCGTCGGCGATCATGGATCGGATCGTCGCTTTCGCCGTCGCGCCGTCGCTGTCGCCCCGCCCTCGGAAATCGAAGCGAAGGCACACGCATCCGGCGCTGGTCAACCGGCGGGCCATATGGACGAACATCCGGTGCGGACCGATCCGTGAGCCGGCCCAGCCGTGAAGGAACACGACGGCCGGCCCGGAGCCCGCGCCCTCAGGTTCATGCACAATCCCGCGCACCGTGTCCGCGTTCACGGCAAAATGGATGGGGCGTTCCATGGCGGGCATCAATGAAGTATGCCAACCGCCGGAACGAAAGCAAGCAGGCGATCCAAGGCAGACTCGTCATCGAGGGTAACGCCTTTCTCCTTGAACCTCGTCCGTGCGGCGAGTATACGGATGGCCATGCGAACGACACGCCCCCGCACCGGCTGGTGGATCCCGCTCCCGCACGGAACGGAGCCCGGGGCCGCTTCCCCACCCGCGAAAGGCCTGGCTCCATGAACCGCACGAAGTTCGCGCTCGTAACCGGAGCGTCGTCGGGGATCGGGCGCAGCATCGCGGAGCGCCTCGGGCAGTCCGGCTGGCAGGTGTTCGCGGGCGTGCGCTCCGAAGCCGCCGCGGACGAAGCGCGCGCCCTTCACGAGGCCATCCGTCCGGTCATCCTCGACGTCACCGACGGCGGCCAGATCGCCGCCGCGCAGAAGGTCATCAGCGAAGCCACTGGTTCCACGGGTCTGCAGGCGCTGGTGAACAACGCGGGCGTGGGCGTGGCGTGCCCCATCGAATACCAGCCCATCGCCGACGTGCGCCGCGTTCTCGAAACCAACGTGATCGGGCACGTGGCGGTCACTCAGGCGTTTCTGCCGCTGCTTCGCCGCGGCGGCGGACGCATCGTGTTCATGAGCTCGGGCGCGGGCTTCATCGCGCTGCCCATGTTCGGAGCCTACGCCGCGAGCAAGTTTGCGCTCGAAGCGGTGGCCGATTCCTTGCGGCGCGATCTGCGGCCCTGGCGCCTCCCGGTCATCAACATTGAGCCGGGGTTCGTCAAGACGCGGATTCTCGTCAACGGCTATCGCGACACCACCGAGGCGTTTAACCGGCTTTCCGTGGAGGGAAGGGCGTACTACGCCGAGAGTTACCGGGCCGTGCAGAGCATTCAGGCGTCCATGCTCAAGAGCGCGCTGCCGCCCGAACGCGTGGCGGCCACCGTGCTGAAGGCGCTCGAAGCGCGCCGGCCGCGCCTCCGCTATCCCGTCGGCATGGACGCCTGGCTTGCGCGGTTCCTCCGGTTGATGCCCGCCCGGCTGGCGGATGCGCTGATCGCCGCGCAGGGACGGATGGCGGCCCGGAACGCGGATCAGCCGGCCGGGTAGCCGTGCTTGCGCAGGTTCTCCCCGCAAATCTTCTCGACCACCGGGAATTCGCCGTACCGGTTCGAATGGCGCAGCACGCCCACGTCGGCGATCTTCTTCCGCAGCGCGCCGCACGTGCCGTCGAGCGGCGATAGTTCGCAGAACTCCAGCAGCTTCGCGATTTCGCGTTCAGGAGAGGCAACAATATCCTCGTAGCGAACCTCGTAGAAATGCGGAATCTCGCCGCGGATCGAATCTATGTACGTCATCTCGTCGTTCCACAGGTGCGCAGTGGTCCTGATGTCGTCCAATCCGAATTCCGCCACGTACTCGGACAGCTTCTCGAAGCGCGGATACGAGATGAAGTACTGCACGCCTTTGACCGGATCGCGCCGGCCGAGACCCATTTGCTTCTGATGCTCGATCTCCGTCCGGCAAAGCTTCAGCATGGAGTTCGCCGTGTTGCGCGCGTCGCGGATGATGTGGACGAAACGAGCGCCGGGGAAGATCTGCCGCACGAGGTGGATGTACGGCATCACCGCCAGCAGCTTGTTGAAGAACCGCGTGCGCTCCCCGTGGTAGCACCACAACACCCGGCGAAGGAGCGAGTGGATTTCGTCAATGGCCGGCGGCGGGAAATCCGCCATCGTGCGGGGACAGTAGCGCAGGTCATAAACGTCGAGCTTGAACCATGTTCCCCACATCGCCACCGCGTCGCTCGGCGAAGAAGCGGAGACCGACACGCTGTCGGAGAGGTAACGGTCGCCCTCGAAGTCCAAACGCAGCTTTTGCCGCCAGTGTTCGATGGCGCAAAAGCAATCCGGAAACAGATTCATCGTGTTGTTGATGTAGGCCACCTGCGGGTGGGAACACAGGAGGTCTTGAAGCATGGTGGTGCCGGACCGCGGCATGCCCAGGAGAAGAATCGGCCGGTCCACCGCTCCCGTCCCCTCGTCAACCTTCAGAACCCGCTTTTCGTACCATTGTAGGGACCGCACGAGGCCCCGCGGGAGGGCCGCCGGGCAGATCGGCTGGCGCCGCGACACCGCCGAAAGAAACACCCGGGACTGCCAGTTTGGAAACTTGATCTCGGTGGTCATGCGCGAGGCAGGATGCCCAAGGAACGGGCCGATGACAAGCGCGAAACGGCCCTCATCTTCGTCGGGGCCGACCCAGACAGAATGGAAGCCATTGAAATGGCGAGCCCCGCCCCTGCGTCCTGTTTCGCTCACTTGGCGGGAAGCCGTTCCCTGAAGGGCGATGGGTGGAGAGCGGTGAGGCCGGAAGCCGGGAACGCCTATCCGCCGGATCCCGAGGGGGCTTCGTAGTAGGCGCGCTTCTTGGCGATCCGTTCGCGCGAGAGCGGGGCGACGATCGAGTGGTAGACGATGAGCGCGAGGGGCGCGGCCACCAGCAACAGGCAGAGCAGACAGGCTCCAAACAAAAGCAGCATGGCTCCGCGCGCGAACCGGCCGAACCGGCTCACGCCGTGAATCCATTTGGCCCAGACGGCGAATATCGCGCGGGCGATCTCTTCCTGCACAATAAGGTCGCCACTCACGTGGACCGCGCCAAGGCCCTTCAGCACCGGCTGTCCCGAATCGAACGTGCCGTCTTCCAAGGCGCGCCCGATCGCGCGGCCAAATCGCGCGGCGCCGGCAATATCCGCCTCGCTTACGCCCGCCGGCGGGAATCCCCAGAACGCCTCCTTCTTTCCCGTCCACATCCAGCGCAACGTGGTCACCATGTGCTGGAAGGAGTTCCCCTCGTGGATGAAGGCCGCGTTGTCAATGAGCCGCGCGCCCAGGGCGGCCAGCGCGGCCTTGGCCTTTTCCTGGGCCGTCAACCACTTGTCCCGGGCATTGACCACGGTGATGACCGGGCGCCCCTTCAGTACCGCGGCGGCCGGGGACTGAAGAAAAGCGGTCACGGGGAGGGACGGCGCCAGATACCAGGCCTGATGAGCCAGCACTACCAAATCCACCGGCGGCAGGGATTCGATTGGCAGCGGCTCGAGTTCGGGCGGAATCATCAACACGGATTCGGGGAAGACATCGAGGAAGCGGCCCACGGGCCAGGGAAACGGATAGGGCGGTTTGGGCCGCAATTCCCACCAGGTGATCTTCACCTCCGGCGCTTCCGCCAGCGGGGCCAGCATGGAACGAAGGATCCGAAGAAGTTGACCGCTTTGCGAATAGTAGACAACCAGGACGTGCTTCACGGAGACCCCTCGTTAGAAGCTGTACTGGACTCCAAACTGGTAGAACCGGTCAATGAACGAGGTGAACTCCGTGTTCTCCCGGCCGAAGTTCTGGTTGCCGACGGCAAAGAGTTGCCAATGGTCGTTCAGATTGTACTGGAGAATCGGCACCAACTGGATGGAACGGTCGTCGAGGTTGAAAGTACACCGCAAAACGACGCCCAGATCGCCCACAATCTGGATCTGCTGATATTGCAGCATGAGGTAGTTCTGACGCATGAAGAAAAGGCCGGGATCGTCCGCCATTCCAAGCGTTGCCAAAGCCAGGGTGTTAAAGGGTTCAGGCTGCGACAACGCGTCCGCCGCCTGCTCGCGCAGCGCGTAGTACCGGCTGGCCTCCGAACGGGAATAACCCCGTCCGTTGTACAGGTACTCGGCCACGAAGGTGTGGCCTCCTTCGAGCGTATAGGAGCCGCCCACGAGCGCGGTCCCTCTGAAGTCGTCGGACTGGCTGCGCGTCCTGGCAAAGCGCGCGCCGAAGGGCGAGCCGGGGTCGTCCACCGGGTAAAGCTCGTCCCCCCTGAGCGAAGCGGACGCTTCCGTATAGAGCAAAAGGGCATCCGAAGCCGTAACGCCGGCGTAGCCTCCGAGGCGAAGCCTCCGGATATCCTCGTCCTGATCGCTTTCCTGATAGGAAGCGATAAGGCTGCCGTACTTTTGCAGGGCTTGATAGTCGAGCTTCAGGGCGTACGTGTTGTGAAATTCCCGGTTGTAGGCGTCCCGCTCCAGAGCCGCTTCCTCATCCGCGGCCGCCACCTGGCCGTTGACTTGCGCGACGCCGTTGTCGCGCTGTTGCGTGGCCGCGCCCTCGAGCCGGTCCGCCACCCTGTTCGCGATCCGGTGGAGCACTCTTCGTCTCTCGGGGAAGAGGGTCCTAAGCGCGTCAATCTGGGCCAGGCCCTGCTGGTACTGCTGGTCAATCGAGTTCAACTGGCCCTGCGCCGTCGTGTTGACCGCTTCCGTGAACGCGGCGTACTGGCTGTCTCCATTCCGGCTGATGTCCGCCCTGCCCTCCCCCACGTTCGCGATGAAGCTGGCCGCCCAACCGCCGCCGGGAACCCAGAGTAACTTGGCGTAGTCCATGCCCGGCACCTCGCCCTTCGGGTTAAGCTGTCCATTGTTCTGCGTGAAAGGGTTGGAAGGGGAGAACAAGAAGGCGGGCCCCCACTGCAGATTCTCGCGGCCGTAGGACAGGAACGCCTTGTCGTAAAGCGACAGGCGCGCCTGCCATTCGTTGATGTACCCGCTGGCGTCGGAATCGGACTCCCCGTCCCGGATCCCGTCGTCCCAGCTCTCCCGCTGGAGGTTGAAACGGGGCCTCAGCAGAAAACTCATCGGACCCGCGTCCGCGTTGAGGTTGACGCGGACCTGGCTGCCCAGGGTCAACTGGGACACCGCGAGAACGTCGTTCCCTGGATTCGCCGTCGAATCGGCCGGTTTGACGAACGTGGCGGTATTGAGCACGTCAACCGAATAACGGTAGTTCAGCCAGGGGAAGAGCCCGGGATCCTTCGTCAAGACGGGGTCCGCCCAGGCGAACAGGCCGCATCCCAGGCACACCAGAATCAGCGTGGCGAGGCGTATCAAATTGTGGTTGGTTCGCACGATCGTTTCCCCCGTCTATCGGCTCATGAGCATGTTGACGTCGAAGATGGCATCCGGCACTTCCGCCAGAGAAGGGATTCCGAAAGTCATTGTTGTAACGTTCTCTTTGACCACCGCGTCGGAAATGACGATCTTGGAGATAAACGGTTTGTCCTTCCCCGCCACCTGAACGCGGTGGTTGAACTCGAACCGCGCGCTCTTGAACATCTTGCCCGACACGGTGTAGTACTGGGCCTTTACGGCGACCGTGCGGTCTTTCGATACCCAGTACTTGATCCGGTCGTACGTGCTCCGTTTATTGGCGGCCTTGAGGTCGAAAACGTAGCACGGAAATCCATCCACGGTCTCGTCCTCCAGGCGCTTGGCCTCGTAATCGTCGGAGTAGTTGGTCGCGGCAATGTCGCCATACGTGGTTCCGCCGGACAACTTCTGTCTCGGCGAAATGGGGACCGGCTTGCTCACGCCCGGCTTGCCAAACCACATGTTGCGCTCCACGAAAAGGACCCGCTGCTCCTTCGCTTTGGCCGGGGCAAGGTAGACGGCAAAGAAGTCGTAGCCGCGGGCTTTCACGTCCATCGTGCTGAGCTGGCGCGCACCGTTCTCGAAGGCGTCAATGTCCACGATCCACCGGACGCCCTTGAGATTACCCCGGGATTGGTCCGCCTCGAACAGGATATCCCTAGAGGAGAGTCCCTTCGTGGCCGCCGCCGCGGTGGTCGCCGCGGGGGGATCGGCCGCCGCCGGGGCCGCATCGGCAGGGGACATCGTCCAAACACATCCGGCGGCCAACGCCAGCGCTGTTCGCGAGAATACGCCTTTTGCTGTCATGAGACGGTCCTTTGCTAAACGTGCCCCAGGGAATCCACGATGTTCTGGCGCGCGGCGCGGCGCGCGGGAATCAGCGAAGCGAGCAGGCACAGCGCCACGAGAAACACGAAGCTGAAAACGAGGGTATGCGGCACCCACTCGATCCAGATGACAAACCGGCTGCTGATTCCCGGCGGCGTCCACGTGGGCTTGAGGATCTTGACCAGCCCCCATCCCGTGAACGTCAGGACCACCCCCGCCACGGATCCGATGACGCCCAACAAGGCGCTCTCGACGGCAAACAACTGCAACACCCCGCGCCGCTTCAGCCCCAGCGACCGAAGGGTCCCGATTTCACGCGTTCTTTCCATGACCGCCATGCCCATGGTGTTGACAACGCTCATAACGACGATGACGAACACGATCGCAAACAGAAACCGGAAGATCGTGTCGAACATGGACTTCACCTTGCGATACCACTCGCTCATCTCCACCCAGGTCTTGATCTCCACGGCGATGCCGGCCGCCGCGATTTCCCGCAGAAGCTCTTCGCGCATCGTGTCGGTCCGCTTCGCGTCCCTGAGCAGAACCGCCAGACGGTCCGCTCCCTGCGTGTCGTAGAGGCTCTGGGCGAACGCGAACGGCACCAGCATGAACTTGTCGTTGATTTGCTCCGACCCCGCATCGAACAACATCGTCACGTCCGCGTCCAGCGCGTTCATCCGGCCTTCCTCCGTGTTCCCCATGGCCACCGCGCTGCCGCCCACTTTCAAGTCCAGGAGTTTCGCCAGCCCCCGGGAAACGGCGACGCCGGACGGCTTGTCGTCCCGCAACGGCTGTCCCTCGAACCGTTCGCGGATCAGTTGATCGGACTTGGACGTGGCCATGTCCTTGAGGTGCGTCATGAAAACGAGCCCCGCGGATGGCACCACTCCCTGCGCCACGAAGATCGTCGAGATTCTTCCATTGCTCAGCAGTCCGGTGATGTACAACTGCGGCGTCACCAGCTCCACGTCGCGGTGGCGGGCGCAAATCGCCTGGATGGTTTCGATCTCTTTGGCCGAGAGCAGGGACTTGCCCGCCTGTTGCCGGCCCCGGTCCTGGAAGCCCTTCGCGAAAATCGCCAGATGGCCCTGCTGCATCGCGTAAATCGCCACGTTCTGGTTGCCTTTGTGCATGTAGGTGGCGAACCCGGAAAACAGGTTGACGGTGGCGAAGGCGAGCGCGATCGCCAGCGCAGTAATGAGGGACCGCCGCCCGTTCTTGACGAGGTTCCTCATCCCCATCTTCAACCAGGCCATCATGATCCCGCCCCTGCCGCCCCGGGGACTCCGGCGTCCGGGCGCGGCGGCCTCGGATGGGGAATGCCCGGCGGCGCGACGATGCTCATTCCCGCGTCCGGCGTCAGCAGGCTGCCGGTGATCCCGCTCGACAGGCCGGAGGCCAGGAAGACCACCGTATTGGCGACTTCGTCCAAGGAAACGTTCCGACAAAGCGGCGAGCTCTTCCCGACGAGATCCAGGGACCTGTCGAAATCCTCGATCATCAGCGCCGACGCCGTCCGGACGGGGCCCGGCGAGATTCCATTGACGCGGATGCGCTCAGGACCAAGATCGTAAGCCAGATACCGCACGACGCATTCGAGCGCGGCCTTGGCCACGCCCATCACGTTGTACCCCGGAACGACGGACCGGGACCCGATGAAGGCCATCGCCATGATCGAGCCGCCGCCCGCCCGCGCGAACAGGGGCCTGGCGCAGCGCGCCATCGCCACAAGCGAGTAGGCGCTCACGTCAAGCGCCACGTTCCAGCTTTCGCGCGACGTGCGGATAAACTCGCCCCCGAGATCCTCCGGAGGCGCGAACGCCAGCGAATGAACGAGAATGTCGAGCCGGCCGCCGAACACCCGGCCGGCCTCGTCGAACGCGCGGGCCACGCTCTCGTCGCGGCGGACGTCGCAGGGAAACACCTGGTGGAAGCCGGCGTCCGCCGACATTTTCGACACCCGCTTGAGCGAAGGCTCCAGGCAGGTCAGCGCGACGTCGGCGCCGTGCGCCCGGAAAGCGTTCGCCACAGCCCACGCGATGCTGTTGCGGTTGGCCACGCCGCAGACCAGAGCCTTCTTGTTCGCCAGCAGTCCATTCATGTCGTTCCTGCTTTCCATACCCCGGCCCTCACGCTCCCGCAGGGGACGGCCCGGACTCCATCGCGTACGCAAGTCCCGGGTCGAATCGCGTCCCCTCGTTCGCTCGAAGGGCATTCATGAACCCGGCCAGTCCGCCGGGGCCCAGGGCGCGGATGAGTTCCAGCGGCCCCGCCGTCATGCCAAGCACGTCCGCCATTCCGGCGTCGAGTTCGTCGGGCGCGGCCAGGCCGCGGGCCACGACCACGGCGAATCCCGTGATCAAGGCAGCCCGAAGACGTTCCCCGATCGCTTCATCGGACGATTCCGTGCCGCTGCCGTTCGCGTAGAAGCTCCGGTCTTCATCCACGGGCCTATCCTGGTCATACCGGTAAAGTCCGGCGGAGGTTGACCTGCCCCGCCGTCCCCGCGAAACCAGGGCCTCGACCAGGGGCGGCAGTTCCCAATGGGGCGGCTTCACGGCGCCGGTCCTCTCGAACATGTCGAGAAAGAACCCGAGGCCGATGATGTCCAGCGACTCGCACGGACCGACCCGGCAAAGCGTCCCCGCGATCCGATCCACGCGCGACGGCAGGGCGCACCCCTCCGCCACGAGGCGCAGCCCTTCGACATAGAAAAGGGATATCGCCCCATTGATAACGGACCCGGGGCCGTCCTTGACCACCACCGGAGTCCGACCCGTCGCGCGGACGAACCGGAGCGCCACGTCCAGCGCCGTCGGCGACGTTGCGCTGCCGCGGATCAGCTCGATGACCCGGGTGAGCGGCACGGGGTGGAAGAAATGCAGGCCGCAGAAGTTTTGCGGGCGGCGGAGGGAGCGGGCCAGCCGCTCGATGGAAAGCGAGGACGTGTTCGTCGCGAGAACGGCGTCCGCGGAGACAACGCTTTCCAATCCGCCCAGCATATCCGTCTTGGTCTTCTCGTCTTCCGGAAGGCATTCGAGGACCAATCCGCGGTCCGCCAGGCTGCCCCGTTCGGACGAGAATCGAATCGCCCGCCGGCGCTCCGCGCCTTGTTCGGGAGAGATGAAGCCGTGGCGCACGGAGCGTTCGAACCGGGCCTGAATTTGCGCGTTTCCGGCGGCCGCCTTCTCGGGCGTGCGCACCAGCACCGTGAGATCGAAGGGCTCCGCGCCGAGCAAGCTCACGATTCCACGTCCCATCTTGCCGTGGCCGATCAGTCCCACTTTCATCGCATCCTCACGGGAACCGGTCCAGCACGATGGAGCAGTTGTGGCCGCCGAAGCCGAAGGAATTGGAGAGGGCGACGCGCAAGTCCGGCGCTTCCCGTGCCACGTTCGGCACGTAGTCCAGGTCGCAGGCCGGATCCGGATCGGTCTGGTTGATGGTGGGAGTGAGGATTCGATGGTGCAACGCGAGCGCGGTGGCCGCGCATTCGATCGCGCCCGAGCCGCCGATGCTGTGGCCTAACATGGATTTCACGGAACTGACGGCAAGCCGCTTCGCGTGCGCGCCGAAAACGAGTTTGATCGCCTGTGTTTCAATGGCGTCGTTAAGCTGGGTCGAGGTTCCGTGCGCGTTCACGTAGCCGATGTCCTCGGGCGAGACGCCTGCATCCGTCAGCGCCAGGGCCATGGTGCGCGCCATCTCTTCGCCCGACATCGCCGGAGCGACGATGTTATGCGCTTCCGACGTCATCGCCGCGCCCCGGATCCGCGCGTAGAGGCGCGCCCCGCGGGCGCGGGCCGGCCCGGCGGCTTCCAGCATCAGGGCGGCGCCGCCCTCGGCCATGACGAATCCCGTCCGGCGCAGGTCGAAGGGCCGCGAAGCCTGTTCCGGCGTGTCATTGGCTTCCGAGAGCGCCAGGATGGCGCCGAAAACCCCGAGGCATTCGCGGGTCAGCATCCGGTCCATGCCCACGACCACGACGGCATCGGCCCTGCCTTGCCGGATGAGATCCAGCCCAAGGGCCACCGCAAAAGCGCCCGAGGCGCAGGCGGTCGCGACGTTGAGGGAGGCTCCTTTGAGGCCGTGCTTGATCGAGATCCAGGCCGCCGCGGCGTTGGCCATGTTGCGGATCACCGCGTAGTGGGGCCGGGCAAGGTCCGCCGAGTTGTCGCCGAGACCCGTGGACCCGGAGCCGGTGACGACGGCCACGCGATAGGGGTCGTAGACGGCGCCGGTGAAACCGCTGTCCTCCATCGCCTGCCGGGCGCAGATAAAACCCAGGCGGGCCGACGGCGAAATCTGGTTCTGCATCCGTCGGGGGAACGCTTCCAGTTCCATGCCGTCGTAGGCGTCGGGCAGTTCACCGCCAAACTTCGTGGCAAGGCCCTCGGTGTCGAAACGCTGGATCCGGCGAATCCGGGTCTTCCCGGCCACCAGGCCGGACCACGTTTCCGCGGCGCTCAACCCGAGCGACGTGACCATTCCGATGCCGGTGATGACAACGGACCTATCGTTGATGTCCTGCGTCATGCCGGAGGTTTCAGCAAGGCGTCGCCCCGTTCCACGAAGTCGCAGACGGCCTGTGCCGTTTCGCCCACGGTGTAGATGGGGTTCTTCTGAAGATACTGGCCGATGACGCGAACTTCCACCGACACGTTGTACTTCTTCTTAAACATGTCAATGAGTTCCAGGTAGATCATCGAGTCGCCACCCAGGTCGTCAATGATCTTCGTATCGGCCGTGATCTTGTCCAGCGGAACGCCGAGTTCGCCGGACAAAAACTCCCTAATCTGTTCGTAGACCTCTTTCTTCTCGCTCTCGGTGAGTGTCCTCGTCATGATCCCTCCCGCCCCGGCTCTGCAATCCGGGCAGCTTCACGTCAACGCTTCCTGTATCCTTCTTCTCACGCAGACGGGTCCGCCCGCGTTGGACAATCCGGTCATCAGGCGACAGAATGCACGGAATGTCGCGTGTCATCAACCGGTAATTGCTCCCAAGCCAAAGAAATCACATACGGACCGGCGGCGCCCTGAACGGCCCGCAACGTCCGCTCGCCCGAATCCGGCGCGATTTCGTACAATCCGGGCTCCAGGGCGCCCCGGCACGCCAGCGTCGGTAAACAGCGCACCCCCTTGCCCAAGGCCTTTGCCGCGGCTTCCTTCAGCGTCCACAGAACCGTAAAATACGTTTCGGGATCGTCCACGTCCGGGAGCGAGTCGCGCGGGTGCTCGAAAACGCTCCGGATCCGGAAGGGCCGGGTTGACCGCAACTCCAAGTCCACGCCAATCCGGAGCCCCGGAACGAGCGCGAGCGCGGCGATGGCCCGTTCGCCCTTGTGGGAGAGCGAACAGTCCAGGGGTAACCGTTTGTCGTCCGCTACGAGACGCACGAACGGCTTGCCCGTGTCGTCTTTCAGGACCTCGGCTTCCTTCCACGTGCCGATTATTCCCTGGCGCTGCAGCAGCCATTTCAAGGCGGCTCGCGCCGCCAGCCATTCCTGGCGGCGGCGGGTATTGGAGAGGGGTTCCAACTCCGCCCGTTCCGCGGCCGTGAGAACGATATCCGAAAACCCGTCGGGCAGAAACGAGGAATTGGCCAGACACACGGCGATCCTGTCGTCGGCAAGGTGTATTCCCTCCGGGACCGGTTCGATCCACGGGGGTTGCTTCTCCACCCACGGAGCCAACTTGAGAAAGGCCGCCGAGGCCTCGCGAACATGGTCCGCGGCCGTCTGGCGGGACGCCGAACGCACGAGCCGAAGCGCCTCGCGCAGCAGAATCGGATCTGCCGATTGGAGTCCGCGCACAAAAGCGCCCACTTCCTCTTCGAATCGTTCGGGAGCGCATAGGCGATTGACCAGCCCGACCGAGAAGGCCTGTTCGGCCGTCAGCAGGTCGCCCAAGGCAATCATCTCCAGCGCCTTGGCCTCGCCCGCCAGCGAGACCAGCCGGTGGATGCCGCCCAGCCCCGGCAGAATACCGCTCCAGATCTCGGGCAGGCCCAAACGGGCTTTGGCGGAACACAGGCGGAACCGGCAGGCCATGGCCAGTTCGAGCCCGCCCCCCAGGCAGTGGCCGTTGATGGCCGCGACGGTGAGTTTCGGACAACCGGCCAACCGGTTGACGACCCGATTGGCCTGATCCAGCCGGCGCCCCAGCTCGCCGTGATCGGTGATCGCGCGCATGTCGGCCAGATCGAAGCCCTTGCAGAACGTCGAGCCGGACCCGGTGAGGATGAAGACGTCGGTCTCGGCCCGTTCGAACGCCTCAACCGCCTCGAACAACTGAGCCAGTTCCCGGCCGTCCAACGAGTGCGCCGGCGGATTCCCGAATTGAAACGTGAAGGTTCGCGGCTGTTTGCTCAGGCTGGCCATACGGCAGCGTGTCCGTGATCAGCGAATCTGTTCGAGGACGAACCCACCGTGCATCCATTTGCTGGATTCCGTCACGGTGCTCACCACGAGGTCCCCGCGTTGCATCTTGACGTCCTTCAAGAAGTTGTCCAACGCCAGGAGAATGGCGCACGGTCCCGGATAGCCGCGCTCGCTCAACTTGGTGTAGAAATTAACCTTCTTCAGGTCGAACTCCTTGCCCAGGATTTCCAGGGCCAGATCGTTCATGTGTTTGGTGGGGATGTTCATGATGAAATGCTTCACCCGCGCCAGGTCCAGGCCGGTGGCCTTCACCATGTTGGCCCACGCCTGAATGTAGAGCGGCGGGCCGAGCCGCGCCACCTGATGGAAGTTCTGCTTGAGATGGTGAATCCCCTCCGCATAGATCTCCCGCGGAGCGATGCGGTGGCCGCCCACCCGGCAGTACATGTCGGGGCCAAGCCCCACTCCCGCCGATTCGATATAGGTGTCCACCACCTTCAGGCCGGTCGCGGCGCGGCCCGGATCGGTGGTCAGCACCAACGCGCCCGCGCCGTCGCACAGGAACCAGCGCAGCCCGACGTCGGCCTGTTCCAACTTGGCCTGGTTAAAGTACTCGGCGCGAAGGAAGGCCGAGGAAATTTGGGAGGTCACCAGCAACGCCGTCTTATAGCGGCCGTTGGCCAGCAGATCCGAGCCCACCTGGAGCGCCTTGTAGATGCAGGTGCAATTGGAATGGATGGAGAACTCCGCGCAATGCTTCACGTTGAGCGCATCCTGCACAAGCACGCTCGTGGGCGGGCAAATGTTTTCCATGACAATGCCGGCATAGAGGATCAGGTCGATGTCGCCGGGCCCAACGCCCGCCATACTCATGGCCTTGTGCGCCGACTTGACCGCCATGGTCACATTGTCTTCCGTGGGTTTCCGCGTCCGGGGATCCAGGGCGTAGTGATAGTGCGAAAGGTTCAGCATCTCCTTCATGATGGGCCGGATGCGCTCGATCCAACGCTGCAGTTTCGGCGGCGCTTCCGTGAGCGGCCCCAGGACTCTTTCGATGTCGTCGAACGGAATCGGATCTCCGGGCGAAAACGAACCCACGCCTGCGATATACACGTCCTTGCCTTGTATCCTGTTCACTCGGAGACCCCTCGATTGGCGACGTTTCCATCCATTCGCTCCGGCGCCGACCCTGCCGTGACAATGGAAGCAGTATCTGTACCATATAATTGATTGTAGTGCCACACATTCCGCACACACATTCCGCACACATTCCGCCGCAACCGCTTTCTGGATCAGCACCCAAGCCTTGCCTGGCAGGGGTAATTGTGCATAGATACGAGCTTTCTTTCCGGATTCCGGACGACGCCGTCGTTATGAAGCCAAAAGTCCATTACACCAACCTGTGGTCCCGGCTGTTCGCGCGCTCTCTGTTCGATACCCAGTGGGTGCTGCCCCTCCACGAGCGGAACAACCTGACGCGGTTTCTGGAATGGTATGAGCGCCATGCGATGACCCTCCGGCTCGACGGGGTCCGGGTGGACCGCCCCATCTTCATCATTTCGCTCCCGCGCTCGGGCTCCTCCATGCTCCAGGATCTCCTCTGCGCCCATCCGGACATGGCCTATATCACGAATATGATGTACTTCTTCCCCTCTTGCTTTTGCGCGGCCGAGTCTCTTCGGAAACGCCTTCGCATCAACATCAAGGGCGAACGTTTCCTCCAGGACAGCGTCGAGGTGGAAGGCGGCAGCCCGTCCGATCCCGTGGGCCTCTGGGCCGCGTGGCTCAAGCAAGACCCTTACTCGCTGGAGTACGCGGACTGCCGCCTGACGGATTTCGCTCCGGCCGACATCGAACGGATCCGGACCGATATCCGCAGGATCCTCTGGTGCTTCGAGGGCCGCGCCACGCGTTTCGAATGCAAGACCCCGGCGCTCCTACCGCACCTCCAGTTGCTGGCGGAGCTGTTCCCCGACGGAAAGTTCATCCATCTCGTTCGCGATGCCCGGATGAACGCCAACTCCATGCTCAAGCTGCACCGCCTGTGCAACGAACAACTCGACCGCATCCGGTCAAGCCATGGCCTTGGGCCGGCCGAGCAGGCCTTTGTGCCCTACCCGCGGTTGCCGCGTCTGGCCGAATACATCCGGGAGTACGGGGCGGACGATATCCGCACCACGGCCCACCTGTGGGACGACGCGGCGCGGTTCATCGCCGACCGACGCGGCGGCGTTCCCCATTTTCACGAGGTCCGCTACGAGGACATCGTGTCGTCGCCAAGGGCGAAGCTGCTCGAACTTTTCGAGTTCTGCGAACTCCCGCCCCCGCCTCCGTCGCATCTCCCCTTCTGGGACAAGCTGGCCAAGGTCGGCGCGGTTCACCACACGAACGCCTACTCGAACTTCGACATCGTGGAATCCATCTGCCAGGACACCCTGAAGCAATACGGCTACCGTTAGCGCGCCCATATCGTGAAAATGGTGGGGTTGACTCTCGATCAGTTCCGGCAACTTCTCTAAAGCGGTGGCGGCTCCATGTGCGCCCGACCGGCCAACGCGAGCGCCACGGACGCGCCGAGGATGAGCGTGCCGCCGCACCACCTGAGTGCGATCCTTGCGGCGGTCTCGGGCGCAATCCAACCGGTACTAAACTGGCCGATTGCCAGTCTGCCTATAGTCATATAGTATTAACACCTAACTGCTGAGGCCACCGAACTACCCGACCGGATTGCCGAGAATGTGGTAACACCTGGGGAGGACCAATGAAGGAAGATGTTGTGGCGAGCCACCGAATCGAAGACGCCATCCTGCAGATACGGGGACAGAAAGTCCTGTTGGATCGTGATCTCGCGGCGCTCTACGGCGTGCCGACGAAGGCCTTGAATCTGGCTGTCAAACGCAACCGCGACCGTTTCCCCGCCGACTTCCTGTTTCGCCTTTCCGCGGAGGAGGCCGAAAACTTGAGGTTTCAGATTGAAACCTCAAGATCGCGCTGGGGCGGCCTTCGTTATGCACCGACCGCGTTCACCGAGCAAGGGGTGGCGATGCTGTCCAGTGTTCTGCGCAGTCCAAGGGCCGTTCACGTGAATATCGAGATTATGCGGGCGTTTGTGCGGCTCCGCGGCATTCTTGCGACCCACAAAGACCTGGCCGGCCGGCTCGCCGAATTGGAAGCGAAGTATGACACGCAATTCCGGCGCGTGTTCGACGCCATCCGGCAACTGATGACGCCGCCTGTGCCGACCCGGAAGCAGATTGGGTTTGAGGTTCGGGAGCACCGCGTTCGATACATGACACGAACGGGCCGGTAGGACCAGCAGGCACGCAGCGTTCGTCGTACCAGTGACGCGGGGGGGCATGCCCTCCGGTCCTGTAGGGCTGGCGCTTGCGCCACGCCGTGTCCGGCACGCCCTGTAGTTAAGCGAAGCGCATACTACACGGCACGCCGCAAGCGGCGGCCCTACAAAGACAGAATGCCCCCGCGTCACTGACGCCTTGCCTCCGCCCGAACAAACGCGTTGAACAGGACTTCCGCGTTCTGCTAAGGTGGCGCCCGCGTTCCGGCCATGACGACGGAGTACCCGATGTCTCTTATCACGCTCGAAAACGTGTCGCGAATCTACCGCCTCGGCGAAACGTCGGTCACCGCGGTAAGCGGCGTCAACATGACCGTCGCCGAGGGCGAATTCGTCGCCGTCTGGGGACCGTCCGGCTCCGGCAAATCCACGCTCTGCCACCTCATGGGAATGGTGGACACCCCGACCGGCGGCATCGTGCGGGTCAACGGCCGCGACAGCAGCGCCCTGTCGGACGACGAGCGTTCCGAACATCGGAACCGCTCCGTCGGGTTCATCTTCCAGCAGTTCAATCTCATCCCGGTGCTGAACGCCGTGGAAAACGTCATGCTGCCGCTTCAAATCCGGGGCGAAGCCGCGCCCGAAGCGCGCCGCCGGGCAACCGCCATTCTGGACGAAATGGGACTCGCCCCGTTCGGCCGCCAGCGGCCGGACCAACTCTCCGGCGGCCAACGCCAGCGCGTGGCCATCGCCCGCGCTTTGGTCACCGAGCCGCCCCTGGTCATCGCCGACGAACCGACCGCCAACCTCGACACGGATAACGCGCTGCGCATCGTGGATCTGATGCGCGGGTTCAACTTGACCCGGCGGACCACCTTCATTTTCGCCACCCACGATCAACGGCTGCTCGAACGGGTCAGCCGCCGAATCCGGCTGCAGGATGGAGCGATCGGCGAAGACATCCTTCAGGCTGGAAAATAGACCGTTTATGCCCACGTGGATCAAAATCGGGGTCCGCAATCTGTTCAAGAACAAGCGCCGCTCGCTGTTTACCATCGGCGCCATTGCGCTGGGTTTCGCGGCGGTCAATCTGTTCGGCGGGTTCACGGCGTATGTATTCAAAGGGCTGGAGGATTCGTTCGTCTACGCCATGGGCAACGGACACCTCGCGGTGTTCAAGCAGGGCTTTCTCAAGGAGGGCCTCATCCATCCCACCCGCTACCTCCTGTCCGAGCAGGACCTGGCCCGACTGCGCGAACTGTGCGCCCAAGATCCGCGCATTGACCGGGTGACGCCTCAACTCAATATCTCCGGCCTGCTGAGCAACGGCAAGGTCTCCACCATCATGATCGCCGAAGGCAGGGTGGCGGAGGACGTGCGCTACATCCGCGACAAAGGCCGCGGCTTCGTCGGCAAGATCAAGCTGTTCGACGGGGACGAACTGGACGACGGGAAGCCCTCCCGCGTGGGAGTCAGCAAGGGCCTGGCGGAAAAACTGCATCTGAAACGAGGGTCCGACGCGATCGTCATGGCCACCACCGTGGACGGCCAGATGAACGCCATGGACGTCTCCATGGTCCAGGACCTGGACGCCGCGATCGAAGTCCTCGACAACATGCTCATGAGCGTGCCCCTGAGCTTTGCCCAGCAACTTTACGACACCAAGAGCGTGGATCGCCTGACGATTCTGCTTCGGGATCCCCGCGACACCCGCGCGATGCGGCGGGAACTGGAGCGCCGTTTCCGGGAGGCGGGCCTGGCCGTGGAGCTTCGCACGTGGGAGGAACTGCGGGTCTCGTACCTGAAGATCCGGAATATGTTCAACGTGATGTTCTCCCTGCTGTTCATCATTGTGTTCGTCATCGTGGTGCTGAGCGTGATCAACACCGTCAGCATGGCGGTCATGGAACGGACCCGGGAGATCGGCACGCTTCGGTCGCTCGGTCTCAAACGCCGGGGCATCGTCACGATGTTCGCCACGGAAAGCGCCCTGCTCGGAGTCGCCGGCTCCGCCCTCGGCCTGGCGCTGACGGCCGCGGGTTGGCTGGCCGTGCGTCTGGCCCAACCTACCTGGATCCCGCCCAACATCCCCAAGCGCGTTCCCCTGGAAGTCTATCTCGTGCCCGATTACCTCCTCGCCAGCCTCGTCTTTCTGGTGGCCTTGGCCGTCTTGGCGGCGGTCATACCCGCGCGCCGCGCGGCGCGCTTGAGCATCATAGACGCTCTCGGACACGTGTAGCGGAGAACTCCCGATGAATCGAACCGCATCAGCAAATCGCGCGGCGCACCGTGTCGCCTTGACGGGTTCTGTCGCGTTGTTCCTCGCCTGCTCCGGCGCGGACTCGGGCGAGCCGCTGCCGCGCGACATCCTCAAGAAGGCGGATGAGGCCCGGGGGAATATCGGCGGAGTCATGTGGGACGTCAGCGTTCTCGCGGTCGAGGACGGCGCCACAAACTCCAGAACCCTCAACGTCAAGGCGCGCGGCTTCGATATCTCCGCCCGCATCCTTTCGCCGCCGAAAAGCAAGGGCCAGGTCCTCCTTATGCTCGACGGGAACATGTGGTTCTACAAGCCCGAGCTGAGCAAGCCCGTTCCCGTGTCGCAACGTCAGAAGCTTATCGGCCGGGCTTCCAATGGCGACATCGCCTCGACCAATTACGCCGAAGACTACGACATTTCCTCCCAGACCAACGATACGGTTAACGGCGAGAATTGCTGGCTTTTCGACCTGCGCGCCAAGAGCAAGCATACGACCTACGACCGCATCGTGTACTGGGTCTCCGTCCCGCAGGGCGTCGGAGTCAAGGCCGACTACTACACCGTCTCCGGAAAGATCCAGAAATCGGCGGACATGGCCTACACGAACACCGTCGTGCTCGCCGACGGAATCGCCAGGCCCTTTATCTCGAAGATGACAATCATGGACCGCCTGACATCCGAGGATACGACCACCTTGAGTTTCTCGCCCCCGGTAGTGCAACCGGTCCTTCCGTATGTGTTCGATCTGAATCTTCTCGGTAAATGAAGCCTTCCAACCAAGCCCTGCGGATTGCCGTCGCCCGGCGCCTTCCGGCGCTGGCCACCGCCCTGCTGCTCGCGCTCTCGGGCCGGTTGGGCGCCCAAACCAGTCCGGCGCCGGCGATTGCCTCTCCCGGCGCCGAATTCGATTTCGGCGACGCAGACCAGCATGATCGCGTGACCCATACCTTCGTTCTGACCAACGCCGGAAACGCCGTTCTGACGCTCAGCCAGCTTCGCGCGCCCTGCGGCTGCCTGCTGGTCGAGCCCGGCGCGTTTTCCATTCCACCCGGCAGCAATACCGCCCTCCGAGTGGAACTTAACCTCAAGGGAAGGCAGGGCGCGCAAGTCCTGGCGCTCTACGTTCATTCGAACGATCCGGCTCGGCCCATCTTCCAGTTCAAGCTGACCGGCAGGGTTCACTCCGACGTGGTTCTGCAGCCGCCCACGCTCACTTTCGCCCGCGTCACACGAGGCGAAAAGATCCAGGCGCGAGTGGATATCGCCGCCACGAACCGGCCGGTGCATATTCTGGGCCTGGAGACGAACGCGCCTTTCGCCGCGTTTTCGCTCTCGACCAACGCCGCGCCGGGGCATTCCGAGCTCGCGATGACCGCGGGCCCGTTCACGAATGCGGAGTCATTCCGGGGCAAGCTCGTCCTCCTGACGGATCATCCGAACTATTCCCGGATCGAGATTCCCGTCGCCCTTTTCGTCCAGGGAGACCTGATCCTGGCGCCATCGGAATTGGCGTTGTCGGGCAGAGTCGGGTGGTCGGCGCAGACGGCCTGGCGTTTCGCCGTGCGATCCCGGGACCAGAAGCCAGTTCACATAGACCGCCTCGAAACGCCGGGCAAGACTATCCGCGCCGAAATTCTTCAAAACGACCAGCCCGAATGCCGGCTACGCGTGAGCGGCCTTCCGGGTCGTGACTCGATCGCCGAAGAGAAGATCCTCATTCACGCCCGGTATGACGACGGCCGGCGCGAGACGCTTTGCCTGCCGATCCGCGTCAACCCGTGAGGGGCGGCCTTGTGGGACCGGCATCTTGCCGGTCATTCTCCCTCCCGGTCACGGGTGAACGCCGATCTTGTAGAAATACGGGCCGGCGCCCTGCACCGTATCCGTGTAACTGTTCACCGCTGGCGTGGCCGGCAGGTTGCTGGCGCCCGGCAGGATGACGAAGGCGTTGGTCCCCACGATCAGATTCGTCCCCCTGCTCAGGTCGTAGAACCGGTTCGAGGCGCTCGACCACCGGACCACGATCCCTTGCGAAGCCGCCGCGACGAAGTTCGTGAACCGAAAGACCGAATTGATGTTTGTGGGATCGCAACCCGCCACCCACTCCTGCCAGGTCAGCAGGCCGTCATGGTCAACGTCCCGCAGGGCATCGGCATCGAAGTTGGTGAGGCCGTACTGGGCGAGCCACCACTTGGGCACGTTGTTCGTCGCCAACTGTGCGGCAAACACGGCCGTGACCGTTCGCGGCGCGCTCATGACAACCGTGATTATGTTGCTGGAGATCGTGCAACCATTGGTCTGTCCCTGCCAGGATCCAAAGGCGAAGTAGACGGCCGCAGTCGCCGTGACCTGGACATTAGTCCCCAAGGCAAGCCACGCGTCATTGGTACTGACACTTCCATTGCCCGCCGTGTCCACGTGCAGCCAGTAATTCGTGTTCCAGAGCCACGTGAGGGTCGAGTTGGTGGTGATCGTGAACGGACCCGCGTTCGTGGTCGCGCCGCTCGCCGGCACGCTTCCCGTACCCGACCACCCCCGGCAAACATATTGCGTCGTGCCGTTCCCCACCGGCGAATTCGTCACGAAAACTTGGAACAACAGCCCCGACTCCACCCCATTTGTGCCGGGCGGAGGAATGGCGCCCCCATAGGCACTGGAGACGACCAGGGATTTCACTTCGTACACGTCCAACGAAAGGTCGTAGATCAAATTGGTCGTTGTGTTGGTGTAGCCTTCCGTCTTGATGTAGTAAAGGCCCGCCGGAAGATTCGTCAGGAAGAGCGCCGAAAAGTAATCGTTGTTGCCGTCATCGTTCGAGGCCAAAGCATTCGTGGCAGCGTTGTAGACCGTGATCTTCGTATCGCCCGCGTAAGACGGATCTATGCAGTCGGTCAACACCCGGACGTCGGAGGCGTTGGTCAACGTGAACTTGTTCCAATCCACGTCCCCGGCCGGATAGGTGGTGTGCTGGACGCGATTGCCGCTGGAAATGGGTTTGGCCTGCGCCAGAGTGTTGTCCGGTTCCTGGGAATCCGCCGCGTATTTTTCAAGGAGCAATCCGTACGAGGTCAAGGGGCCACCGGCATCGAAGGCGGTGCTATCGTCAATGGTGACGAGGTAATTCCCGCTGCCGAGCGTTTGATCGATAAGAGAGTAGTAATTGTAGTTGGCCGCGTCCCGATCGTCGTTGTAGGCAACGACGGTGTTGTACCCCCCGAGGATGCCTTGACGGTATACGACCAGGAAGGTGTCGCCGCCGGTCTCTCCCAAAGTTTGAATGACCACGTGCGTGGTCCCGGTGAGCGAGAACTTGACGCAATCCACATCGTCCGTCGGATAGAGCGTATGCCATTGGATGACGTTGGGAGCGAGGGTTCGAGTGGTTGACGAGTTGTCGTCGCTTTCGTACCCGTCTTTGAGGTTCAAGACCGCCAGATGGAGTCCGTACTGGGACACAGCGGCGCCGGTCGCATTGGTGAGGCGCGCGTAGTAAGTGCCGGCGGGCAGACTCCCCGCGGTGTCGTCTTCGCAAGTGACGATCGGATAGTCGGTGTCGGTATCTTGTCCCGCGATGAAATTCGTGGCGCTGCCGTAGAGCGCGATTCCCACGTTCGTGGTTCCCACCACACTGAGCCGGATGTCAGACTGGTTGGTGATCGAGATTCGAACCCAATCCGTGTCGCCGGCGGTCAGCGCCCGGTACTGCATTTCGCCGTCGTGGAGGGTCTTGGCGCTGGACATCGTATTGTCCGGCTCGTAGGAATCCCACGCCGGTTTGGGGTCGGCGAGCGCGGCCCAGGCATTGAGGCGGCCGCAGCCGTAATCGTCGTTCCGTCCCCAGGAATTGTAGGGGCTGGCCTGGGCCTCGATCTTGTCGCATGACGCTTCAAGCATCTGCCGGACCTCCAGCCCCGTCCAATCGGGATGCGCGGAGGCGATCAGCGCCGCCACGCCGGCGGCCAACGGCGACGCCGCGGAGGTCCCCTCGAAATCGGTAGTGGTGTCGCCATTTGTGTATCCGTCCGCGCCAAGCCGGTCTGTCGTGACCAACCCAAGACTTCCGCCGCCGGCCGGCGCCATGACGTTCACCGCCGGTCCGTAGTCGGAAAACCAGGACCGCCGATCGTGATTGGAGGTGCCGCCGACGGAAACGACTTCCGGCGCGGCGGCAAGGTCGGTGGTGTACCGGCGCAGAACCCCGGAGTTGCCGAGCGCGCAGCAAACCACACAGCCCTTGCCGCCGCGTCCGAACGCCACGGCGTAACGCAGCGCATCGAGCATGTCCGGCTGCGGATCGATCCAGTAACTGATGTTGAGAACGTCGGCGCGATCCGCGGCGTATTCGATGGCGTCCAACAGGTCCTGGTCATCGTAGGTTCCGTCTCCAGCGAACCGAACGGGCAGGAAACGGCACTGGTTGGCCACTCCGGCGATGCCGACGCCGTTATCCGCCGCGGCCGCCGCGAGCCCGGCCACGGCAGTCCCGTGGTTGTCGTTGGTGCTGACCGGCGACGGATCGCCGTCGTTGTCAACGAAATCCCAGCCGTTGGTGGCCGCATTCGGGGCGAGATCGGGATGGCTGAGGTCGAAGCCGTCGTCCAGAATCGCGATCGTGACGGCGTTCGTTCCCCGAGTGATGTTCCATGCCTGTTCCATCCCCATGTCGTGGCCTATTGCCCCGCCCGCCTGGCCGGTATTCTTCAAATCCCACTGCTGGGAGAAGAAAGAATCGTTGGGCAGAAATCGAGAAACGGCCTGACGCAGGCAATCCGCATCGGCCCACGCGACCACCGGGTTCAACGTCCATTGCTCGGCGACAGAAAGGGGGTCGCTCCCTTTCGCCATGTGCACCACAAACGACCGACTGTCGCGGCGGCGCGGTTCAACCGAAGACACCGGCAGCGAATTCAGCAGCGCCCGCACGTCGGCTTCAGCCGCATCGCGCTTGAATCGGACGATCAGACTGCCCGTAGGCACGAGCCAATAGCCGGCCCGGCTTCGGTACACGGATGCTTCCTCCAGCCCGCTACGCGCGAGAGCTGACCGCGCCTCCGCCTTCCAGTTCGCGACGGCCCGATTCGCGGGGCCGCGGTACACCGCGAGTCCCAGCCGCTCGTGAAGCACGTGGCGAAATCCGGCAGCCACGCTGGGGGGGAAGGGCGTGCGCGGGTCCGACCGCCTGCACGCGAACAGGTCGTCCGCCTCATACAGGGGATCGAGTCCTCCGGTTGCATTGCGGACATGCCGGACTGCGGCCTTCTTCGGTCCGCCACCTTGCGTTGAGGATGGGGCGGTTATCCCGGCCGCCGGTTGTGCCTTGCCGGGAGCGGAAAAAGCATCCCCGGAAGACATCCAAGCCCCGGCACCGACCAACCAGAGAACAAGAATCGCGCGTTGCATGTCAAGAAACGGCTCCTTACCGAGTAAGGCCTCAAAGTATACGGGGAAGGGACAGAAAACACAGCGGGCGGATCCGTTGACCCGCCCGCTGCCTCACTTTCGCTGAACGAACTCTTACGGAAGAATCTGCGTTGCACCAAACATATTGTTCGTCAGGGTTATCGTCCTGACCGGGGATGTCACGGTCGCATCCAGATCGTACGGGCCGCCATTGAACAACCCGATCGCCCTGTTCACCGTCAGATCGGCGCTGGCGCCGCCATTGACTGACGCAAGAATCCCCGCCTGCTCATTGGCGGAAACCCGCGTATGACTGAAGGTTGCAGCCGCCGCATTGGTTGCAGTCACGGACAGGTTGATGCCGTTCTGGCCGTTCAACCGCGCCAGGACGCGATCAAACGTTGCGACGGCGGCCCCGCCACTGCTCAGGGAGGTGACGTCCGCGTCAATCCCATTTCCCCGGTTGCCCAAGGCGCTCCAGTCCGTGACCGTGAGACTGGCGGGCGCGGGCACCGCGCTGTCCGTCACGTTCACTTCGATTCCGTTCTGCCCGTTCAGGCTGCTGGCGCCGCCCGTGAAGGTAGCGGTCGCCTCGCCGCTGCCCAAGGCCACGACGTCGGCGAGGATGCCGTTGTCGGCGTTCAGGCTGAACGTGCCGCCGTTGACGTTCAGTGTGGCATTCCCAAGGCCGTTTCCGGTTACGTCGGCGTCCACGCCGTCGTAAGTGTTCAGGAGCGCCACCACGCCGTTCATCGTCATCGTGGCGCCGCCATCAAACGCACTGACCGACGCGAGCACACCGTTGCCGTTCAGTTGGCCGCTCGCACTCAGATCGCTAAGGGAAAGGCTCGCCGTGCCAAGGCCGATAGCGCTCACGTTGACGGCAATTCCGTTGCCCTCGGCGTTGAGTCCGAGGTTCGCATCGTAGGCGCCGCCACTGAAACTGGCCGATGCGTTTCCGCCGTTCTGGGCGCTGACGTTGACCCTAGCGCCATTGCCTCCGTTCGCGGAGGCAACCACGCCGTTGAAGGTCGCAACGGCTGCCCCGTTTTGGCCCAGCGCGGTGACATCCGCGTCAATCCCATTGCCGAGGTTGCCCAAGGCGTTCCAATCCGTCACGGTCAGTGTGGCAGGCGATGGCGTTGCGCTATCCGTCACGTTCACTTCAATCCCGTTCTTCCCGTTCAGGCTGCTGGCGCCGCCCGTGAAGGTCGCGGAGGCCTCGCCCGTGCCCGTCGCCAGGACATCCGCCAGGATGCCGTTCGCGGCGTTCAGGCTGGCCATGCCGTCAGTCACGTTCAGCGTGGCGTTTCCTGAACCGCCGGCGGTCACGTCGACATCGATGCCGTCGCCGAAGTTTCCAACGGCGGTCACATTGCTGATCGTGCCGTAGGCGTTTCCGCCCGCGGATTGGGCCTTGGCCAGAATTCCGTCATTGCCGTTAAGCGTCTCTCTGGCGCCCTCAATCGTCAGGGTGGCGTCGGCACCACCGTTGGCAAGGACGTCCACGTGGATGCCGCTGCCGAGATTGCCCGCCTGCGTGCCGCCGGAGAACCAGGCGCTGGCCGGCCCGGAGGCGGAGGCGATGGACGCCCGGATGCCGTCATTCGCGTTCCCGGCGGCGTTCACGCCGTAGAAGTCCGCACTCGCGGAGGAGGATCCGCTCGACACGGTCGCCACGAGTCCATCGCCGTTGTTCAGGTTGTACGTGCCGTAGAAGTCCGCATCAGCCACGGTTCCGCCAGTTACGGTGATCACAGCGCCCGGCCCGTTATTGGCGGTCGCGGTGGCGCCGCCCGTGGAGTACGCGGAGTACGTGCCGTTGATCGCGGCTACCAAGCCCGGCCCGTCGTTGAACCTCAGCGTGTTATCCCCGTAGTTATTGAGGTAGGCGTTGGCGGCCCAAGCGTTGACATTCAGCGTGACACCGGGGCCATCGTTTCCGCGCGCGGTCAGACCGCCAAGATAGCCGTACCCGTAGTAGTTGGGAGCGGCAACCGTCAATTGGAATCCCGTCCCGATATTGAGTGACGCCTCGCTGTCATAGATTGCGCCTTGCGCCTCATAGTTTGCCGAGACCACGTCCAGGTCAACACCGGAGCCAATGTTACCGATGGCCGTGATGCCACTGAGCCATCCCTGTGCCGCACTTGAGGTGGAATTCACCGTGGCCAGCACGCCGTCGGCCGCATTTCCAGCCACAAGCGTATGGCCCCCGCTGCTGAGATACGCGTATACACCTTTGATCTGCGCCCAGATGCCATTGCCGGCGTTCAGTGTGACGGTATTGTCAGAGAGATAGGCGGAAGCATAATAGTTCGGCGCATCCACTCGAACGCCGATGCCGTTGTCGAGGTTGGCCCGCGCCGTGTTCCTGTAGACGTCGGCATAAGCCTGGTAATTGGCGGCGTAAGAAAGCGCCTCGATGCCAATGCCATTGTTCAACGTGGCATCGTTGTTGCCAACGTAGATCGAGGCAGCCCCCGTGCCCAAGGCTTGCGCGTCCACCGAAATGCCGCCGCCATTGTTCGCGGTGGCGGTGTTCCCGTACACCTGGATGGTGGCGCTTCCGGAACCCCAGGTCGTGGAAGCGGCGTCAATGCCCGTGCCCATCCCGAGATTGCCACGAACCGTGTTGCCGCTCAGGTAAACGTTGGCCGACCCGCTGCCGGTGGTGTCCGCCACAGCCACAATGCCATCGTTTTCGTTGAACGAAGAGAGGGCGTTGTAGATGTTAACGTTCGCGCTGCCCGAGTTTTCGGACCTCGCTTCCGCGGAAATACCGTCGCCAGGCCCCCCCAGGAACGGAATGATCGAGGGCAGCCCGTTCGCGCGCGCCGTGTCGCCCCACATCTCAATCGTGGCGTCGCCGCCGACGGTATGCGCCAACAGATCCATCCCCGTCTTGCGGTTCAGAGTGGCCGTGTTGTTTGCCGTGTAAATATCGGCCGTCGCATAGTCCGTGCCGCGAACCAGCAGTCCGTAGCCGCCGACCTGCATCAGGTCGAAGCCGGTCTGGTTGTAGACGTAGTTTGCGTAGGTCTCGTTCACGCCGGAGTTCAGGCAGAATGTGTTGTCTTTCACGACCGGGTTGAAAGCGCCGTCGCCGAAGCCACGGCCCTCGATGACCGCTCCGCCGAACAGGTTGTTCTCGAAGGTATTGCCTTCCACAACGGGGCGGAAGGTGCCGTCTCCGAGCATGGGCGCAATCAGAACGGCGCCAAAGCCGGAGCAGGACACGTAGTTGTTGTCAATCTGGTAGTGGTTGGCCCCTTGGGCGACAATACCCGCGTTGCCGACGTAGTAGAGGGTCGGGTCCGTCACTCCGCTGTTCGCGCTGCCCGGCGGCACCAGGATAAAGTTCAGCGGATTCACCACACCGAGGAAAGGATGGTCTTGGTCCGGGGTGTTGCGGATATCCATGCCCGTGAGGCGGGTATCGTTCATCAGCCTGAAGGTCGGTCCGAATCCATTGCCGTCCGCGATCGGCTTGGTTCCGCCGCCGAACGATCTGCCGCCATAACCTTGAATCGCCGTTCCGGCGCCCCACACAGTGACGCCGGGCAGAACGATGACGTTTTCGTTGTAACGGTCGCCGACTTGCGTCACGTTCTCGACGTAGGTGATGTCGATGTTGGGATCCAACGCGGCGCGAGTGACGCCTTCCTGGATCCGGTCGTACGGATGCTCGAACGTGCCGTTCTCAAACCCCTGATTGTCCCCGTCCACAAAGGCAATTCCGTTGGTGACAACCAGATTGGTGGTCTTCTTGGCGACGACTTTGGATTGCGAGGATAGGTCTCGTTTGCTCGTCACCTCGGAGAATTCGCTCTCGCTCATCTGAATGTGCATGTCGCGGATGACCATCTCGGTCAGGCGGCTGGCAAAGGGTTTTACGCCCGGCTTGAATTGGTCCAACGTGCCGGCGAAGGGATTCTTGCCCTTGGCCAGGTTGCCCACGTCGAAGGGAACCTGCACGCGACCGCCGATGTAGTATTGCGTGCCGTTGAGATCCTTCTCCTCGTAATACTTCCCGTCGAGCGTCAGACCGGGCAGGGCGCGGACTTCAACCCGGGCGGTCAATCCTTTGAGGTCGTCCCCGAACGGATTGTCGAATCTCTCGTAGCCGACGAAGACGCGCGTCTCGGCGAGCTTCTCGAGGACAGGCAGCTTGGCGCCAATCTCGGCGTCCCAGCCTTCCATGCCGGTCTCGAAGTTCTGGAACGTCTGCTTCTCGGTCCAGGAGGTCTTGGTCGTGGTCACCACCTGATCCTGCACGATGGAATTGCCTTCGCCATAGGGATCGGAGTAGGAGGTGCTCGTGGAGGAGGTGTCCCACTTCTTTGTCTCAACGCGCGTTTCGGCGACTTTCTTGGAGTCGTCGCCAAAATAGTAGTTGGCCCGGGCATCCACCCACTTGCTCAGCAATTCGACGCCGACGCCCAGTTCGTCGAACTGATTATCGTGCGCCGTCCAGCGGCTGTCATAGTACACGTTGGCGCCGAGAATAATGTCCTTCTTGGGGATCAGGTAGCGGGCGCCCAATCCGAGATTGCACTCCTGCTCGTTGGCGTCATTCGCGGAGCC
>Ga0182021_10000609_pt1 | contig 38972 bp, 32 predicted proteins | sample 612E3MmetaG_FD_120493 | JGI IMG/M metagenome (GOLD analysis project Ga0182021, IMG submission 120493) | Permafrost microbial communities from Stordalen Mire, Sweden - 612E3M metaG (Illumina Assembly) | ecosystem: Environmental > Terrestrial > Soil > Wetlands > Permafrost | place: Sweden...
ACCGGCAGCTTGGCCCGGCACATTTCGGCGAGCCCGGCGCCTTTGCCGCCGAGCGTATCCTTCATTTTTCCATCACCGTCGGCGGTTCCGTTGCCGAACGAATAGACAACCTTCTTCATGCTTTGCTCCTATGAATTAGTAACTATTTCAGAAAAGTCCGCCATGGTGGAAAATTCCGCCAACAGCGTGTGCAGCAGCGTTAAACGGTTTTGCCGGACGGCCGCGTCCGGCGCATTCACCAGCACTTTGTCGAAGAACAAATCGACTTTGGGCCGCAGTTTCGAAATCGCGTTCTCGATGGGCTGGCCGGCGATTTGAGTGAACTCCTGGTACAGTTCCTGCTCCGGCCCCGGCTCCAGCAGGCTCTGGTCGATGGTCCCGCCGCCCGTAAATCCCGCCTGCGCCAGAATGTTGTGGATGCGCTTGAAGGCGGCGGCGAGAGGTTCGAAATCGGGCGTGGGGCGAAGTTTTTGGATGCGCATCAGCCGGGCCTCGAGATCCACCAGGTTGCTCCAGCCGGCGGCCATGGCGGCGTTTACTTCGTCGTACTGGAAGCCGCGGTGTTCCTTGAAATAGAAGCGAACGCGATCGGCGAGGAAGTCCCGTAACGGATCGGGCCGTGCGGGCGGGGCATGCCCCGCCCCTACGTCCGGGGTGGGCAGGTCCGGGCTGGGCGGATCGGCCGGGGGCTGGGGGGTAAACGGATTGGCCTGTAGGGGCCGGGCATGCCCGGCCCCGTCGGGGGCGAGCAGAGCGTCCAACGATACATCCAATTTGCCTTCCACAATGATCCTGACCACGCCCTGGGCGGCGCGGCGCAGGGCAAACGGATCGCGCGAGCCGGTGGGGATCAAGCCGACGCGGAAGCACCCGCGCAGGGTATCGAGCTTATCGGCCAGGGAAACCTGCCGGCCGGGAAGGTGGCGGGGAATGGCATCCTCCATGCTCTCCGGCTTGTAGTGGTCGTAGATGGCCTGCCAGACTTCGGTGCGCTCGCCCTGGGCGCGCGCGTACAGGCCGCCCACCACGCCCTGTAGCTCGGTGAATTCCTTTACCAGCTCAGTCGAGAGATCGCACTTACAAAGCCTGGCGGCGCGCACCGCCGGAGCTTTGCCGCCCAGTTCCTTCACCAGCGCCATGACACGTTTGGTTTTGTCGCGGTAGGAACCCAGCTTGGCTTGAAAAGTGACGTGCGCCAGATCGGGCAGCCGGTCGGCGAGCTTCTTCTTCTGGTCGGTCTCCCAGAAGAAGCGGGCGTCGTTGAATCGCGCGCGCAGGACGCGCTCATTACCGCGGCGGACGAAGCCTTCGGGATCGGCATCGATGTTCATGACCGTCGCGAATTGGGGCGCCAGCTTGCCTTCGGCGTCCTCCACGGAGAAATACTTCTGGTGGTGCCGCATCACCGTGACCAGCACCTCTTCGGGAAGCTCCAGGAACAGCGGGTCGAAACCGCCCACGATGGGGGTGGGGTATTCGGTGATGTAGACCAGGGTCTCCAGCAGGGCCGGGTCGGGCTTCACGCGGACGCCGGCCAGCCCTTCGCGGATCCGGTTGCGGCGCTCCTCGGCCGAGAGAATGACGTAATTCTCGCGCAGACGCTGGACGTAATCGGCGGGCGTCACGGAGATCTCTTTGGCGCCCAGCCGGCGGTGGCCGGAAGTGAGCGCGCCCGAGCGGACGCCGGCCAGCTCGAAGGGTACGATCTCTTCGCCCAGCAGGGCCACGATCCAGCGTATCGGGCGGATGAAGCGCGGGCCGCTCCTGCCCGTCCAGTACATCGTTTTGGGGAAGTAGATTTTGAGGATAATGCCGGGGAGCGCTTCCGCCAGAATGTCTTTGGTGAGGCGGCCCGCGACGTTCCTGGTGAAGGTGTAGTACTCGCCCTTGGGGGTGGTTTCGACGACCAGGTCTTCGGGCTTGATGCCCTGTTTGCGGGCGAAACCTTCCACCGCCTGAGGGGGCGCCGCCTTGGGGGGGCCGAGCACGCGCTCCTGGCTATCGGCCTGCCGCTCGGGCAACCCTTCGGCGCGCAGTACCAGGCGGCGCGGGGTGGCGTCGAGGGTCACGGATTCGTGCGGAATCGCGAGCTTCTCGAACAGGACGTGGAGGTTTTCGAGAGCGTCCGGAATCATCCAATCGGGAATCTCTTCGACGCCGATTTCGAAAAGGAATGGCAGGCTCACGCGGCCACCTCCTGCTGTTGATCCAGCCAGGCCTGCGCCACGCCTACCGCCAGCTTGCGAACGCGCTGGATGACGCCCACGCGCTCGGTCACGCTGATGGCGCCGCGCGAATCCAGCGTGTTGAAGAGGTTGGAACACTTCAGCACGTGGTCATAGGCGGGCAGCAGCGGGAAGCGTTTCTTTTCGGCGGATTTCGGATCGTAAGCCGCCAGCAGCCGCGCGGCTTCGCCCTCGTGCAGCCCGAAGAGCTTCCACAGCGTGGGGATGCTGGCCATCTCGAAGTTGTAGACGGAGTACTGCAGTTCCTCCCGGTGGCGGACGTCGCCGTAGGAGACGCCCTTGGCCCACTCGATGTCGTATACGCTGTCCTTCACCTGGAGGAAGGCGATGAGGCGCTCCAGGCCGTAGGTTAGCTCCGCCGGAACCAGGTCCAGGTCGATGCCGCCGCACTGCTGGAAATAGGTGAACTGGGTGACCTCCAGGCCGTCCAGCATGACCTGCCAGCCGATGCCCCAGGCGCCCAGCGTGGGAGATTCCCAGTTGTCCTCTTCGAACTTGATGTCGTGCTGGCGCAGGTCGATGCCGATGGCCTCGAGGCTGGCCAGGTACTGCTCGATGATGTCGTCGGGCGAGGGCTTCAGGATCACCTGAAGCTGGGAATGCTTGTAGAGGCGGTTGGGATTGTCGCCGTAACGGCCGTCGGCCGGGCGGCGGCTGGGCTGGACGTAGGCCACGCGGTAGGGCTGCGGGCCCAGCACGCGGAGGAAAGTCTCGGGACACATGGTGCCCGCCCCGACTTCCACGTCATAAGGTTCCTGGATGATGGCGCCGCGGTCGGCCCAGTATTGCTTCAGCTTGAAGATAATCTCTTGAAACGATTGCATTCGTTAGCTCAACTTCGCTCCAGCAAGGGTTGGCAGGCGAAAGCGCCTGCCCCACAAAACCGCCTCTTTCACGCTCCCCTAAGAAGCCGCAGGCGGTTCCGCCTGCCTCGCCCGCTTGCGGGCGCTTTTTTCACACCTTCTTAACGTTCGCGGCTCGATTCAAACAAAGGCGCCGTCACTAAGCGCCGCTCGATGTGCGACTCGATCTGGCGCACCAGGAAGCGGCGCAAATCCGCCGCGGTCCCCTGGTCCCAATCCGTTTTCGAAAGCTGCGCCACGGGGGTACGCAGCATCTCCAGGGCAATCTCCCTGGAGCCCAAACTCAAATTCGGGGCGCTTCCCATTTGGGGCATCCATCCGGAAAGCCGGAGCGCCCACAACGAAAAGTACGTCACCGCCCGCCACACCCGGCTGGTTGGCTGAAGGTCGTCCAGCACCGCCAGCAAGAGGCGGAAAAACCTCTCATTCGGCTCCGCGGCGGGGAGCAACTGCTCGGAGACCTCCGCGAAGTAATCCAGCGCCACGCTCGCCCAGTAATCGGAAACCAGACCGAATTGGGAACGGATCAGCTCGCAGGAATCCAGGTTCACCAGCTCGCGGGTTTCGCGCTGGAAGTACGCCACCCGCACGTGCGATAACCGCTCCAGCCCCGCGCCGAAAGGGTTCTTCGGACGGCGCGCCCGCTTGGCGACGCCCCGCAACATTCCCTGATCCCTGGTGAGGAAGCTGACGACGAGGTCGGCTTCTTTCAGCGGGTAAGTACGCAGAACGAGAGCTTCGCTGACACGCGCTGGCACACGTGGAAATCTCAGGGTAACACAGATGAAAAGTCGGTCGCTGCGAAGGGCCGGCGGGGCGTGTGGTTTTGCGGTCTGCCCGCGGCCCCTTACCGCTGAACCGTAAGCGATACGCCCGTCTGCGTGGAAACATCGCCAATGGTCGCTACCACGGCGGCATCCCCATTGGGAAGGTCGGGCACCGTCACGTTGAACTGATAGAGGCCCGATCCTACCAGCCCGGCGTAGGCCACGGACGCGGCCACGCCCCCGATGGAGACTTGCACGGGGTTCGCCAGCGGGGTCGCCGTAGCGACCAGTTGGCCGGAAGGCTGGGGCGGGTTTGCCGGACCGAATCCCACGCCGTACAAGAGGACGATCTCCCCTGGTTGGGCCGGCGTGGTCACCGCGCCGGGCAGCAGGTTGGGCGCGCCGATCAGGCCGTAGTCGGCGTGAAGCGCGGCCACGTGAGTGCCGTCGAAGGTCGGGAAGGCTGGCGCAAACAGGCTCTTTTGCACGGTCACGGTGTTGCTGGCGGCGCCTGGCGCGGTCACCTGGATCGGGACCGGGCCTACGGTGTCGTCGTCGGGAACCAGCGCGTTGATTTGCGTGGGGCTGATGTAGTCGACGTAGGCGGGCAGGCCGTTGACGGTGACGGACACGCCTTGCAAGGAAGTGGGCAGAGCCCCGTTCACGATATCGCCGGCTTGCCACAGATAGGTGCTCTGGGAAAGGTCGGTGCCGAAGATGGAGATCCAGGCGCCCGACGCGATGCCGGGCTGGTAGCTTCCGGCATTCACCACCGCTGTAATCGTGGCCGCCGATTGCGATGGTGCAACCGTCAGCGTCACGGCGATGGACAGCGGGCTGTTGGACGCGCCCACGGCCGAGAGCTGGATGGAGCCGTTGTAGGTGCCCGCGCTCAGCGCCGCCGGAGACACGGATACGGAGGCAGCCGTCGGAGCCGTTCCGGACGCCGGTGAGATGCTCAGCCAGGCGTCGCTGGCCTTGGCGGTCCAGGAGAGCGTGGCGGTCCCGGTGCCGATATTGTCGATCTGGATGGGCAACGCGGCAGGGACCGCGCCGCCCGCCGTGTAGGCGAATTCGAGACTCGCCGGTGTCACGGCGATGGTGGTGGGCGCGGTGACCATCACCCCGATGGTATCGGCCGCCCCTCCCGATGCCACCAATCTCAGGGTCAGCAGGCCCGTCAGGTTGGCCGGCAGCTTGACCGAAATCGCGCTGCTGGTCCACGATGTCACAGTCAAAGCCTGCGCCGTACTGGAGCCGGCCGGATAAGCCAGCACCTGGCAGCCGCTGCATTGCGAACCCAGATTTCCGCCGTTAAGGGTTACGGTGGTGCCAGCGCTCAGCAGCCGCCCGCTGGTGCTGGCCAGCGGGGTGACGAAAAAAACCGCCGCGCCGATCTTGCAGCGCGCCGCCCAGGAGTAGCCCGGGGCTTGCGCCAGCGAACCGCAGTTGATGGTGTGCAACGACTGGCTGGTCGCCATCAACGTGCCCGTGCCCGAAGCAAAGTCTGTGTAGAAGATGGTGCTGCTGTAGCCGATATAGCCGCTGGTTTGCAGCGCCACGGTTCCCCACGAGACCGCACTCATGTCCGTGACGTAGTTTCCGGCGGCATTCACCATGGCGAAGAACATTCCGCCATTGCTCTTCAAATATGGGTCGGCCGCCGGCGCGGTTCCAATAGAGGACCAATCCGTGGTGTCGGCGAGGAAAGAGCGAACGATTCGGCCCGTGAGGTGCGCCGTGTCGGTGACATTGGCGATTCCGGTGGCAGAGCATGCGAAAGTGCCCAGGCTGAAGTTTGTGAACGCATCCGGATCGATGTGGCAATAGGGCACAACGCGTGTGGCCGACGCCTGCGATCCATAGTCGAAGCCGAGAGCCGCGCTGGTCAACGATACCAGCCCATCGCTGGCATTGTTCAGCACGGAGCTGGACGACAAGTTGGGTGTGTAGGCACCGGCATTGCCGACCACTGCGATGGCGCCGACGCCGCGCAGATCGTCGCCGCGCTGGTTCCAGGTGTTCAGGTTCCACAGGAAAGCGCTGCCCGGCGCCAGTTCGGCGGATTGGCTTCCCACCGCCATGGAGGTCGCATAATTCCCGGCGACAAACGACCCGAAGTTGGGCGTGGCAATCAGAACCAGCTTGCGCACCAGGGCCGGCGCCGGCGGTAGGAATGTCTGGTCGGGCTGGATGCCGGCCAGGTAGGCCCGGGCGATCAAGCCGCCCATACTGTGGGCCACCACGTCGATCTGGGGTACCTGGGCGCCCGTGTCGTACCTGATGCTTTTCAGGAAGGCGCCCAAGTCGGCGCCTAGAGCTTCGATGGTGTTGCCCGGGTCCACCGCGCAGTTGTCGAAGAGATACACCACGGGAACGCCGTCGGCCACCAGGTACTGGGCGAGGTTGCCAAATGTGGTGGCGGAGGTGGTCGCTATGGGGCAGGCGTTGTTGAAGCCGGTGATCCATCCGTTCACCAGCACCACGGGGGGGCGGGTCGATCCGGCTGGCACGCTCGCCTGGGGCTTCACCACCACGGCCAGGGTGGTTTGCCGCTCCTCACCCGCCGCGCTGGTGGCGGAGAGAGTGACGGTGTACTCGCCGGGCTTCGCCAGCGGCGATGGCGCCAGCAGGATTTGGTCCCCCGCATAGCTCGGCCCCACCACCAGACCTTCGACGGACACGCGCCGGGTCTTGGCATGTAGCAGAAAATCGAGCGTTTCCGCCGGCGCCGCGATCGGCGCGGACTCGCCCGCACGGACTTCGTACCGCGATTCCACGAGAGCCATCGGCCGGACGGCGCTCTGGGCTAGAGCGCAGATGGCACTACACATCAGCAAGCTGGCGGCACGAGGCATTCCCAAATAGAATAGGACGCATTTCCCCCGGAAATCGCGCATGCAAAGTGGTCTAATTGAAAAGTGCACGCCAATCTTAGGCCCATCCGCGCACTAGCCGGACTCCTCCTGCTACTGTTGTGCGCCTCCGCCGCCGCCGCGGCCAGTGGCGATTACTTCGTCTACATCGGCTCCTACACGCTGAGGCGTGGCAAGGGCATTTATACGTTCCGTTTCCAGCCGGCCACCGGCAAGGTGTCCGCGCTCTCGTTGGCCGCCGAAACTCCCAGCCCGGCGTTTCTGGCGGTCCATCCCAATCGCAAATTCCTGTACGCCGCCAACGAACACGACGGGCCGGACGTGGCCGGCAAGAACAGCACCATCAGCGCCTACGCCGTCGACCCCAAGACCGGAGCACTGACTTTGCTCAACCAGGTCTCATGCCGCGGCGAGGGCCCCGCTCACATCGTGGTGGACAAAACCGGCAAAGCTCTGCTGGCGGCCAACTACCGCAGCGGCAGCCTGTCCGTGCTGCCCATTCAGGCGGATGGCCGGCTGGGGGAGGTGACCGGTTTCGCCCAGCACCACGGTGTCGGTCCCAAGCCCCGGGCGGAAGGCCCCCACGCGCACGGCGCCGCCTTTTCACCCGACAATCGCTTTGCCCTGGTAGCCGATCGCGGCCTGGACCAGGTCTTGATCTATCGCTACGATCGGACCAAGGGCACCCTCACGCCCAACGATCCACCGCTTTTCGACGCGACTCCCGGCGCCGGGCCCCGGCACCTCTTGTTTCATCCCAACGGCCGGATTCTATACGAGCTCAACGAGCCGGGGTCCACCATCGGGGTTCTGGCATACGGCGCCGCGGGCGGAACCATGAACAAGATCCAGGAGATCTCGACCCTCCCCGCGGGCTTCACCGGAACCAGTGCCACGGCCCAGCTTCAGATCGACCGCGCGGCGAAGTTCCTCTACGCTTCCAATCGAGGCGCCGACAGCATCGCCGTTTTTGCCATCGACCCCGCCAAGGGCACGCTCACGCTGGTCGAGCACGTACCCACTCAAGGCAAGACCCCGCGCGATTTCAATCTGGACCCCACGGGCGGCTACCTCTTCGCGGCCAACCAGAATTCGGACAACGTCGTGCTTTTCCGCGTGGACCCCAAGACCGGCCGCCTGACCCCGGCCGGGCAGGTGGTGGAGCATGTTCCCGAACCAACCTGCGTGGTATTCGTGCCGGCGCGCTGAGGTTCCGGCGTTCGCGGCTCTGAACGCCGATCCGAGCCGCGAACGTTAGAGAGCGGTTGGCACCGTTGTTTCGTGACAATCTCTTAGCGCTTAGCCGCCTCGTCGATCCACCGCAGACAGATCTCCGCCTGCTCGCGCACGGTGCCGTCGGCCACCAACCGCCGCAGCAGTCCGCGCGAAGTCTCCGACTTCCACATGCCCAGGTACAGCGCCAGAGGTTGCAGCACCGCGGCGTTGTGCGTACCAATCAGGCGCTCGGCCTCGCTGGCGACAGCGCGATCCAGCAGGGCCGGGATCTCGGGATGCGCCTTCCAGTCATACTGCGGCTTCATGAAATAGAGCGTCTGGAGCGCTCCAGCCGTCAGCAGCGGAGACGCCGACTTCAAATACGGCACCACGGCATGGACGATGTCGCTGCCGCGCGGTTGAAATAAGTTGCGCCGCCAGCTCAGCAGGTAGGCAAGATCGGTGGTCGGGCCGCTCGCCTGGATCGTGGCCGGAATCCAACCGGATAGCAGAGCGTCGTCGAAGAGAGACAAGGCATAAAGCGCGTACTGGCGCACCAGGTCGTTGGGATGGTAAACGGCGTCTTTTAGAAGGGGCAGCACCGCGGCATCCGGCACGGCTAGCAATGACGGCAGGTAGTCGCCGAGCCATTCGACCGGGTCGCCCGGCTCCGCGCTGCGCATCGAATCCAGCCACGCTTGCCGCTTGCCGGGCGGCAAGGGCCTCACCTGAAAAGGCATCCAGGGGGAACGCGCCAGGATCTGCTTCTCCATGGGGTAGCGGAAATCGTAGCCCACGTACCGGACCTCATATGTCCCGGGTCTGTCGAACCGGTACGACAGGTGCAGCGGCAGCCGGTGCGGGTTCTTCGGCTCATGCGGAAGCCCGACCAGGGAGCCCCAGCCGATAGTGCCATAAGTCCCGGGGCCGCCTCCGGCCACTGGAAGGCCGTGCAGGGTGGAGTTAGGGCGCAAGAGAACCCCATTGCGCCGCACTTCGAATTGATGGCCGCCGAAGTCGGTGGGACGGATCGTCACGGGGTATCGTAGCGAGTGCCACAGCGGATCGGGTAACTGGACCTCAATCCAGACGGGCATGTCCACGTAAGCCACCCCCGGCGGTTTGATGGCGGCCGGGTAGGGCGCGAACCGCACCGCGACGGCGGGACTGGCGCGGCCCTCTGTGGCGACTACGAACGGCGCCATCCCTTCCGTCGGCACATGGAACGGAATGCGCAGATTGATCTGTTTCTCCTGTACGTACAGCAGCGCTGCCGCTACGCCGCCAATCGTGACCGCGGTCCCGCACAGTTGCTTGACCTCGCTCCACCCGCCGGCGCCGGCCGTGCAGCCAGTCTGGGGTCCCAGGTGTTGTCCGTAGACAGAGACTTCCATGCCTGGCCTGAGCGGCCGCCGTATGCCCGGCTGGTTGGGGATGACGCCATCGACGTTGATGACTGGCATTTCCCGGCCGGCCGCGCCCAATACAAGCGCCGCCAGCATCGCACGTAGCATTCAGAGAAGTAGACTCGATACAGCCGAAAGAGGTTCCCGGCGAGTAAACCTCACTTTGCGCAAGTTGCATCTCGACCGCCTCTTCGATCAGCATTCCAACCGCAATCGCCATCTCGTCTTGGCCATGGTCGCGGCTTGAGCTATGATTCCTTCTTTATGCGAAGCCTCTCCATCCCTCTCGGCCTGGCGCTGCTGGTCTTTCAAGTCCGGCCGGCCAACAAATTCGCTCTGACTGTCGACAACATCATGCGCGGTTCGGCGCTGGTAGGGTACGAGCCGTCGCAGGTCCGCTGGTCGGCCGGCAGCGAGCGCATCTACTTCCAGTGGAAGCAGGCCACCGACAAGGAAGACGCCCCGTCCGACACCTATGTCGTCAACCGCGATGGGTCCGGCCTGCGTAAGCTCCCCGACGAGGAAGCCCGGCTGGCGCCTCCGGGCGGCGGCCGGGGCGGGGAAGCCGACACCGGCAAAGACCGGCGCCTCACGGTCTTCGCGCGCGATGGCGACATCTTCGTCTCCGACAACGCCACCGGAAAGGGCCGCCAGATCACCCGGACCACCGACGTGGAAGCCAACCCGCACTTTCTTCCCGACGGCAAGCGGATCTACTTTACGCGATCCAACAATCTGTACGTGATGTCGCTCGATACGGGCCTGCTGGTCGAGATGACCGACATCCGCGCCGCGGCGCCGGCCGCCGGAGGGGCCGCGGCGGGTGGCGGACGTGGCGGACGTGGCGGACGCGGCGGTCGCGGAGAAGATGCGGCCGCCACCACCGGCGAGCAGCGTGGCACCGACAGCCAGGAGTACCTCAAGAAAGCCCAGAAGGAACTGCTCGAGGTGGTCCGCGAGCGCGCCGCCCTGCGCGAAGAGCAGGACAAGAAGCGCGAGAAGGCCAATCCCCGCAAGCCGTTTACGTTGCAGGCGCGGCAGTCCGTGACCGCCCTCCAGTTGACGCCCGACGAGAAGTACGTCCTGGCCGCCGTCACGGAAACCGGCAACGCCCGAAACACGGTTGTGCCCAACTACGTCACCGAATCGGCCTACACCGAAGACATTTCCGGGCGGTCCAATGTCGGGGACACCCAGTCCACCGCGCGGTTGGCCGCCATCAATGTCGAAACCGGCGAGGTGAAGTGGGTGGACCACGAACAGAAGCGCGACGTTCAGCTCGGGCTGCCCGTCTGGTCCGAAGACGGAACCAAGGCCGTGACCGTGGGCCGGGCCGCCGACAACAAGGACCGCTGGATCTTCGCCCTGGACCCCGCCACCGGGAAGACGCGGGTGCTCGCCAACCAGCACGACGACGCCTGGGTGGATGGCCCCGGGGCCTACACCATCGGCTGGATGAAGAACGATCGCGAGGTCTATTTTCAGTCCGAGAAGACCGGCTACTCGCACCTCTACGCGGTGGCCTGGGATGGCGGCGAGCCCCGCGCGCTTACCTCGGGCGATTGGGAGGTGCTGAGCGTTCGCCAGTCGACCGACAAGTCGCATTTCTACCTCACCGCCAGCCAAGACTCGCCTTACGAACAGCACCTCTACGAGATGAGCGGCGATGGCGGCCCCCTCACCCGTCTCACCAGGAAGCCGGGCAAGCACGCCGCCATAGTCTCTCCCGACGAGCGCTGGGTCGCCGACATCTACTCCTACACCAACCAGCCGCCGGAGCTCTACGTTCAGGAGAACCGGCCGCTGGTGGAGGCCAGGAAGCTGACCACCTCGCCCGCTCCGGAGTTCTCCCAGTATCCGTGGCTGGATGTGCCCATCGTGACGTTCACCGCGCGGGACGGCGTCCAGGTGCCTGCGCGCCTCTTCAAACCCGCCGGCTTCAAGAATGGCGGACCGGCGGTGGTCTTCGTTCACGGTTCGGGCTATCTGCAGAACGTCGACCGCAAGTGGTCCAGCTACTTCCACGAATACCTGTTCCATCACATCCTGATGGAGCGCGGCTTCCTGACGATCGACGTGGATTACCGGGGTTCGGCGGGATACGGTCGAAACTGGCGGACCGCCGTCTACCAGCACATGGGCGGCAAAGACCTGGACGACATTGTGGACGCGGCCCGCTACCTGGTATCGCAGCACGGTGTGGATCCCAAAAGGATCGGCCTCTACGGCGGCAGCTACGGCGGCTTCATCACCCTGATGGCCATGTTCACCCAGCCGGACGTGTTCGCGGCCGGCGCCGCCCTGCGCCCCGTCTCGGATTGGGCGCTCTACAATCACGGGTACACCTCCGACATTCTGAACGTTCCGCAGACCGATCCGGAGGCCTACCGCAAGTCTTCACCCATCTATTTCGCGCAAGGTCTAAAGGGCGCGCTGCTGATCTGCCATGGCATGGTAGATACCAACGTCGAGTTCCAGGACACCGTGCGGCTGGTTCAGAAGCTCATCGAGCTGCGCAAGGAGAACTGGCAACTGGCGGTCTACCCCGTCGAGAACCACAGCTTCGTGGAACCCACCAGTTGGGCCGACGAGTACAAGCGCATCCTGGCGCTGTTCGAAAAGAACCTGTAGCGCAGGCACTCCTGCCTGCCGGGCCCAGAGGGCACCCCCGACTCATCGGGACGCTGGGCAGCCCGACAGTCCGGGCACGATCTCCAGCCGCCTATGTAGACCGAAGTCGGTGGCAGCGAATTTACATCCGGGTTCGGATCCTTGTTTCTTTTCCGCCGGGTCTCGCATCCAAAACAAGTGAACAGCGTATTCCGGACCCGAATGGCGGATCGGACCGTTGTGTAGTGTCCGCAAAATATTGCAAAACAATCCTCTTGCTTGTGGGTTCGGAACAATTTAAGATAACGGTGTAACTCAACTCCGATATTAGTGGGGGAGTCAGCATGATTTATTCGCGTTCTGCCGAATACGCTATTCGCGCGTTTGTCCATTTGGCGCAGGTGCCCGAGGGCAAGTACGCGATGGTCAAGAATATCGCTGAGCAGGAGCAGATTCCGGCTCACTTTCTGGCGAAGATCTTGCAGCAACTCGCTCGCAAAGGTCTGCTCCGCTCCAGCAAGGGTCCCACCGGCGGTTTTGCCATGCGCGTGGACCCGGGCGAGGTGCGCCTGCTGGATATTGTCGAGGCCTTGGATGGCCTGGCGCCCTTTCAACAGTGCGCCAGCGGCCTGGCCGAGTGCAACGACGATATGCCCTGCTCCATGCACGATAGCTGGGTGGCCCTCCGCTCGCGTATCATGGATTACTTAGGGCGGAATACCATCGCCGATCTGGTCAAAGCGCTGGAGTTGAAGAAGAAGTCTCTAGCGACTGCCACCAAGCGCAAGGCCAGGCGCGTGGTTGCCGCAAAAAGGGCCTGAAGCCCGACGACTTGACGTAATCCGGAGGAAACATGGGACAATCCGTCCTTGTCCCCATGGTGGTCGAACAGACTTCCAGGGGCGAACGCGCGTACGATATTTATTCCCGTCTGTTGAAAGAGAACATCATCTTTCTGGGCACTCCTATCGACGACCAGGTGGCCAACCTGATCATCGCCCAGTTGCTCTTTCTGGAAGCCGAAGATCCGGAGAAGGACATCTCCATCTACATCAACTCTCCGGGAGGCTCCATCACGGCAGGCCTGGCCATCCTCGACACCATGGCCTTTATCCGGCCGGACATCGTGACCATCTGCGTGGGCCAGGCGGCTTCCATGGCCGCCGTGCTGCTAGCCAAGGGCGCCAAGGGAAAGCGCTTCAGCCTGCCGAATTCCCGGATTATGATTCACCAGCCCTCCATGCAGGGCCTGGCCGGGCAGGCGGCCGACATCGACATCTACGCCCGCGAAATCCTGCGCATGCGCGAGATTCTGAACGTCATGCTGGCCCAGGCCACCGGCCAGTCGGTGGATCGCATCGCCAAGGATGTGGATCGGGATTACATCCTCGAGCCCGAGCAGGCCGTCGAGTACGGCATGATCGACCGCGTGATTACCAGCCGCGACCTGGCGCCCGTGCCCATCAAGGGAGTCTGACGCCCAGCGCATCCCTCCCACACCGTGGCGCAGGCACTCCTGCCCCGCTACCGCATCCCCACCAGCCGCTTCACCAGGTAGGGGAACAGCTCCAGAACTCCGTGGAGCACCAGGCCAGTGGCGCCCTGGTATGGATTGAAACGGTCGATTTCGGCGTACACCAACCCGCTTCGGCCCAGCACCACGTGCAGGCTGAACCGCGTCCCGTTGCGATACGAGCGGTATTCCGTCAGCACGCCCCCCACTTCACCCGCGTGCAGAATCCCGAGAGGTCCCCGGGCGAACAGCGAGCGATTCTCCAGTTCCTTCCGGGCCTGATGCGGGGCGGCGAATCGAAAAGTCAGTCCGTCCCGGACGCCTTGAATCGATGCCGGATCCGGAGGAATCCCAAACGCCGCCAAGGCATCTTCAGTCCGTTTCCGGAGTTCCGTCTGTCGGTGCATCCCTTCGCAGTGTACCAAGTGGCAGTTTCCCGGAAAGTGGGGCAGGCCATCGTCTTCCGTGGCCTGCCAACGCCTCCGCCACAGGTCGCTGCCCAACTGTTCGGCTAGGTAGGCTAGGTTCCATCTACCCGTGCCGCGCGCAAACCGGCGGCCTGAGCCGCGCCGCCGCCAGATTAGTGGACCAGCCAAACGTTGGCACGAGTGCCTACGCCGCACACTGAAGTCGTGTGCCACGACGCAGCGCGGGCACGCCTGCCCGCCGTGCCGAGACTCTTCTCGGCACTTGGATGTGGAGCCGGCAATCTTTCCGTGCAGCCGCCTTTTATGCGGCTCTCCCAAGGCAGCTCACTCGTTTCGCAAAGCCGACATCGGGTCCGTCAACGCGGCCCGCCTGGCGGGGAGCCAAGCCGCCGACAGCACCACCGCCGCCAGAATGGCCGCCGCCGCCAACTCCACCCGCGGGTCGCCGGCCTGGATGCCGAATACCAGGCCCTCCACCGTCCTGGCCAGCGCCGCCGCCCCGGCTGCTCCCGCCGCAAACCCGATTCCGGCCACTAGCGCGACTTCCCGTAGCACCAGGGTCAGGATGTCTCCCTTTCCCGCCCCGATGGCCATGCGAATTCCGATCTCGCCGGTTCGCCTGGTCACTTCGTAGCTCAGCAGACCGTACAGCCCAACCGCCGCCAATACCAGGGCCAGCACACCGAACCCCCAGGCCAGCGTCTCGATCAAGCGGTCCTGATCGAGCGTGCGGTCGAAGAGGTCGTCCGCGGTAGCGATTTCGTCGATGCGCAGGGTCTTGTCTTCCGCCAGTACGGCCGCCCGCAAGCCGGGCGCGCTCACCACGCGCGTGCTTCGAACCCTCACCAGAAATCGCGTGCTGAACGACTGCGGTTGTTTCCCGGTCTGCAACTCGCACAAATAGAACCACCGCTCCGGCTTGTCTCGCGGGTCGTGTAGCAGGTCCTCGGCTACCCCAATCACCCGGTACAATTGCTTTTCCCAATTGGAAAAGCTGAGGCCCACGGGGTTTCGGCCGGCGAAGAAATGGCGCGCAAATTCCTGGCTGACAATCGCTACTTTCGGCGCCGATGGCGTGTCGGTCTGGTCGAAATCGCGTCCCGCAATCAAACGCGCGCCCAGCGTGGTGAAGAAACGCGGCCCTACCTGGTCGAGTAACGCGTTGTGATCCCGCTCGTTCCGGCTTTGATACCCGTCCGCCTCAATGACGGTTCCGCTGTTGCGGCCCGAGTAGATTCCCACCTGCGAGAAGCTCACGTCCGCAACCCCCGGAATGGCCGCCAGCCGATCCCGCACGCGGGCGTTGAGCGCTACCAGGCTGGCGTCTTTGTAGGCGCCATCGTTCGAGTCCACGTCTACCACCAGCAGCCGTTCGCGGCGCACACCCGAATCGAAGTTCCGCAATTGCCGAAGGCTGAAGGCAAACAGGCAGGTGGCAGACACCAGCACTAGGGAAAGCGCGATCTGAACTGCCACCGCCACCCGCCCCGCCAGCCTGCGCTGCGGAGTCGCGGTCGTGCCCCGCGATACTTGCGGCAGACCGACTGCCGGATTGAGGCGCGTGGCACGCCAGGAGGGCAGCACGCCCGAGAGCAGGGCCGCGGCCATCGAAACGCCCGCCACAAACCATAGCATGGCACCGTCCAACGGCAGAATCAGCCGCGCCGTCTGGCCGCCCCCAACCCCGATGAGCGAAGCCAGCGCGTTGGCGGCCGGCCTGTACAGCGCCAGCCCCAGCGCGCCGCTCGAGGCCGCGATGAGCGCCGACTCCGTCACCAGTTGCCGCATGATGCGCCACCGGCTGGCCCCGATGGCCATCCGCACCGCCAGCTCTTTCTGCCGCTCTCCGGCCCGCGCAAATTCGAGGCCCATCACGTTCACGCACGCGAGCAGCAGCCCCACGGCCACCATCAGGAAGACCACCCTCAACGGTTTGGAAAACCGCTGCCGCAACCAGGAGAGCCCCTTGGATACCGATACCAGCTTCACCTTGCTTTGATACAGCTCCCGGCGGCGCGCTTGCGTGGTCGGAGGTCCATTGCGTTCGATCTGGATCTGAATGAGGACGGGAGTCAGCGCCGCTTCGGCCTGGGGTATAACCACCCCCGGCTTGAGCCGCCCTGCCACATACAGGAAATTGTTGTTGGAGCCGTCCAGCCAGTTTGGCCCCGAGAATACGCTGCCAAACGTGCTCAATGGGATCCAGACATCGGGAACGCTTCCCACCTCAACTCCGAAAAACTCCGGCGGAGCGACGCCGATCACCGTGAACAGCGCCCGCTCCACCCAAATCGGACGGCCCACCACGCCGCGGTCGCCGCCAAACGCGCGCTGCCAGTAGGCGTGGCTCAGCAGCGCTACCTGCGCCGGCTGGCCCCGCCGGTCGTTTTCCGGCAGAATGCCGCGCCCCAATTGCGTTCGCAATCCGAGGGTGGGAAAATACTCTCCCGAGACCAGTGCCACGGTCCCGCGCTGTGCGCCGCCGCCCGTATCCAGCCGGCGCGATGCGTCCGAGTACCACGCAAACACGCCCTCCATGACGCTTCCGGAGTCCTGTCGAAACCGTGAATACGCCAGGTAGGAGAGCGAGTTCCTTTCCAAAAGGACCAGCCGTTCCGGCTCGCGCACGGGCAGGGCCCGCCACAGCAGAGCGTCCATCAGGCTGAAAATCGCGGCGTTGGCCCCGATCGCCAAGGCCAGCGAGACCACGGCCACCGCGGTGAAGTTGGGTCGCCTCGCCAGCACCCGCAACGCGTAACGCACGTCGGCCACGATTCCCTCCAGCCACGCCCAGCCCCAAACCCCGCGCGCATTCTCCGCCGCCAGGGTGAGGTTTCCGAGTTCCCGCCGCCCCGCGATGGCGGCCAGCGATTCCAGTTCCTCCTGCATTTCGCGCTCCTCGGAGCGCCGGTAGGAAGGCAGCAGATACTTGAGTTTTCGCCAGGCGCTCATGGTTAGACCTCGCCGGGGTTCGGCCCCATCACCAGCGACACCGCGTTGACGAACTCAGCCCATTGGGAATGTTCCCGCATGAGCTGCTTTCGACCCGCGGCCGTGAGCCGGTAATACTTGGCGCGCCGGTTATGCTCGGAAGTCTCCCACTTGCAGGAAATCAGACCCTTCAGCTCCAGCCGCTTCAGGGCCGGATAGAGCGAGCCGAATTCGATTGCCAGCGCCTCGTTCGAACTGCCGCGAATCGCCTTCGCGATCCCGTAACCATGCAGCGGCGCAAAGACCAGCGTCCTGAGCACCAGCATGTCGAGCGTACCTTGCACCAGATCCATCTAAAGACAGTCTATATGAAGACAATCTTCATATCAAGACTGAAAAGGGAATTTTTTCAGCGCACGGTAATCGTGCCGCCCGTGTTGACGATTGGGCCACAACAGAGCGACGGGAAACCGATCCCGATATACGCTTGCCCCGGCTGTGAGCCGAACGACATCGGAATCGGATTGGGAAGCCGCAGATTGATCTGCACCACACCCTCCGCCAGAGTCGGCGCGTTCCCGATATACAAGACCTGTGCTTGCTGCTGGTTCACGTACACCAGTATTGGCAGAACCGGTTGGTTCACCGGCGCCGCCGGAACAGCCCCATCCGGCAGTTGCGGGGTCATGGGGCCGAGGCCGGTGGCGAAGATCGATACGATGGAGCCGGGGACGGCGGGGTTCAATCCGCCGTTCAGGGAACCATCCTGGTTCAGCGCCGCGAGCGGGCCGTTCAGCCGGGCGCCGGTGGTGAATATTCCCGGGTGCTGCGGTACCAGCCGTTTATCGAGCGGAGTCGTCAGGGACCCGCTACGGTAGAGTTCCAGGTGCGCCTTATCCCCCGTGATGCCGAAGGGCAGTACGAGATTGATCTGACCCGACGAGGCATATAACAGCGGAGCGGGCGCGCCGTTAGCCAACACCCGCGTGCCCGCGAGATCCGAACCGATGTTGCCGTGCGCATCGAGTTGCGCGAACGCGGGAACGGCGGGACCGATCCCGATGCCGAATAAGGAAACGATCTCGCCCGGGGCCACGGCATCGCTCTGATAGTCCGCCGCGTCGGAGATGCAGGTGACGGTTCCGGCGGCCGGCGGTCCGAAGGGCAGAACCGCATAGGCCAACAGCGTGCTGTAGGGATTGGTCGCGACTACCCGGTCGGCCGTAGTCATCCAGGCCTCGTCGGAGGAGAGATAGCCGAGGTAAGTGGAGACCAGTGTGGAAGGGTCGAGTATCGCCAGATAGGGCACCCGATTGGTGTCGGAATCCCAGAGATAGCAGGCCGTAGGCGCACCGGGAGTCGGGGTCAGACTTCCCGGCCACGAATGTCCCAGCAATTCGATGCCGCCGTTTCCGGCCGCCAGCGAGTCCACCCAGCCATTCAGACTGGCCCTGGCAACAACGTTGCCTTGCGGATCGACCTTCAGAACATAGGCCTGTGGCGAGGCAACCCCAAAGACCCGGTCATCGCTGGCGACATAGGCCGCTCCGGTGGAATCCACCGCCAGGGCGTATCCGGACACATACACCGAGTACACGGCGGCGCTGCCTTGCGGGTTCAGCCGCGTGAGAAGCGGCGCGGTGCAGGGGTTGTCTCGTGGATACGCGAGAGTGGCGGCAACATAGAGGCTGCCGTCCGGCCCGATGGCGAAGTCGTTCGTCACCTCCGCCACCTGGGTGCCGATCAGGGTCGAGAGCAGAAGGTTCTTCAACGCCGGGTCGAATTTGGCTACGAACTCGTCGGAGTCGCCTTTGCATCCCGTCGGGACACTCACCGGAGACGCCCCTAGAGTCCGCTGATACGCCCCCGGAGTGGTGGGAAAATCGGCCGATGCAGTGGTGCCGGCGATATATACGTTTCCGGCGGCATCGAGCGCCAGCTTTCTAATGCTCTCGGTTCCGGAGCCGCCAAAGTAGGTTGCCGCCAACAGCGATTTGCCGTCCGAGGCAATCTTCGCCACGAACAGCCGGCTGGCCCCCTTGGGGTTGCCGCTTGGTCCGGGCACCAGCGTAGTGGAAGTGGTGGTGCCCGCAACGTAGACATTGCCGTCGCCGGCCACCACGAGTGTGGATACCGAATCCGGCGCCGCCCCGGTCAAATAGGTGGCCCACTCCAGGCGATCGCCCGAGGGGCTTATCTTCGCCACGAATCCGTGCGTGCAAACCGCGCCCGTTATGGATTCCGTGCATCCGCCGGGAGGGACGGTGGGCTGTAACACCCCTGCGGTGGTGGCGAGGCCGGCGACCCAGGTGGATCCCGCGAGATAGATGGCGCCTTGGGAATCCACCGCGGCCGCTAACGTGGCGACGGGTCCCAGCGGTGATTGCGCTTTCAGTGGCGCCATGGAAAGCGAAAACAGGCAGGCCGCGACAAATAACTTCGGGAGCCGCATACTCCTAAGACTCGTTCGAGCCGATACCAACTACAGGTCCGCACCAACCGCTCCCTGAGATGCCGTGAAAGAATCCAGCTACGCAGGCGGAACCGCCTGCGCCACCACAACAGGTCCTGCATTTTCAGAGGTGCGGCGGGCGGTTCCGCCTGCCTCGCCCGCTTGCGGGCGCTTTTTCACGCCTCCTGACGGTCGCGGCTCTGAAAGCGGGAGATTCCGGGTGGCGAGGTCTGGTAATGTATTACCTGTGAAGAACAACCCGACGCTTCAACTCATGACCCTGATCGTGGCCGCTGGCGCCATGTGCGCGGCCGCGCAGCCCGCCGCGGAGAAGCCCAACTTCCCCAAAGTCCTGCCCGGCAAGGGTTTGGCGCAGCGCGACTTCTTCTACGCCGGCGAGGCCAAGACGCAGGACATGTACATCGTGCGGAAGGGCAAGGTCGAGTGGGAGTTTCACGATCCGAAGGGAAAGGGCGAAATCAGCGATGCCGTGCTGCTTTCGAACGGCAGCGTGCTCTTCGCGCACCAGTTCGGCGTAACCCTGATCGATCGGGAGAAGAAGGTGCTATGGAACTACGACGCTCCCGAGGGCACCGAGATTCACACCGCCCAGCCCATCGGCAAGGAGCGCGTGCTCTACGTGCAGAACGGCGACCCCGCCAAGGTGGTGGTGGTGAATATCGTCACCGGCAAGACGGAGCGTGAATTTGTGGTGCCGGTCAAGAATCCGAAAAGCGTGCACGGGCATTTCCGCCACGCGCGGCTCACGGATGCCGGCACGCTGCTGGTGGCGCACATGGATATGGGCAAAGTCGTCGAATACGATTCCACCGGCAAGGAGGTCTGGTCGCACACGCCGGGAATCGCCACCTGGTCGGCGGTGCGTTTGGAGAACGGCAACACCCTGATCGCCGGGGCGAAAGCGGTTCGCGAGGTCCACCCCACGGGAGCCACCATCTGGGAATTCACACCCGCGGACGTGCCCGCCTACCTGTTCAACTCGATGCAGATCGCGAAACGGCTGCCCAATGGGAACACCCTCATCAATACCTGGGTCAACCAGTGGGATGGGCCGATCAATCCCGCCACGGCGCCGGTCCAGGCGCTCGAAGTCACACCCGACAAGAGAATCGTCTGGGCGTTGCGCGCCTGGGGGAACCCGGTGGACCTCGGCCCCTCCACCACGATTCAGTTGCTGGACGACCCGGCGTCGCGCCCGCCCGAGGCGGTGCGCTTCGGCGACTTAAGGTAACGGGCAAGTGAGGGCCGGATGCCTTATGTGGCCTCCGGAATTATGTGGCGTCCAACGGGACGTGCGCTCAATCCCTCCCCCCTTCCATCTGCTACCATTCGAGCGAATGGACGCCGTACGGATCTCAAACGTAACCAGGACCTTCGGGAGCGTGACGGCGGTGGACGACCTCTCGCTCACCGTGCCGGAGGGTTCCATCTACGGGTTTATCGGGCCGAACGGCTCTGGTAAAACCACCACGATGCGCATGATCGTGAACATCTTCTATCCCGATTCGGGCGAGATCCGCCTGTTCGGAGATGGCCGGCCGGAGAACAGCACGGACCTCATCGGATACCTTCCCGAAGAGCGCGGCCTGTACCAGAGAATGACCGTCCAGGCGCTGCTCGAGTTTTACGGCGAGCTGCGCTCCGGCCGCGGCGTCAAGAAGGAAGTCGCGCGCTGGCTCGAGAGGCTGGACCTGGCGGGCCGCGCCTCCGACAAGGTGGAAACGCTCAGCCGGGGCATGAGCCAGAAGGTGCAATTCATCGCCACGGTGATCCCCGAACCGAAGCTGCTGCTGCTGGACGAACCCTTCAGCGGCCTCGACCCGGTGAGCGCGGAGGCGATCCGCTCGGCCATTCTGGATCTACGGCGGCACGGCGTTACGGTGATCCTCAGCACCCACGACATGCACCTGGCGGAAACCCTGTGCGATTACATTTTCATGATCTTCCGCGGAAAGAAAGTGCTGGACGGCACCATCGGCTCCATTCAGGACCGGTACGGCGAGGACACCATACGGGTCACCGCCAGCGGCGGGGTCGAGGCGGTACAAAACCTTCCCGGAGTCGAGCAGATACGCGATCTGGGACAGGTGCAGGAGTTGCGGCTGACGCGCGGCGCGGACCCGCAGGCGGTTCTGCGCGCCCTGGTAGCGCAGGCTCAAGTGACCAGCTTCTCGCTGATGAGGCCTTCCCTGCACGACATCTTCATGCGCATTGCCGGCCCGGCGGCCGAGGAGGCCAACCATGCGAATGCATAAGATCCTCACGATTGCCAGGCGCGACTACATCGCGACCGTGCGCACCAAGGCGTTTGTGTTCGGCCTGGTGATCGCGCCCATGCTGTTTGGCGGCGGGTCCATCGCCATGTCGCTTTTCAGGGGCAAGCCGGATTTGGCGGACCGGCGCGTGGCAATCATCGACCACACGGGCGTGGTGGCCGGCCCCCTGGTGAGCTCCGCGAGAGAGAAGAACGACCGCGAGCTGTTCGGTAAGATCACGCACCAGCAGATCGCGCCGCGCTACTTTTTCGAGGCGATCGCACCGGCGGTCAACTCCAAGGAGCAGTTGCTCGGGCTCTCCGATCGCGTCCGCCGCAAGCAGCTCGTCGCGTTTCTCGAAATCGGCAAGGACGCGTTGCGCCCGCCCAAACCCGCCGACGATTCCGACGAAAAGACCAGCCCCGACGCCCGCGTCTCCTATTTCACCAACGCCGGCGGCATCGACGAGATGCGCAACTGGCTCAACGGCCCCATCAACGACGGCGTACGCCTGGCGCGCCTGGCGCAGCTCGGCATCGACATCGCCCGCAACAAAGGCCTGACCGCCTCGGTTCCCATCGAGGGGATGAGCCTTGTCGAGCGCGACGAAAAAACCGGCGAAGTGCACCCCGCCCGCAAACGCAGCGAACTGGAAGGCTTCTTCGTGCCCTTCGCGGTGGCCATGATTCTGGCCATGATCGTCATGGTGGGCACGGCGCCCATGCTGCAAAACGTCACCCAGGATAAGAGCCAGCGCATTGTCGAGACTCTGCTGGGTGCGGCCACACCTTTCGAGCTGATGACCGGCAAAGTGGTGGGTTCGGTGGGGGTTTCGGTGACCAGTTCGGTGTTGTACGTGCTGGCCGGCACGGTAGCGGTGAACGCCCTGGGCGTGGCGGGCCTGCTGCCGCTCTCCATCATCCCCTGGTTCTACGTGTACCTGCTGGCAGACGTGGTCATGCTGTGCGCTTTCGCCGCCGCGCTGGGAGCGTGCTGCAGCACCCCGCAGGACGCGCAGAACCTGGCCATCGTGCTCCTGATGCCTTGCCTCATTCCCATGTTCATGCTGGTCACCGTACTGCGGCAGCCCAACGGTGCGATGGCCACGGCAATGTCGCTAGTGCCGCCGTTCACGCCGATCCTGATGTTGTTGCGACAGGCCATGCCCGCGGGCGTTCCGGCGTGGCAGCCGTGGGTGGGACTGGCGGGCGTCCTGGTCTTCGCAGCGGCAACCGTGTGGGCCGCTTCCCGAGTTTTCCGGGTAGCCATCCTGATGCAGGGCAAGCCGCCGCGGCTGGCGGAGATGGTGCGCTGGGCGATGAAAGGGTAGACGGTAACAGGACGTGCACGAAAACGGAGCCAGCCGTACCGCTATTCGCGTCGCCGCCCGGCGCGCGGCGCATCGGATTCTGGATCGCCCGCCGGTTTTCGAAGATCCGCTGGCGTTGGCGGTCGTGGGAGCGGAAGCCGCCGCGAAGGCGGCATCGGAGACCTCGCCGGCTTCCCTGCGCGCGTTCCTGGCGGCGCGCAGCCGCTTCGCCGAAGACGAGCTGGCGCGCGCCGTCGAGCGTGGCGTCCGCCAGTATGTGGTGTTGGGCGCCGGGCTGGACACATTGGCGTATCGCAATCCGCACGCCGCACTCGGCCTGCGCGTGTTTGAAGTGGATCACCCGGCAACACAGGAGTGGAAGCGAGGCCGCCTGCGAGCCGCCGGAATCGAGATCCCCGGGGAAACCGTTTTCGTGGCGGTGGACTTCGAACGCCAGTCGCTCGCGGAGGCGCTTCCCTCCGCCGGTTTCCGCTTGGCGGCGCCGGCCTGGGGGATTCGGGCTATCGGGCTTCCGGCTGTCCAGCAAAAAGATTGAGCTGGTAGGACTTCAAAAACTCCGGGCGCCATTCGCGAAAGATTCGAAAAGTGGTTCGCAGCGGCAGGGAAAGGCGTGGGATCAGAGGATCGGGAACGTCCACCATGCTGCGGGATTCAACCAGGCGCAAGCCGATCTTCCAGCCCTCAATCTCTTGCGGGTCTTCGCAGGCCCATGTGAAACGAGCCGCCATATTCCTGCGAACAAAATCCTGGTTGCCGCGGTCAATGGCTTTGCGCGTGGTTGTGTCGAAGGCCAAGGTGGCATCGGGAAAGCTGCCCAAAATCTGTGCCAGCGCCGCCTTAACCTCCGGCTCTTCCAGGTAGACGAGCACTGCTTCCGCGACAAAGAAGTAGGGTCCGGGGCTTCGCCGCACCGCCGCCATCCAATCCGGCTCCAGCACCGACCCGGCCAGAGTGGTGCGCCGCTCGCTGTCGGTGAAGAACTTACTCCGCAACTCGATCGCGTCGGGAAGATCGAGGTCGAACCAATGGAGGCGGCCATTATCGAGCCGCTCGAATCGTGTGTTGAGTCCGGCGCCGATCTCGACGACAGTGCCTTCCGGATGGCGGCGCAGAAACCCCTTGATCCACTCATCGTAGGTAGCGCTCCGCAAGACACACGCCAAGGTTCTCCACCTTTGCCCGAATTCCTGGAAGCCCCAATCTATGGATTCGACCATTTGGACAGCTCGGGGATCTTCCAGGATCGGATTTTTCCTCCGGCTCTCGACTGCGCGGGCATAGAGCGGAACGAGCATGGTCTCCTGCGTGGGGCCAAGCCGGATGGATTGTTTCGACGCCATATTCACCGCATTGTCGCATATGGTCCCGGTCAAATGGGCGCCGAAACGCTGCCGGCGGCACCGATGGTTCGCTGGGCCATGAAGGGTTGAACCCAGCGGGGGTATGTCAGACCACCACGCGCAGGCCGAGATGCCTGGCGAACGGATCGAAATCCCTGTCGCTGTGCAGCAGGTCATACCCGCTCTCGATGCACCGGGTGGCAATAACCGTGTCGATGGTCTTGCGAACGGTCACGCCGCGCTTTCGCAGCGCCCGGAAATTCCTGGCGGCTTGAATCGCGATTTCGCGTCCGCCCAACTCGACCACCACCAACGAGGTCAGCATCCTCCGGGCTTGGTTGAAGTCCCGCTCGTCCGCGAAGCCTTGCAGTACCTCCGTCAGGATTAGGTCGCCGATGGCCAAGAGTTCGTAGCCAAGCAGCCTATCCAGCGTCTCGGTCCGCGGCGTGATGGTTCCATTGAAGTAATCGATCCACACGCTGGAATCGACAAGAATCAATGGTCGTTCCTCATCGTGTTCAGGTCGCCCTGCCAGTCCAGTTTGCCGCGAAGGCGGCGGATCTCAGCCTGTCTCCGCAGGCGTAGCAAGGTCCGCAGAGCTTCTTCAACGGCCGCGCGTTTGGTCTTCAGGCCCGTTGCGCGAAGCGTTTCCCCCATCAACCGATCGTCAATGACGATATTCGTCCGCATGAATGTGTATCCAGATAGACAATTATACACATTCCGAAGGCGACCGGCCAACCGCTTAGTCCGGGTCGTCCCCCGCTACCACTCGACGCCCCGCGCCCTTCTTCGCCACCGGTAGCCGTATGCCAGGTTCAGCGGCAACGTCCACGGTGATTCCCACGACATCCGCGGGCACGTTCCAATCGATTTCCTCGGCCTCTTCATCGACGTGAGTCACCTCCCAACCGGGAGGAACTCGGGCGGCCAGATAGGGCATGGTGATCTGCTGAAAGTTGAGGATCCGCCCCCTTCTCACCTCGCGGATTTCGGGCGAAGAGGCGGTGATCAGCAGGAGCCGTGGCATGAGTCGTTTTCCAGACCAATTTCAATAAAACACAGAACTTCGCCCGCCGCCACGCCGCAGCCGCGCCGTCCCACCCAATGCTGGCGTACCATCGAGTCATGGTGCGGACTGCGCTGCTTCTGGCGGTCGCCGCGGTCGTTAACGGGACGCCCAGGATGTTGCTGCGCCAGGGGTGGGCCATTCAGTCTTCGGCCGAGGTGCACGAGACCGGCGACAGGCTTTCCACTGCTGCGTTTCAAGCGCGTGGATGGTACCAGGCCACGCTTCCCTCCACGGTCCTCGGCGCGCTGGTAGCGAGCCACGTCTACCCAGATCCCTATTTCGGCATGAACTTGCGGTCCATCTCCGGCACGTCGTACCCCGTTGGCATGAACTTCTCCAACCTGCCCATGCCGCCGGACAGCCCCTTCCGCCACTCGTGGTGGTACCGCACCGATTTCAGACTCTCCGCCGGCTATCGGGGCAAGACCATTTGGCTGGGTTTCGACGGCATCGACTTCCGCGCCAACGTCTGGCTGAACGGCCGCCAGATCGCTTCCGCCGACAAAATGGCGGGCGCCTGGCGGCTGTTCGAGTTCGATGTGACGGCCGCCGCCAAGCCCGGCGACACCAACTCGCTGGCCATCGAGGTGTTCCCTTCCCAGGCGCACGATCTCGCTATCACCTTCGTCGATTGGAACCCGCAGCCGCCCGACAAGAACATGGGCCTGTGGCGCGATGTTTATGTCACCGCGACCGGTCCGGTGGCGGTACGCTTCCCAACCGTGGCGACGCGTCTCAATTCGCCGGCCAACGATCTTGCCCGGCTCACCGTGAAGGCGGAGTTGAAGAACGCGGCCACGCGGGCGGTGGAAGGCGTCCTGAAAGGCAAAATCGAAGGCCTCGAGTTCTCTCAGCCCGTGCGGCTGGGGCCGGGTGAGACGCGGGTAGTCCGCTTCACGCGGGAACTGGCGCATCCGCGGCTGTGGTGGCCCGCGCAGGCCGGCCCGCAGAATCTCTATCCGCTCGATTTGCAGTTTGAGGTGAACGGCCGCGTCTCCGATGCCAGCCACATCGATTTCGGCGTGCGCGAAGTCACCTCCGAAATCGACGGCCAGGGCCATCGCCTGTTCCATGTCAACGGCAAGAACATCCTCATACGCGGCGCCGGTTACACCTTCGACATGCTTTTGCGCGCTTCGCCGGAGCGGCAGGAAGCCGAGCTGCGCTATGTCCGCGACATGAACCTCAATGCCGTGCGGTTTGAAGGCAAGCTGGAAGACGACCACTTTCTGGAGTTGTGCGACCGGTACGGCATCCTGGTCATGGCTGGCTGGTGCTGCTGCGACCACTGGGAGCAGTGGCCGCAGTGGGACGGGGAAGACGAGACCATCGCGGCCGAGTCCCTGCGCGATCAACTGCGGCGTCTGGCGCGCCATCCGGCGGTGTTCGACTGGCTCTACGGCAGCGACAATCCGCCGCCGGCCAAGATCGAGAAACTGTACCTGGACATCATTCGGGAAACGGAGTGGCCCAACCCCTACCAGTCCTCCGCCACGCAGAAGTCGACTGCCGTCACGGGTGCGACCGGCGTCAAGATGACGGGACCCTACGAGTACGTGGCACCTTCCTACTGGCTGCTGGATAAGACGCGCGGCGGGGCCCACGGCTTCAACACCGAGACCAGCCCCGGACCCGCGCCGCCGCCCATCGAGAGCCTGCGCCAGATGTTGCCGGAGGAGCATCTCTGGCCCATCGACTCCTGGTGGAACTACCACGCCGGCGGCGGAGCGTTCCGGGACATTCACGTATTCACCGAGGCCCTCGACGCGCGTTACGGCGCGGCCAAGTCGGCGGAGGAGTACGCCCGCAAAGCGCAGGTGATGGCCTATGAGGGCCAGCGCGCCATGTTCGAAGCCTTCGGCCGCAACAAGTACACCGCCACCGGCGTGATCCAGTGGATGTTGAACAACGCCTGGCCCGGCTTGATCTGGCACCTGTACGACTGGTATCTGCGCCCCGGTGGATCGTACTTCGGGGCCAAGAAGGCGTGCGAACCGCTGCACGTGCAGTATTCCTACGACGACCGCTCGGTGGTAGTGGTCAATTCCTACTACCGGGCCTTCGCCAACATGAAGGTGGCCGCCAGGGTATACAACCTCGACATGACGGAGAAGTTCTCCCGCGAGGCGAAGATCGACGTCGCCGAAGACAGCAGCGCGCGCGTGTTCACCCTGCCGGAAATCTCCGGCCTCAGCGCCACCTATTTTGTAAGCCTGGCGCTCGAGGACGGGTCCGGCGCCCCGGTGAGCGGGAACTTCTACTGGCTCTCGAGCAAGCCCGAGACGCTGGATTGGGACAAGTCCACCTGGTATTACACTCCTACCAGGACCTTCGCCGATTACACCGCCCTCAACAGTTTGCCGCTGGTGGATCTGAAGGCGGCCTCGCGGACCGAAGAGCGGGGAACCGGCCGCGTCACCACGGTCACGGTGGCGAATCCGGGCAAGGGCATGGCCTTCGCGGTTCGCTTGTCGGTGAAGAAGGGCGCGCGGGGCGACGAGGTGCTGCCCGTTCTGTGGGAGGACAATTACTTCCCGTTGTTGCCCGGAGAGAGCCGGCAGGTAGCGGCGACCTACAGCGCCAGCGATCTTGGCACGGCCACGCCAGTGGTCGAGGTGGAGGGTTGGAACGTGAGGGCCGCGCCGGCGCCGCGGCCCTGAGCTTACGGGCGCGCAAGTTGTTATACTCGCCTTCGGATTGAAGACATTGCCAACTCTTACTAAGTCTCCCGTTCGTCTGAAAGATATTGCGCGCGATCTCGACGTGTCGGTGATGACCGTCTCGAAGGTGGTGCGCGCCTGCGCGGATGTGGGACCGGAAACGCGCAAGCGGGTGCTGGCCCGCATTAAAGAACTCAACTATCAACCCAACTGGGTGGCCCGCAGCCTGGCCGCGCGGCGCACTTTCATGATCGGGCTGATTGTTCCCGACCTGATGCATTCCTTCTTCGCGGAAATCGCCAAGGGCGTCTCGGCGGCCATTCGCCCGCTCGGCTATGACGTGGTGATCTGCAATTCGGAAGAGGATTGCGCCAGCGAATCGAGCGAAATCGACCGCCTGCTGGCGCGACAGGTGGATGGGCTGATCCTGGCTTCCGCGCAGCCGCCTACCTGGGTGGACGTGTTTGAACGCATCGAAGCGCGCGGCGTGCCGTACGTCCTGATCGACCGGCGATTCGCCGATGTGCGCGCGCCCTATGTCGGCGCCGACGATGAAGCCATCGGCCGTCTCGCCACCACACACCTCATCGAACGGGGCTGCCGTCGGATCGCGCACATTGCCGGTCCGCCGCTGACGCCGGGAGTGGGCCGTTTAAAAGGCTATCGCGAGGCACTGGCCGCGGCCGGCCTGACGGTCCCCGATGCGTACGTGGTGAACGCCAACGACGATGCCACCGGCTACCAGGCCGGGCGCCACCTGCTGGCGCTCAGTCCGCGCCCGGACGGCATCTTCGGCTACAACGACCCCACCGCCGCCGGCGCCATGAAAGCGATTTTGGAGGCGGGCGTCGGCATCCCCGGGGAGATTAAAGTCATCGGTGTCGGCAACGTGCACTACTCCGACCTGCTGCGGGTGCCGCTCTCCACCATAGACCAGGGCAGCGCCACCATCGGGCGGCAGGCCGCCGAGATCCTCATGAAGACCATTGGCTCGAAGCGGCGCCGGCAGCCTCGCACGGTGATCGTGGAACCCACGCTCATGGCGCGCGAATCTACGGGTTCCTAGCGCCCCACCGGGACGAGGAATGCCTCGCCCCCTAACACGCGGGGTATGGGCCGGCCCGGACCATAATTCGCGTAACGGGCCGCGGATGGCCGCCGTCTCACTATCAGTCCATCAAACGCCCGGAGGGGGTACTATGTTGGCCGCGGCCGCCGTTCCATCGATTGACAGCGTGTACTCCCGATATGTGAACCCGCAATGGGTGCGGCTGCTCAACCTGTTGCAGATGAATGCCAGTTACGAGCGCTGTTCGGGCAGCGAGCTTTTCACCGCGGACGGCCGGCGCATTCTCGATTTCCTCTCCGGCTATTGCGTCCATAACATCGGGCACAACCATCCGGCCGTGATCGCCGCGCTCAAGGAAGAACTGGATCGGGAAGGGCCGGCCATGCTGCAAAGCCACGTGCCGGGGCTGGCGGCGGAGTTGGCGGAGCGCCTGGCGGAGCGCGCCGGCGGCCGTTTGAGCCGCGTGTTCTTCACCAGCTCGGGAAGCGAGGGCGTTGAGACCGCCATCAAGTTCTCGCGCGCCTCGACCGGACGCGCTGGCCTGTTGTACGCCGAAGGCGCGTTCCATGGGCTCACCTGCGGGGCGCTTTCGCTGATGAGCGACGCCTTCTGGCGGGAAGGCTTTGGGCCCCTGCTGCCGGGCACGGAGGCCGTCCCTTTCCTCGATATCGAGGCCCTGGAGAAGCAACTCGCCACCAGGAAGTTCGCGGCTTTCATCGTGGAGCCGATCCAGGCGGAAGGCGGAATCCGGGTGCCCGCGCCGGAGTATCTCGAAACCGCGCAAGCGTTGTGCCGCCGCTACGGAACGCTGTTCGTGCTGGACGAGGTGCAGACCGGAATGTACCGCACCGGAACGTTTCTGGCGGCACACGGCTACGGCCTCGATCCGGACATGGTGGTGCTCGCCAAAGCCCTCAGCGGCGGCCTGGTGCCGGTGGGCGCGGTGCTGATGTCCACGGCCATTTCGGATTCCGTCTTCAGCTCGCTGAAGCGCGCCATGGTCCACGCCTCCACATTCGGAGAGAACGCGCTGGCCATGCGCGCGGGGCTGGCCACGCTCGACGTGCTGGAGCGGGAATCGCTGGGCGAGCGCGCCGGCAGGCTCGGCGCGCAACTGCGGCAACGGCTCTCGGATGCGCTGGCGCCGTTTGAGATGGTGAAGGCGGTGCGCGGCGCCGGCATGCTTTCCGGAATTGAATTCGCCGCGCCGAGCCAGCTTCGCCTGCGCGTGGCCTTCGAAACTTTCCGGCGCATACATCCGGCCATGTTCGGCCAGGTGCTGGTGATGCGCCTGTTCCGCGACCACAACATTCTCACCCAGATCTGCGGCAACAACTTCATGGTGCTGAAGGTGGCGCCGCCGCTGGTGGCAACCGAAGGGCAGCTCGAAGAATTCGTGGCGGCCATTCGCGAGGTGGTCGACCTGGCCCACAACTCGAGCGGCTTCTGGGCGGAAGCCATGGGACTGGCGCGCCGCGCAATCGACGTCTGACCGCATGACGCTCCCTCGCTCCACCGACGTATTCGTAATCGGCGGCGGCCCCGCGGGCCTGGCCGCCGCTATCGCCGCACGCCTGCGCGGCTTCGTGGTGACCGTGGCGGACTGTTCCATTCCGCCCATCGATAAGGCTTGCGGGGAAGGCATCATGCCGGATGGTTGGACCGCCGCCCAATCGCTGGGGATCGATCTCGACGCCGCCGGCGCGCACCCGTTCCGCGGCATTCGCTTTTGCGAGCGGGGCGTTTCGGTCGAGGCCCCCTTCCCCAAGGGCCACGGGTTGGGCCTGCGCCGTACTGCCCTGCACGCCATGATGGTGCGCCGCGCCGCCGACATCGGCGTGCGGGTGGCCTGGGGCGCGCGCGTCACCGGCATCACGAAAGAAGGCGTAGTCGCCGACGGCCAACTGGTTCGCGCGCGCTGGATCGTGGGCGCCGATGGCGGACAATCGCCGGTGCGCCGCTGGGCCGGCCTGGACGCCTGCGAGCGCGACAGCCGGCGCTTCGGTTTCCGGCGCCATTATCGCGCCGCGCCCTGGAGCGAGTTCATGGAGATCCACTGGAGCGATAGCGGCCAGCTTTATATCACACCGGTGGGCGCGCAGGAAGTGTGCGTGGTGCTGATCTCGCGCGATCCGCACCGGCGCCTGGACGAGGCGCTGGTGGACTTTCCGGAAGCGGCCGGGCGGCTGCGCGACGCGAAATCGACCACGCTCGAGCGCGGCGGCGTCTCCGCCTCGCGCCGCCTCAAATCGGTCTGCGAAGGACATGTGGCGCTGGTGGGCGACGCTTCCGGCTCGGTGGACGCCATCACCGGCGAGGGCCTCTGCCTGCTGTTCCAGCAAGCCGTGGCCCTGGCCCGCGCGCTGGAAGCGGGCGACCTCTCACTCTACCAGGCCGAGCACCGGCGCATCGGCAAGCGCCCGGAGTTCATGGCCAACCTTATGCTGCTGCTGGACCGCAGCGGCCGGCTGCGCCGCCGCGCCATGCGCGCCTTCGAAGGGCATCCGCGGCTTTTCGCCGGCATGCTCGCCATGCACGTGGGCGAGCTTTCACCGTTCGACTCCATGACCAATGGCCTGGCCCTGGGCTGGCACATGTTGACCCTATGATGAAATTGATGCATCTGGCGTGCGCCGCGATGATGGCGGCGGCGTCCTCGATCCCCGCCGCGGACACGGTCTTGCAGATCGATGCCTCGCAAACCAAGGTGGAATTCACGCTGTCCGATGTCCTGCACACGGTTCACGGAAGCTTCCTGCTGAAACGCGGCGACATGCGCTTCGACGCCGCTACCGGCAAGGCCTCGGGCGAACTGGTGGTGGACGCCACCAGTGGCGATAGCGGCAGCGGCGCGCGCGACCGGAACATGCACAAGAACGTTCTGGAGAGCGCCCGCTATCCGGAAATCGTCTTCCGTCCCGACCGCGTGGAAGGTAAGGTGACGCTGCAGGGCACGTCGCACGTGGGTTTGCATGGCAAGTTCTCCATACACGGCGCCGAGCACGAAATCACGCTGCCGGCGGTAGTGGAAGCCGACAGCGGGGAGTACAAGGCCGCCATCGCCTTCGCCGTGCCCTATGTGCAGTGGGGCATGAAGAGCCCCAGCACCCTATTCCTGCGCGTGAGCGATAAGGTGGAAATCAGCATTCACACCGTGGCGCGCGCGGCAAGGTAGACGTATCACAGCACTCTCAAACCTCCGCAGCCTGCGACGATCTCGTAGGGCGGCCCCCAAGACCCGCCATGCGCGTTAAAACAACTCTCTCGACAAGCGTTTTCGCAGGCTTTCTGATTGCAGCGTGGTTTCCCAGATCGGGACTTCGCGTTCCATTGGCTCCGCTATTCGCAGGACCCGAATTCCAAGTTGGTGCGCGAAGGCATCGAAGGGCGCGTGGCGGCCAAGAAGCCGCTCTCCGAAATGGTGTATCAGCTTGTGGGCGGGCTGCGCTCGGGCATGGGCTATTTCGGCGCGCGGGACATCGGCGAACTGCAGCGGAAGGCGCGCTTCCTGCGGGTGTCGAGCGCGGGCCTGCGCGAGAGCCACGTGCACGACGCGATCATCACCAAGGAGGCGCCCAACTACCGGGTCGAATAGTGGTGCAGACCATCGTTTTTCGTGGTCTGCAAACCCCGGTGCGACGGGCCTGGTTGACGTGGACGGCGTGTCACGGGATGAATCCGCAGTTTGCAACATACGGGCTGCGCAACGGCCGCGCGAAACTCCCTCACTTTCCGGATGCGTCAACCCTTCGCGGTACAGCCTGGCCGACACGATACCGCTCCCCCCAAGAACCCGTCGAAAGAGCCTGAAAAACAAGCTGTGCCAAAAAGGTAGATGTCGCCCTAATCAGACCACAGCATCATGTTTTGAGGTACAATTCTGCGATGCAGGTTTTTCCGGTTGAGTTTCTCCAGGGACGGGAGTTCCGTATCGATCCCAAGCTGTGCTTTGTATTGATGCCGTTCAAGGAGAAGTGGTCAAACCGAACATACTCAATCGTAAAGGAGACGGTGGAGGCGCTGGGCTTCGTTTGCCGTCGAGCTGACGATTACCATGGCAAAGTCGTGCTCAGTGACATCTGGGCCGGGCTCAACGAGGCTGCGTTCGTCATCGCAGATCTGTCGGACGCGAATCCTAACGTGTACTATGAACTCGGAATAGCTCATACGCTGGGGAAGAACATCATCCCTCTGCTTCAAGAGTTGCAGCGGGTTCCGTTCGATCAACAGCCCTTTAGAATTCTCTTCTATGAAGACAACCGAGACGGGGAAGCACTCCTCCGAAAAGTGTTGCCAGAATGGATTCGGAGCTTCGACTATTCAGGAAGTCCGCAAATGCTATTGATGCGGGAGTTTGTGCCGGGATTCAACCGGTGGCGCCAAAAACATGAGGCGCCCAACCTGACGCGCCTCACATTCGACCACCTCTGTCTAGACGAGGTGCAGATGCAATCGTCCTTTCTCTCGGAGTCCTCGTTCATAGGAACCTCATTTCGACGCGCTAACTTTGAAGAGGCAATCATGATTCGTTGTATTCTTGAGGGAGCACTGTTCTTGAATGCCAATCTTCGCGGCGCCAACTTGAGTGAGGCGCGGATGAGTCATGCTCGGTTCGACCACGCGAATCTTAGCGAGTCGATTCTAATTAGGACGAGGCTGGACACCGTCAGCTTCGAAGGAGCTGACGTGCTGGGGGCTACCGTTGATGAGTTTACTCATGCAAAATATCACAAGGAGCTAAGAGAGGCGATCCATTTTCAACAGATGGTTGTAGAAAGACCCTGATGAGTGAGTGGAGGTGGAAGAGTGATCGTCCTTGCTGAAGATGGTGCGGCAAAATCAGCTATTAAGAGCTATCTTTCTAAACGACAGACGGCGTTACTTGACAAACTTCACAGCTGTTCTGTGACGACCGTCTTCGGGCCCGGGTCTCGGGAAGATGAAGTCTACGTTGGTGCAGTGCCTTCTGACTCGAACGCTGGGGTCGCCGTGGACGCCGGCTTGCAGCGGCTGGGCTTCTCAGTCGAGCGCGTTGATCCGTCGTCGGTGTCGGCGTTGGAGCAACTGGCTGGCTCAAAGCTTGTTTTTGTTAATGCCCACGGCGATCTTGGAGAGTGTGGGCGGTTTCAAGGTTTTCTCGACATGCGTGGCATTCCGTATACTGGAAGTGGCCTACTTGCGAGCTCCGTGTGCCTCGACAAGTCGGTTTTTCGGCGCCTGGCCTCTACGTTCCAAATAGCGATTGCTCCTGGCGGGGTAGTTGGGAACGTCAAACAGGTTAACGCCATCGCTTCGGAATATGGCTTCCCATTGATCGCTAAGCCTTTGCGCGGCGGGAGCAGCGTCGATCTGAGGATACTTCAATCCCGAGATGAGTGCGACGCCTTGGAAGAGCTACTCCTCCGGCGAGGAGCGCACGAACTGTTGCTTGAACAGTATATCCCTGGTCGGGACTTTACGGTCGGGCTCATTGAATGGTGTGGCTCAGTTGTTATGCTTCCTCCGCTTGAGGTGATCTCGGACGCGGGCTTCTATTCGGAGCAGAACAAGATGTACGATCACTGGACCGGTGCGGTCCGGTATGTTGCACACACGGAAGGAGACAGCAAATGGCTCACGAAGATGTGTGGGTGTCTCGAACGTCTCTGGAACTCCCTACATCTTCGAGGTGCGGTCCGTTTGGACTTCAGGGTGGATGCCGCGGGCACGCCGTGGTTGCTCGAAGCCAATACCAATCCTGGGTTGTCGTGTGGAGGCAACCTAGCAGTGGCTATTCGAGCATGCGAGATGAGCTTCGAGGAACTACTTGTTTGGATTTTGAGTTCTGCAGCTTATGACGATCCAGGAAGCGGTCTTGCCGTGCGCTTCTTAGCGGAATAGGCCCGAATACCACTGACCTTAAGGTAGCCTACCGGGCTTGTGATGCAAGCTTGATTGCCTCAGCAACGGAATGAAGCGACAGCGTTTGAGCAGCCCCGGCAGCGGACAGGTTGCCGGACATGTCGGAGGGTCCCCAAACGGCGTTGTGGGAAAACACGGCCGCTCTCGGGCTTGCACTCCGATCGCGCGAGATCGGTCTTGGCGAGCTCATCTTAACGCCTATGCCCAGGCCAGCGGCCGCCCCACTGGTCGGCTTGCTCCGACGCAGGAAGTGCCGGACCGGGGGGTCCGGCGCGGACGGGGGCGTCCGCCCCACATTTGGTTGCGGCTATGCCGCTCTGGGGGGCAGGCCATCGTTTCTTGTGGCCTGCTAACTCACTACCTTCGTTTCTCGAAGAACTCCCGCAGCAGTTCCACACAGTCTACCGCCAGCACATTTTCCACCACCTCGACGCGATGGTTGAGCAGGTCGGAATCGGCGATCTGGAATTTGCTGCGGACGCCTCCGAAACGCAGGTCGCGGGCGCCGAATACCAGGCGGGCCACGCGCGCCGCTACCAGCGCTCCGGCGCACATGGCGCACGGCTCCAGCGTGGCGTAGAGCGTGGCGCCTTCGAGGCGGTAGTTGCCGATGTTGGCGGCGGCTTCGCGCAGGGCCAGGATCTCGGCGTGCGCGGTGGGATCGTGGCGGGCCACCGGCGAGTTCCATCCGCGGCCCACGATTTCGCCGGCCATCGCCACCACCGCGCCCACCGGCACTTCGCCGGCTTCCGCGCCGGCGCGCGCCAGACGCAGCGCCTCGCGCATGAACTGTTCGTCAGTGGCGGAAATGCCGCACCCCCGTGAATACCATGGCCACGCCCAACCGGTCGGCGGCCGCAATCACTTCCGCATCGCGAATGGATCCGCCCGGCTGGATGAACGCCGTGGCACCGTGTTTGACGGCTTCCTCGACTCCATCGGGGAAGGGGAAATAGGCATCGGAGGCCACCACCGTGCCCGCCAGCGGCAGCACCGCGCGCATGGCGCCAATCTTGACCGAATCCACGCGGCTCATCTGGCCCGCGCCCACCCCCACTTCCTGTCCCGCCCGCGCGTAGACGATGGCGTTCGATTTCACGTGCTTGGCCACCTTCCAGGCGAACTCGAGCGCCTGCCACTCTTCCTCCGTGGGCGCGCGGCTGGTCTTCACCACGGCGGCCGCGCGATCGAGGGCGGCGTCGTCGGCGGTCTGCGCCAGGAACCCGCCGGAGATGGACTTCACCACCAGCGGATTCGAGCCGGGCGCGACGCGCATCAGGCGCAGACTCTTCTTGACGCGCAACACCGCCAGCGCTTCCGGGGAGTAATCCGGCGCGGCAATCGCCTCGATGAAGGTCTTCGACACCTCGCGCGCGGTCTCCTCGTCCACGGCGCGATTGAACCCGATCACGCCGCCGTAGGCCGAGATGGGGTCGCACTCGAAGGCCTTGCGGTAGGCCTCCGCCAGCGAGTCCCGCTCGGCGCACCCGCACGGATTGGTGTGCTTGATAATGGCCGCGGCCGGCTGCGGGAACTCGCACGCCAGTTGCCAGGCGGCATCCAGATCCACCAGGTTGTTGTAGGAGAGTTCCTTGCCATGCAACTGCTCGGCCCCCGCGATGCCCTGGCCGCGCTTTCCGTAGAGCGCCGCGGCCTGGTGCGGATTCTCGCCGTAGCGCAGGTCCATGAGCTTGGGCGCGCGCAGGCACAGATCGGGCGGCAGGGGGGCGGCGGAATCCACCTTTTCGAGGCGCGCGCTAATGGCGGTATCGTAATCCGCGGTTGTGCGAAAGGCGTTCTTCGCGAGGCGCCACTTGGTCTCGAGCGACAGCCCGCCGCCCGACGTCCGCATCTCCTCGACGATGGCGCCATAATCCGCCGGCGACACCACCACGGCGACATCCTGGTAATTCTTGGCCGCCGCCCGGATCATGGATGGCCCGCCGATATCGATGTTCTCGATGAGATCTTCGAGCCGCGCGTCGGCTTTGGCCGCGGCGTCTTCGAAGCGGTAGAGGTTGACCACCACCATGTCGATGGGCGCGATCCCGTGCTCTTCGATGGCGCGGCGATGCGCGTCATTGGAGCGGATGGCCAGAATTCCGCCCGCGATCTTGGGGTGCAGGGTCTTAACGCGCCCGTCGAGCATCTCGGGGAAGCCGGTGACTTCGGCGACGTCTTTGACGGGGATGCCCGCCTCGCGGAGCAGGCGAGCGGTTCCGCCGGTGGAGACGATCTCCGCGCCCATGCCAGTCAGCTCGCGGGCGAATTCGACGGCTCCGGTCTTGTCGGTAACACTGATGAGTACGCGCTGGATTGTGTGCATCTAAAAGCACAATACCAAAGCGGCTGCCTATGGCGCGCACTCGCCGCGGCCGGGATTCGGCGAGAACGCCTCGTCGTCGCCCCAATGCGCGTTCCGTTCTGAGGGTCAGCCCAGGAAGACTCGCCGCACCATCGCCTCGCGCTCCATCAGGCCCTGGCCCTCGAACTGTGCCGCAACCTGCTCCAGCAGGTCGGGGATCTCGAGGTGCTGCGGGCATTTCTCGAGGCATTCCAGGCAGCGCGAACACAGCGAGGCGTAGCCAGGGCGGCCGGAGAGCATGCCGCCGGCTCGCAACACGTACAGGAATCCGGCCTCCTGCGTCTTGCCGAAGGTGTGAAACGCGTTGAAAATGTCGAAGCAGCCGGAGATCTCCACGCCCGACGGGCACGGCTGGCAGTACCCGCAACCAGTGCAGCCGACCTTCATGATTTCGCGGTATTTCCGGGCCACTCCGGCGACCAGGCCGATTTCCGCCGCGGTGAGCGAACCTGGGCGCGCGTCGGCGGCGATCCTCAGGTTCTCTTCGACCTGCGCCTCGTCGTTCATTCCCGATAGGACCACGGTCGCCTCCGGACGGTTCCAGATCCACCGCAGCGCCCACTCGGCCGGGGTCCAGCGCCGTTCGGACTGCCGCCATAGGGCGTCGATGGCCGGGGGCTGCGGGGAAACCGCCAATGAGCCGCCACGCAAAGGCTCCATCGCCATCACGGCGAGGCCTTTCGAGGCGGCGTACTTCAGGCCCTCGGTGCCGGCTTGCAGCTCCTCGTCGAGGTAGTTGTATTGAATCTGGCAGAATTCCCAGGGGTAGGCGTCGACGATGCGTTTGAAATCCTCGCGGTTGCCGTGATAGGAGAAGCCGGCATTCCCGATCCGCCCGTCGGATTTGGCGCGGTCGAGAAATTCCGCGACACCGAGCGCCGCGACGGAGTCCCAACGACCTCCATCGAGCGAGTGGACCAGGTAGTAGTCGATCCGGGAGGTGGCGAGTTTCCGTAGCTGCGCGTCGAGGAAGCGGTCCATGTCGGCGCGGTTCTCGACCAGCCAGGCCGGCAACTTGGTAGCGAGTTTCACCCGCTCGCGGTACCCGCCGGCGAGGACGCGGCCGACGAAAGGCTCGCTTTCGCCTCCGTGATAAGGCCAGGCCGTATCGACATAATTCACTCCGCCATCGATGGCGTGGCGGATCTGGCGGGCCGCCCTTTCTTCGTCGATGCGCCTATCCTTCTGCGCCAGGCGCATGCAACCGAATCCCAGGATCGACAACTCGTCGCCGGTCTTCGGCGCCTTCCTGTAGAGCATGAGTTCTCCGTGGTCGAAGCGACTATTCTAGCTCGCGCACGTGAGCACGGTGGCTATTGCCAATCGGCCGCGGGATGCAATCCTGCCCCACAGAGCTACAGGGCTAATGCGGCTGGGCGGCCAGATAGTTGCCGTAGCCGACGATCGTCGTCGAAGCCACCAGGATGAAGATGCCCACCGTAAGCAACATCTGGGTGCGGCGGCTGGTGCCCTTCCACTCGCGTAACCCTATCCCCCACAAGGTGCTGAAGATGATGATGCTGGCCATTAGCAGGGTCCAGCAGGAGAACTTGTAGGAGCCCATCTGGGTCTCGCCCATGGTGTAGAAGAAGAACTGGAAATACCAGGTGGTTCCGGCCAGGGCGCAGAGCAGGTAGTTGGCCAGCATGGGA
>Ga0182021_10000610_pt1 | contig 38940 bp, 37 predicted proteins | sample 612E3MmetaG_FD_120493 | JGI IMG/M metagenome (GOLD analysis project Ga0182021, IMG submission 120493) | Permafrost microbial communities from Stordalen Mire, Sweden - 612E3M metaG (Illumina Assembly) | ecosystem: Environmental > Terrestrial > Soil > Wetlands > Permafrost | place: Sweden...
AATGGATTTGGTGGTGGCGGTTGGCTGGCCTGGCCCAAAGAAGAAAATCATCGAAAACATTACCAATCCCCATATCCGCTTTGCCACGCTTATCCATCCGTCGGTGATAATGTCGCAATGCGTTGAGGTCGGGGCGGGCAGTATTATCTGCGCCGGCAGCATTCTTACCGTTGATATTCGGATTGGCCGCCACGTTATCGTGAATTTGAATTGTACGGTTGGCCACGACGCGGTTATCGGCGATTACTGTTCATTGATGCCTGGCGTTGATATTGCCGGCCAAACCCAGGTTGGCGCGGGCAGTTTTATGGGTACTGGCGCCTTGATCATCAACCAAAAGAAGATTGGCGCTAATTCCATAGTCGGCGCTGGCGCCGTCGTAATTGCCGATATTCCTGCAAACTGCACGGCGGTTGGCAACCCGGCGCGTATCGTAAATAAATAAGACCACGCCAGGAATATAGACCGGATAAATTTTTTAAATCATTCGATGAAAACAAAAATTCCATTATTTAAGATATATTGGGACGAAAACGACGTGAAAGCGGTCAGCGATGCCATAAAGATGGGAATGAATTGGGCAATCGGACCCAGGATCGAAGAGTTCGAGAAAAAAATCGCCGCTTACATCGGGACAAAGTATGCCCTGGCGTTTAATTCCGGGACCTCGGCATTGCACGCCTTGATGATCGCTTACGGGTTTGGCGCCGGCGACGAGGTGATCGTGCCTTCGTTTACTTTTATTGCGACTGCGAACGCGCCGCTTTTTGTCGGGGCCAGGCCGGTTTTTGCCGAAATCGAAAGCGAAACTTGCGGATTGGATCCGGAAGATGTCAAAAAAAAGATTACCTCAAGGACGAAAGCGATCATGCCGATCCATTTTGGCGGCTGCGCGTGCAAGATCAGGGAATTAAGGCAAATCGCCAAGGATAGGAATCTGATCCTTATCGAGGACGCCGCCGAAGCCCTCGGGGCGCAGATCGATGATAAAAAAACCGGGACATTCGGCGATGCGGCCGTGATCAGCTTATGCGCCAATAAAGTCATAACGACCGGCGAAGGCGGGGTAGTCGTGACCGATTCGCGCGAAATTTTGGAAAAAATGAAACTAGCAAGGTCGCATGGCCGGCTGGATACCGCCAACTATTTTACGACCAGCCAGTACATGGATTATATCGATCTGGGATACAATTTCCGCATGTCGAATATTCTGGCGGCTTTAGGGATCTCCCAGCTAAAAAAGATCAAAAAAATTATACGGGCCAGGAAGCAAAATGCCGCTTATCTATCCAAAAAACTGGAAAAAATCCCGCAAATAATTACGCCATCTTCTCCGGCCGGTTATTCCCATGTTTACCAGATGTTCACCATCCTGGTAAAAAACGGCAGGGCCGAAAGGGATAGATTGAAAGATCATTTGGGCCGGGCCGGGATTATGACCAAGGTCTTTTTCGACCCGGTGCATTTAACCGGTTTTTACAAAAAAAGTTCCGGTTATAAAATTGGCGATTTGCCGGTTACGGAGATGGTTTCCGCGCAAGTATTGACCCTGCCGATGTATCCGTCGCTAACAAGAAAAGAAATGGATTTCATCGCCAAATCGATCAGTGATTTTTATTCGCCGGCCCAAAAGGCCTAGGCGGGAATTTTTAGGTTTGAGCGGCATAATGCGAAAGTATGGAAGATTTTTTGAAAAATTCATTAAAATTCGGGACAAAGCACAAACTTATTTGTTTTTTAGTTGCTGACTCGGCGATAATTATTTTTTCGGTTTATCTGGCTTTCTTGCTGCGGTTTGAAGGAATATTGCCGGGCCGCTACCTTTTGAGCATGGTGCGCCTGATCTTGATCAATTTGGTCGTTTGCCTGCCCATCTTTTATTTTTTTAGGCTTTACCTGTTTTCCTGGGCTTACGTCAGCACCCAGGATCTGATCGCCGTACTGAAGGCGGTTGCCCTTTCCTTCCTTATTACCGTCAGCGTGTTTTTCCTGTTCAGGGGATTGCCCTTTTTTTCGGGTTTTCCGCGCTCGATAATTTTTATCAGTTATTTCTTTATTTTTGCCTTTAGCGGTGGCATCAGGTTTGCCAAACGGTTATACCGGCAGATATTCCCGGCGGATCCTGCCAATGGCAGGAAAAGGACTTTGATAGTCGGCGCCGGGGACGCGGGTGAGCAGGTTGCGCGCGGTCTTTTGGGTTCTTCCAAGAGTCCCTATATTCCCGTCGGTTTTGCCGACGACAACAAATCCCGCTGGGGGAATTTGATCCACGGGATCAAGGTTTTGGGATCGATCGACAATATACCCAAGATTGTCGCCGACAAAAAAATCGAAGAAATCATCATTGCGCTGCCATCCGCCGGCTCGGCCGCGATCAGGCGGGCGGTGGAATTGGGGCGGACGGGCGGCGTCAAGAATATAAAAATAATTCCCTCGATCCACGAATTGATCGATGGCAACGTTTCTGTCGCTAACATCCGGGACGTTGAGGTTGAGGACCTGCTGGAACGGGATACCGTTGCGCTTGATACCCAGGCGATGGGGAAATTCATCAAGGGTAAAAAAGTGCTGATTACCGGCGGCGCCGGATCGATCGGATCCGAACTTTGTCGCCAGGTAGCCAAATTCGATCCGGGCCAGTTGATCGTCGTTGACCAGGACGAAACCGGTATTTTCAATATTTCCAACGAGCTGAAAAAAAATTATCCGAAATTGAACATCGTTTTGTTTATCGCCGATATCTGCGATAAGGCAAAGATCGACCTTATCTTTTCTGGATTCCGGCCGGATCTTGTTTTTCATGCGGCCGCGTACAAGCACGTGCCGTTGATGGAATCCGCCGCCGACGAGGCGGTAAAAAACAATATTTTTGGGACCAAAACCGTTGCCGAGGCGGCGCTTGAATACCGGGCGGAAAAATTCATTTTGATTTCCACCGACAAAGCGGTCAATCCCACGTCGGTCATGGGCGCGACCAAGCGCGTTTGCGAGATGGTATGCCAAAACATAAACCAAAAAAATTCCACCAAGTTCATCTCGGTAAGATTTGGCAATGTTCTAAACAGCCGGGGCAGTGTGATCCCGATCTTTCGAGAACAGATCAAAAGGGGTGGTCCGGTTGAGGTTACCGACCCGGGCATGAAACGATTTTTCATGCTGACCAGCGAAGCGTGTTTGCTGGTGATGCAGGCGGCCCAGATGGGCCAGGGCGGGGAAGTTTTTGTGCTGGATATGGGCAAGCCGGTCAACATAATCGACCTGGCGCGTGAAATGATCCGTTTGTCGGGATTCGTCCCCGACAAAGACATCCCGATCGTCTTTGTCGGGATCAGGCCGGGAGAAAAGCTGTTCGAAGAAATTCTGACCGCCGAGGAAGGGATCCTGGCGACGCAGAACCAAAAAATTTTTATCGCCAAAATGTCTGACATCGACGGAAGTAAATTAACGGATGATCTGCAAAATTTAAAAGCCGGAGCCCAAATTTCAGACAGGGCCAGGATAATCGGGATTTTGCAAGAAATTGTCGCCGGCGCCAGACTGGCTTGAAGCGGATTTTGTTTGACGGAATCGATAAAAAAAGATAGATAAAAACTATGGGAGACACGCAAAACAACAATGGGCAGGAATATGAATTGATCGATCTGCGGGATTTGGTTAAGACGCTTATTAAAAGAGCGCGGCTGATTTTTGGCGTGGCCGCTGTCTGTTTGCTGGCCGTATTGGTTGTCAGCCTTGTCATGCCAAAAACGTATAGTGTAAGGTCGGTTTTAGAGATCGGGACTGCGCCCGACCAAAACCAAGTTAATTCTCCCATTGATGATCCGGCCCAAGTCGCAAAAAAGATCAGCGGCGATCTTTACGGATACGACGTGCGGCAAAAACTTGGGATAAGCGAAAAAAATTACCCAAAAATCAAAGTCGATAATTTTTCCAGCGACCTGATTTCGTTATCGATAAACTCGTCTAACACCGGCCAGGCGGAGTCGGTGCTTAAAGAATTGGATAACGCCGTAATAAACGATTATTCTCCGCGCAGCGCCCAAAAGAAATCCGTTGTTTCGGCCAACATCGATGTCCAGAAAAAAGATATCGAGCGACTTACCGACAAAGCGCAGTCGGGTGAAGCGGAGAAAAAAGCGATTGAGGGGGAAATTTCATCTTTGAACAACGAAGTGATTTACAATAAAGAAATCGGATTGATACTGGCATTGACTTCCGACCGCCGCCTACTGGAAACCAAACAGCAGGATATCGAAAACCTTTATTTGCAGATCAACCAAAACAACCAGCAAATCAATACCATGAACGGCCTGATCGAACAAATGAGACCGACCGCGGAGGTTGCCGCGCCGGTTGTTTCCCAAAATCCGGTCTCGCCCAGAATTTTATTGTATACCGTTTTGGGCGCTCTTTTGGGATTGGTTGCCGGGATGGTCCTGGCTTTCGGTATTGAGTGGTGGAAGAAAAAAGCATGAGTTCAAACGCTTTGCTAAAAGCCATTATCGCGGGGCTGTTTGCCTTGCTGCTGACGCCGGTTATTGTCAGCAAGCAGTTCTATTTCCCGTTTGTAGGCTTAAAAAGCCTCTACTTCATGGCCGTTGTGGAGGTTGTTTTTTTTCTGTGGCTTGTCCTTATCTGGAAATGGAAGCAGTATCGGCCAAACCTTAAAAATCCGGTTATTATCGCGATTTTGGCGTTTTTGGCAGTTTCTTTTTTGTCCGCGATATTCGGCGTTAATTTTTCCGTGAGTTTTTGGTCAAAGTTTGAACGGATGGGCGGTGTTTTGATGTTTGGCCATCTGGCGGCGTTAGCGATTGTCGCGTCCTCGGTTTTAAAGGGGCGCGATTGGAACCGTCTTTTTGGGGCCAGCGTTATCGTGGCGCTGTTTGTCGCGATCGAAGCGCTCTTTGACCAGAGCGCCGCCGCAGGCGGGGGAGGCTATTTGGGCAACGATTCTTTCTGGGGAGCTTACATTTTATTTAACATTTTTTTTGCATTTTATTTATTTTTTTCAAAAGAATGGAGCAATTCCAAAAATTTAAGGATTTTTGCCGCCGCCTCTTTTTGTATGCTTGTAATGTGTCTTTTTATTGAAGGTGCGGCGTTCTGGGTGAACCTGGGCATATTCCACTTAAATCAGGCCGGCTCATATCTCATACCGTCTCACGGTTTCTTCCGCGATATGATTTCAGGCGGAGCCCGGGCGGTCAAAATCTCGCTTATTCTGGGCTTATCGCTTATCGGTGTTCTTTGGTTGGCGACCCAAAAAAACTTAAAAGCAAAGATTGCCGGCCGGACGGCATTGGCGGCGCTTTTTTTTGGCGGGTTATTGGTCATAATCCTCTCAACCTTGCCGGGAAATCCGGTCTATCAAGCCATGAAAGACCGGTTTGGCGAAGGGACGATCCATGGCCGGACTGTTATCTGGGATATCGCCTGGAAGGGATTTCTGGAGCGGCCCCTGCTGGGGTGGGGCCCGGATAATTTCGATTTGGCATTTACCAAATATTACAATCCTTGCCTGGGGACGGATAAGTGCGCGGGCGCGATCTGGTATGACCGGGCGCACAGCATCATTTTTGACACGCTGGTAATGACCGGACTTCTGGGCTTGATAAGCTATCTGGCTGTTTTGGCTTCTGTCTTGTGGGTATTATGGAAAAAATATCGGGAAAGGGTGATTGATTTTGCACCCGTCGGCGTGTTTACCGCGGCGCTGGTTGCATATTTCTTGCAGGACCTGACGGTTTTTGACACCGTGGACAGCTATTTGATGTTTTTTTTGATCCTTGGTTTTGTCGCGTCGCTGCCCACTTCCGATAGCGGGCCGGTTAAGGCGATAAAAGAGAAAGCCACAAATCAGGTTGGCAAGGAGAGGCGCCTGCGTTGGTATGAATGGGCCGGGTTGGGTATTATTTTTTTGGTATTTATTAATAATTTCGTCATCGGGCCGCTAAAAGCGGATTATTCGGCAGTGGCTACGGTAAAAACAAAATCCGTCGAGACAAGCGATGGCCGGATCGTAAAAAAGGACGATAAGCCATTTGGCAGCGATGCGCGTCTGGCTTTCTACCAGGAAACGCTGGCGGATAGCCCGATGGGAAAATTCCAGGTCAGCGATTTTTTTGCCCAAGTTTTTTTGGACGCGCTGCAAGACAGGAACCGGACGATCCCGGCGGACCAGCAAGCAAAAGAATTCGGATTCCTGACCGATCTGATTGGTAAAAATATCCAAGACAATCCGCTTGATTACAAATCCCGGATAATTTTGGGGGAACTGTACACTTTTTGGGGATTGACCGACAATTCCAAATTTGCCCTGGCCGAAAGCACCCTGCGGGACGCGATGAAAATTTCGCCGGATGACCAGGAGGGCTATTGGAATCTGGCGCAAACGATGATGTTTCAGATGCGTTTTGACGATGCCTTGCTGCTGGCCCAGCAGGCGCTCGCCTTGGAGCCGGACCATCCTAAATCAAACACCATCATCTACCAGATACAGCAGATAAAGCAAAAGATGGATAAGCAGCCCTTGGGGAGCGTGCCAAAATAGTTTTGACAAGCTATGCCGCGCTTTGGTAAAATTAAACCGGGCCGGCTTGCCTAAATATTTATTTATCGAGGCGCCGGCCCTTAGAGTATCTATGGATGGACAAAACCCAAAACCCGCGTTTGACGTAAAGTGCCAGGAACCGCTTGCCAATCACAGTACTTACAAGATTGGCGGCCCGGCGCGCTGCTTGCTTAACGCTGCGGGCGAAGACGAGGTTGTAGCCGCGCTTCAGGTGGCTTTTTCGTCAGGCTGCCCCTTTTTGATATTGGGCGGCGGGAGCAATGTGCTGTTTGCCGACGAGGGATTCCCCGGCATGGTCATCCACATGCAAAACGATTCGATCGAAACGCAGGAAGGCGCGGACGGCGTGAATATTCTTGTTGGCGCCGGCACATCCCTGGCAAAGCTGGCGAATTTTGCGCTTGCCAATTCACTCTCGGGCCTTGAGTGGGCCGCCGGAATTCCCGGGACGGTGGGCGGCGCCATCCGCGGCAACGCCGGCGCGTTCCATCAGGAGATCGGCAATGCCATAAAAAAAGTCCGGGCAATCGATGTTTCGGATAAGACCGCGGCACCGCGGATCTTTGAGAAAAACGACTGCGATTTTTCTTACCGTGACAGCGTTTTTAAACGGAACAAAAACCTGGTGATAGTTTCGGCATCCCTGTTCTTGGCAAAAGGGAAGCGCGAAAGCATTGAACGGGAAATGAAAGAGTACCTGGAAAAAAAGGTGACGACCCAGCCGCTGGACGCCTTTTCAGCCGGTTCGGTGTTTACCAACCCGCCGGGATTTTTTGCCGGCAAGCTGATCGAGGATTGCGGCCTTAAAGGCAAAGTCGTCGGCGGGGCGCTTGTCTCGCCAAAACACGCCAATTTCATCGTTAACGCCGGCAACGCCAAAGCTGTTGATGTTCTGGAGCTTATTGCGCAGATAAAAAACGCCGTCAAGGAAAAATTTAATATCGATTTGAAAGAAGAAATCGAGATCGTGAAAGCGTAAAACGCAAAGTTAAAAATTTAAAACAGTGAATTGCAAAAAAATCCGTGGTCGCGGATTTTTTTAAATTTTACATTATTATTTTACGTTTTAAACTTTTCGTTTTGCGTTTCTTGAGTTATTAACACTTGACAATAAATCTTGACGTGAAAAAATAATAGTAAGGAAAATAATTTTTAAAATTTTTAAAAAAGATTTTCCAAATAGAGGTCGACTATTTTTAAAAAAAACTATTTAATATTTAATCACTAATATGGCAGCCAAGAGAAAAGTAACAAAGAAGGCAGCAAAGAAGAGAAAGAAGTAATTTTATTAATTTCTCACTTCAATAAAAGGATACTAACGTATCCTTTTGTTGCCTTTGCCAAAAAAAGGATACTAACGTATCCTTTTGTTGTTTTTGCCCCAAGAACCGCGCAGTTGCCACATCTTCTGCGTTAAAGCGCTTGGGTTTTTGTCACCCCGCCATGGCGGGGTTCCGGCGCACCCTTCCGCTTTGCTTTGAATCGAAGATTACTTCCGCTACGCTAAGTGGCAACTGCGCGGTTCTTGTTGATAAAAAATTAATGTAATGTATCATAGGATTAGAATGGGTTAACGCCTAGGTTTTACGTTATAGGATTTGACATCTAACATATTTCCATGAACATACAAATAAAAGCAAAAAACATCGAATTGACGCCAAGCCTGAAAGATTTTGCCGAAAAAAAGATCGGCTCGCTGGAAAAATATTTCAATCTTATGCAAACCCCGGACGATCCATCGCTGGTTTCCAGGATCGAGGCGGTGGTGGAAGTCGGCAAAACCACCTTGCACCACCGCAAGGGGGATATTTTCAGGGCCGAAGCGCTGCTCTCTTTTCACCGCAACACTTTGCGTGCGGCCAAATCCGCCGATGACTTGGAAAAGGCGATTGACGCGGTCAGAGACGACCTCCAGCGCCAGATCACGACGTTTAAAGAAAAATTGATTGACAAATCGCGCAACCAGCAATAACGGCCGCTGGCCAATTATATTAAAATGGAAGGGGGAGGCCCCTTCCATTTTTTTTAAAATAACATAGAATTAGGTTTGTAATTGAGCTTAACCGGCCGCGAACCAAAAAAACCATAAAATGTCATTATTAACCAATATTTTCGGGGACGAGAACAAAAATTACTTTAAAAAACTGGCGCCGACGGTTGACCAGATCAATAAACTTGAAGAAAGCTTCAAGGGGCTTTCGGATGCACAGTTAAAGGAAAAGACCGCCGAATTCAAAAAACAGATCGCGGCGTCAAAAACGCTGGAAGATATTTTGCCCGAGGCGTTCGCCCTGGTGCGCGAGGCCGCGCGCCGCAACCTTGGCCAGCGGCATTACGACGTCCAGTTGATGGGCGGCATCGTTTTGCACCAGGGGAAGATCGCGGAAATGAAAACCGGCGAAGGCAAAACCCTGACCGCGACCCTGGCGATGTATCTAAACGCCTTGCCGGGATCGGGGGCGCATCTGGTTACGGTCAACGATTACCTGGCGCGCCGCGACGCGGTGTGGATGGGCCAGGTTTATTATTCTTTGGGATTATCCTGCGGCTGTATCAACCATGAGCAGTCGTTTTTGTACGATCCGGAATACAAAAAAGCGCAGGAATCGGAAGACACGATGCGCGACAACCTGGGATCGTTTCACGTCGAAGAAGATTTCCTGCGGCCCTGCGGCCGCAAGGAGGCTTACGCGGCCGATATCACTTATGGTACCAACAACGAGTTTGGTTTTGATTATCTGCGCGACAACATGGTTTATCGCGCCGCCGATCGCGTCCAGCGGCCGCCGTATTATGCCATTGTCGACGAGGTGGATTCGATCCTGATCGATGAGGCGCGCACGCCCCTGATCATTTCGGCGCCCGACGAAGAAAGTTCCAAATGGTACCTGGATTTTGCTCGCATCATGCCCAAGCTGGAAAAAGACATCGATTACAACATCGATGAAAAAGACCGCGCCGCCACGCTGACCGAAGAGGGGATCGCCAAAGTGGAGAAAATATTGAACGTCGGCAATATCTACGAAGACAAAGGCAGCAAATATCTGCATCACTTGGAGCAGGCCCTGCGCGCGCAGGCGCTTTACAAGCTTGACCGCGATTATGTGGTCAAGGATGGTGAAGTGATCATTATTGACGAGTTTACCGGCCGCTTGATGCCGGGCCGGCGATGGTCGGGCGGATTGCACCAGGCCATCGAGGCCAAGGAGGGTGTCAAAGTCCAGCCCGAATCGTTGACGTTGGCTACCATCACTTTCCAGAATCTGTTCAGGATGTATTGCAAATTGTCGGGAATGACCGGTACGGCCCTGACCTCGGCCGAGGAATTCGACAAAGTTTACAATCTTGATTGCATCCCGGTCCCGACCAATAAAAAACTTATCCGCGCCGACTTGCCCGACAAGGTTTACAAAACCGAAAAAGGGAAGTTTGCCGCGGTCGTGGCCGAGATCAAGGCGCGGCACGCTTTGGGCCAGCCCCTGCTGGTGGGCACCCGCTCGGTTGAAAGAAACGAATATCTGGGAGCTTTGCTTAAGCGCGAGGGCGTGCCCCATGAAATTTTGAACGCCAAGAACCACAGCCGCGAAGCCGAGATCATCGCGCAAGCGGGCCGGTTTGGCGCCGTGACCATTGCCACGAACATGGCTGGCCGCGGCGTGGACATTGTTTTAGGGGGTAATCCGCCCGAAGCGGCCGAGGCCGAACGGGTAAAACAGGTTGGCGGGTTGTTTATCATCGGCACCGAGCGCCACGAGGCGCGGCGTATCGACAACCAGTTGCGCGGCCGAGGCGGCCGGCAGGGCGATCCGGGTACGACCCAGTTTTTCATTTCGCTGGAAGACGACCTGTTAAGGATATTTGGCGGCGACCGTATCAAAAAAATGATGGATATGCTCAAGATCCCCGAAGACGAACCGATCCAGGCCGGGATCCTGTCCAAGTCGATCGAAGATGCCCAGACCAAGATCGAAGGCATGAACTTTGATATCCGCAAACACCTGACCGATTACGACAGCGTAATGAACAAGCATCGCGACGTCATTTACCGCAAACGCCTGGAGGCGCTGGAGAAATCCGATGATGAGATCTACGCCTATCTAAAGGAACTTATCGATAAGGCCAACCTGGCGGCGGAATTCACCAAACGTGAAGAGGAGGTCGGCAAGTCCAACCTGATCCAGGCCGGACGGGCGATCACCCTGCAGACGATCGATTATTTCTGGCAGGACCATCTTGATACCATGGACCACGTGCGCGACGCGGTGCGTTTGCGCGCTTACGGCCAGCAGGATCCGCTGGTGGAATACAAAAACGAAGCCAACAAGCAATTCCGCCAGCTGCTGGAGGTGATCGAAGCCAACATTATCCAAAACCTGTTTAAATTCTCGACTCAATCGGTTCCCAAGATCGAACTGAAATCTGCTCCCGCCAAATCCGCATCAGACTTCGGCAAAGTAAACCGCAACGATCCTTGTCCGTGCGGTTCAGGCAAGAAATATAAAAAGTGCTGCGGGAAATGAATTACCATAAATTAATTCTCCCTTTTGTAAAGGGAGCACCCGAAGGGGGAGGGATTTTATGAAATTACGCTACCAGAAAAACCTCAATCCACTTGCCAGGAAATTGCGCAAAGCGGGAAATCTTTCGGAAGTTATTCTATGGAATGAATTGAAAAAGGATAAATTAGGATGTCGTTTTTTACGCCAAAGACCAATAGGTAGATATATCGTTGATTTTTACTGCTCGTCGCTGAACTTGGCGGTTGAAATCGACGGAGTCGCCAGTCACGATTGTAAGATAGAAGAAGACAAAAAACGGCAAGAAGAGATTGAATCGCACGGAATAAAAATTATTAGATTTGCCGGTTCGGACGTGAGGTGTAATTTGGATGGTGTAATACAAAACCTGAAATCAGAAATCCACCGTCCCGCCAAGGCGGGACACCTCCTTTAAAAAAGGAGGAATAAATTTCCGCGTACAGGCATTTTTATTCTCCCTTTACAAAAGGGAGTACCTGAGGGGTAGGGATTTGTTTGAAAAATCCTTTGCGGGATGAAATCAAAAATGGAAAAAATTATAAACCCGATTTTATTATTATGAGAGAGATACAAAGAGATATCGTTGCGGCGTTGATCTTTTCCAGGGATGGGAAATTGTTTCTAGGATGGGAAAGAAAGGGTGGCGTCTATGACGATTGCTGGCATATTCCCGGTGGTGGAGTTGACCCGGGTGAAAACAAGGAAGAGGCGTTAAAAAGGGAAGTTAAGGAAGAAACCGGAATCGATATCACCGGTTATAAGATCGATTTGATTGATGACACGAAATCTGGAGAATCAAAGAAAATCCTGCCATCGGGAGAAGAAGTTTTTGTAAAAATGAAATTTTACGATTATCGGGTTGATATCAACGATAAAAATGCGGATGAGATTACGGTCAGTCTCAATGACGATCTTGTCGAATATCGCTGGACCACCTTGGATGAATTGCCAAATTTAAAATTAACGCCGCCGTCAACGGAGCTGTTCAAGAAGCTGGGATATTTGAAATAATGTAAAATATCTTTCCCGCTAAATCCGGTCATAATATATGAACGAAGCAGATAAAAATATAATACCGAAAGTCGGTTTGGGGGTTTATATCCTAAATGCCCAAAACCAGGTTTTGCTGATCAAAAGAACCGGCAGTCATGGCGCAGGAACCTGGTGTCCGCCTGGCGGCCATCTGGAATTTGGCGAAAGTTTTTTTGGCTGCGCCAGGAGGGAAGCAAAAGAAGAAGTTGGTTTGGATATTTCAAAGATAGAAGTCATTGGTGTTACCAACGATATCCACCCCGGCGGATTGAAACATTATATAACAATACATACCAAGGCTCTAAAGTGGTCGGGAATTCCCAAGATCATGGAACCCGAAAGGTGTACCCAGATTGGATGGTTTGACCTGGGCAAACTTCCCGAGCCTTTATTCCTTTCCAACCAAAATTTCTTTGCGGCCAACTCCTTGTGTCTTTGTGGCAGCGGCAAAAAACATAATGAGTGTTGCGGTAAATAAACAGCTTCCCAAATCAATAATTTTTTTAATTTATGGAATTAAAAGAACTTATCAATAGGGCAAAGTCTATAAGAGATGCATATGCCAAAATCGAGATAAAGTCATCGGGAAAACCGTGGGGCGTTTCGGAGAGGACTCAGGGGTTTGTGGCGGACGCGGGCGATTTGATGAAGCTGATGATGGCGAAGGGCGGGCTTCGGAAGATCGATGATGTTGACGCCAAGTTAGCCCACGAATTGTCCGATTGCCTTTGGTCGGTGCTGGTGATCGCGGACGAGTTGGTGATCGATATCGAAAAAGAATTTGGGAAAAATATGGATGAATTACAGAGAAAAATTGAGGGTGAATAACATGGAAAAATATCCGAGGGTTAACGTGGATATTATTGTCGTTAAAGGGAATAAAATCCTGCTGGGACTTTTGGCGGAAAAGTGGAGTTGCCATGGCCGGCAGGTCTATGGGGTGTCCGGCAGGGATATCATGTTTGGCGAAGAGATCGGAGAGGCCGTAAAAAGGAACATTAAGGAAGAGTTCGGCTGCGGGGTAAAAAATTACGAAATTATTTGCGTTAACGCCAATCGGGCTTTGGGCAACCATTATATCGGCATTGGCGTTGTTGCCCAAATCGACGGGGATCCAAAGCTTTTGCTGTCCGTCGACTGGCTCAAGTGGGAGTGGTTTGCCTTGAACCGGATCCCCGACAACCTGTTTCCGGCGGCAAAGAATGCCATCGATTGCTATTTAAACAAGAAGCTGACAGTTTCAGAATAATATTGGCAATAAAATATGAAAGAATTCAAGATAAAATACAGCCACAGCAAAGCGCAAAAAATCCTGGACGGTTTTGGCGCGCGCCTGATTCGCCAGGAAGTTTTGGAAGATTTTTATCTGATAGACAAAACCGACATTTGGAAACTGTCTTTTGACGGCAAAGCGATCAGCCTGGTCCGTTTGGTTAACGAAGGCGATGATTTTGGCGTGGCTTTTGACGCCCGGCTGGATGAGGCGGCCAGCCGGGAATTGGAGGGATTCTTCAAGAAGAACAAAAAAGTTATACGAAAGGACAGGCGGCATTACAACTGGCAGGAATCAAAAATCGTTTTGGACAATATCAAAGGCCTGGGTGAGTTTGTCGAATTATATCCTGCCAGCGACCAGGACAGGCAGGACCTGTTTGCCGCGTTCAACATCCAGCCCCAGGAGCTGATAAAAGTAAGCTACGCCGCGTTGCGTAAAAATAATCCGGCCTGAATATGGCTCAATCCAACTACGTAAAAATTGTTGTGTTTGTGCCCGAAACGCATGCTGACGCCGTGCGCAAGGCTTTTTTTGAGGCGCACGCGGGTGAAGTTGGCAATTACAGCCAGTGCAGTTTTTCTTCAAAAGGTATCGGCCGCTTCAAACCCGAAAAAGGAGCTCACCCGGCGATTGGTTCTGTCGGCAAATTGGAAGCGGTGCCAGAAGAGCGGATCGAAACGATTTGTCCCCGGAAAATATTGAATAGCGTGATAGAGGCGATCAAAAAAGCCCATCCCTATGAAGAAGTCGCGTTCGATATCTATCCGCTGGAGAAAATATAATATCATGAGAAACGAAGACAAAAAAATCGGGGTGTCGCAGAAAGCCGTGATTCTTGACACCGGCGGCAAGATCCTGGCGATCCGGCGGTCCAATACGCATCCGCTCAGGCCCAAGGGATGGGATATTCCCGGCGGCGACTTGGAGTTTGGCGAAGATGCCAAGGAGGGGATCAGGCGCGAGATCGCAGAAGAGACCGGTTTGGAAGTCAGCGAACTGAAAGTTATCGATGCTATGTCCTGGTCCAATGAGCGCGGCGAATTCTGGGTAACAATTTATTATACAGCCAAGGCCGGGACCGATCTGGTAAAACTAAGCTGGGAACACGATGATTTCAAGTGGGTCGCGCCCGACGAATTCCAGCAATTGGATGTTTTGCCGCGCATCAAACAGCTTGTGGCATTTGCGTCATCGAAGTTTAATTAAAGAAATCCTATTTTGAGTAATAGGATTTTTTGTATGTTTAACCTAAAACGCCAGGCCGGGTTTCGTTTGCCGACTATTTTGCCCTACAGTTTTGAATTGACGGTCAAAAAGCCGGCCGGTTGGAGTTGGTTTACTCCGCATGAGATTTGGGAGGATGGAACTATTCGGAGCGGTTTTTGGTTTAAGCCGAAAACCGGCAATAAATTCCCGGTCGGTATCAAAGCCAAGGAAAAAAACGGGATAATATCCATTGATGTATTCGCGGCCAAAAAATTTATTGCCGCCGATCTTGCAGAAATAAAATCAAAAATGGCCGGTTCTTTGGGAATAAATGAAGATCTAAAACCGCTTTACGGTTTGATGGCAAAAAACAAGATACTGGCTCCGACGGCCCGGCGTTTGCGCGGAATGCGCGAGGGATGGGGGAATGATATTTTTCCGTCGCTGACCCTGGCCGTGTTGTTGCAGATGGCGCCCATCAAGCGGTCGCAGGCAATGTGGGATTGCGTTATCCGCAGGTTTGGCGCAACGGTCAAATTCGACGACAGGCGGATCATTTTGTGGCCGACCGAAGAAACGATCGCCGCCACTAAAATTTCCGATCTTAAAAAATGCAAGCTCGGTTACCGCGCAAAGAACTTGGCGCGTTTGAGCCGCCAATTGGTCAAAGGATTTCCCAGCGTCAAAGAACTGGCGTTGATGACGCCAAAAGCGGCCAAAGAAAAACTGATGGAGCTTTATGGCGTGGGCGAGTACTCGGCGGGATTCGCGACACCCCATCCCAGTTTTACTTTGGATGTCTGGAGCGTAAAAATTTTCCACCGCATCATTTTTGGCCGCCCGGCGCCTGCACATGACCCGCGGTCGGCCATCGAACGCACCAACGCGGCCGCGACGCGCCTGTGGGGCCCCTGGCGCGGCTACATCTTTGCCTACGTGCTAAACGACCTCCCATACATCGAAAAAACCTTCGGTATTCCCGTCAATTAGCAAGCAGCGGTAGAATAGGTGGAAGTCAGACCTCCACCTATTCGTCTTAAGGTCTAATTCGCACGAATTAGCCGCTCCTTTTTCAAATTGTGGATGTCAGATTAAGAGCATTATACATAAAATGAAGCTAAATTGCTTCATTTTTATTAAAATATGTGGTTTATAAACCAATAGTGTTGACAGAAAAATAAGGGCATGCTACATTTACGATATATTAATAATATAAGATAATAGCGATTAATATGACAACGCAAAATCAAAAAAACGAACGTTTTAAGAGGTTAGCGGAATATAGAACCAATGAGGTTTTAAAAAGGCTTCGAGTTTTAAGTAACTGTGCAAATCGAAGCGCATATAATTACACAGAAGACGAGATTAATAAAATTTTCTCAGCCATCGAAAAAATGGTTAAAGAAACAAAAACAAAATTTCACTTTCCCAAAAGCAAAAAATTTGAGTTATAAATATATGACTAACCAAGAAATTAAAAATCTATGCGTCAGTCTCGTAGAAGCCGAAGAAGAGGAGGGTGTTATAAATATACTTAAGAGAAGCAGACTTTGGGATGATCAAGCGGTTTGGGAAAATTATGATCATAATCCGAATAATTTTTCAACAATAGGCAATCAGCAAAGCAGCCCCGATACGGCACTGGTCGAAAAAATTATAAATTCAGTTGACGCCGTTTTAATGCGCGAGTGTTGGCGGAGTGGCGTGAGGCCTGATAGCCCAAGTGCTCCAAAAAATATTGCAGAGGCATTGGAAAAATATTTTGGAATTTATGATGGTAAATTGTCTAGTATCGACGCCAGCATTAGGGCGTTAATAGCGCAGAACATACTTTTGGTAGCTACTGGCCAGAAATCAAACCCGTCTTACTCAATTATTGACTTTGGAGAAGGACAAACTCCTCAAAAAATACCTGATACTTTTTTGTCTCTAAATAAAAAAAACAAACTAAACGTTCAATTCGTACAAGGGAAATTTAATATGGGTGGTACAGGCGCACTTCAATTTTGCAGCAAAAAGTTCAATTTACAACTAATTATTTCTCGGCGCGATCCAAAAATTTATCGTGACGAAAGCGATTCATCCGCAAATAATTGGGGGTTTACTGTAATCCGACGAGAAGACCCGTAAGGAGGTATGCGGAGTTCCAGTTTCCGATATCTTGCGCCTAACGGAAGAATTTTGATGTTTACAGCGGACAACTTACCTATTTTACCGGGAGAATATCCAGCTACATTCGGGAAAAAATTTGATTACGGTACGTTTATTAAACTTTATGAATACCAGCTAACCGGATTCAAAACTAATATCTTGTTTGATTTTTATAATCGCCTCTCGATGCTTTTGCCGGGCATTGCTTTGCCTATAAGAATGGTAGAAAGAAGGGCGGGCTATGCAGGTCACTCGTTTGAAACGACTATGTCGGGATTAAATGTACGCCTGGAAGAAGATAAAAAAGAAAATCTGGAATCCGATTTCCCAAGCTCAAGCGAGATGAAAATTATGGGTCAGAATATGAAAGTTTTAGTTTACGCTTTTAAAAAAGACAAGCGGGAAAAATACACCAAAAAAGAAGGAGTAGTTTTTACAGTTAATGGGCAAGCGCAGGGCTTTTTACCACAATCATTTTTCGAGCATAAATCGGTAGGCATGTCATATCTGGCGGACAGTATTTTGGTAATTACTGATTGTTCCAAATTTGAAAGAAGGGTGCAAGAAGATCTTTTTATGAACAGTAGGGACAGGTTACGCGACGGTGTTGCTATACGTTATGAAATTGAGGAGCGCCTAGAAGATCTAATAAGAAACCATCCAGGGCTAAGGGCTCTAAGAGAACAAAGACGTCGCGACGAAATAGAGGATAAGCTGCAAGATTCAAAGCCAGTCGCTGAAGTATTAGAGCATATTATCAAAAAATCGCCATCACTTTCTAAATTATTCTTGCAAGGCCTGAGAATCAAAAACCCGTTCAACTTGATAACTGTTAAAACGAAAAAACAATTTAAAGGGAAAAAATTTCCCTCTTATTTCAAAATTTCGAAAGAATATACTATCGATGACCCAAAAACGTGCTCTATTGATAGGAGATTTCGAGTACAATTTGAGACTGACGCAGAAAATGAATATTTTAATCGCGACCGCGAGCCTGGGCAATTTACAATTACACTTAATGGGCAGATGGTAAAGGACTTTTCGCTGAACCTGTGGAATGGGTTAGCGTCATTGAATGTAACCTTGCCCCCGGACTCAAAAATTGGCGATACGTTGCTTTTTTGCACAGAAGCTACGGATAATTTTCGGACAGTTCCGTTTTATAACGAATTTTATATAAAGATTGGTCCGAAAGCGGAATCAATAGGTGGCCCTGGTGGCAAAAGAAAAGAACCATCTGGGGATGATGATGAAAAAACAAGGAAAAAACAAGCTGGCTTATCGTTGCCTAATATTATCGAATTAAGAAAGTCTGAAGAACGATGGGCTAGGCATTTTAAAGATGAAAAAGATGCAATGGCCGTAAAAGATACCGGAGAAAATGGCTACGATTTCTATATAAATATGGACAATGTTTTTTTACTTAACGAGACCAAGGTCGATACGAAACTGGACCATAGATTATTAGAGGCCAGATTTAAGTACGGAATGGTTTTGATAGGAATATCACTGCTCGATTATTATGAAAAAGCCGATAAAACAAGGAACAACCGAGAAGAGCAAACTACAGATGGCCAGCCGTTTTCAGTTTACGAACAGATTTATGCCATGAGCAAGGCAATTTCGCCAGTTTTGCTGCCGCTGATTGCTTCTTTGGGCGACCTGGATATTGAAAACGGAGAATGATTTATTAAAGATAAAACGTTATGACATGCATCATTAATTTAGACCCTTTCGAAGCGTTTTAGACATATACGGGATCCTAATTATAGTGGGAAGTTATCTGAATAAGAAAATTAATTCTTTATGAGCAATTTACCGCAACCGATAAAAAATCTAGGCAAATCGCAACTATCAAAGGCTGCCGATAAATTTGTTGATTTCGTTATTACTAAATACACGGGCAAATCCATCAAAGTTTTCGAAGCAGAAGGCGATATAGAAGCCGATAAGGTAAAAACAAGATGGGAAATTCTGGAAAAACCATTTTGGCTTCAAGCAGAAGCGGCCAAAATGAACAGACAATATTCTAATATGGGAGTGGCTTTAATGAAAGCAGCCCCCTGGGTTATCGCTGAAGAAAACAAAATTACAGATGATAATGATGTGTTTTGGGGCTTACTGGAACATTCGAAGGAAATTTCAAATGAACAAATGCAAGATTTAATAGCAAAGATTATTGCTGGCGAATATAATCAACCCGGTACATACTCTATGAGCACATTACAGGTTATTAAATCGCTAGGGAAAAGTGAATTGGAAAAATTTGAAAAAAATTGCACTGTACTAATTAATAACCTGCATTTTTTATATAACTTTTATAGTTTTGGAGAACCGCAAAGCGAGATGAGAGTCGCCTTGGGAATTAATTACAAAGATTTTGTTGAATGCCAAAATTTGGGGTTGGTACAAACGAATGCTATTTCCCAAAATATAGATTTAAAGAAAGATGAAATTATCAAAATGGTGTATTTCGACAAACCTATTTTGCTCAAGACAAAAGGCGACGTCAAGAATTATACACTACTTAATATTTACCAGCTTACCAACGCAGGCCAGCAAATTTTACAGCACTTATCGCCAATGCCAAGTGACCTATTTTATAATTGGGCAAAAAAACATATCGCAGGAAGTCATTTCGAAATTATATAATTCAAATTCGGCGTGTACCTGTTTTTATTGGCCGTATTTGTCAGCAGCTGGTTCAATATTAGATAGCCTTTACTTTTTTTGTTTTTTGTGGTACGAAATTATCGAACGATTACTATTAATAATATACTGGCGGGACGGAATTTTTTTTGTTCAGAAGCTTCGCAGTCGACCCATCTTCTGCGTTAAAGTCCTCGGGTCCTTGTCGCCGTACAGGTCGTACGGCTCTGGCGGACCCTCGTACTTTGCCTTGAATCTGTGCCAACTGCGAAGCTTCTGTTTAGTCCAAAAATCCTCAACCGCCGTTTCTTGATATGCAAAAAAAACAGTTTTGGCCTTTGATCGGAATTCTGGCGCTGACACTTGTTGCCGCAGTTTTTTGTTTTCCGCAGTACGTGAATAATGGCATTGATTTAGCCAACTCGAAGTTGGCGTGGAAAATTCCACATCTGGTGAATGTGCCGTTCAAATTGGGTTTGGATGTCAAAGGCGGGATTGAACTGGAATACCAGGCGGATTTAAGTTCGATCCCGGAAAACCAGCGTTCGGGCGTGATGGCCGGCCTGCGCGACTTGATCGAGCGTCGTATCAATGTTTACGGTGTGGCCGAGCCGTTGATACAGAGCTCGGGTGCTAACCGTTTGATCGTCGAGTTGCCGGGCGTTGAAGACGTCCAGCAGGCGATCAATTGGATCGGCCAAACGCCGTGGCTGCAGTTTTCCGAGCAGAGGGACCAAGCCGAGACGCAAAAGATATTGGACAAGATCAAGCAGGTGCAGGACGCGGTAAAAGCGGCGCAGGACAAAAAAACCGATACGCAGGCGGCGATGATCGCGGTTCCCGATTATCAACTGGCGCTCCAGAATCCTTACTTTAAAGACACCGATCTTACCGGGAAATACCTCAAAAAAGCGTCACTGACTTTTAACCAGACCACGGGCGCTCCCGAGGTCGATCTGCAGTTTGATGACCAGGGGGCCAAGATTTTCGAAGATATTACCGGTCGGAACGTCGGGAAACAACTGGCAATCTATCTTGATGGCGCTTCGATCGTCGATACCAATGGCGACGGCAAGATCGACGGCAGCGACCTCTACGCGCCGCGTATCAACGAAAAGATCAGCGGCGGCAAAGCGGTGATCACCGGGATTACCGCCGTCTCGGAGGCAAAGACCCTGGTCGCCCGTTTGAACGAAGGCGCCCTGCCGGTGCCGCTGGGACAGCCGATCAGCCAGGAGAAGATCGGTCCGACCCTGGGTGCGATTTCTTTTGACCAGACGGTCAAAGCCGGGATACTTGGATTTTTGCTGGTGGTCATTTTCATGATTTTTTACTACCGCTTGCCCGGAGTTTTGGCGTCGCTGGCGCTGACGATCTATGTCGTCCTCCTGCTGGCTTTATTTAAATTGATCGGAGTTACCATGAGTCTAGCGGCCATCGGCGGGTTTATTCTGTCGGTCGGTATGGCGGTGGATGCCAATGTCTTGATCTTTACCCGTATGAAAGAAGAGCTGGAGGCGGGCAAGACATTTATCGCCAGCGTCGAAGAAGGTTTTAATCGCGCCTGGCCGGCCATCAGGGATGGCAATTTTACCACGATCGTCGTGGGAGTGATCCTGTTCTTGTTTGGCACCAGTTTTGTCAAAGGATTTGCCACGACGTTAAACATCGGTATTTTGGTTTCAATGTTTTCGGCTATTGTCATTACTCGCAGTCTATTGCGGGCGTTCGCGGGTTCAAAGATCGAAAAGGTCACCTGGCTGTGGAAACCGCTCGCCTAGACGCCAATCAATTAAAAATTCATGATCCAATTCATAAAACACAAAAATATATTCCTGGTCCTGACCCTGATTGGGGTGGTTGCTTGTATCGCGGCGATAGCGGTTTACCGCTTGAAACCCAGCATCGAATTTACCGGCGGCAGTATTTTAGAACTGCAATATAAGGGTGCCCTGCCTAACGCGGCGGCGGTCAACGACGCGATCAAAGACCTGAATTTAAAAGATATATCGGTCTATACGGTCGGTTCCGACAGCATCAGCTTGCGCACCGAGACGTTGAGCCAGGATACGCACGTCAAATTGCTCGCCGACCTAAAGAAGACCGGCGATTTCCAGGAAAAAAGTTTTGAGACTATCGGACCGGTGGTCGGCAACGAAATAAAGAACCGGACGGTGGCGTTAATCATCGTCTCGTTGCTGGCGATGCTGATCTATATCGCCATCGCTTTCAAAAACGTTCCTGGCCCGATCAGTTCCTGGAAATACGGGGTGGCGTCGTTTGCCATTTTGACCCACGATGTTTTGGTGCCGCTGGGAGTGCTGGCGGTCCTGGGAAAGGAGTACGGGGTGCAGATAACGGTTCCCATCATTACCGCCCTGCTTACGGTCGTTGGCTATGCCATCAACAACGTTATCGTGGTTTACGACCGCATCCGCGAAAATCTGACGCGCGACCGAAAGGCATCGTTTGAGGAAATCGCCAACCGCGCCATCAACCAGACGTTGAGCCGGCAGATCAACACTTCGCTGGCCACGCTCTTGCCGGTATTCGCCATCTATTTTTGGGGCGGCGACACACTGAAATACTTTGCTTTGGCCCTGATTTTGGGCATCGTCACGGGTACTTATTCGTCGATCTTTTTGTCCAGCCAGATACTGGTAGTTTGGATGAAATTGGGTAAGAAAAAATAGTTTTATGGGCAGCGGCAAAAAGTCAAAAACAAGCCTTAAAAACCGCAATTTATGCGTAAAATAGGGCTATTTTGACCAAAACCCCGATACCCATTTGACAAAAAAATAAAGTTAATATATAATAATACTATCTGCGGAATAACCGCAATATTATGGCTTCCATTAACTATCAAAAAATTTGCCAGGACCTGGTGGCCCAGCTTCCGGCCAAGCAGCGCGAGGTAATAACGCGCCGTTTCGGTTTGGAAAGCGGAACGCGGGCCGCCGATGGCGAGCCTCGCCCGGGGCGGGCCGCCGAAGGCGAGCCTCGCTTTCAGCGAGAGACGCTTGAATCCATCGGGCAGAGTTTTGGCATTTGCCGCGAGCGGGTGCGCCAGATCGAAAAAGCCAGTCTTTCGAAGATGAAAAAATCTTCGGGAGCCTACAAAGAGGCGTTCAAGGAATTCGCCAAATATCTCAAGACCGCCGGCGGGGTAAAAAAAGAAGAAACCCTTTTAAACGACATCGGGGAAGGCAAGTGGCAGGCCCAGGTGTATTTTTTGCTTACGCTGTGGGGCGAATTTATCCGTGTCTCGGATGGGGACGATTTTCATTCGCTGTGGGCCCAGAATTCCGCTTCGCTTGAGGTGGCCAAAAACGCCATCAAACAGGTTGAGGCCAAGCTTAACGAACAAAACCACCCGATCAGCGCCCGCGAATTATCAACCGTTACCGGTTTAAAGAAGCCGGTGCTGGAGTCGTATCTTGAAACTTCCAAGCGCGTCCAAAAGAACGCCGAAGGGCTTTATGGCATGCGCGAATGGCCCGAGATCAACCCCAAGGGGATCAAAGATAAAATTTATTTATTGTTCAAAAAATCCCAGAAGCCGTTCCACTTCACCGACGTCGCTTCGCGCATCCAGGGAAGTTTGGTGCAAACGGTGCACAACGAGTTGATCCGCGACCCGCGCTTTGTGTTGATCGGCCGCGGCATTTATGCGCTCAAGGAATGGGGTTATGTTGAGGGTGACGTTAAGGACGTCATCGGCAATATTCTTACCAGCGAAAGCCACCCTTTGACCAAGGACGAGATCATCGAAAAGGTGCTCAAACAGCGCCGGATCAAGCAAAACACCATCCTAATGAATTTAAGCAACAAGAAATATTTTACCAAGGACGACCAGGGAAAGTATTGGCACGCCGCCGAAGGCGAGCCTCGCTTGGGCCGGGCCAACGTCCAGGAAGCGTAGGAAGTTTTGTAATTCATGTAACTCAAGTTATAATTAAAGCGTAGTGACACGCTTCTTTTGGCATATTTTTTGATAATTTGTTACACTCTGCGGTCTTGCCGCAGAGTGTAACAAATTACGAGGATTCCAAAGGAGGCTACTCCTTTGGTCGATCCGCAGGGTAAACGCCCTGCGGTATCGAAATACATTTGGGAAATATAAGGATTTATACATGGACCAAGTTTTAGCAACCACGGTTTTAAGCAACCTGGAGTTTATTTGGAAAATCGTTTTGTATTGGTGGTGGCTGCCGCTGGCTTTTTATTTAAGAGGGCGATTCCTTTATTTTTGGCTGTGGTGGCGCAACCAGATCTGGAAGGCTACGATTTTAAAGCAGATGTACATCGAGGTCAGGATCCCCAAAGAAATAGTAAAGCCGGTAAAAGCGATGGAAACAGTTTTTGCTTCGATTCATGGCGCGGTTTACGATCCGGCCGATTGGTGGGAGAAATGGGTTGACGGCAAATTCAATCCCAGTACCTGTTTTGACATTGTTTCGGAAGGGGGGATAATCCATTTTTATATCCGGTTTCACGCCGATTACCGCGAATCGGTGGAAGCGGCAATTTACTCGCAGTTTCCCGAGGCCGAGATCGAAGCGGTGCCTGATTACATAAAAAGCGTACCCTCCGATATTCCCAATAAAAATTGGAATATGCGCGGCTGGGATTACACCTTGGAAAAACAATCGCAATTCCCTCTAAAAACTTTTGAAGAATATGAAGAGCCGGGTGCCGAAGAAGAGGAGGTAGTTGACCCGATAGCGACGCTGATGGAGAGCCTGTCAAAGATGAAACCCACCGAACAGATCTGGATCCAGATCTGGAGCGTGCCGGTGGGCGGCGGCGACCAGAAAGCATTTTTTAAAGACGGCGAAAAATTAAGGGATAAGATGGCTTTTCGCAAAGAAGAAAAACCGGCCAAGCCATTGTGGTCCGAGATGGCAAGTTTCACGTTTAAGGGCGCTTCCGAGGAAGAAGAGGAAGTGCAGGATCTCGTTCCCCTGGAAATGAAATTGACGCCGGGCGAGCGCAAAACGATCGAAAACATCGAGCGCAAAATCGCCAAGCCGATTTTTGCCGTCCGCTTGCGCACGATCTATCTTGGCAGGACGGAGGTCTGGTTTAAACCCAATTTCCGCCTGATTTTAGCTTACACCAATAACTTTGGCGACCAGGACCTGAATTCGTTTTCGATAATCGGCCGGACTTTCACGCGTTTCCACAAAGTTTGGTTCTTGCCGATGAATAAACTGAAAGGGCGCATTGAATACGTAAAAAAGCGTCATTTGCTTAGGGTTTATAAAGAACGCGATGCTTATGACGATCCGCTGGAACGCGGTCATAAGGGAGGGACGTTTATACTTAGCACCGAAGAAATGGCATCGCTTTACCACTTCCCGTCGCACGCGGTCGCGCCGTCTCCGGGTATCCATCGCACCGAGGCCAAGGAAACTACCGCCCCGCACAACCTACCGACTTAAGAGTCACGCAGTCGACCCATCTTCTGCGTTGAAGCGTTCGTACGCTAGTCAGCGTACACACTCGCCTCGCCGAAGCCTACGGCGTAGCGCGGGTCGTACGCTTCCGGCGCGTCCGATCCGCCTTGAATCGAAGATTACTTCCGCTCCGCTAAGAGCCAACTGCGTGACTCTTAAGAGCAATTATGTTTTTTTGCGTATTTTATATTCGATAAAAAAGAATGGAGGAAAAAGAAAAAATCATTTATATTGGCGAGGTCAACTGGCGCAACAAGAATACCAAGTTTGGCATCAAGCTTGACGACCGCCGCCGGCATGTTTATATGGTCGGGAAGACCGGCATGGGCAAATCCAACCTGCTGGAAAACATGGCTATCCAGGATATTCAAATGGGCCATGGCATTGCTTTTATCGATCCGCACGGCGAGGCGGCCGAAAAAATATTGGATTATATCCCGACATGGCGCGTCAATGACGTGATCTATTTCAACCCGGGCGACGTAAATTATCCGACGGCTTTTAATGTGATGGAGATCACCAATCCCGAACACCGCAACCTTATTGCCGCGGGGCTGATGGCGGTGTTTAAAAAGATCTGGCCCGACGTCTGGTCGGCCCGCATGGAATACATTTTAAACAATACAATCCTGGCGCTTTTGGAATACCCCAATTCCACGCTTTTGGGCATTAACCGGATGTTTTCCGACCCGGATTTCCGTACCAAGGTGATTGAAAAAATAACCGATCCGGTCATCAAATCTTTCTGGGTTAACGAGTACTCGCGCTATAACGAACGTTACGAACAAGAGTCGACCGCTGCCATCCAAAACAAGATCGGGCAGTTTATCGCCAATCCGCTGATGCGCAATATCATTGGCCAGGTCAAATCAAGCATCGATATCCGTAAGATGATGGATGAAAAAAAGATCCTGATCGTTAACATCTCCAAAGGTATGGTGGGGGAGGACAACTCGCGCCTGTTTGGCGCCATGATCATCACCAAGCTCCAGCTGGCCGCCATGTCGCGCCAGGATATACCCGAGGAGCAGAGGACGGATTTTTACTGCTACGTCGACGAATTCCAAAACTTCGCCACCGATTCTTTCGTCAATATTTTGTCGGAAGCGCGCAAATACCGCTTGAGCCTGATTTTGGCCAACCAGTATCTTGGCCAGTTGGAGGAGATGTCGGCCAACGGCAAAAGTACGCGCGTCAAGGACGCGGTGTTTGGCAACGTCGGCACGATCATTGTGTTCCGCGTCGGCGCCGAGGACGGCGAATTTCTGGAGCCGGAATTTTCACCCGACATTTTGATCGAAGATTTCGTAAACCTGGGCAAGTACCACATTTATCTGAAGCTTATGATCGATGGTATTGCCAGCGCCCCGTTTTCGGCAACGACCTTGCCGCCGATTGACAAGCCGCCGGGATCGGAAAAACAAAAGATCATAATCGCGTCCCGCCAGCGTTACAGCGTTGCTCGCGACGTCATCGAGGATAAGATCGCCAAGTGGACCGGGGAAATCAACGAAGCGGTCGCGACCCGTCCCTTGCCGCAAGCTCAGGGAGGGCGGCCCCAGGGTCAGTCAACGGCGCCGGTCGCCAAGATGTACGATATTGTTTGCTCGATGTGCGGCAAGCAGACGAAGGTTATTTTTGAACCGGAACCCGGCAGGAAGATTTATTGCAAGGCCTGTTTAAAAATAATACAATCTTCTAATGCGCAGAAGATTCCCAATCCGGTTTCCGAGGCCGTTGTGAGCCAGAATGCGGCGTTACCGCCAGCGCCATCCGCAGTTAGCGCAAAAGAGGAGCGGCCGCGGATTTCGCTGATCGACCTGGCCAAATCGGAAGTGGTAAGGTTTAGCGGCCAAAAAGGCGCCGCTCTTCCGCGGATCGTCAGGCCCAAAAAAGAAGTGCAAATGGATGAACTCAAAAAAGCGCTCGAGGAGGCGCTCAAGAAAAATCCGCCAACCCCGCGACCATAACCTAAATCTATAAACAACATGCTCACGCTAAAACAGGGAGATTTCAAAAACAAGATCGTGTTAGTTCGCTGTGATTTTAACGTCGGTATCGACGCCATCGGCGGCATTGCCGATGATTTTCGCATCCGGCAGGCGATACCGACAATCAGGTATTTGATGGAGCAGGAAGCGGTCGTGGTCATAATGAGCCATCTTGAAAAGAAAGAAAATCTCATGAGTTTGAAAACCGTGAGCGAACGCCTGGCGCAATTGCTGGGCCTGCCGGTAATGTTTATAAACGATTGCCTGGGTCCCAAGGTAGCCAAGGGAATAGGCCAATTAAAGCCCGGGCAAGTGGCGTTGTTGGAGAACTTGCGTTTCCACAAAGAAGAAAAAGCCAACGACGATAAATTTGCCAAATCCCTGGCGGGTTTGGGCCAGATCTACGTTAATGAAGCGTTTTCCTGTTCGCACCGGGCGCACGCGTCGATAGTGGGGATACCGAAATATTTGCCCCATTATGCCGGCTTATTGCTTGAAGCTGAGGTGGCGAATCTTTCCAAGATCTTAAAAAAACCGGAACATCCATTTATAGTGATAATCGGCGGCGCCAAGGTTGCTACCAAGGTCAAAACGATCGCCAATATTTCAAAGATCGCCGACCACATCCTTTTTGGTTCCAAGATCGGCGAAGCGATCCTGGTCCAAAAACAAATGCTTTTGGGAAGGGGCATGGTGCCAATCGACAAGTTTATCAAGCAGATCGACCTGACCTCACAAAAGATACATTTGCCGGTTGATGGCGTCTTGGCCTTAAAAGACCTTTCGGAGGGTTATATCCGCAAGGCGGCCATTGGCAGCATGAGAAGCGAAGAAGAGATCTATGACATTGGCCCGGAAACGGTCAAATTCTTCAAGGAGATGATCAAGGACGCCAAGACCATATTTTTCAACGGTCCTCTCGGGATGTTTGAGAATAAGGAATTCATAACAGGTACGCGCGAGGTCTTGGACGCCATCGGCAAAAATCACGCGGCTTTCAAGGTTGCCGGCGGCGGGGAAACCTTGGAAGTGATCAACCAGTTGGGGGCTAAAAATGCTTTTGATTTTCTTTCCACCGGCGGCGGCGCCATGCTGGAATTTCTTTCCGGCAGCGAATTGCCCGGGATAAAAGCCCTTAATTAATACTTAAAATTCCAAGCACCAAGCACCAAATAACAAACAATGACCAAATATTAAATGACCAAAATCTAAAACGGATTGTTGATCCCGTTTGGACATTGGAAATTGGGATTTGTTTGCCCGCCTGAGGCGGGTGCGCCTTGGGCGCAGAGTTTGTAATTTGGAGCTTGGTGCTTACTGCGATGGCTGAACAAATCAAAAACTTAAAAGAAGCGGCGGAGCGGATTGTGCTGGCAGGAAAAAGAAAGGAACGGGTGATCGTCTATGGCGACGCCGACCTGGACGGGGTGGCGGCTTTGATCATCATGCGGGAGACCGTCAAAAACCTTGGCGGCAACGTTGTCGCCAACTATTTCCCCGACCGCGAGGTTGAGGGGTATGGCATCACCCCGACAGCTTTGAATTTATTGAAGAAATTTGCGCCGGCCCTGCTGGTCGCGGTTGATCTCGGTATCGGCAATTTTGACGAATTGAAACAGGCCAAGGCGCTGGGTTTCGACACGATGGTCATCGACCATCACGAGATATTGGACGGCGTGCCCCAAGCCGATATCGTTGTTGACCCAAAGCAGCCGGGCGATAACTACGGTTTTAAATTTTTTTCCGCCGCGGGGCTGGTTTTAAAAGTGGCCGAACGCGCGCTGGGCGGTTCGATGAGCCCGATGCTGCGCAGCAATTTTTTGGAATTGGCGGCGCTGGCCACGATGGCCGATATGATGCCCCGCGAGGACGAAAACCGCCAGATAATCGATGAAGGCGTGGCCAATATTGCCGGGTCGTTCCGTCCGGGCATCCGGGCGTTTTTTGAAGACGACGCTTTTTTTGCCCCCGACCAGGCCGGGCTGAACCGCCGCTTAAACCGCATCATTTCGATTTTAAACGTGCGCGACATGCACGATGGCATACCGGCGGCTTACAAGCTTCTGACCGCCGATTCCCTGGACGCGGCTCGCCAGCTGATCGGCGAATTCATCAAGATCAACGAGTTGCGGCGCGAGCGGATTCGCGAGGTAACCGAAGAGATCGAAGAACGCATAATCGGCTCGACCGATGAGCCCATTATTTTTGAGGGGAGCGCCAACTGGGACCTAAACCTTTTGGGTACGATCGCTTCCATCGTCAGCGTTAAATACCAAAAACCGACTTTTGTCTATAAAACCCTGGCGACGCAGACCCAGGGTACGGTGCGGTCAACCGAGGATGTCGACAGCGTGGCACTGATGAAAAAATGCAAAGACCTGCTGATCACCTTCGGTGGCCATCCCAAGGCCAGCGGCTTCCGCCTGGAAAACCAAAACATCAAAGCCTTCAAGCAATGCCTGATCGACAATCTTGGAAAATAAATATATGTAATTAAAAAATTAATGTTAGCCTAAAGTTGTTGTCTAATGCTAAGCCAATATTTGAAAATTAAGCAATAAAAAATGAAAATCAAAAATTTATCAGGCATTGCAATCAACGTACTCTTAGTTTTAACTGGTGTGACGCTTATTATAATTCCGGTTTGGTCTTTTTTTTCTTATGTGGGCAGCATATTCAACACTTATGATTCCACAAAGGAAACGATAGCGAATATTTTCTATAAGGGCGACCCCATGAATCTAAGCTCCGGTTTTGTTCCGTCCCTTGTTCCGTCCCTTGAAAAAGCTGATTTGCCAGCGCAAGTAACTCCGGAACTGGTGACTAAAATTGTGACCGCGCAGGCAGCTGTCGACAATTACTGGTTTCAGGTCAGATCTTTCCCTCTCTTGGCGATGATGCTGGTTGGTTTGTTTTGCGCGATTGGCATTGTGGCGATATTACTTGGTATAAGTTTGCTTTTAATGCAGCAAAAAATGGATAAAATTTTAAAAACCAAATATTAAAACTGCGTTAAATTAACATTTACGATAATTGTTAGTATTCGGAAAAAGCTACACAATTAAATAAACAAATTAGATTATATGAAAGCTTGTAAATATATTTTATTAATGGCAATTTTTTTGTGTTTTGCGTTTCCTTTATCAAGGGCCAAAGCAATGACGCTTGACGATTTGCTTGCTAGGATTCAGGAATTGCAAATCCAGATTGCCAAGTTGAAAGAACAAGTGCTCGCAATGAAAGATGTGTCCGCGATTATGATCGTGAAGCCTTCAATGACAAATGCAACCACGACAGCGCAATCGGTTTATCCTGATTGCGACAAAAATTGCAAAAACTCCGGCTACGTAGAAGGGAAATGCGGTGGTACGGGCGAGTTAAAGCTATATTCGGCAAATTGTATTTCACCGCTTTTCCCTTGTATGTGCGCAAAAGGACCATTTGCTGAATGCGATGCTGCCTGTGTGTCGCAGGGATATATGTCCGGGGTTTGCCTTGGTATATATAATGGCAATCCATCGCCAAGTTTTTATATAAAAGATTATGTCAAGGCAAGTTATCAAGGTTGCCAAAAGAATTCAGCTTGTTTTTGTAGAAAATCAATTACCTCTGCGGTAGATTCGCAGGTTTGCCAAGGTGTTTGCGTCGGCGCTGGATATAAACGGGGGATATGCGGATATGATCCAAACTGGCCCAAGAGCGAAATCATCAATTATTCCTGTGCTCAGTTTAGTGTTCCTTGCTATTGTAGAAAAGATTAGTTCTTGCTTATTGGGCAAAAACCCGGTGAAAACGGGCTTATTTTTGTTTATTTGACAAATAGCGATTTTAATTGTTATAATATAACAGTAGTAAACCAAAAACCCAAGCAGGCAAGGCAACTACCCTGCGTAGCTTTGTAAAGCAGGGAGGAAAGTCCGAACACCTATTCCTGTCGCAAGATTGGATTAAAAGCAGAGGGTAACCCCCTTCGTCTGAAAGGATCGAGGTGCGAACAGTGACGACTTTTTCTGAAAAGGAAAAGTCGCCCTTCGGAGTTCCGCTTTTGCGGGGCGAAGTAGGGCGAATTCCGCCGGAAGGTGGAAATGAAACGGCTAAATCCTTGCTCGGGCGCAAGAGTAAACAAGAATTTCTGAATATATGAGAAATTCTTGACAAGTAACTCGCTTGACCCCGGAAAGCAATTTCCGGGGCAGACAAATTGTTGCCACCCTTGGCTAATTCGGGAAGGTCCCGAGCCTGCCAAGGGACAGAATTCGGCTTATTGCCTGCTTGGGTTTTTTGTTTGCCACCAATTATGAACGTTCTCAACGTAGAAAGCAAAACTATCACGCTGTCGGCGGCTATTTTGGCGGTGTCTTCCGTCGCCAGCGGGTTGCTGGGGATCTTTCGGAACTGGATATTAGCCGGACGTTTTTCGGCCCGCGATCTGGATGTTTATTTCGCGGCTTTCCGGATTCCCGATTTTATTTACCAGATCTTGATTTTTGGCGGGGTCGTAGTGGCATTTTTGCCGCTGTTCTCGGAATACTATTCAAAAAGCCGGGATGATGCCTGGCGGTTTGCCAACAATACCCTTAATGCGTTTTTTTTGTTTTTGGTCGGCGTGAGCGCCGTGGTTTTTTTGTTCGCGACGCAGTTTACCCGCTGGATCGCGCCCGGATTCGACGCGGCGCAATTGGCGCAAACCGCATTTTTGACGCGCCTGATGCTGGTCAGCCCGATCCTGTTTGGCATTTCCTCGATATTCTCCGGAGTTTTGCAATATTTCCACCGTTTCCTGGCGTACAGTGTTGCGCCAATCCTCTATAATTTGGGAATTATCGCCGGCATTTTGTTGTTTTCGCCGACCCTGGGGGTTGTTTCTGCCGCCGTTGGGGTGATCTTCGGGGCGTTGCTTTATCTTCTGATTCAGATACCGACGGCTTTGCGCTGTGGCTTTTGTTTTCGGCCCGCGGTCAATTTCCGGGAGGTGTCGTTGAAGCGCGTTTTTAGTTTGATGGTGCCGCGGACCCTGGGTGTTGCCACTGACCAGATAAACCAATCGGTGGCTACGTTGATGGCGTCGCGCTTAACTTCAGGCGCGATCAGCGCCTACAGTCTTTCGGGCGCCATCGAAACTTTACCGGTCGGGATAATCGGCGTTTCCCTGGCCATGGCGGCGTTTCCGTCGTTTGCCCGGTCGGTGGCGGCATCAAGCCTTAATGAATTGGCGGCTAGGTTCTCCGAAGTTTACCGCCAGGTCGGTTTTGTGGTTATTCCGATAAGCTTCCTGATCTATGCCTCGCGGGTTTCGATCGTCAATATCCTTTATACCCACGGCCAATTCACCGAAGCGTCAGCCGTGATAACCGCGGCGGCCCTGGGAATTTTTTGTTTGGGCATGTATTTTGACGCGGCAATGCCGTTGCTGTTCCGTTTGTTTTTTGCTTTCCATGATACCGTTTCGCCCACGGTCAGCACCGCGGTCAGCGTGGTTGCCAACATCGCGTTAAACTTCGCTTTCATCGGCCTGTTGCGCCAAAACCAGGTTATCTCTTTTTGGGCGCGTTCCTGGCTTGGGGTGCCGCCCTCCCAGGATATTCTGGTGCTGGGTTTGGTGGCGGCCTATGTTTTGGCCAATGTTTTGCAATTTTCGATTCTGGCAACGCTTTTGCTTTGCAAAAAAAGGCGGATCGTCGCCATCCGCCAGATCGCCGGATCGTACGCCAGGACCATTGTTGCCAGTATCGCGATGTTTATTGTTTTGAATTTGATCTATGCTAATATACATCCAGTTTCAAAAGTCATGACTCTGGTTGTCGTTGGCGGCGTCTCGCTGGCGGGGATCGCGGTTTATCTCGCGGCCGCGGCCGCGTTAAAATCGCAGGAGATATCAATCGTCTTAAATTTTTTAGCGCGTAAAAAAAATGGAACCGGATAAACTGACCTACGACCAATCAAAACTGCGCAATTTTGTGATCATCAGCCACGTGGACCACGGCAAATCAACCCTGGCCGACCGTCTGCTGGAGATCACCGGCACGATTTCCAAGGACAAACTGGGGCCGCAATACCTGGACATGATGGACCTGGAAAAGGAGCGGGGGATCACGATCAAGATGCAGCCGGTGCGCATGGAATACAAAGGCTATATCCTAAACCTGATCGATACTCCCGGTCACGTCGATTTTGGCTACGAGGTGTCGCGCAGCTTGGAGGCCGTCGAGGGGGCGATCTTGTTGGTTGACGTGGCGCAGGGGATCCAGGCTCAGACCCTGGCCAACCTGGAGCTGGCGCGCAAGCAAAACCTGGTCATAATACCTGCGATCAACAAGATCGACCTTCCTTACGCCAAAGTGGACGAGGCAAAAGCCGATTTGGCCAGCCTTTTGAATTTGCCGGTAGAAGATATTTTCGCGGTTTCTGCCAAAAGCGGCCTTAATGTGGAGCAATTATTGGACGCGGTTGTCGAAAAAGTGCCGGCTCCACAAGGCAACCCCAAAAATCCGTTGCGGGCGCTGGTGTTCGATTCAAAATACGACCTCTACCAGGGGGTCATCGCGTATGTGCGCATGATCGACGGCAAGGTGGCTTTCAACGACAAATTATATTTGATACAGAACAAAACCGAGGGTATTGTCAAAGAAACCGGCTATTTCAAGCCGCAATTGGAAAAGTCTTCGGGTCTTGTTTGCGGCGAGATCGGTTATATCGCCACCGGGATCAAGGATCCGGAAAAGGTGAGGGTGGGTGAAACGATCACACTTACGTCGGCATACAACGAAAAGACCAAGACCTACCTGGTGCAGGCGCTGCCCGGTTATGACGAACCGCGTCCGATGATATTTGCTTCGGTCTATCCGGCCAATCCCGATGATTTTGATAACCTGAAAGTGGCACTGTCGAAATTAAAGTTAAGCGACCCGTCATTCGTATATGAGCCGGAGGTGAAAGAATTTTTGGGTCGCGGCTATCGTTGCGGATTTTTGGGTACTCTGCATGCCGAGATCGTTTGCGAGCGCCTTTCCCGCGAGTTTGATCTAGACCTCATAATTTCTTCCCCTTCAGTGGTCTATAAGATCACGGATAATCGCGGAGAGGAGCGGATAATTTACACGACCAGCGATTGGCCCGACCCGTCCGCCATAAAAGATAAATTCGAACCCTGGGTCAAGTTAGAGATCGTTACCCCGATCGATTATCTGGGGGCGATTTCCGATATGGTTAAAAATTATAACGCGATTTACATTAATACCGATTACGTGGGTAACGAAAAATTGCTGCTATTCTACGAGATCCCGTTGCGCAAGATCGTCAGCGGTTTTTATGACGCTCTAAAAAGCGTCAGCCAGGGCTACGCATCGATGAATTACGAAATGATCGGCTACCGTCCGGCAAATTTGGTCAAACTGGAGGTTTTGATCAACGGCGAAAACGAAGAGGCGTTCTCTAAGATTGTGCCAGAGGAAGAGGCGGCCGCCGAAGGCCGCAAGATTACTGCCAAACTTAAAGAGAAATTGCCGACGCAAATGTTTGCCCTGCCGATACAAGCGGTGCTGGGCGGTAAAGTGATCGCCAGGGAGACGCTTGGCGCCCAGCGAAGGGACGTAACCGCGCCGCTTTACGGTGGCGACGTAACACGCAAAAACAAGCTCCTAAAAAAGCAGAAAGAAGGCAAGAAAAAACTGGCCGCCCGCGGCCAAGTCCACATCCCCACCAAAGTGTTCATGGATATGTTTAAGTCGAATTAACTAGCGGAACAAGGAATAGGCGAAAAGCGAGAAAACCGTGCTTAAGGCCACAAACACTACCAGGACCGTCCAAACTACTCTAACCCATTTTTTTGAAGGCATAGCTTTGCAATTACGCGATTAAGTGCTTAAATGATTTTATGATCATATGGTCATATGATTTTCTATGGTAGCAAGATTTCCCAAAAACAAAAAGAGGGGGGCCTGGCAGCAGATAACGGTGGCCGTTTTGCTGGGAATCCCGGTTTGCGTCCTGATCGCCTTTTTGGGAATATCTGATTGGCGCATATACAAGAACCGCGCCGATGTCGACACGCAGGCGGCAAAACTAAAACAGCAGATCCAAACCCTGCAGGACCAGGGCGCGGCCCTAAAAGAGGGCTTGGACCAGGCCAACCAGGATAATTTCCAGGAAGCCAAGCTCCGCGACCAGGGTTATAAAAAACCCGGCGAGGAGGTTTGGGCAGTCCTGGGCAAGACCGATCCCGCCAAGGATGCCGGGCAAGCCAATACCGGCAACTTCTGGTCCGACCTCTGGAACAAAATAAAGAACATAAATCCATAAAATCATTTAAGCATTTAATCATTTAATCACAAATTCGTTCGAGGCGTTGCGAGCGTCGTATAGTGGCAGTATGTGACCTTCCCAAGGTCGAGGCGGGAGTTCGATTCTCCTCGCTCGCTCCAATTCAAAAACACCCTAAAAAGGTGTTTTTGTTTGAGCGCTCGTTGACAACCATTAAAAAACCATGTAAAAAGGGGCAGGTGGCACATTGCAATTTTTGGCATACAAAGGGTGTAGTCCTCACAATGGACAAGGTAGACTTATCTTGGCAATAGTTAAAGATGACCGGCATGGTGCGATCGGATGGCAGGTTGAACCTAAAAAAGGAGATTGCATTGGTGCGGGCGATTGCGCGAATATTCATGAAGCGTTGACTTGCTGTCCGCCCGAAAACAGCATATCTTTGGATGACGATACTCGCTTTGATTCTCTTAACCATCGAAAATATCTTATCGTGCGTAACCTCAGGTTTGGTGGCGGAACATTCAAGTGGGAGATAACCGAAAGGGAATTTATCGAGCTGATGTTTTTGCTTGCGCCAACTTCCAAAGACGCGACAAAAAGAATCCGCCAAAACCGGGGAATCGTCAAAGTCGTCACGCCCGCTGAATTTATTTGTACAAAGCACCGCAAGGCAAACAGCTGTCGTTGTGTAAAGAGGAATACAAGGAAGTTGAAAGCGGCCCAAAAGTTTCTCAATAAGGTTTGAATATTCCAATGTCGGAATATTTTTTTATCTATACGTTGGTCAATTTCAAAGGAAGTAAAACTTTATAGGAGCATAAAACTTCGCAGGAGCAAGACACCTGCGTAATTTCTCGGCAGAGATTAAAAAATTGAATTCTTAGATTGTACAGCCAAGAATAATCATGGGAAGGGACGGAATTCAATGGGTGGCGGGAGTTGCCGGTTGCTAAAAAATCGAGACATAAATGATTAAATTTGCGTTATGTAATAAAAAAGACGGGCATGCTATATTTTCCGTCTTGCTTCACGGTTTGTTTGTTATCGTGCCGGGAACCATTATAAGGGAGTCGAACAATTTCTTTTGACCTTCTGAGATTCCTTTTTTCGGTCCGTTCTTGGCCGGGTCGCCGAGAACAATGGTGAATTCTTTCCTGGGATCTTTACCGAAACCGCTGTCGCCCGGAGCCAAGGTGATTTTATAATTTGGTTCCTGCTTCCCGGATCTGACGAATCCGAATTTAACCAGGGCATCCCAAACAATCATTCCATACGGATTGGGTATTTCAAATATGCAATCGTTGGCTTCGGCCCGGCATATGAGTTGGGTTTGTTTGGTAGTTTCATTCTTCAGCATTTCCGCGGGTTTCTGATAATCCCAATGCCGCGCGTAATTTTCGAGGAACGAATTTAGCCAAACCATGGCTTTTGTGTCGTCCTTCCTGATTTTAAAGGTCACTGATTTTAGCGCGAGGCCATCGGGACTTATTCCAAAAGTTGCCGCCAGCGATGCTCTAAATTCGCCGCCCGCCACGCTCTTAAACGTCATTTTTTGTTCTGTCAATGTATCACCCCTCTTTCTTTTAATAGACACTACCAAAACCGTCGTATTTTGCAAGAGAAGTAATTATAATACTGATACTGTTTTTTGTGTTAATATTTGAATATATATTCAAATATATACTAATTTAATTACAAAAATGGATAGGAAAATTTCGCAGACTAATGTTCGTAAATTGGTGCGGTTGGGGAAGAGTTCGCTGGCGGTGACGATTCCCCGCAACATTCTTTTTGAGCTTGGGTGGCGGGAGAAGCAGAATCTGGTCGTAAAAAAGCGCGGCAAGGGCGTTATCATCGAGGATTGGAAAAACTAGGGGAGTCGCGGCTGGCGCTTAATGAAGTTTGATTTTGCAAGGAATTTCTTACATAGCATTATATTCTAAAAAAAATGCCGGATATTTCGATCAAAGAAGCGACAATTGATGATGCCGACGAATTTATCGGGCTGGAGGAAAAGTCCGCAGTAGGACATACTCCGGGACAAAATCCAAAGAGGAATTTTTGGAAAAATTCGATGGCAGGAAAACTTATTTATTCCAACTGGGCGGCCAGACGATCGGCCATATTTCTGTTATTGCCAGCGAGGACGGCAGCTTGTATTTAAGCAACTTTGCCATTGACCCAAAATACCAGGGGAAGGGATACGCGCGCACATTTATTGAATTACTGCGCGATAAGGTTAAAGACGCACCCAGGTTTGAGGCGGCTACCCATCCTGATAATCTGAAGGCCCTGCATTTATACGAGTCGCTTGGTTTTAAAATTATCGGTAGAGAAGAAAACTATCGCGGAATCGGCCAACCCCGCCTTATCCTGGAAAAAGATAACAAATAATTTATTATCAGCGTTGCCCGGTCATACTCGATTTTTGGCAATCAAACCCACTATTCGGCCTATAATGGAATTGTAGGCATTATTGATTTATTTGCCCGAATAATATAATATCGCTTTGGTGGTTATGTGAAAAAACCTAAAGTTGAAGGGTCCGAAGGTTTGAATTTATGGCTGGAAAGCGGCGGGAAAAAGAAATTGGTCGCGGCCAATAAAACCGTTTCTTTTTGCCAAGGCGGTTCCCTGGCGACGCTTATGGTCATTATTTTCAATAATCTGCTTCCCCAAGTATTTCCGTCCGAATCGTTAAATACTATAATGTGGATTTCGGTGGCGATAGTGATGGCTGCTTCTCTTGGTGGATTTTTCAAATACCACGGAATTGCCGTCCGGTTGGGCAGAGAATATGAAGCTTTAAAGCGAGATGATGCTAAGGCCAAAGAAAGCAAAAAGTAGGGCCAAGGGCGATCTCGCTCTTTTTTTACGTCCGCCGGCATAAAAATTGCGATATCAACTTAAAATTAAATAATTTCAATGCCTTTTGAAAACAAACTTTTTGAAGACCAGAAATTCGAGAAGATCGCCTGCGCGGGGGAGGACCTGGGGTACAAGGAATTTTTTAATTGTATTTTTGAAAAATGCGATTTTTCCGCCTGCCAATTTTCCGGAGCGCTGTTTGCCGATTGCAAATTCATCGGGTGCAATCTTTCCAATGTCAAAGTCGACAACTGCGGTTTTCAAAATGTCGAATTCCGAGGTTGTAAGCTGCTGGGCCTTGTTTTTGCCCAGATCAGCACATTTATCATAAATTGGACTTTTAAAAATTGCGTCATCCAGCTGTGCGATTTTAGCCGCCTGGACATCAAGGGCACCAAGTTTATAGGGTGTCAGATCAATGACACCGATTTTTTTGACGCCAACATCTCGAGTGGCGATTTTTCTGATTCGGATATGCGGGGTAGCAAATTCCAGAACACCAACCTGGTTGGCGCCGACTTTCGCAGCGCCAAAAACTACTACATCGATCCCACCCACAACCGGCTCAAGGATGCCCGCTTCTCCTACCCCGAAGTCCTGGCATTGCTGGTTCCCTTCCGCATTAAAGTAGAGTATTGATATTTTGCGTTTGATAAATGGTTTGTGGTAAGGTGGAGGTACAAATAGGGTGGAGTTTTTTCCGGCGGTCGGATTCCGGTTTTTGTTTTTTTCATGAGCAAATACGAAAAATATTTGGCGCTGGCGCAAGGGAGGCTAAAGGAGCTTGTTTTTTATTTGCCCAAGGACCGCGGGGTTTTCATCGGCTTGCCCAACAAATTTGTGGCGCCCAGCTCCAAGGAGGGGATTTTTGCCAATGACCAGTTCTACTGGGATTCATATTTTATAATCCTGGGCCTTCTGGCCGCCGGCCAGG
>Ga0182021_10000612_pt1 | contig 38887 bp, 33 predicted proteins | sample 612E3MmetaG_FD_120493 | JGI IMG/M metagenome (GOLD analysis project Ga0182021, IMG submission 120493) | Permafrost microbial communities from Stordalen Mire, Sweden - 612E3M metaG (Illumina Assembly) | ecosystem: Environmental > Terrestrial > Soil > Wetlands > Permafrost | place: Sweden...
CAGCCTTAAAAGCACCATGTTGAATCTGGACGAAGAAAAGAAACTTGATATCTTCGTCAAGACCGGTCTCCCCGCGCCTCTGGTTGAGGTACAGGTCGTCGATGCAAGCGGAAAGGCCCTGCCCAGCGATGGCAGAAGTACCGGGGAACTGGTGATGAGAGCTCCGTGGCTCACAGAATCCTATTACAAGGACCCTGAGAAATCAAAAGACCTCTGGAGGGACGGCTGGCTCCACAGCGGCGATGTGGCATACATAGATGAGCAGGGATATGTCCAGATCACAGACCGCCTGAAAGACGTCATCAAGACCGGCGGAGAGTGGGTTTCTTCCATCGACCTCGAGAATCTGGTCAGCATGCATCCCGCTGTTTCCGAGGCCGCCGTAATCGGCGTACCGGATTCCAAGTGGGGGGAAAGACCGCTTGTGGTTCTCACCCTGAGAACGGAATTTAAGGGCAAGGTAACTGGCGACGACATGAAAGAATATGTGAAGAAGATGTCCGAGCAAGGTAAACTCCCGAAATACGGCATCCCCGACCGCTATGAGTTTGTCGATGCCATCCCACGGACCAGCGTGGGGAAAATTAATAAAGTAGAATTAAGGAAGCTCTATGCCGAGTAAAGATGGTTGCGGTTTATCAGAACATCTTTTCGTTCTTTACAATGCCGGAAACAGAGGGGAAAAATGAAGATAAAAAAGATTATGGTTGCAGGATCAGGTTTCATGGGCTCAGGGATTGCACAGGTTGCGGCTGCTGCTGGCTTTACGGTGGTAATGCAGGATATAAAGGATGAACTGGTTCAAAAGGGCATGGCGACTATCGAGAAAAACCTTAAGAACGGTGTTGCCAAAGGGAAGCTCAGCGAAGAAGACGTCAAGGCTACTTTCGACAGGATTACCCCGACTCTTGATCTCGCTCTCGCTAAAGACTGCGACGTGGTAATCGAAGTCATATTCGAAAATAAGCAGGCCAAGACGGAGCTCTTCAGGAAACTGGACGAACTCTGCCCGCGAGAGGTCATATTTGCAAGCAACACTTCCTCTATTCCTATCACGGAACTGGCCGCCGCTACCAAGCGGCCGGAGAGGTTTGCCGGCATGCATTTCTTCAGCCCCGTTCCGGTCATGAAGCTCGTTGAGGTCATCAGGGGTTTGAAGACTTCGGAAGAAACCGCCGTGACAATCAAAGAATTGGCGGAAAAGTTTGGCAAGATCCCGGTTTATGTAAAAGACGGCCCCGGTTTTCTCGTCAACCGGGTCAACGCGGCACTTCGCAATGAGGTTTACAGATGCCTGGCGGAGGGTGTCGCAACCATCGAAGACATCGACAAGGCCCTGAAGTTCGGCCTTAACCATCCCATGGGTCCTTTCGAACTGGGTGATTTTGTCGGTCTTGAGATCGGCCTGGCCGTGGCGGAAACCCTGTGGGAAAACTTTAAGGACCCGAAATGGGCACCCTCTCTGATTCTGAAGAAAATGGTGGCTTCCGGCGACCTGGGGCGCAAGACCGGGAAGGGCTGGTACGACTACACGTCCGGCGAGAAGAAGCCGCGGACGGACCTTAACTTCTAGTCAGATTTTCAGGAAGAATTACACGAGGTAATGAAAAATGGAAAATGTGGTCATTCTGAGTTGTGTCCGCACGCCGATAGGCGCCTATGGCGGGGCGATGAAAGGCATTCCGGTCTACCGGCTCGGCAGCCTCGTTTTGAATGAGGCTGTGAGGAGGGCCGGCATCGAAGCTGCTGCGGTCGATGACGTCATCATAGGCACATCCTACCAGAACGGGGAATGCGCCAACGGTGCCCGCATGGCTGTTCTTGATGCGGGCTGGCCGGATACTGTGCCTGGCGTTGTGCTGGACCGTCGCTGCTGCTCAGGGCTGGAATCAATCTTTTACGGCTCTTTACAGATCCAAACGGGAAATGCAGAAATTATCGTCGCCGGCGGTATGGACAGCATGAGCCAGGCGGAACTCTATATACCGGGTGATATTAAATGGGGTCTCGGCGGTAAGAACCATGACAAGTATGGTTTCATGCCCAAGGGCCACGGCGCCCTTGCGATGTGGGGCATTCCGCTCTACGACAGGATTCAGCGCGGGAGGGTGATGTCTCAACCCGTCCACCGTTACGGAGAACTGAGCTCTATGATGTCCTGGGCGGAGACGGCGGCCAAGAGGGAAAATATAACCCGTGAAGAGGCGGACAGATGGGCATATCACAGCCACAAGAAAGCTATTGCTGCATGGGATGCCGGGAAATTCGAGGATGAGATAGTTGACGTTCCCGTTGGAAAAGGGAAAAGCGGGGACGTCATATTTTTCCATACAGATGAGGGACCGCGCCGCGAAACGACCATGGAAAAGCTTGCCGGGCTCCGGCCCGTTTATCCGGACGGGGTGTGTACTGCCGGTAATTCCTCTTCGGAGAATGACGGTGCCTCTGTCGTTGTCCTCGCATCTGAAAGAAGAGCAACAGAACTCGGTATCAAACCGATGGCATATTTTCGTTCGTGTGCTATTGCCGCCACGGATCCAACATTGACGTATCCAGCAGTGCCTGTCGCAGTCTCCAAGGCTCTCAGTAAGACCGGTTTGAAGATCGATCAGATAGATCTCATAGAGGTGCAGGAGGCCTTTGCAGTCCAGGCCTTGGCAGATGCAAGGCTGTGCGGGCTCAGTGACAAAGATATGGAAGAGAAGGTGAATGTGAATGGATCGGGCATTTCCCTTGGCCATCCGGTAGGCGCAACGGGCATGATGAGACTGACAACGCTCCTCCATGAAATGAAAAGACGCAATGCCCGTTACGGGTTCGAGACCATCTGCGGCGGCGGCGGGCAGGGAATCTGCATAGTCGTAGAGAGAAAATCATAAATCGGCAAGGAGAACAAGATGGATTTTGCACAAACGCAAGAGCAGCAAATGATTCAGGATATGGCAAAGAATTTCGCCGAGAATGAAATCAAGCCATATGTAGATGAAGATGAAAAGAACCAGCACTGGCGCAGGGAGATATTCGAAAAGATGGCGGCACTGGGTTTCTTTGGTTTCTGTATCGACGAGAAATACGGCGGCAACGGCATGGGATTTCTCGAGGGGAGCCTGGTAATTGAGCAGGTCGCAAAGGTCCATACCTCCTGGCGGATGGCCTTTAACATGCAGTGCTGGGGCCCGGCATTGACAATTCAAAAATTCGGCGCGCAAGCGCAGAAGGACTATTACATACCCAGGTTTGTCAGTGGAGAATTCATCGGAAGCTTCGCCATGACAGAGCCCGATATCGGCTCTGACGTTGCCGCCATGCGCTGCCGCGCGCAGGATAAAGGAGATTATTTTCTCTTAAACGGCACCAAGATGTTCATAACCAATGGAACCATCTGCAATCATGGCCTCCTTTATGTGAAGACGGACAAGGATGCCGGGGCGAAGGGGATCACCTGCCTGATAATGGATTACAGCCTGCCGGGCATCACCCGCCGGAAGCTACACGACAAGGTGGGATTGTGGGCTTCCGATACGGCGGAAATCGCCTTTGAGGATGTCAAGGTTCCCAAGGAGGTTGTTCTCGGAAAGATGAACAAGGGATTCCAGATATGCATGGCACAATTGAACGCAACCCGCCTGGGCTGTTCTGCCGGCGCCTTGGGCCTTTCCGGCGCCATCCTGGAGCAATCCATTAAATATGCAAATGAAAGAACGCAGTTCGGAAAACAGATTGGCAGATACCAATTGATCCAGCAGCAGATTGCGGAAATGAAGATGGAGCATGAATCGCTGGCCGCTCTGGTTTACAAGGCTGCATGGCTGAAAGACAGGAACCTTCCGAACGTGATGGAGACCTCGATGTCCAAGCTCTACGGGGCAAAGATCGTCGTCCATGCGGCCAATGAATGTATGAAGCTTCACGGCTCCTACGGCTACTCCGAAGAATATCCCTGCGGACGCTTCCTGCGGGATTCAAAACAATTTGAGACGCTCGAGGGTACTTCTAATATGCACACCATGATCGTGGCCAACGCGGCTCTAGGCTATGCCCCGAATAGGGTGTAGGGCGCAGGATAAATAGGGCCGGACAGGAGAGGCAAGAAATGGAATTCAAGTACGATTTGAGAGATTTAATATTCATCCTGAAGGAGTGGCTGCCGTCTGAGGAGGTTTTCGCATGCGACCGGTTTAAGGAAAATTTCGGCATTGATGATATCGACATTGTTTTGAAGGAAGTTTACAAGGTCGCGCGGGAGATCGTTAATCCCATAAACGCCGTCGGAGATAAGACAGGAGCAAAACTGGAGAACGGTGTGGTGACGCCTACGCCGGGCTTCCGGGAGGCGTATCGCTTTCTTCAGCAGAACGGGTGGGGATCAAGCAGCGAATGCATAAAGATTGAAACCGGCATGCCTCTCATTCTTTACAAGGCCGTCTCTGAGATCAACCAGGCCGCATGCCCAGCTTTGACATCATACATCAAGCTTACGAGCGGTGCAGCCAATCTGATTCTGCGCTTCGGCACAGAAAGAGACCGGGCCATGTTTCTGCAGAAGATGCTGGGTGGCGAGTGGCAGGGAACCATGTGTCTTACGGAACCCAACTTCGGATCGGATGTGGGTGACATTGCTTCGAGAGCCTATCCAACCGACGACGCGCGGATATACAAGATCAAAGGTACCAAGATGTTCATCACCGGAGGGGACGGCGGCCACTGTGAAAACACAATACACATGGTGCTCGCCCGCCCTGAAATAGGCGCCCAGGGCTCCACGGGTATCGGGCTCTTCATCGTTCCCAAGATATGGGTGAACGAGGACGGAACTCTGGGCAAGCCCAATGATGTCAAGACAGCGCGCCTGGAGCACAAGATGGGGCTCCATGCCCAGGCTACGGCGCTCCTCAATTTCGGCGATGACGACGAATGTTATGGAATCCGCCTCGGCCCGCCTCCTGACGAAAAAGGCCATTCCCACGGCCTGGCAATGATGTTTCACATGATGAATGAGTCCCGGATCGCCACCGGGCACAATGCCAACACACAGGCGGCCGCAGCATACTATTTCGCATCCCAGTTCGCGACAGAGCGCATTCAGGGAAGGCCCTTCGGCATGAAGAACGCCGAGCGCGTCCCGATCTCAAAGCACGAAGATGTCAGGAGGATGCTCCTTGACATGAAGGCGCATGTGGAAGGTATCAGGGCGATGGTATTCAAGGCATGCTATTACCTCGACATCCAGAATAATTCCGGCAACAGAGAGACGGCAAGAAGATGCGGCGAACTTGTTGACGTTCTCACTCCGTTAATAAAATGTTATGGCGCGGAGGCGAGTGTCGGCACGATCACACAGGCGATTCAAGTCCTTGGCGGCGTCGGCTACACCCAGGAATACCCGGTGGAGCAGTACCTGAGGGATTCCAAAATCCTCACCATCTGGGAGGGAACCTCTTTCATTCAGGCAAACGACCTCGTGGGACGCAAGATGCGGATGAAGGAAGGCTCTTCTTTTGCAAACTGGATGGCAGCTATAAAGGACTTCATCGAAGCCAACCGTAATGCCCCCGGTTTAAAGAAAGAGATGAGTAACTTGGCCAGGGGCTACCGATGCATAGAGCTGGTAAAAACTACTTATGATTCCTGGTATGACAATATGGGTGAAAAAAGGTCACTCATACCTCTGCATGCGCTAAAAGCGCTGTTCGTCTGCTCCCAGGTCCAGGTTGCCGAGTGTCTGCTTGAGCAAGCACTGATTGCAAAGAGTAAGCTCGATGACATACCCGCCGATGCAGTCAATACACAATTCTATAAAGGGAAGATCGCGTGCGCCAGGTATTACGTCAACAATATATTGCCCAACGCTTTCCTTGCTGCAGAGGTGATTAGAAATGAGGACGACACGGTAATGACTTGCCCAGAGGAAGCATTAATTGTCAGTTAAAACAATCGATCGGTAGGAGGTGCATCTTTTTTGAGGCTCCAATAATCTTACTCCACCTTCTTTACCTTTTTCCCCATGCGCCCGGACTCGCCTTGCCTGCAGTCCACTTTCATAGTCATGTATAACCGCGGGCAGTCCTTTTTTAGCTCATCCATGCAGTGCGTGATAACAAGCATGACCTCGTCCCATTCCCCCTCTATTGATGTACCCATCGGACCTATGTGATAAGGGAGGCCACTGTCTTTAATAACTCTTATTGCCCTTGATGCGTATTTACTCACGCTCTCCTCTTTACCAATAGGGAAAATGGAAAAATCAACAATGACGCTCATAAGGACCCTCAATTCCGCGATGCATACTTGTCAAGTGGCTCACTTTATCTTCTGGATATCTTTTTCCTTGGCTATAACTACGAGTATCTCTCCGTCCTTCAGGACAAAATTGGCGGCCGGCACCATATGAACCTGGTCTGTCAGCACATCTTTCACGGCGATGACTTCAATGTGATGTCTGCTCCTCAACTCAAGTTCACCAATGCTTTTCCCCAAAAAACTATTAGGAGGTGCAATTTCAAATATCATATAGCCCTCAGAAAGGGGAAGGCAATCGAGGACACTCGGAGAAATAAGACTCTTGGCAACTTTGCTGGCAACTTCCTTTTCAGGAATAATAACGTCAGTTGCACCAACCTTTTCGAGAATAAGTTTATGCTCTTCGTTGGGGGCTTTGACAATTATACTCTTGACCTTCATCTTTTTCAGGTGAAGTGTTATGAGCGTGCTGGCTGCCAGGTCTTCACCAAAGGAGATAATGACTACATCATCCTCCTGAATGCCGATATGATCCATCACCTCATTGTCCGTACCATCGGCAACAATTGCTTTAGTGGCAAAATCCTTCAGACGGTGAACGGCTTCCTTATCCTTGTCGACCGCAATGACGTCGAAACCGTTTGCGTATAACTCTTTGACGATGTTGGAGCCAAAGATGCCAAGTCCAACTACAACCACCCGCCGCGTTATTGAAGCCATTACCGAACCTCCTTATCCAACCATGACAGACTCTTCCGCATATGTTAAGCCCTTTCTCGGTGAATACCAGGAAAAAGCCAGAGTAAGCGGGCCCACGCGCCCCGCAAACATTGTGAGTATGATAGCCAGTTTCTGGCCAGTGCTGAGGGTTGGTGTTATACCCATGGACAGTCCCACATTGCCAAAAGCGGATACCGTTTCAAAGAGATACTCCACAAAGAAATGACGGCTCTCACCGGGAGGCAAATCACCGGCACCCCCTAACAACAGAAGAATGGAAGTGATGAGAGTAACTGAAAAGGCGGAAGCGAAGATAATGGCGATAGTTCGTGTCAGAACCTCACCGGGGATGGTTCTGTTATAGACATTCACCTGTTCCTGTCCTTTCAGCCGATTCCAGATCATCAGGAGAAGCAGTGCGAAACTCGTTGTCTTAATGCCTCCTCCCGTTGAGCCGGGCGACGCACCTATAAACATCATCATAATGAGGACAAGGATTGTCGGATTTGTCAGTTGACCGATGTCAATCGTATTAAACCCTGCCGTACGGGGAGCGACCGATTGGAAAAAAGACGTAAGAATCTGCGACTTGACAGGTGCGTCCTTGAGAATGTGATTCATCTCAAACAGATAAAAAAATGCGGCGCCCCCGAGGATGAGACTTGCCGTAGTTAAGAGAACTATTTTCGAATGTATGGAAATCTTCTGCTGATATCCCCTCCACTTGGAAACGACCTCATACTGAACTATAAAGCCTATCCCGCCGAGGATTATCAATGCCATGATTGTGACATTGATAATTACATCATTTTGATAGTGCACTAATTTGTCCGGGAAGAGGGAGAGTCCGCAATTGTTGAAGGCGGAAACAGCATGATACAGAGCCTGATAGAAAGCCCTGCTTGGAGAAAAATCTCGTGAGAAGCGGAGAAATAATAAAAATGTACCCCCAGCCTCGATGATAAAGGTGAGACCAAAAACCCACTTCATAATAACGAAAAAATCTCTGCGCGGCGTATGGAGAAACGTTGACTGGAAAATTTCCCTGCCCTTAAACGAAATGCCTCTCCCCATCAGCCCGAAAAGAACGACGGAGAATGTAATAATCCCGAGTCCGCCGATTTGAAAGAGACAAAGGGTCGCAATCTGCCCGTTCAAAGATAGATCCTTGCCGATATCCAAAACGGTAAGACCCGTAACGCAAACCGCCGAGGCAGACGTGAAGAGGGCATCAATAAAGTTTATATGTCTGCCGGCGGCGGAGTAAGGCAGCCAGAGGAGAACGGCCCCTATAAATATCACAGAAGCGAAACTGATGATGAAAAACCTCTCTGGAGATAACAGCTTCGATACAAACCGCTTCATGGACTATTCTCATGCTCCTTTGGACGTTTAAACAATGCAAAAAGCATAATGCAGGCTCCGACGGTTATGGCTGAATCAGCGACATTAAAGGCGGGCCAGTGGTAGGCACCTAAATGCACATCGATGAAATCAATCACTTCTCCGAGACGCACCCTATCAATGAAATTACCCAACGCACCGGATAGAATCAGGGAAAGGGCAAATATCATGAACGGTTCTTCGGTCTTGCTCTTGGCAACATAGTAAAGAACGAGTATTATGGCTATAGCCGTTACCGCGAGGAAGAATACGGACCGAAAACCCGGTGAGGCGCTGGCAAGAAAACTGAAGGCCGCGCCCGGGTTTCTGACGTAAGTAATATTCAAAAAACCCCCTATGACCACAACCGATTGATGAAGGGACATGTGCGAGTCGATGTACGTCTTGGTAATGACGTCAAGGAGCACGACGGCCGCCACTGTGGCAGATAGGATGAGATACTTTCTTTTCAAATAATCTCTCCATGAAACTTCCCTCGGCGTACGCCCCCTAAAAGCAAACGGATGGAGAGGGAATATGATTCTTAGAGGTTCGCAAGGCACCTTTCACAGATAGTCAGATGCTCAGCGTTCACACCCACTGTTTCGCTGTACACCCAGCACCGGTCGCATTTCTTTCCCCGCGTCTTCCTCACCCCAATTGTCAGACCTGCAAATCCAGAGCTTGCACAAGGGTCTTTAACGATATCCTCTTTTACTATAGCAATCTCGGACACAATGAGCAGGGCTTTTAGATCATCAAGATGCGCCTCCAAAAATGCGCGGAGCTCGCCCGATGCAGAGATATCCACACCGGCATCGAGCGAATGGCCGACGACCTTATTTTTCCTTGCCGTCTCAATTACCTTCGATATCTCTCCCTTGAGCGCAATCATCTTGTTCCAGCTCTGGGCCAGATCCGCATCCACATATTCCTTATTCACTTCAGGGAATTGAGTCAGGTGAACGCTGATTTCCTTGCCCTGATGCGGAGGCAAAGACAGCCATATCTCTTCTGCAGTGAAGGAAAGTATGGGGGCAAGCAAGCGTGTCATGGCGTCAAGGATTACGAGCATGGCGCTTTGCGCAGACCTTCGCTGCCGTGATTCCGCCCTGGACGTATAGAGTCTGTCTTTCAGGACATCCAGATAAAGGGCACTCAGGTCAACGGTGCAGAAATTATGAAGCGTAAAGAACGCATGATGAAATTGATACTGATTGTAAGCCGTCTTCACGCGCTCGATAATTTCCTGCAGCCTGTGAAGAGCCCACCGGTCGATTTTTTCCATATCCTGACAGGATACCATCTTACTGCGGTCAAAATCATACAGATTTCCCAGAATGAAGCGACTGGTATTGCGAATGCGCCTGTAGGCCTCTACGAGGCGTTCAAGGATTTCGTCGGAAATCCTTATGTCCTGTGTATAATCCTCTGCGGCTACCCAAAGTCGCAATATCTCAACGCCATGCTTATCGATGATCTCCTCCGGGTCAACGACGTTGCCCGTGGATTTGGACATCTTCTTTCCTTCGCCGTCAACGACAAACCCGTGTGTCAGCACCGTCCTGTATGGGGCGCGGTCTCTTGTTCCCACAGACTCGAGTAGAGAGGAATGGAACCACCCTCTGTGCTGGTCGCTGCCTTCGAGGTACATATCCGCCGGGGAGCCGAGATAAGGTCGCTTTTCGAGCACCGCAGCATGACTAACACCGGAATCAAACCAAACATCGAGTATATCGGTTTCTCTTGAAAATTGATCGCTCTGACACACGGGACAGACCGTTCCTGCGGGCAGCAGGTCTTTCGTATCCCTCTCGAACCACACATCGGCGCCATATTCATTGACGAGCTTTACAACGTGCGCGATGATGTCCTTAGTCATGAGGTCGCTCTTGCAGTGGCTGCAGGAGAACATGGTAATAGGTACGCCCCACAATCTCTGTCGGGAGATACACCAGTCGGGACGGTTTCTGATCATTCCGGATATCCTGTCACGGCCCCACGCCGGCAGCCATGCCACTGTCTCGATAGCTTCGAGGGTTTTCTGCCTCAGGTTATTTTTATCCATAGAGATAAACCACTGCTCCGTGGATCTGAAGATGATGGGATTCTTGCACCGCCAGCAGTGAGGATAGGTATGCCCTATGTCAACACGGCCAAGCAAGGCGCCTACCTCTGCCAATTTCTTAATGACCGATTCGTTGGCGTCGAAGACAAACTGCCCCGCAAAATCCTTGACGTCGGAAGTGTATCTGCCGTCGTCGTCAACAGGTGCGTAATTGTCGAGACCGTACTTCATGCCTATCTCGTAATCTTCCTGCCCATGCCCGGGCGCGATATGCACCAGTCCCGTTCCCGCATCGAGGGTGACAAAGGGAGCCAGGATCAGGAGGCTCTCGCGGTCGACAAGCGGGTGCTTGGCCTTCAGGCCTTCCAGAACCGAGCCCGGAAATTCGTCGAGTACCTTGTAATTCTTGTAGCCGAAGGCGTCCATGCAGTAGTCCAGAAGCTCCTTGGCGAGTACCAGGGTCTCACCATTCACCTTAACTGCCACGTAGATAAATTCTTCATGCAAGGCAACTGCCTGGTTGGGTGGTATGGTCCAGGGGGTTGTCGTCCATATTACGACGCTGACTTTTTCTCCGGCCAGTTTCGGCCGGACCTTTGATATGTCCGAGATCATCGCGAATTTGACATAAATGGACGGCGTCGTATGGTCCATATATTCAACTTCGGCCTCGGCCAAGGCTGTCTTGCAGGAAGCGCACCAGTATACGGGCTTCTTCCCCCTGTAGATGTCACCGCTGAAATAAAGCTTCCCGAACTCCTCAACGGTCGCGGCTTCGTAGTCGTAAGACATGGTAAGGTAGGGATTTCCCCATTCTCCGAAGACCCCGAGCCGCTTGAACTGTCCCTTCTGTATTCCCACATATCTTTCCGCAAACGCCCGGCAGAACCGCCTTATATCGGCATGGGACATCTCGTTCTTCTTTGCGCCCAGTTCTTTCTCGACCTGATGCTCTATGGGAAGACCGTGACAGTCCCAACCGGGGACGTAAATACTGTCTAACCCGGACATATTTTTTGACTTAATCACTATGTCCTTAATCACCTTATTCAGCGCCGTACCGAGATGAATGTTCCCATTTGCATAAGGAGGCCCGTCATGAAGGATAAACTTCTTTCTTCCCTTCAAGTGCTGCCTGATCTTTTCATAGATGTTCATGTCCTCCCAGATTTTGAGCAATTCCGGTTCCTTCCGGGAAAGATTAGCCTTCATGGGAAAACTTGTTTTTGGCAGATTCAATGTATCCTTATAGTCCATGGGAAACTCCTCAACTCTTCATAATCAGTGATAATTTATACATTAATATAATTATGGGTAAATTAGTAGTCGAAGAGGCTATCACAGAAATTAACCTCTTACAAGCAGAACTAAAAAAGCCCCCTGCCGTAAAACAGGGGGCTTTTTCATAATGAAATAAGTTTAAAAACCTCTTACATTCCCATACCGGGATAGCCGCCGCCGGGAGGCATGCCTGGCATAGCAGGTTTCTCTTCCGGTTTCTCTGCTATCATGCACTGGGTAGTCAGCATCAAGGCTGCCACGCTTGCCGCATTCTGGAGTGCAAAGCGGGTTACCTTCGTCGGATCAATGACACCGGCTTCAATCATGTCTCCATACTCGTCAGTTCTCGCATTGAAGCCAAAGGCACCTTTCTTCCCTTTGACCTTTTCAACAGCGATGCTGCCTTCCTGACCTGCATTCGTAACGATCATTTTCAACGGCTCTTCGAGGGCCTTCTTTACGATGTTGACCCCTACTTGCTGATCACCATCCAATTTCAGCTTCTCCAGCGCAGGCAGTGTCCTGAGATAGGCCACGCCGCCGCCGGGTACTATTCCTTCTTCTACGGCCGCACGGGTTGCATTGAGTGCATCTTCAACGCGCGCCTTCTTCTCCTTCATCTCGGTCTCTGTCGCCGCGCCAACCTTTATTACAGCAACACCGCCGACCAGTTTGGCAAGCCTTTCCTGAAGTTTCTCTCTGTCATAGTCGGACGTCGTTTCTTCGATCTGCGCCCTGATCTGTTTCACCCTTCCTTCGAGGGATGCCCTTGACCCTGCGCCATCGATGATCGTCGTATTGTCTTTATCTATCGAGATCCGCTTGGCCCGGCCGAGGTCCTCTACTTTTGTGTTTTCGAGTTTCTGACCGAGGTCTTCAGAAATCACCTTCCCGCCTGTCAGAATGGCGATGTCATCAAGCATGGCCTTCCTTCTGTCACCGAAACCAGGGGCTTTTACTGCAGCAACCTGCAGGGTCCCGCGAATCTTATTCACCACGAGGGTAGCTAAAGCCTCACCTTCGATATCTTCGGCGATGATGAGCAACGGCCTTCCCATCTTTGCAATCTGCTCCAGAATAGGAAGAAGATCCTTCATAGTACTTATTTTCTTTTCGTTTATGAGAATAAGACAATCATCGAGGTGTACTTCCATCTTTTCGGCGTTGGTCACGAAATAGGGGGACACGTAACCTCTGTCAAACTGCATGCCTTCTACGATCTCCAGCTCGGTTTCCAGTCCCTTAGCTTCCTCCACGGTAATAACGCCTTCTTTACCGACCTTCCCCATGGCTTCGGCAATAATTGCGCCGATTGCCTCGTCATTATTCGCTGAGATAGTACCCACCTGCGCGATCTCTTTCTGGTCTTTGGTAGGCTTGCTTAACTTGGCCAGTTCCTTAACAACCGTCTCAACGGCCTTATCAATACCCCTCTTTATATCCATAGGGTTGCTGCCCGCGGCTACGCTCTTTGCCCCTTCTCTGTAAATGGCCTGGGCAAGAATAGTCGCCGTCGTGGTGCCGTCGCCTGCCACATCACTCGTCTTGCTCGCAACTTCCTTCACCATCTGGGCGCCCATATTTTCGAACTTATCCTCGAGTTCAATCTCCTTGGCCACGGTAACGCCGTCTTTTGTAACGGTCGGGGCGCCGAACGACTTATCAAGAAGTACATTTCTGCCGCGCGGGCCGAGGGTTACCTTAACTGCATCTGCGAGGGTATTTACACCCTTGAGAATTGATTTTCTCGCTTCTTCATCGTATTGAAGTAACTTTGCTCCCATTTAACATATCCTCCTTATGATCTATTATTACTTTTCAATGATTCCCAATATATCGTCTTCTCTCATGATGAGATGTTCCACGCCGTCGATCTTGACTTCCGTACCAGCATACTTGCTGAAGAGAATCCTGTCTCCGGCTTTGACATCGGGCTTTACCAGTTTGCCGTCTTCTGTCGTCTTTCCCTTGCCTACGGCTACAACCTCGCCCTCTATAGGCTTCTCTTTCGCCGTGTCGGGGATAATAATCCCGCCTTTTGTCTTTTGCTCTTCCTCTAACCTCTTGATAATCACTCGATCTTGTAATGGCCTAATCTTCATGACCCCATTTCTCCTTCCTTCCTTATTTTTAATATTTTTTGGTATTTTTTGTCAGGGAATTATATCCGTGAACGAGTTTGGAAGTAAAATATACACAAATTTCCCCATGTCAAGACGTTTTGAGCAGATTTATGAAAAAAATGAGGGAAAAGAGCATTTTTTTAGTAAAAAAGACCCTTTTCCCTTCAATTTTTCTCATTTTTATGTTATCGGCGCCCTATTTTGGGGAAAACTGAGAGAAACCGTAGTACCTTTTCCCACCTGACTTTCGATATCAATGCTTCCGTTATGTGCTCTCATGAGATGTTTTACTATTGACAATCCGAGACCGGTGCCCCCCAACTCCCTCGAGCGTGTCTTATCCACCCGGTAGAACCGTTCTCCAAGCCTGAGAATTTCCATTTTCGGTATACCTATGCCCGTGTCCATCACTCTGACGACCACATAACCTTTTTCATCTTGGAACGCAGCAATAGAAATCTTTCCGCCGCTTGGCGTAAATTTGATGGCATTATCGAGAATGTTCACAAGAATCTGCGCCAATTTATCCCTGTCAGCCCCAATAAACGGGAGTTTATCAGAAATTTTTTTATCAATAGCAAGGGATTTATCCGCCGCTTTCGTCTCGAACATAGGCAACACGTTATCAATTGCATCGGCTATGGAGACATTTTCGATCCGCAATTTCATTTCTCCCAGCTCAATGCTCGAAAGAACCAGCAGGTCGTCCACCAGCCTTCCAAGACGATGAGCATTCTCGGAAATTATGTGAAGAAATCTTTTCGCCGTCGCTTCTTCATTGATGGCGCCATCCTCAAGGGTCTCAATAAATCCTATGATGGCCGTAAGTGGTGTCTTAATCTCGTGGGTAACATTAGCCACGAAGTCCTCACGTATCTTTTCTAGTTTCTTGAGACGCGTGACGTCGTGAAATACCATCATCGTCTTTTGTTTCCCTTCGGGTAGTCCTTGAACGGCTGATATAGTGACATCCAGAATAATCGGCGCTTCCTGCCCGAGGCTGATCTCCCGCAACACGGGTGCTCCGGAATCTCTGAACAGATCGAGGGCATCCTGTAACTGAACATTCCTGAACGCCTCAAGCGGCGTCTTATCCAAAATGTCAGCGATGCCTTCATTTCCGAGGACGTGTTTCAGGCTTCTATTGAGAAACTCGATGCGGTCCTGATTGTTGATTACAAGCACGCCCTCTGTCATGCTGGCAAAGGCCGCTTCAAGTTGCGCCCTATCCTGATCCGCAACCCTCACCCTTTCCCGATGTTCAACAACCATACGATTGATGTCTTTTTCCAATTGTCCAACGTCGTCATTTGCCTCTACCAGAAGTGTTCCTAATGACTCGCCGCCGGAAACCTTGTGCGTATATGAAATTACTTTCTCGATTGGCGATATAAATTTTCTGGCCAGAAGAAATGCAATGACGAGCGAAGGAATGATGGCGATCAGGAGACACTTATATATATAAGTGTACTGTTGATCGATGGATTTTCTCACCTCGAAAAGCGGACGGGCAAATCGTATGTAGCCTTTAACTTCAGAGCCTTCTGTAACCGGAAAGGCAATGTAGAGCATGTCTACACCGAGGGTGCGGCTGTAACGAATGGCTTCCCCCTGTCCCTTGATCCTCGCTTCCTGAATTTCCGAGCGGTTGAGGTGACTCTCCATCTCCGCCAAGTCTTTCTCTGAATCCGCCTTGACGCGGCCCGAAGCATCAATAAGGGTAACACGGGAGCGGGATATATCAGCCAGATTTGACAGCTTCCTTTCAATATCGCCTGTCCCCAATAATGCAGAGATTCGTGCTTGAGCAATCAGGTCATTTTTGATCCCGTCTATCAATTCAGTCTTGATCTGCCGGGCATACATCAATCCCATGGCTATTGCGGTGAAAAGTATCAGCGCGACATAGCAGGCAAGAATCCTGTATAATAGATGATTCTTCAATCAGTCGCTCCTAAACCTTGCAGGATGGTTCGTGCCTGACAATCTTTCCCGTCACCATATACATGACCATGTCTGCAATACCCACGGCATGATCGGAAATCCTCTCGAGGCTCTTGGAGATCTGCATAATTATGAGAGCTCTATGGATCTTTTTGGGATCTTCCAACATGAAGGTGAGGAGTTCCCGGAAAACCTGTTCGTTGAGGTTATCGATGGTTTCATCCTCCATCCGTACTTTACGCGCCAGATCAGTATCTTCATTAACCAGGGCATCGAGGCTTTCCTTTATCATTCGCCGGGCAATTTCCGCCATCCGGGGAATATCTATATAGGGCTTCATCGGCGGTTCCTCACTTAAGAGAATAGCTTTTTCAGCAATATTAGCCGCCATGTCGCCGATCCTCTCCAGATGTCCATTGATTTTAATGGCCGTTGTGATGTATCTCAGGTCCCTCGCCGTCGGCTGCCTCAAGGCCAGTATACGGATACACTTTTCCTCGATTTCCACATCAAGCTGATCGATCGTATTGTCATCGCAGATTACCTTGTGGGCCAGTTCCGTATTCCTGTCGACAAGGGCTTCTGTTGCAAGTTCTATTGCCTTTTCTACGAGGGCGCCTAAATATATAAGACATTCCTTGATGTCCCGAAGTTCTTTTTCATAGTGGGTGCTTGTGTGCTTTTTTTCAGCCATTTGTCATCTCCATGCCTTTAGATCATCCTCGGCGATTTATCGTTCTAACAATTTCCGCTTTCTCATTTCGATCTCTGTCCCTGCGCAGACGGGGAGAAATCCTGCCATCCCTTGATCAGCCGAATCTCCCGGTAATATAGTCTTCCGTCTGTTTCACATCCGGATTGGTGAATATTTTTTCCGTGGCGTTATATTCAATGAGCTTCCCTAAATAGAAAAAACCGGTCTTAGATGAAACACGGGCTGCCTGCTGCATGTTATGAGTAACAATGATGATGGTATAATTCCTTCTCAACTCATCGATCAGCTCTTCGATTTTCGCCGTTGATATAGGATCGAGCGCCGACGTCGGCTCATCCATGAGTATGACATCCGGTTTCATGGCAAGCGCTCTGGCAATACAGAGACGCTGCTGCTGCCCACCGGAGAGGGTCATCGCCGATTTTCCCAGGATATCCCTTACCTCATCCCACAACACCGCCTGTTTCAGGCTTTCTTCGACAAGAAATTCCAGATCACTCCTTTTAGTGATCCCCGCAAGTCTCGGGGCATAGGCTATATTGCTGAATATCGACTTAGGAAACGGGTTGGGCTTTTGAAAAACCATGCCGATCTTTCTCCGAATGTCGACGGGATCTACATCAGGCTTATAAATATTTATGCCTTCAAAAATGATTTCTCCCTCGACCTTGGTTCCATCGATGAGATCATTCATGCGATTGAGCACTCTCAACAACGTGGACTTGCCGCAGCCGGATGGTCCTATCAGGGCGGTAACCCGGTTCTTGCTAAAATCCATGGTGATATCGGTCAGTGCCCTGGTCTTTCCATAGAAAAAATTTACATTCTTCAATTCGATTATACTGTTGCCTTCCACAATTACCACCTTTTTTTCTTCCTTACATAACTCCTGATGACAATGGCGATAAGATCAACGCCAAGCACAAGTCCGACAAGAACGAGCACCGTCCCATATTGAATCGATCTCGTCTGGTCTATATGGGTGCCCGCCGTAGCAAGAACATATACGTGGTACGGAAGAGCCATGACTTCATCGAAGACGGAGCTGGGAAGCTTCGCTGTAAAGAATGCCGCTGCAGTAAACATAATCGGCGCTGTTTCGCCGGCCGCCCTGCCGATGCCCAGGATCGACCCTGTCAGTATTCCGGGTAAAGCATTCGGCAAGACGATCTTATAAATGGTCTCCCACTTAGATACACCCAGGGCCAGTGAAGCCTCGCGGAATGTCTGTGGAACCGCTTTCAAGGCTTCTTCCGACGCCCCGATAATCGTCGGCAGGACAAGTATGCCAAGGGTCAAGGCTCCGGAAAGAATGCATGATCCGAAATGCAGAAAAACAACAAAGAACCCGAGTCCGAACAATCCAAAGACCACCGATGGAACCCCCGCCAAACAATTTATACCAATGCGGACAAGTCTGACAAATCTTCCCTGTTTTGCATATTCGGTAAGATAGATTGCCGAGACTACACCGAGAGGAAGTGCAACAGCTATTGCGCCGATTGTCAGATAAAGGGTACCTAAAATGGCGGGCATGATCCCGCCCTTCGTCATGGAATCCGTCGGCGGAAGGGTGAGAAAATCCCAACTAATTGCTGATATTCCATTTGCCACGATGTAAGCAATGAGACCGCCCAAGGCTAAAGCAATCAAGAGCGCCGACAATCGCACGACGGTAAAAAATACCTGCTGTTTGAAATATCGAAATGTCATGGATGTCGTGAGCGCAGCCTGCATAATGTAAACTCCTGTTCCCCTTTATAGTGTCGCTGATCCCACTTCCTTGAATTTCTGTGAGATATAATCGGCAATGAGATTAAAGAAGAGCGTCAGGAAAAACAACACCATGCCTATGGCAAAGAGGGCATGGTAGTGGCCGCTCCCGAAGGGCGCTTCGCCCATCTCCGCGGCAATGGAGGCGGGCATAGGCCTGACAGAATCAAAGATGCTCTCCGGCACGGCCGCCGCACCGCCCGCAACCATGAGCACCACCATGGTTTCGCCTATAGCCCTTGCCATGCCCAGAATTACGGCCGTGGAAATCCCCGACAGGGCGGCCGGCATGATGACCTTGGTTATAGTTTCGTATTTCGTTGCACCCAGGGCGTACGACGCTTCCTTGAACTCACTAGGTACGGCATAAAGGGCATCCTCTGAGATGCTCGAAATCGTAGGTATCGCCATGATCGCGAGAATGACGGAAGCATTCACGATGTTAAGACCCGTCGGGAGATCAAAAGTGTCCTGGAGAAAGGGGGCTACAACGACCATGCCGAAGAAACCGAGGACTACGGAGGGAATACCTGCCAGGAGCTCTATTATCGACTTCGTAATATCCTTGATGGAAGCTGGCGCTATTTCAGAAATGTACACAGCGGAAAGGACCCCCAACGGAACGGCAATAAGACAGGAGAATACAGTGACGATCACAGAACCGAAAATCAAGGGCCATATCCCGTAAGCGGGAGGGTCATACGTGGGATACCATTCCTGTCCGAATAGGAAATCTGCGACGGAAACCTCTTTGAATATGGGTAATCCTTCACGGAACAGGAACATGACAATCAGCGCCAGAATAAGCACGGATGCAAAGGCGAAAAAAGCAAAGATACCTCTGATGAAAATTTCTTTCTGATGCCTGTTCATGTTTTATTTTTATTTCTTACCCTTCTGAGCCGGCTTCCTTATTTCTTCCGCAATCAAAGGAACGAACCCCTCTTTCGCAACAAGTTTCTGTCCGGCAGGGCTCAGTACAAATTTGATGAAATTTGCGGTTTCACCCGCAGGTTGCCGGTTCGTATACATATAGAGAGGTCTTGCAACCGGGTATTCTTTGGAAAGCGCGGTCTTCGCCGAGGCCGTAATGCCGTTGACGGTCAGACCTTTGACCGACGTGTTCAAGTAGCCGAGACCAATATAACCGATGGCATATCTGTTTTTTGAAACCGTTTGCACAACCGCTCCGCTTGACGCCTGTAACTGCGCCTTGGGAGTTACGCGGGCATTATTTAAAACGAGGTGCCCCCAGGACTCAAATGTACCGGAGCTGCTGTCTCTCGAAACAACGACAATCGTGAGGTTATCCCCGCCGACCTCTTTCCAGTTCGTAATCTTGCCCTGATAGATTTGACTCAGTTGATCAATTGTCAATCCATTGACTTTGTTCTTCGGATGCACGATAGGAACGATAGCGTCGATAGCAACCGTGTAGGCAACGGGTTCCACTCCGTGAGCTCTGGCAAGGGTGATTTCTTTATCCTTAATTTCCCTTGATGAGTTCGCGATGTCTGTAGACTTGTCGATCAGTGCCTTGATCCCGTCCCCCGATCCGCCGGCGGAAAGAGATATATTCACTCCGGGATGCGCCTTCATGTGAACCTCCAATGCCGCCTGCGCAATAGGCAGAACCGTCGTGGATCCCTTGATGACCACACTTTCCGCAGCAAGAGCCAGATTTGCACCAAAAGCCAGCCAAATCAAACAGACCGCCAGTAATTTTCTTACCATTTTCAAAACCTCCATTTATTCAATTTTACTTTATCTTCAATATTTATAGAAGACATCTTTTATTACCAATTTTCAAGAACCGAAAAACCTGATCGGCATTTCAGCACTGTGAATAATGTCAAGCCCGTTACGGAATCCTGTGAGACGGACTCATTTCCAAATGCATTATATCAATACACATCAAATGTTGCAGATTTGTTAAAGAAGGATGAAGAATTTGTTAATCCTGGGAAGAATAGAATCTGCTCCCGCGGTTACCAAACGCCTATTGCCTCACGACTGACAACTGTGATAAACAGCGGATGCCTGCAAAATTATTCAGGCTCTGAAAGGATATTCAATGAATGACATTGCAGTGAAGCGCCAGGCGTTAATCAAGGAGCTTTTTCCTTCCGGCATCCCCAGGTTGTGGTGCCCTCTCCTCACACACTACAGGAGCAATGGCACAATCGACTTCGACCGGATGCGTGCCCATTTCAAGCATGTAGTCCCGTGGGTCAAGGGACTTCTCATTCCTGGATCGACCAGTGACGGCTGGGAACTGACGGAAGATGAAACAATGGCAGTCGCAGACTTTGCGATACAGCAGGCCCGGACGCATGAGATCAGCCTCCTCCTCGGTGTCCTGAAAGCCGACGTTGAGACCATGAAGCGGACGATCTCAAGCATGATAAGGATGCTTCAAAAATATTCGGCGGGAAAAGAAGACGCCGGCCAAATCCTGACAGCAAATCGTGTTTGCGGTTTCACGATCTGCCCACCCCGGGGGAAGTCGCTCACGCAGCATCAAATTGAAGCGGGTCTTTCCGCTGTCCTCGATATGGGGCTGCCTGTCGCACTGTATCAGCTTCCTCAGGTGACGGAAAATGAAGCGGCGCCCGAAACCTTTGCCAGGCTCGTGCAGAAATATTTCAACCTGGTTTTCTTCAAGGACTCAAGCGGTCAGGACAGCATTGCCACTTCCGATGTCTACAAGGGCGGGAGCTATCTCGTCAGGGGCGCCGAGGGCGGCTATGCGCATTGGCTCAAAGACACGGGCGGCTGCTACGACGGGTTTCTTTTAAGTACGGCTAACTGCTTTTCCCGGGATCTTTCATCTCTCATCGAAAGTCTGGAAAAGAACGATCAGGAAAAAGCACGGGGGATATCAGAGAAGTTGACCAGCATCGTCAGTGAGGTCTTCGCTCTCGTGCAACCACTGCCTTACGGCAATCCTTTCACCAATGCCAACAAGGCTATCGATCATTTTTTCGCGTTCGGGCCTTCGGCAAATACTACAGAAGGACCCATGCTTCACGAAAAGATTCGCCTTCCCCATGACGTCATCGAGGCGACCAGCGCCATTCTGACGCACTACAGATTGATGCCTGAAAAAGGATACATGGAATAAGATCTTCTATATAATGTGAAAGAGGAAATGCTATCTTCGGAAGACCGCCGCACAGACGCGTTTCAGGAGAAGAGGAGAAGTGGGGAATGACATTATCCACCTGGCGCAGGTTGGCATTATGTATCTGCATCTCGTCCCTTGTGGGCTGTGCAGGAGAGAGGGCGACACAGACAAAGGTCGTAAAACCTGACTGGCAGAATCCCGCCCACAAAAAAGTCGCGGAGCAGATTGTGCCCCTCCTCCGGAGCGCCGGCCGTTCCCCGGGAAATTGCCAGGTCTTCTTTATCGACTCTCAAAAACTGAACGCCATGTCTCTCGGGGAGTGCAGGTTCGGCTTTAGTACAGGTTTGATTAACACGGGCGATGAGAGGCTCATTCGCGGGGTGGCTGCCCATGAGATAGGCCATGAGGTTCTGGGTCATGCAGACAAGAGGAAGACGGCGATCGCCGCGGAACAGCTGACCCGTACCGCTTTGTCTTTTATCCCGGGGGTGGGAGGTTTGATTGCTTCAAATGCCATGTTAGTCACAGGCATGCTTGCTCTTCCTGCCTATTCTCGCTCCCAGGAGACCGATGCGGATAGCAAAGCCGTTGATATCCTGTCCAAGGCCAACGACCCGGACCCCGCGGGGACCATGGCCTACAGCTTTCGCTTTCTCTTAAAATCCTCAGGAGCCACGGGCGGCGGTCTCCTCGATTCGCACCCCAATACCAAGGAGCGTCTCGAAGCCATGGTGAAACTGGGAAATAGCCGGACAACCAAGGCGCCACTGCAGACAGCACCGGACTCAGGGCCGGATGCCCATTAACAGCACACATTGGAATGGAGGTTTAAGATGACCCGCAAGAATGATGTGAAGAAAGTACTCGTATTACTGGGCAGCCCCAGGAAGAAAGGCAATAGCGCCATATTGGCGGAAGCGATTGCCAAAGGAGCTGAGTCCGCGGGCGCAAGAGTGGAGACTCTCTTTATACACGGGATGAAGATCGCGCCTTGCAAATCGTGCTATGCGTGTCAGAAGCCAGGCAGTAAAGGATGCTCCATCAATGACGACATGCAGATCGTCTACAAGAAGTTGCTGGCATCGGATGCATGGATAATTGCGAGTCCTGTTTACTGGTTTACCATGTCCGCGCAGACGAAACTATGGATGGATCGCTCGTTTGCCTTGCTCCCGCGCGCTGAAAATGCTTTTGCGGGTAAACGGATCGCCATAGCCATGAGTTACGGAGATTCTGACCCGTTCAAATCCGGCTGTGTCAATGCCCTCCGCACTTTTCAGGACGCCTATGCATACGTTGGAGCAAGCATTGTCGGGATGGTTTACGGAAGCGCCATGGACGCGGGCGAAATCAAGAAGAACAAATCACTGATGAAGGAGGCCCTCGAACTCGGAAAACGGCTGGTCTAAAGCAAAATGAACGCTGCGCTACAACTTGAAGAGCGCGGGCAGGTACAGCGACAGCCAGGGGAAATAAATGATGATGGCCAGCGCGACGATCATGATAAGAATGAAGGGAAGGACTGCTTTAGAAACTTCTTCGAGGGATATGTTGGCGATGTTGCAGACAACGTAAAGATTCACCGCCACAGGCGGTGTCAACTGGCCGATAGCGAGGTTGACTGTCATGACAACGCCGAACCAGACTGGGTCCCAGTTGAAGACCTTGATGAGCGGGATCAGCATGGGGAGGAAAATGTAGTAGATGGAAATCGCATCCATGAGCATACCGGCGACAAGAAGCATGATGTTGATCAGCACGAGAAGCACGGCCGGATTCGCGGACAGGGAGAGCATCTGGCTGGAGAACTTGTCCATGACTCCCATGGTGGAGCCGGTCCATGCATAGAGGCCCGCAAACCCAACGATGATCATGATGACCGCGGAAGACAGAACGGTGTCGCGGAGAAGTTCATACAGGGAACGAAAATCAAGCTCACGGTAGATGACCATGCCCACGAACAATCCATAGAACACGGCAACCACTGCCGCTTCGGTCGGCGTGAATATCCCGCCGTACATGCCGCCGAGGATGATGAACGGGGCGATGAGCCCCCAGAAAGCCCCTCTGAAGGCGTCCCAGATTTCTTTAAGCGTCCCCCATCTCTCGCCTCTCCAGCCCCTTTTCCTTGCGATGATATAGGAGGGAATCATAAGAACAAGACCGGTGATGATACCGGGGATCACCCCTGCCGCAAATAGGGCGGGGATGGAGGTGCCAGTGATGACCCCGTAGATGATGAAGGCGATGCTCGGAGGTACGATAATTGCCAGCGATCCCGATGCCGCGATCAGGGCCGCGCTGAAATCCTTCGCGTATCCCCTCGCCGCCATGGCTGTGATGAGAATCGTTCCCAGGGCCGCCGTGTCCGCCGGGCCGGAGCCGGATATCCCCGCAAAGATCAAACCAACAACGATAGTTACCAGAGCAAGCCCCCCGTGAATGGGCCCAATTATGAGGCTGATGAGGTGAACAAGTCTTTTCGAGATGCCACAGCGGTCCATGATCAGGCCTGCCAGAATAAAGAAGGGAATAGCGAGGAGCTGAAACTTGGCGACACCGGCGTAGAAATTCGGAGATACGCCCGAGATACCTAAGTTATAGAGCCAGATGAGAAAAAGGGAGACGGTTCCCAAAGCGACAGCAACAGGAACACCCGCGAAAAGTATCAGGAGAAAGAGGCCGAATAGGAGAAGTCCTTCCATCAGTCCCCCTTCCCCCTCAGCTTATTAACTGTCATCTCCACGACCCGGAAAATGACCAATAGCGATCCGACGGTAAGGGCCAGGGTATAAATCCACTGGGGAATATCGAGGGACTCCGTGGTGACCGCAAGCATTAATTCATCCTGTATCTGGATCAAACTGTAGCGGAGGAGGACGCCGAAGCAAGATATTGTGAGGAGAGAACTGATCACCAGGAGGAACCTCCTGCCCGCAGGCGGGATCTTTGAAGACAGAAAATTAAAGCCCAGGTGAACGCACCGACGGAAGCCTGCCGCCGCACCGAGCATGGTGATCCACACGAGGAGGGCCACCTCGATCTCTTCCGTGAATGCAAAGGAATAATGGACGAAATAGCGGGTGAGGACGTTAAGGAAGGCAAACACGGCCATAACAGCCAGCAAGGCCGCGCTCACCATTTCTTCAAAATGCGAGTATAGATACTTCAGTCTGTTCACTTATTTCTTAGGGAGCCTCTTGGCCGGTGCCTTTCTTTCAGCGCTCTGGACTGCTTTCTCGGCTGCTTGCACAAGATCGGCGCCGATCTCGGGGACCCACCGGTCATAAACAGGCTTTACCTTGTCCTTGAAGGCTTTCACGTCCTCCGCTGTCAGAACATAGACATCCATTCCATTCTGTTTAAGAATATTCAGAGAGTCGCTGCTTCCCTCAAGGCCTTCACGGGCGGATTTTTTCTGCCAGCGGGCGGCATCCAAGGCGGCATTGCGGATAATCGCCTGGTTCTTCGCATCAAACGCATTCCAGGTTTCTTTGCTGACAGCCAGGATCAGGGGATCGATGACGTAATTCCAGAACGTGCAGTATTTATTGACCTGCCAGAGTTTATAGGGAATGATGATTCCCGTCACAGGGTTTTCTTGCCCGTCCACGGTTCCCGCCTGGAAGGCGCTTAGGGCTTCACCCCAGTTCATGGATATGGGATTGGCGCCCAGGGACTTGAAGATATCAATGAAGATGGGTGAGCCGACGACCCGGATCTTGAGTCCGTTGAGATCCGCAGGTTTCTTTACAGACCTTTTACTGTTGGTTATCTCGCGGAAACCGTTTTCTCCCCACCCCATGGCAACAACACCCTTTTCATCGAGGATCTTAAATATCTTTTTCCCGACGTCGCCGCTTTCAACCGCGTCAAGGGCCTTGTAACTGCCGTTGAAGAAGAACGGCAGGGCAAAGAGGTTTAGTTCCCTGACCGCCGGTGACCAGTTGATCGTCGAGCCGAGAGCAAAATCCGCCACGCCCTGCTTCAGAAGGAGGAATTCGTTGGTCTGTTTCCCTGCATAGAGCTGGCCGCTGTAGTACACCTTGATATTGATCCGTCCGTTTGTTCTCTCCTTCACCAGCTCAGCGAACTTGGCGCCCCCCATGCCCCAGGAAGTCGTGGGACCAACCACGATGCTCATCTTGTACTCGGGTTTGTAATTGGCCGAGAATCCTACGGCTGCGAATCCAAGGACATAAGAAAGAACGACAAGACATCCGATCCATCTTGCTTTCATGTTACCCTCCCTTTTTGAATTGAACAGTTTCTTCATGTTGCCCTATAAATGATTGTTACTTGTATTTATAAAAAGGCCGTCTGTCAATGCAACACTGCGAAAAAATACGCACAGGCCGTTCTTCTCCTCAGCGTCAGAGTCTCTTTTCATGGTAGCTTTACAGTGTGAATCGTGGTAGTTAAAGACGCACGCGAAAGGTCAGAGACAAAGATTCATAAACTCTTCAGTCTTGTACGAGGATGCTATGAACTGATTACTGAAACCCCGTTTTCCTAAAAGGAGGCGGGGTTTTTGCGTGTCCGCGCCAGGGTAAATAAGGAGAACCGAACATGAAGGACTATACCAGGACCAAGAAGGAGCTTGTCGATGGATTGATTTCTTTGCGCCTGAAGGTGTCGAAGCTCGAAAAAGCACGGAATAAGCTCAGACTGAAGGCTTCAGAGCTGCGGAAGTCTGATGAGAGACTTGCCATGCTGTCAATAGCCACAAACGATGCCATCCACGATTGGGACGTGGCCAAGAATCAACTCTGGTGTAATGAGGGGATGCAGAAGGCATTGGGCGTCCCCGAAGTAATAAATGATCCGTGGAACTGGTGGATTCAGGCTATACACCCGGACGATCGTGACCGGATGGTTTTGGGTATGGGAAGGTTGATGAAGAGCGACCGGGAATTCGGCTCAAATGAATACCGGATCCGCACTGCAGGCGGGGCCTATGTTTATGTTAATCACCGCATCTATATTCTTCGCGACCGGATGGGAAACCCGGTCCGGATGATGGGGGCCGCGACCAATATCACAGTGCGGAAGCATGCGGAAGAAGCCCTGCGCGACAGCGAAGAGCGATACAGGGCATTCTTCGAGACATCGAGGGACTGCGTGTTTATCAGTTCGGTGGAAGGAAAATGGATTGACCTGAATGATGCAGCGGTCGAGCTCTTCGGCTATGCGAGCAGAGAGGAATTAAAGAATGTGCAGATTCGGAACTTGTATGCTGATCCCACGCAGAGAGACAGGTTCATCTCCCACATGCGCAAGGAAGGATACGTCAAGGAATATCCCTTCGACATGAGGAGGAAAGACGGTTCTGTTATTCACGTCCTTCTTACATCGGTTGTGTGGAAGGATGCTGATGGGAATGTGTTCGGATACCGGGGAACGATCCGGGATGTAACCGAGAAGCGGCAGATAGCAAGAGATTTAAAGGCGAAGCATGAAGAACTGAGCGCAGCATATGGACAACTGTCAGCCTACGACGAGGAGCTTCGCCAGAAGTATGCTGAACTCTTGGAGAGCCAGCAGGCGCTTCGGGAAAGTGAGAAGCGGTACCGTGAATTGACAGATTTCCTGCCGATATCAATTTTTGAAGTTGATACCGCGGGCAGCATCATTTCCTTTAACCGCACTGCCCTCGAAGTCTTCAGGTATAATCAAGAGGATTACAAAGAGGGTATGAACGCACTTCAGTTTTTTCCACCCGAGGAATGGCAGAGAGTCGGAGAGAGTATTGGGCGGGTAATGCAGGAGACATCAATCCCCGGCCAGGAATTTACCTTCGTCAGGAAAGACGGCAGCACGTTTATCGGACTCATCTATGCCTCGAATAAGATTCATCAGAATGAAGCCGTGGGGATAAGAGGAACCATCATAGACATCGCCGAGCGTAAGCAGGCCGAGGAAGCCTTGCGTCAGAGCGAAGAGAAATATCGCGCTCTCGTACATACTGTAGACTCGATCTACATTATTGACGCGGAGCAAAGGTACCTTTTTATGAATGAAGGACACCAGAAGCGCTTTGGTATGCCGCTCGACCGGATCGTGGGAAGGCCGTACAGTGATTTTCATTCCCAGAAAGATTCCCACGAATTCGCGAAAAGCGTGAAGATCGTTTTTGAGACCGGCGCTTCCATTCAACAGGATCATAGGAGTGAGAGAGACGGAAGGTTCTTTATCCGGACACTCAGTCCGGTGGTGGGAAGCGGCGGCGAAGTGACGGCAGTGACGGTAGTCTCAAAGGACGTCACCGACCGCATGCGGGCGGAGGAGGCCCTGAAAGAAGGTGAGCAACGTTACGGGACGCTCTTCCATTACGCGAACGACGCCATATTCATCCTCAAGGGGGATAAGTTTATCGACTGCAACGCCGTCACCTTGGAAATGTTCGGATGTACCATGGATCAGATCATCGGAAATCATCCCTATGCCTTATCACCCCCTTTCCAGCCGGACGGAAGGGATTCCAGAGAGAAGTCCATTGAGAAGATATCGCGCGCGCTGTCAGGAGAACTTCAGTTTTTTGAATGGCGGCACATAAGGTATGACGGCACACCCTTTGACACGGAAGTCAGTCTCAACAGCATCAAGATCGGTGATGACGTCCTGATCCAGGCCATCGTCCGGGACATCACCGAACGAAGGCAGGCCGTGGCAGCTTTGCGTCAGAGCGAAGAGAAATACCGCGCCATCATAGAAAATATGGAAGAGGGATATATTGAACTCGACCTGACGGGACGGCTCACCTTCTTCAATGAGGCGGCCCGACGATTCCTTGGCTACAGTAAGGAAGAGACATTGGGTATGCACTACAAAAAATACACCGATAAAGAAAATTCAGAGAAGATATTCAAACTTTATAACGAAGTGTACAGAACACATACTGCACGCGCACAGTTTGAATGGAACGTGATCACGAAAGATGGCGCCAAGAGAACCGTAGAGGGCTCCGCCTCTTTTATAACGGATGCAGAAGGACGGCCCGCGGGATTCAGGGGGCTGTTTCGAGATATCACAGACAGCAAGCGCGCGCGGGAGGAACTGCAGGAAAGTGAAGAGAGATACCGCCTGCTCGCTGAGAACGCTAACGACATTATCTTAACTACAGATATGGCGACAAGGTTGACATACATAAGCCCTTCTGTCTCCCGTATACTTGGATTTTCCGTAGATGAAGCCATGGCGAGAACGATGGAGGAAGCCTTTACTCCCGCATCCTTCGAAATGGCCATCCAGAAATTAACGAGAGAGATGGCGATAGAAAGCCCTGGTCAAAATGATGCAGCCAAGTCGACTATCATGCAAATTGAACTATTTCACAAGGATGGTTCCATTATACCGTTTGAGATTCACTATAGTTTTTTACGTGACTCTGAGGGAATGCGAACGGGCCTTCTGGCGATTGCACGCGACATCTCAGAACACAAGCAGCAAGCACAGAAGCAGAAGATTTTGCAGGAACGCCTGCAGCGAGCCGAGAAGATGGAGGCATTAGGGACGCTTGCGGGCGGAGTGGCCCATGACCTCAACAATGTTCTGGGGGTTCTTGTCGGCTATTCGGAGCTTCTTCTGCAAAACGCCCCGCAGGAGAACCCTTTTCAAAGGCACGCAATGCAGATATTCAAGGGCGGTCAGCGTGCCGCGGCAATCATCCAGGACCTGCTCACGCTTACCAGGCGAGGCGTGCTGGTCTCGGAGACGGTAAACCTCAACAGGATCATCTCCGATTTCCTGCAGACGCCGGAGTTCGAGGGAATCAAATCTCATCATCCCGGTGTCCAATTTGAAACATCTCTGGATGCAGAGCTTTTGAATCTCAAGGGTTCGCCCGTACATCTGAGCAAGACGGTGATGAACCTGCTTTCCAACGCCGCGGAGGCGATATCCGTGTCAGGAGACGTGCTGATCAGGACCGAGAACCGCTACGTGGACAAGCCGATTCACGGGTATGACACAACTCAGGAAGGGGAGTATGCCGTGCTTACCGTATCGGATACTGGGTCAGGAATTCCGGCCGCGGATATTGGGAGGATCTTCGAGCCTTTCTATACGAAGAAGGTGATGGGCAGGAGCGGCACTGGTCTCGGACTGGCGGTTGTGTGGGGCACAGTGAAAGATCACGACGGGTACATCGATGTGGAGAGCAAAGAGAAAAAAGGGACCACCTTTACCCTCCATTTCCCTGTAACCAGAGAAGCCTTAACCAAGATTGAACAGGCCGTTCCCCAGAGCGAGTACATGGGCCGCGGTGAACACATTCTGGTCGTGGATGACGTGGAAGGTCAACGTCTCCTCGCGTCAGCCATGCTGGAAGGCCTCGGATACAAGGTAGACTCCGTCGCAAGCGGTGAAGAGGCAATAGAATTCGTGAAGGAACAGCCCGTTGATCTGCTTATCCTCGACATGATTATGGATCCGGGTATCGACGGTTTGGAGACGTACCGCAGGATTCTTGCGGTACGCAACGACCAGAAAGCGATCATTGTAAGCGGATTTGCGATGACCGAGCGGGTCACGCGGACACAGGAGTTCGGGGCCGGCGCATATGTGAAGAAACCCTACCTATTGGAGAAAATCGGGATTGCCGTAAGAAGGGAACTCGACAAGTAAGATACTCGCCAATAGGAAACATCCGCAAATACAGAATCCAAGGGCTATTATGATAGAAAGCCGTCCCAGCTTGACTGCGCAAGGAGCTGCGATGCATCGCTCCGCACACCAGATATTTGATGAACCCCGGATCTTCGATGATCCCCTGGCGATGCGTATCATAGGTGCTGAAAGTTTGGCGGCGCTGCAGGCTACGCCGCAACAGTCCGCTGCCCCTCCCGGGTCGGAGTTGCTCAGAGCCTTCATCGCCGCGCGCTCCCGCTATGCCGAAGACGCGCTGGGTGAAGCCGTCCGGAGAGGGCTCCGCCAATACGTGATCCTCGGCGCGGGCCTTGATACCTTCGCGTATAGAAACCCTTATACGCAGACTAGACTACTTGTTTTCGAGGTTGATCACCCGGCAACACAGAGTTGGAAACGCGTGCGACTGGAGGAAGCCGGTATCTCTATCCCCGCATCGCTCACCTTTATCCCGGTGGATTTTGAAACAGAGACGATGGCGGATGGCCTCAAGCAGACGGATATTGATCACGGTAAACCAATATTTTTCTCGTGTTTGGGAGTAACCCCCTATTTGACGGGAGAGACTATCGCCTCAACTCTGAAATTTATTGCCGGCCTGGCAACAGGAAGCGGCGTTGTCTTCGATTATGTTATTTCACCTTCCTTGCTGAATCCCGAGCAGCGGTCAGCATTCGACGCTCTCTCGAATCGAGTCGCGAAGGCGGGCGAACCCTGGAGAACCTTCTTTGACCCTTCCTCGCTCACTGCCGACTTGAAGGCGTCGGGTTTTGAGGAGGTGGAAGATTTGGGTCCGGATGAAATAAACGCACGCTACTTTGCAGGTCGTAATGACAATCTAAGGGTGCGCGGTTATGGTCATTTGATGAAGGCCATTGTGTAGTGCGGAAGAAGAGAAGAGAAATGAAATGGGATGAAACGCCCAAGATATCCATTGACAAGTAAAAACAGCCCCCCTATACTTCTATCCATCGAAAGCAATACATTATCAAACTACAGTATCTGATCCACAGGAGACTCATCATGAAATGGACCGGCATGTATCTTATCGGTTATATCGTGCTCATCGGCGGTGTTCTGGCCGCGCTATGGAAAATGGGTGTATTGGCCAGCATTGGCATGGCATGGACAGTGATCGGAGTCGTAATATTGATTGGATTAGGCATCATGATCGCAGTCTCCCACAGCGGCACCAAGGAAAACATCGAAATCGACCGCAAATAACCCGGCGGGCGCCCCGTCACACTCGGGCATGACTCATCTGTCCGCGTCTGAGTTACCACTTAGACTATAAGACCTTCCAAATGACCGAAAACTAACTCCACAGGTGGACCTGTTTCTGTGGAACTCTCACCGTCTTGACCTGCCCCGCGCATGTATGGTACAAGTATAAACACAGGTCAGGCAATGCGATGATGCAAACAATTATAAGTATAGGTAAGCGTTTCTTTCAGCCAGTGACGCGCCTATGGCGACAGATTCCGTTGCATAGGCAGGAAAAAATACTGCTAATACTGCCGCTACTTGCAATCACCATCTCCGCCGTTTTAGCCCTTTTCGGCAATCATCAGCGTGCCAATATTCAAGCCGATATTCAGCGACACTTTCAGATGGTCAGGGGCTTGAATGAAGTTGTCACCTTGATGGTCAATGCTGAAACCGGTATGCGCGGCTATCTTTTAACCGGGCGCGATGAGTTTCTACAGCCCTATGCTACTGCGTCGCAAAAACTCCACTTTGCAATGTCAGACCTACGCGCTTTAGCTGAAGCAGAGCCGAGCCATGATCCGCGACTTAATAAGCTGCGCCTGCTGAAAGAAATTCAACTCCTGATTGACCGGCAAATGGCAGACCTCACTTGGCAAAAGCAGTACGTCACCAAATCGAAAACCTTTCGTTTTTTTACCACGGGAATGACCTTCGATACAAGAATATATAATCACCTCGCCTACGGGAAACGGACGATGGATGAAATACGCGCCAACTTAAATTCCATGCAAAACGAAGAAGAACAATTACTGACCGAACGAGTACAAGAGATCAATGCCATTCGTAAGCGCGACTATCTGGCTATTATTCTGGCGTTATTTATCGGATTGGCAACACGCCTCATTGCTCGGCATCTTTTTAACAAGAGAAAGGCAATCGTGTCAGCGGCGGATAGAGATCAATGAAACTTCTATGCCATGGGCATGCTGATCATGATTTTTCGTGTTTGCTTTCTCAAAGTGAAATGTTGTTCTGGAGGGCGATACCGTCAGCTACTTTCAACAAGAAAGATTTCTCCCGGAGTTTATTCCGAGTAAAGCGAGGGAATTGAATTGACATGTGGCGGGTCGACATGGTTTCGTCTGCTTGACTCGCGACCTTACAGTCTCTTCCACGAAACTGACTTGCCGGAAAATCCCCTGCTGCTCCCTTTGTCAAAGGGACATATATCTGTCGAGGAGCGATTGATGAGGCAAGGCCCCGGCTAAGCTACAATTCAATCTGTATGCCCAACTCAACGACCCTCTCAGGCGGTATCCTGAAGAAATCAGTCTCAGGAAGGGCGTTACGGGTCATGAAAGAGAACAACTTCTCCCGCCAAAGCATCATTCCGGGGCGCTTCAGGGAGGGAATCAGGGTCTCGCGGGCAAGGTAGTATGTCGTAGAGTCGGGATATATCTTCAGGCCGCATGATTCACATCCCCGTAATGCAGCAGGCACGTTGGGGCTTTGCATGAAACCGTAGTTGATGGTCACCTGAAAGAATCCATGTTTCAGGTTGATGACTTCGAGCCTCTTCTCTGCCGGCACCCGGGGAACTTCTTTGGTAACGACGCTGAGAAGCACGACCTGCTTATGGAGCACTTGGGTATGGGCGAAATGGTGAAGTAGTTGGGGAGGCGTTCCGGGAGTGCGATCAACTATGAATACTGCCGTGCCCGGTACGCGCACAGGCTCGTGTGCTGCAATCCGGCGCAGGAAGACATCGAGAGGCTCCTTAGTCGCTTTGAGCCGTTGCAAGAGGATTTCCCTGCCCCGCCGCCATGTCGTCATCAAGGTGAAGACGATTCCGCCCGCTGCCAGAGGAAACCACCCACCGGCCTCTATTTTCATCATGTTCGCTCCGAAAAATGAAAGGTCAACCGTCAGGAACAGCGCTGAGATCAGACCGACGATAACGGGATGCCATCGCCATTTTCTGACAGCAAGAAAAAAGGCCAGCATCACAGTGATCACCATGGTGGTTGAAACCGCCACACCGTATGCACCGGCCAGTTTGCTGGAAGAACCGAAACCAATTACAAGAGAGATCGTCACGATCATGAGTAACCAGTTAACACTGGGAATGTAGATCTGCCCTATTTCTTCCTCGGATGTCTGGATAATGTGGACGTGCGGGCATTGCCCAAGTTGTACGGCCTGCCGGGTAAGGGAAAATGCTCCGGAAATTACGGCCTGCGAGGCAATCACAGTGGCAAGGGTGGCAAGCACTACCAGGGGGTAGAGCGCCCACTCCGGCGCGAGATTGAAGAACGGTTGGCTCGAGTGCTCAGGATGAAGCAGGATGAGTGCGGCCTGCCCGAAATAATTGAGAAGGAGAGCGGGGAGCACCAAGACGAACCAGGCGAGCCTGATCGGAAAACGACCAAAATGCCCCATGTCGGCGTAAAGGGCTTCCCCACCGGTCACTACAAGGAAGACGGCCCCGAGGACGACGAAACCGCGCCAACCGTTGTGGATAAAAAAGTCGACGCCATAGCTCGGGTCAATGGCGGTAAGCACTCGCGGTGCGCGAATAATCCAGATGATGCCGAGGAAGGCAATGGCGCTGAACCACACAAGCATGACGTGGCCGAACACCGTTCCGATCCGGGCGCTGCCGCGTTTTTGAAAGCGGAAAAGAAGAACAAGAACGAAGACCGTGATCGGGAGCACGAAGGGCTTCAGACCCGGAGCGGCAATCTCCAGGCCTTCGACGGCGCTCAAAACCGATATCGCCGGGGTAATAACTCCATCGCCATACAGAAGAGCCGCGCCGAATAGCCCGATGAAGAGAAGTGTCCGGCTCATCCGTGTCTTGTCACGCCAGGGCGCGAGCAATGCCAGAAGCGCCAGAATGCCCCCTTCGCCGTGGTTGTCGGCTCTCATCACAAAGAGCAGGTACTTGACCGAAATGATGATCATGAGCGCCCAGAAGATGAGCGAGAGTATGCCAAGGACGTTTGACTCGATCGGCGGAAAGGGATGCGAACCGTGAAAGCATTCGCGAAGAGCATAGATGGGGCTCGTTCCGATATCGCCGTAGACAACCCCGAGGGCGGAGAGACTCAATAGAAGAAAGTGGGTACCTGATCTCCGGCTTCCGTCATGCCGGGCATCGCCCGGCTCAACCGGAATTCCTTTTTTAAAAGTCTTTTTCATTGGTTCGCCGCCCGGAGGCATCGATATGGGAAAGAGGTTCAGCAAACGTATGTGAATCAAAAGCCTGAAGGCTTCCCTTCATCACCTCCTCACAATGAGCACCGGGATTTTTGTTTCTTTGTGTATTACACCATAGGTGACGCTGCCGAGGACTGCGGCTGTCAAGGCGCTCTTCCCGTGAGAACCCATAATAATCAGGTCTGCCTTTGCCCTGGAAGCCGCTTTCACAATATCCTCAACGGGATGCCCTGACGTTATAACAGTCTGTGATCGGACTCCATTCTTATCGCAGAGTTTCTTTATTTCTCCGGCATACAGTTCGGCAGCCTCTCTCAGGTAATCTTCGACAGGCTCTATTACATGCCTGGCAGTCCTCGTAGATGGGACTGTCTGGCCCGTAAATGAGCGTCTATCAATAACGCTCAGGACGATTACTGAGGCCTTCAACTGTTTTGCGAGTTCAATCGCATACACGGCTGCCTTCTGAGCCGCCTTTGACCCGTCTGTTGGAACGAGAAGTTTTGAAATCATACATCCTCCTATTCATCCTGTGAAAAAATTACCGCTGTGTGCGGCCCAATACCGATCTCGCCTGAGCAGGGCAGCCCATCCGATCCTTCCACGCGGGTTTTCACGTCAGTGGCGGGATGATTGGCAAACTTTTGGCTGTAGCTGGAAGAGTAGCTGATAAAGCGCGTCTCCATAATCCGGCTTACCGAAAACCGATAATGTAACCATCGTGATTTTGATTCGTCATAATAACCACAACAAAGACGCTATCCGGTGGCCCTGATACATCCCATCGATGGACAGCGATAAGCTTTGCTTCATGATCAACATGATAGATTGATCATCACGGTAATCATTCTGGTTCCTTTTTGACCAGCATAATTGAGCATGGCATTTTGCGAACAAGCGCTTCGTTGCCGCGTCCGAAAAGAAAGTGCTCGAAACGACCTTCCTCGTGGGCAAGCAGAATAACGAGGTCAGCGTTTTCTTCTTTAATGACTTTCAATATCTCTTCTGTCGGATCACCTTCTCTAACTAATTCTTTGATCACCATGCCTTTCTTTTTTTCCACGTTGATCATTTTATCCAGTTCTTCTTTTGTTCTTTTCAGTTCCTTCTTATATTCTTCCTCACCTGATATCATCGGCACATTCCATCCCCTTAGCCAGAACGCATCGATTATATGGAGCACTGAAAGCTCCGCCCCATATTTTTTAGATAGAGAAATTCCATAATGAATGGCTTCTCGGCAGCATTTCGTCATCCTGCTGACGACAAGTATGCGTTTAATATCCTCCATTGCCTGTCTCCTTTCCGGGAATTATTTTGCTCAACGATCCACCGGGATATTCATTGCCGTCCCGGATTCCGGTGCCGGTGCTTCCCGCACATTGAGACAGCCCAGATCAACTCAGCTTAAACGCCGGGCTGTCGATATAGCAGCATCTCATTAGCGAATGATGATGGGTGGAAAGAAGACACTGATGACCGGCAGCGGGGCATAACCGTAGCCGTAAGGCCGGTAATCACGCCTGTCTCGCTCATAGCGGTTATGGTCATAACCGGGCCCTCTGTGCTCGTAACGGCCGTCGTCATGTCTTCCCTTATCTTTATGGTCGTCCTTCCCGAGGGCCGGCGCGCGAAAGGATAAACGACTGCCTATTTCACGATGAGATCATTCCTGACGGATTTGACCCCTTCGACGCTGCGTGCGATTTCGCCCGCCTTATCGGCAGCGTTTCGAGAATTAACGAAGCCACTCAACTGAACGATGCCTTTGCGGGATTCCACGCTGATCTGAAACGACTTGAGAAAATCATCACTTGCGAGTTGAGTTTTTATTTTGGCCGTGATGACGGAATCATCGATGTATTCCCCCGTGCCTTCCTTTTTCGGTGTCGATGCGCAGGCCACAAAGGCGGCAATCATCATGAGGACAACAATAAGACGGATAACGCTGTATCTCTTTTTCATAATCCTTACTCCTTTCTCTGATTTTCTTTTATATTATTAATAATATTGAAAAAGTGCCATAAGGGAAACCCCGATTCCTTACTTCGAAATACCCTAGGTGATGAAATATGGGTCTGAAAGAGCCGTGGCAAATTCCGGGCAAAATCCCGGGGACACAATACTTCATTATCTAATCCAGGTAAGGCGCCTGCAGTGCAGTATGACATGCGCTGACTCACGTCTGTTGCAAAACCAACAATCATCTTATGGTACTTTTATGCGCACAAGCGTGTCATCGGTTCTACGACAGGGATTGAAAAAAGGTGGGGTCCAGAGGCGGGGGAAGATGCAGTGAGGGGTTCAAGGGCGCCGGGTCACACGTGGCGTGAGTAATTGTTTTGTTGACACGCTCTTTTATTCTCCCAGGCCGTACGCGATGGCCTACTGAATAAATTCGCTGGTTCCTTTCACATCGGCCTTTTCTAAAATGCGCGTCCGGTACGTTCTCACTGTATTTGCGCTCACATGAAACTCTTCTGCTATTTGATTCAATACCTTTCTTTTGCCGATCATATACGGCACGTGAAGTTCGTTTCTCTCCTCTTGTCCATTGATGAGACATCGTCCCATCATGGCGCTACTGAATGCAACCGAGCGCCTAAGCCAGGGCATTTACGACGTTAGTATCAGACCGGCCTGCAAATAGATGCGAAAACCACTCCCAGAACTTGAAGAGCAAAGGTCTCTCTTTCCACTCTTCCCATCGAATTTCGTCGGACTCCGCAAGATCCCTGGCAAACATCTTCTCCATTTCAATAGCGAACTCCCGGCTCAGAATAACCGCGTTCACCTCCTCATTGCTTGAAAAGCTCCACCACTCCATATTGGTGGAGCCCACTGTCGACCAGACGCCGTCAATCACCAGTGTTTTCGCATGGAGCAGGACATTACGGCGTTTGTATAACTTCACCCCGGCTTTCATAAGATCGGAGTAATGATATTGTCCTGCATATAAGGCCAGCGATCTGTCGGTGATTTCGGGAAGAATAATCTTTACGTCTACACCGCGCTTTGCAGCATCGGTGAGGGCTTTTATTATCTGCGGATCGGGTGCAAAATAGGCATTCGTCAGATAAAGCGAATTTTCTGCAAACGTAATAGCGCTCACATACATAATGAAAGTGGTCCTGTTGGACTCTCCCTGGGTACTGCCCAGCACCCCCACCAGGGTATTTCCCTGTTCCTTCATATGAGGAAAATAGTTCCGGTCGGAGAGTGTCACACCCTTCTGTCTCTTCCACGTGTCAAGAAAAAGTTTCTGGAACTCAGCCACGGCAGGGCCTTCAATTTGAACGTCCGTATCACGCCATGGCATCTTTGCCCCTTTTTCATCTCTGGCACCGGATGGCCCGCTTGAATAATCCTGACTGATGTTGATGCCACCGGTGATAGCGACTTTGCCGTCGACGATCAATATCTTGCGGTGATCCGATTTGGCCAGGCGCCATTTTCCATGGGCCCTGAGCGGACTCGTCGGGTTAAATTCTACTACCTGTATCCCGCCATCGCGCAAACGCTGAAAGAATGCAGCGGGAGTATTGAAGCTGCCCAAACTGTCGTAGATGAGATTTACCTGGAGACCTTCCGCCTGTTTCTGCAACAACAGATCAGCAAATTTATGACCCGTCTCGTCTGCAATATCTTCCATGGTATAGGTTTCAATATGGATATGGTCTCTGGCATTCCTCACCGCCTTGAACATAGCCGCATAAGTAGCCGCACCATCAACGAGCAGCGTGGCTTTGTTTCCCTTCGTCAACGGGCTTTCACTCACCGATTCTATAACTGCACTATACCGTTGCAGCACGTCCGTCGCATCAACGGATTGCTGCAATCTTTCCATGAGGGCTTTGCTCTGTTTGGGAGACAATAGTCCTTTGATCGAAGCGATTTGAGGCGTTTCCTTGGTAGCCGGCGCTTCGCTGATTTTTTCAGTAACGTTCGGCAAGGTCGCACATCCGCCAGCGAGGGTCAGGACAGAAACCAACAGAAAGAAGAAAGAGAAGGACTTGGCTCGTTTCATGGCTATTCCATCAAGAGAACATTTTATTCATCCAGTTCACAGGGTCGCAAACGCGCATTAAGACCTTCGCCTCTGAATGAAGCCTCCCCCAGCGTGAAAAAATCTCTTCGTGCGCGAAGAATGATGCGGTAAGTTGTGCATGATAAGCAACCCTCAATGAGTCAATTCCTTTTCGTTACATTTTAGCATGAATGCAGAATTTTTCAAGGTCTAATAACCATGTCCTTAAGGGTTCTTATCGTCATGTTTAGTCGGGACACCGGACACGGAGACTAATCCGAGGCTTTGCCACCGGGTTCCTGACCGCTCGCAAAAGATACCTCTGCTATACGATGGTGGGTCTCTCACGTCCCCATTGGGGTTGCGATAGGGATGGACCCCATTTCTGGAAGCGTTGCTTATGGAGAGAACC
>Ga0182021_10000614_pt1 | contig 38840 bp, 29 predicted proteins | sample 612E3MmetaG_FD_120493 | JGI IMG/M metagenome (GOLD analysis project Ga0182021, IMG submission 120493) | Permafrost microbial communities from Stordalen Mire, Sweden - 612E3M metaG (Illumina Assembly) | ecosystem: Environmental > Terrestrial > Soil > Wetlands > Permafrost | place: Sweden...
CTCACCCTCACCGCGTCAAACACCACTCCCGCCGTCAACCAGTCCGTCACCTTCACCGCCACCCTCAGGAGCGGCGGCACGCCCATCCCCAAGCTCATCACCGTCTACTATTACCTCAACGGTGTCCGCTACAACTACGCCACAGCCTACACCACGCTCACCTTCGCAACGAAGTGGACCACCCCTGGAGTACGCACCTACTACGCCACCTTCGCTGGCGACAGCTCCCATCAACCGTCGACGAGCAGCGGCTTGACGATCACCGTTAGTTAATCCAGAAACGCGAACGAGTGTGTTGTACGCAGACTGCACGAGGCGACCTGCGAAGACCGCGGCCATTAGTGGTATTCGCTCGCCGCGTGCGCCCTGGGGCATATTGCGCTCTCTCGCTATCAGCTTCAGACCGGAGCCTTTATTATCGTCCGACATGTTTTTAGGCGTCGGAGAACGTTTTATGAGCCATGAGCGTATCCAAAATCGTCCCATTTTCTATTCTTCCTCTAACACTCTCATTTGCAGGTGCAGCTTTTTTCGCCAGAGATAGCCATGAACAAGCTGATCCCTCATAGAAAAACACGAGTCCGCATACACGGCTGGGCTCAGCGTTTCGAAACGTTCGCGACTCTCTTACTTCTGGCAGCGGTGTTGATCTCGCTCACTGCCGCGACGGCAAACGTTGCGGGAGCAGTGAACGAGGCCCCAGTAGGCGCGACAACGCATCCGATACAGTATTGGATTGGCTGCGCTCCTTCGATGGTAAACAACGCCACGTTGAACTATTTCAAGCAAGAAGGATTCACCGCTGTCGTTGTGGTCGTTCAAGACAATCAGACCTATCAAACGCAGCTCAACACAATCAAGTCGCTCAATATGCTTCCGATTATTGATGTCGAAGTGCTCCTTTGGGGCGGCGGACTGAATAAGAGCATACCGATAACCAATTTTTCCGGCTATTTCCAGTCACTCGAAACCGCCGGATGGCAATACGTCGCGTCGGAAGCAGGCAGCAGCGGCGATCTCGCGTACATGGGGCACTACTTCAAGGGCTATGTGAACTTCAACTGTGATCAGGACGGCCTGTGGGACGGCATGTACGCAAACCCACTTACGGTCGCGAACAGCTGGGAGAGTTATTACCCTTCTGAGTGGCCATACATTCAAAATGGATCGAAGCAGGCCGCCGCGCTTGGCATCCAGAACGGGATTTGTGCCGGTGCGTGGGCTAACAATAACGGTGACAACCAGATATATGCAAACTCACTGAGCGGCAGCGGCTCACCGTCGTATCTCTCAATGCTCAACTGGTCGTATGCCAATGGAATCGGCTTCGCCAGCTTCCACGTTTATTGTGGCGACAATCCCGACGGGCTAAGCCAGTACCAAGCATTGGGTTTTGACAAGATAGTCGCGGCCTTGCAAGTGTATTACCCCGCGACGACGTCGGCGTCACTTGGTGCCGGCAGGCAGCCCTCACAACTCTCCCTTATCGCCTCGAACACGAAGCCCGCCGTCAAGCAGTCTGTCACGTTCACCGCTACCCTGAGCAACGGCACCACGCCCCTCTCAGGAAAGAGCGTTACGATCTACCACAACCTCAACGGCATCCGCTACAATGACACCAGGACGGCCACCAACGCCACCGGCCAGGTCACCCTCACCACGAGCTTTGGCTCTACCGGCACACGTACCTACTACGCCACCTTCGCCGGCGACAGCTCCTACCAAGCGTCGACGAGCAACGCCGTCACCATCAACGTAGGATCGACCCAGCTCACCCTCATCGCCTCAAACACCACCCCCGTCGTCACCCAGTCTGTCACCTTCAAAGCCAGCCTGACGTCCGGTGGAACGCCCATCTCAAAGCGCGTTACGATTTACTACTACTTCAACGGCGTCCGCTACAACGACATGAGTGCGTACACAACGCTCACCTTCGCAACGAAGTGGACCACCTCTGGGGTGCGCACGTACTACGCCTCATTCGCCGGCGACAGCTCCTATCAAGCATCGACGAGCACGGTCCTGACGATCACCGTTCACTAGGCCAGACACGCAAGCGATGGCGCTGTTTGCGCACAAAGCACGAGGCCGCCGCGAAGACCAACAATACCAGCCGGGAATGAGCGCATTGAGAGCTGCCTCTCGCTCCGGTTTCAGACCGTAGCCTTATCGTATCTTTGGTGCTCGTATGCGTCACTGTCTACTCGTTTGCTCTTCCGAATAATATTCTAGGGAGCAAGCGGCGGTGTATTTCGAGCTCATGCGCTCGTTCCTGCACGTCTCCGAACGAATGTGCCACTAACCTCAAGGTGCTTCTGGAGTATGACCGTAAACCACTCGGTTCGCTCGCATGATCAACGTGGGAACGTTCGTAGTGCGCTGTGCTGCTGCGTGTTTGTACAACAACGAATGAGAATTGAAACGTGAAGCGGAGGCTTTAAATCTGTTTGTCGCGATAAAAAATGAACTCGCTTATGCGAATTGCACGGACTACGTCGCCGAAATATGGTCGCTGTTTTTTTGGTAGTACGTTTAAGCCTATTGAAAAAACAAAAATGAGGCATAAAAGAGCGTTTGTTGAAGTTCTTAAACGAACGGAGTGGCACCTCCCTCAGACCTACAATTATGGAGACGAGTTACAGGCGGAGAAATTGAGTGGGGACGGTATTGCAGAGCCCGTCGATGGCACCGTTCCTCAACGACCGCACAACTACATAGAATTGTCAAGCAGGCGATCTAACATGCTATTAGTGACATTCCTAGAAGATCGTGACGGCTATGTATAGCGAGTCTCAATACTACAACGGGCATGACGCGTGCTTATTGATCAGTCAGTTCATCGCCATCGATGCTGCGGCAGGCGCCTATGGAAAAATATTGTGAATAACGATTAAATTTTGGTTTATCTTTGTTTATCGGAAAATATATTGAATTCAAATCCCTTTTATTTCAGATAACATACCAACTAATCCAAAAAATGAATATCCAACAATTTTTGAAAAATATTCGATCTAAAAAAAATGATATACCATTATACAAACCAATAAAAAAAGAAAAACCTAATAATATTATTGAAGTTACTTCAGCTTGGAAAGGACATGAATCAATAATCAAGGATATAATTGATAGATTCAATATTAGCCGCAAGAGTTGCATAGAATTTGGAGTTGAATTCGGGTATTCGACAGTAGTATTTTCAAATTACTTTGAAAGAGTAATTGGGATAGACACATTTCAAGGAGACGTCAATACTGTCAATAAAGAAGGGCACTTTGAAGATACAAAGCAAAGACTTTCTAGATTTTCAAATATTAAGCTAATAAAATCTGATTATAGAGATTGGATAATTCAGGATAAAAATAGATATGACTTTGCTCATGTCGATATAGTTCATAAGTATGCTGAGACATTCGAGTGCGGACTTTGGGCAGCTCAGCACAGTGATTGTGCAACTTTTCACGATACGGAAAGTTTTCTTGAAGTTAGGAATGCTGTGAAAGATATTGCTAAAATTACAGGACAAGAATTGTATAATTATCCTTTTTATCACGGGTTAGGAATATTAGTTGATAGAAATATTAATTATAGAAGGTAATAGCAAAAAATAGCTGATAAGATAAATGAAGGCTGAGCGAACCTGACGAGGCCACTACGATAGTGACATAGAACGTGGTTTTTTTTGCGAGCGGCGCGTGCTTGCTCACCAAAAAGGGAGTAATACTTGCGCTTTCAGGTGAGAGTTTTGACCCCTATCTTTTGCATTCAGCGCTGAGATGATTTGTCTGGAAGGCGCGAATGATGGGTTTCAGAATCATCTACTGCCCACCGTCCGTATGCTATGATAAGGGCGCGCCACGTTTCGAGGACAAAGTTCTGACATCGGCTGCTTGCTGATCAAAATCGGTTCAGAGTGATGATAAAGAACTACTCGCTCAGAAGTCCTTATCTTCATTCTGGTCCTTACAATCCTGTTGAGGCCCGTTTTGTCATCTGCGGGCACTATGGCGACATGATCTTAGAGATCTTTGGGGATTCGTGAAAGCGCTCTCGCGGAACGTGCTAGCTGTGAGAGCGACGCTCAACCTCGGAAGTATCCTGTTAAAGCGCATAATGGGCGATGCTGAAATCATGGCGCGCGTCATCCCTGATTGTTTGGAGCTACGTCGACTGGTCCAGAACTGCAGACGCTGACACCGTTAAGTCACAGATGGATAGTTTCCGCTGCCTTACATCGCAGCGAATGCGCGCGCTCCCGCCTCTTTCGCAACAGCGAACAAGAATAGAAACGTGAAGCGGAGGCTTTAAATCTGTTTGTCGTGATAAAAAAATGAACTCGCTGGTGCGAATTGCACGGCCTATGTCGCCGGAATACACGCAGATTTATGCCTGAGCGCGCGCTCAGCAGCAAACGGCGTAAAGCTGAACACGACGACGGTGCATTCCTAGGCGATTGAGGAGGCCCTCATGATAAGTTGCGACGGGGCACTCTAGAGCCTTGGTGCAATCACCGAAACCGAAACGTTGTGGGGCTGGCCGCGCGTGGTTCTTAACCAGGTGTTTGTTGTACCTTGAGGTAACGTGAGTGACTACGAGCTTTTCGTCAAACGAATCGGGCTGACAGGACTAGCCAGCCTTGTGGTCTCGCTCAGTCCTGTCCTCTTACTGCCGATCCTGACGAAGATCCTGACAATTCAGGATTACGGGATTTGGACCCTTATCGTCGTTACAGCCAGCTTTGTGCCAATGGTGGTGCTTTTAGGCCTACCGAATTCGATGGTACGGTTTCTCGCTCCGGAAAAAAACAGGGACAAGATACGTGAAGGCTACTACTCTATCACTCTTGTTGTTCTCGGTGCAAGTCTTGTTTCGAGTCTCTTTCTTCTCTTCTTTGGACATTCGGTCGCTACTCATTTGCTCGGCGGTAACCGTACCGTTGCCCTCTTGTTGCCGCTAATCACGTTTGTGGCCGCGTACAACTACGTGCCACAGACCTATTTCAGGACATTTCAACAGGCGAAACGATACTCGATCGTTTCGGTGCTTCAAGCCGCCCTCTACGTTATACTCATCGCAGCGTTCGTGGTGGGTGGTCTCGGACTCGCCGGGGCTGTTTTCGCGTACCTCATCGACTTGCTGCTCATAGCCCTGATCTCGACCTATTACGTGGTGAGAGATATCGGGGTGACCATGCCGAGGTTCTCTGAGCTAAAGGCGTATCTAAAATACGGCCTGCCTTTTGTGCCCAGCAGCGTGTCGAGTTGGGCGTTAGGCGTAAGCGACCGGTACATCATTACGTTCTTCTTAGGTGTCGCGTGGGTCGGGTACTACTCCCCGGGGTACCAGCTTGGCTGGACGATCAGTCTTTTAGCAACGCCCTTTACGATTCTGGTTCCGACGGCCCTCTACGAGCATTATGACGCAAACAGAATAGAGGAAGTGAAGATGATTATCAGGTACTCGGTAAAATACTTCCTCGCCGTTGCCGTGCCTGCAGCGTTCGTGTTTTCAGTTCTGTCGAAGCCCATACTGCTGGTACTAACTACCCCTGCAATAGCTGCGAACGGCTATCTGATTACGCCGTTTACCGCGTTGAGCTCGCTGCTTTTTGGAGTGTGGTCCATAATCATGATCGTGCTCACCTTTGAAAAAAGGACGGCGGTTATCGGCACGATGTGGATCCTAGGTGCGACATTAAACATCGGACTTAATCTGGTCCTCGTTCCCTATTTTGGGATCATGGCTGCGGCCCTGACGACGGTGCTGGGCTACGCCTTTGTTTTCGGGGTTACGGCGATTTATTCTGTCCGACACATGACGCTCGGTGTGGACTTTGGCTTCATTCTAAAAAGTATTTTTGCATCGATCGTGGTGTCGTCGTTTGTTCTGGTATGGCACGCCTCCGGATTGTTGAGCGTTGCCGCGCTGATCGTGAGCTGCGCCGCCGCCTACACCGCGATTCTGTTTGCCCTCAAAGGATTTACGGCGAGCGAGATACGATTCTTTAGCGGTTTTCTCGCAAGACAGCGATAAAGCATGTGCAAAACGATAAGGTAGTTGAGCGAGCACTGAGGAATCGAGGTGTGCGGTTATGCTGAGGCATCTATGAAGCTCAAGTTTGGAGGGCAGTTCATCGAACCTGACATCCGCCGGCTCCACGACATTCGGAACGTCGCGTACGATACGGCTTGGTTCGAGGCGGCGCCAGACCGCGACGCCTATTACATGTACCGCGACCTCTCTCTCACGCCTACTGACCGTGAGGCCATTGCCCGCCATCAACTGCGCTACGACATCACGATCATTCCACCGTTTAACATGGGGCTTGAGTTCGTCAAGACGTACGGGCACTACCACCCCCGTGTGAACGCAAAGCTCCGTTACACGTATCCGGAAATCTACGAGCTGCTCGAAGGAGATGCGCACTACATGTTGCAGCGCGCGCAGAACGAACAGAACGTTGATGAGGTCATCTTGGTCAAAGCGACGCGCGGAGACAAGGTGATCGTGCCGCCGAACTATGGCCATGTGACCATAAACCCGTCGCAACGAACGCTCAAGATGGCAAACTGGGTTTGCCGGTCGTTCGATTCGGTGTATGAGCCTTATGCAAAACTTCACGGGGCGGCGTACTATGAACTCATCAACGGCAGATTGCTGCACAACAGAGCGTATCATAACGTGCCGGAGCTTAGGGTTCTCTACCCGCGCGAGGTGCCCGACCAGGGGCTGGTGAAGCGAAAACCCATGTACGAGCTGATCGAGGAGCCGCACCTCTTGGAGTTCCTTACAAGGCCCGAGAAGCATACCGAACTCTTTCAGAAACTCTATGATCGATAAGCGTTTGCGGCGAGCGTGATGCCTTCTTGCATTCACTCTATCACGTTTCGGGGCGAGCGTACGAGTACTCAGCGCTTGAGCATAACGCAAACTATTCGGCAAGCAGTTCAATCAACGTGAGAAAATTTGCAGTGGCCTTGCGCTCCTGCGTCTTTGCACAACAAAATAAGAAGAAAACATGGCTGGAAACGGAGGCTTCAAATCTGCTTGTCTAAGCTAAAAAAAATGAACTCGCTTTTGCTAATGCACGGCCTACTTCACCGACATGTCTTCATCATGAGCAGCGCGCCCAGCAGCAAATGGTTAAAGATGAAGCACGACGTTGGGCATTCCAAGGCGATTAAGAAGATGCTACGATAAGTCGCGACGACACTCCTTGCATTAATTTCGAAACGCGAATTGCCGAGAATTCGTTGCTGGTATCGATATTCTCCCTCGTCCACAAAAAGATTGCTAAGCCACATTAATCTTTTTTTCGGCATTGCCGCATGCTGACACCTAAAAAAAACTGAATCGAGTGTTGTAAGCGTAGCAACAATACTGAGTATGGGATTTGTCGAATAGGCCTACGGAAGTTCCATTGTTTTGTTCATTGTGTGCCAAGCTGCCCGCTCTTTTGAAGCGTAACCGTCTAAGCTTGTTGTGGCGCCGGTCCGATGTTGTCGTGGCAAATCAAGCTGGCCTAGACCGCTAGTGGCTATCGATGAGTTCGTCCGTAATCCACGCGTGCATCTTTGGTCACTTTCATTGCTCACAATCCTGAGTTGAGCAAATTCACCCATTACACGCTCACGCATGTTTTCTACTATTCATTCTAGGTCTTACTCGCCAGCCTTTTCTACTTCGCACCATATTTCGGGGTGGAAGGTTTTCGATGAGAAGATCTTAGAAAGAACAAAGTCCAAAGCTTTCGGTATTCGACTATTCCACAAAGACGTGCCCATTGTCGCATTGATCTCGGACACGTTTTTGTAACTTCGTATCTCCCCTGCACTTAAACTTACGATATTACTGACCTCTTCGTTTGAAAAACCGCAATGTTGGTGCGTCTTGTCAAGCTGATGGTATTCAACAATTCCGTGTTCCCAAAGTTCCTGGTTTCTCTTTGGTACATTAAAAAGGACATTCTCTTGGCAACTCTCGACAGATTTGCTCAATAAAACACACGGATCTTCTACGTGTTCTAACACGTTATACAAAACCACAGTGTCTGTTTTTGGAAAGGTAAGCGTGGATGCATCGCCTACAATGAGCTCGGCGCCATTCGGGTAAGGATAACCGCCGTACCGTCGCGCATCAATGCCCACGTATCTGCCTGTCCATCCGTGTTGACTCAAAAAGCTGTATAGTCGGCACGTACCGCAGCCCACGTCAAGGATATCCCCTTTTTGGTACTCTAAAGTCAGTAAGTCAGTTGGGTGCACAGATCCATCTGCTTTCCACCCAAAATCAAATTCTCTTTTGACTATTTCTGAACGTGCGTTTCTGACCATTTCTTGGTGCCAGTTTTCGACTGTGCTATGCTGTTAGTGGAAAAGTTCACAACTCTATTTAACGTTGGTGTGGGAAGTTTGTTATTCGATGATTGAGATTGCCTCTCCGTACTTTGCTGCAGAATCTCCCGGCTGCTTCTTAGAGTGTATAAAAGAACCCAAACGTGCGATGAACGGCGGCGCATCTGTTACAGCGCGTAGCAGGACGAACGAATTATGCCGCATCCGTCATTCTTTGTAGCGACGCACATTGCTCAACGGAAACTAGGCCCTCCCGACACCGTTAGGCCACAGGTGGATATTTCCACGCCTCACATCGGAGCGAATGCGCGCTCGGCCGCGTTTTTTTGACAACAACGAATAAGAATAGAAAAAAAATGTGGCACAAGTGGAGGCTTTGAATCTGTATGTCGAGATAAGAAAAATGAACTCGCGTATGCGATGCTGCCTATGTCGTCGAAATTCATGCGGGTACGTATTCACGCGTGAGCAGCGCGTTTAGCAGCAAACGGCGCATTGCTAAGCGATTCGGAGATCGGTATCCCGGACGCATCTCTTCGCCAGTTGTTTCTTTCGGCGATGCTTTTGTCCGCGTAACGTCTAGGAGTGTTACGCGACACTTATCCAGTTTGAAGAATTCAGCACACGGCGTTACACGGATGCAAATCTTTCGGGCGTTGCGTAAACATTGATAAACTCCATAAGGCTAATAGCGACACGACATTTTTGGCGCACGCATTTTAAGAATAAATAAAGCAACACTCGTTTTTTTGACCTTCAACTAAACGCGTTAGTCGTAGCCTCTATAAATGTTATATATGAGCTTAATTTCACGTATGGTGAAACCCCTGAGCACAAGCAGAATACTCAAATAGATTGCTGCGGCAACTGCGATCGATAACACTATGCTGAAAAGCCCAGACGGATTCCATACGCGCAGAAACAGGGCGATAATACTCGAGCTGCAGACACTCTTGACGACGAATCCAGCGCTTACGTCGAACTTGAAATATCTAGATGAATAGATTGCAGTCAACGTGAAAGCGAGCAGGAACGCGAGGAATGTTGTCAGTGCAGCACCTACAAGGCCCAGGTAAGGGATAAGTACTAAGTTCAAACCGAAATTCAGTGCGGCGGCGAGCATCCATATCGTGCCAATGGTGGCGGTCTTCTTTTCTAATGCGATAATGGTAACAATCACTGAGTATGCCCCAACGAGTGCAGTTCCTGCGGCAACAAACGGCGTAACTTGATAGCCGTTTGCTGCAATCTGCGGCGTGGAGAGCACAAGTAAAATCGGCTTTGATAAGACCGACAAGGCAAATACGCAGGGGAGAACCATTCCGATAAAATACTTCAGTGAGTATGTCAGGATCGTGCGTATCTCCGCTATGTTGTTTTCATCGTAGTATTTTGATAGAACCGCAGGAAGCAGCACCGCTAAAGGTGCCGAGATCATGCCGATAGTAGTCCCCGCAGTGTACCCCGGCGAATAATAGCCTACGGCCGCGGTACCTAAAAAAAGTGCAATAAGATAACGATCGCTTGAATTTACGAGCCAACTCGATAGGCTGCCAGGGACTAACGGGAGGCCATAATTCAGATATTGCCTTATGTTCGTTAGCCTGGGGACAGCAAAACCAATCTCCGCGACGATGAGATACATCATGACGAAGAACACTGTAAGCTGCTGGATTAAGAGTGCGATCACGGCGCCCTCTAATCCGTCACCTGAAAGGACGAAATAGGCTACAAGGGCCGTATTCAAGTACGCGTTAAAAAGATTTAACCAGGTGTACCTTTTGATCTGTTGGAATGTCACAAAATATTGTAAGACAAACCAATTCAGGCAGGCGATTAAGATGTTCGGTACAAGCAGCAGGGCTGTGGTGAGATTGTTTTGAAATAAGCTCCCCGCTATTTGCGGCGCAAACAAAAGAAACAGCCCGGAAACAACCAAGCTCGCGATCAAAACGATGAATCCCGTGGAGTAGAACAGCTCTTGGATGTCGCGTTTGTCCTTGGCTGCGGCGCCAAACCGAATCAGGGAACTTTGGAGTCCTAAAGTCGCGAGCGTGGGCACCAAGCTGAGAGTAATTATAATCAAAGCAAATGTTCCGTAATCAGCTATAACAAGGTTCCTTGTTAGAATAGGAAGCAGAATGACATTGCTGAGAAAGACGAGCGGAGTTATTACTGCGCTCAATCCTATTCGCCTAACAGTGAGTGTGTATTTTCCCATTACGTGCTTCCTGTACGATTCATCTATCTGGACTGTTGGAAGGCGTGCTTTGATCTGCAATTACCGTGTAACGCTTAGCCCAAATGGTAGGTTGACGTTCGAACTGCAGTATCATCTCAGTTTTGCGCAGCATTTCTTCGTGAAGTTGTCGTAGACTCTCGCGGCTGGCCTGAGAACGGAACTGAGATGGAGGAGACATTCACGGCTTAGTCACGAAAGACATCGGCATTTGATCTTCATTCTCACAATCAGTCAATTTAAGAAATACTCATTGGTTCGCACCAGCATAGCTATACAAAATACCGGCTGAACATGATTCTTCCGAGCTGCCCCGTCTCCATTTGGAAAAGTCCCATGCTTTAGCGAGTGAGGTAGTACGCCGGTTCTGATCATCTATTGCGCCCGCATAAATAAGCCTGCACCGAAGGTGCTCAAACAGCGATCGGCCCGTCTCATCATTCGAACGTTCTCGTTAAATGAAGCCCGCGTATTTAGCTTCAAAAAACGGCGAAATTGTTTCTAGTGGCGACTCGCAAAGCATAAGTGGTGCCGCACTCGCGAAACACCTGGTACGGCCCAGATTGTAAATTGTATTGGCAAAAGAGGTCACCAGAAGAAGATCGTTACAGTTCAGCGTACGAGGAACTCTCTACGAGGAAAAATGGCCCTGCGCTCCAAGTTCTGTTTTTTCTTGTGGATTTAACGGCCATGAGCTCTCTTGTACTCTCACAAAGCTTGTCTTCGTATCGTTCTTGTTCTAGATGCTGCTTTCAGTGGTCGACGAAAGTTGGCGAAAAAAGATCCAACTTGTCTCTAACGCTGCTAAAGATAAACAACGTATGATGCTGGTGGATCGTCCGATGCAGCTAGGCATTGATTTAAATCAGGCCTTTACTAATCAAGATCACAAGATCGAATTTAGGGTCTGCAGTGCTATAATTCGTGAAGGTTTTGCCGCACTAATCGTTTATGAAAGCATCTCCAGGAAGAAGCGGAATTGCTTTGGCGACTCTCCGAGTTTTCGAGAGACTGAACGATTTTACCCTCATATTGCTTGATTGGAACAACAGTCTATTCTATTCGAAAATACGGCGACAAAATTCTTCTACGCACCCGTAACGCCAGTCCTTTCTGAAGTTCGACGCCAGGCACTTCACGTAGGCATTCAGCGTTTTTTTCGCACATATTTCGTTTTCCGCTGTCAATTTCACGGATAACACACAGAGTGAGTAAACAAACGCGATTGCAAATTGCCATCGTGATAAGCTTTCAGTGAGAAAATAGAGCCACGAAAAGGTCAGTGAGGATCTATTCTTCGCACAACAGTGCTCACCGCGACTGGTATTGGTTACGTAACCTAAATGTTCTGGACGAAGCCTATTGATAACCGCCCCGGGCTTTGATTCATCTCTTGGCCGAAGTGGGGACTCTTGCATAACTTTTTTGCGCCGAAGGTCTGGGTGTCGGACTTCGGCCGCATCGACAGGTATAATGGCTAATTTTGCTCGCAACGCGCGGCGCGCGTAATCATAATCTTCAAAACCGACAAAGAAGTGGCAAGCATCATAATATCCGATCGAGTCCATAACTTTCTTTGAAATAAGAACCCCGTGCGTACCAAAAGCGTCGATTTCGTACTTGTTTGCACCCGAACGAACCGGACACAGATGTCCAAAGAAGTTCTTTTTCAACTTTGTAACGGCGACCCAGGGCTTGTCTATATCGACCTTTTTGGGACAAAGAATGTCACCGTCGTGAGCGCGATTCAGCAATTGCGCGAGACAGCGATCTGATGCAACTCCGTCCTGATCTAAGGGCCATATCCAGTCGAAATCGTTCTCGTGGGCAATCTTCATTGCGTGGCAAAAGCCGCCGGCAGAGCCCACGTTGTTTTTGGTCTTTTGATACTGGGCAAATGGATATTTTTTAGAGTAGGTGTCGAATATTTTTCTGTTTTCCTCCAAGTATCTTCGATCTGAGTTATCGATAACAATGAGTCCACTTAAAGCGTGCCCTTGATTTGCGAGTGACGAGAGAAGACGCGCGAGTTCTTTTGGATCGTTGTAGGCGACTGTTGCTGCGCAAACCCGCACTTTCTTTTCCCTCGTCGTTTTATGATCGACTGCAATTCATGTGTGTTTCGCGCCGATGACCTTTGTTGAGGCAGTCCCGTGAAGGTTACGGTCTTCAATGTTGAGGCTCTCGCAAACTGTTGTCATACAAAAAGCCGTTTGATTTTGCGAAGTAGGTCAAGGTTTAATCGGCATTGAGGGGCTCTTTCGACGTTCTGCACCGCGCGTTGCATTGCGCTTTTTGACAAACAGCATCAGCTATCTTTTCCGCCATTAATCTCGCCGTTGTTAGCTTTCCCCCAATAATGTGGAACACGTTGCTCGGATCTTCGAGCACCTTAAAATCGCGAGACTTCAAGCGTCCGTCGGCTGCTTGCCTCCCCCCCTCGACCGTTCCGTCATCGGCTTCTGCGAGTGCCCGTACACCTGTAAATGTGCGCAGCGTAGGCCGGCGCTTTACATTTGGAAGAATGCGAGCGAGTTCATTTGTTAGATACGTGTTAGCCCACGGTTCAGGATATGCATCTTCTGGTCGCTGGATTGTTGTGGAGGTCGTGCCCAACCAGCCGTATCCATTGTGCACGATGTACGCATCTGCATCTGACGGCTCTCGCAAATGCTGGATACCTCGTGAACAGAGCGCATTTTGGACTATAATCGTTCCTTGGCTGTAGGTTAGTGGAATGCTAGCGTTAACTTTACTAGCCACAGTATTTACCCACGGACCGGTCGCGTTAATTAGGTAGTCAGTCGTCAATGTGCCCAGGCTAGTAGATATCACGAATTCCTCTTCAATTTCTCGTATCGATCGAAGCTCCTGGTTTTCGAAAAGACTGCCGCCATTTTGCTTTGCAGAATAACAGTTCAGCCAACAAAATCGCTGCGCATTTATGTTTTTGTCGGCCGTTTCCACCGCAACGTTTAGATCTCTATTCAATTCAGGAATCTCCTGAAATACTTCATCAATATCAACTTCTCTCGCTCGAATGTGTAGCTTTTTGGCTGCCTGCAGCGCAGAGAGTGCATATTCACTGGTTACACCGACGAAGTAATTCAGAATATCTCCGACTACTTCTGAAGCGATATTAGAAACAATTTCGTTCTCTTTGGCGCATTCTTGCGCAACTATAGGATCTTTCAAAACGTACCGCATCCCACCCAGTAAGTTTTGATGAGAAGACGAAGTTGTGCCACCCGCGATAGTTCGTTTTTCGATGAGAGCTACAGAGAAGCCCCTCATCGATAAATCCCGGAAAGTCGAGGTGCCTGTAGCGCCACCACCGAATATAACGACATCATATCTCATGCGTTCCTCGCTCGAGCATTGATTTTTTTTCGGAGGGTTCGTGCTCGAAGCAGATCATCGTACGTGTCTATTTCGCAGCGAAGCAGCCCGTTCGTGAAGACTACGTGCATCGCTGATGGATGTTTGAGCAGAAGCCTATTTAACGGTTCGGAGTACCACTCCGGTTTCACTCGCGGCTCTTTTAGCATGTGCGTGAACTCGCTTAAGAGTGGACCGCTCAGCCTAATCATGCTCGTATATGCTGCATTGCCCTGAACGGATTTTCCAATGCTCGCAGCGAAGCCATTTTTCACCAGCACTTTGCAGTCTTCTGGTTCTATTTTTTTTTCGTTGTCTACGATGCAGACATTGTCGTGCGGTGATTGGACAAGCTTCCGCAATAGACCAAATTCGAACAATATGTCTCCGTCTAAAATGAGTATGGAGTCAGTCTCGGGATCGATGTGTTCGAAGGCTAGCGACAAACTATACGCGTTATCGGTCTCGTGAAAAACTTTATTGTGGACAATAGTAATAGGTATACCATATTCCGACCTTGCGATATGCTCTACGATCAAATCACGTTTGTAGCCTACGACTATTAGCTCGCGCTCGATGTTCAGTTTTGCCAAATGGCGGATCTGGTAATCGAGGATAGTCTCGTCACCGAGGGATAGCAAGCACTTTGGTATATCTTCTGTCAGCGGCCTTAGCCTCGTAGACCTGCCAGCTGCGAGAATTATCGCTTTTGCCTTGTCCTTGCTTCTTTCTCTCATAGATTATCACGCGACCTGGCGACTGTCAACAGCTCGAATTCTTTGGCGAATACATTAGCAAAATGCGGATGCAGGCGGGAACAGATGGTTTCTGGATCACGTTCGTTAATCCAACCCTCGGACGATAAGAGTCACAAGAAAAACCTACTAATAAAACTATTGATGTAGTCTTTGGTTTAGAGACGAGGGCATTACCTTCATCCAAAAGTCCGTTCCCCCGCCACTGAGGGACACCTTTCTCGGCGCCGGGGTCTAAAGGAGAAATATGATAGAGGGGGGGCTATACATGTAGTTATAGTTCCCTGACAACGTTTCTTAATAATAAGTACCACCCTGAAAAATCACAAATGGAAGGTCCCACATGGAAATGCTGAGCCGCCCTACGCAAAACTTGATGGCGTTCGTTAGAGCGAATCACACAGCTTGGCTTATTTTGAGTTTTTTTGGGGATCTCTTGTGGTTAGCGACGACGATTCTACCTAAGGATAAGACTTTGTGGATTTTCGGCGCGTGGTGGGGCGATGCATATGCGGATAACAGCAAGTACCTGTTTGATTACGTGAACAGCAATCAAGACGTGATTAGAGCCGTATGGTTGACAAAAAACAAGGCGGCTTATGATTTGGTGAAAAGCCACGGCTATGAAGTTTATTTGTTGAACAGCGTCCGCGGGTTCTTGTTACGTGTGAGGTCGGGTGTTTGGGTGATGTCGTCGGGGATATTTGACTTTAACTCTTATCATATGTGGCCTGTAGGGCGGGTGAAAATCGTTCAGCTTTGGCACGGCACTCCGCTAAAGACGCTAGGATATGACGAGCACCACCACGTCAGTCTAAGCCGTGGCGCAAACCTTGCGCGATTGCACGTGCTCCCATTTAACAAACGAGTGAGGCATGACGATCTATACATCGCTCCTTCAGAAGAGGTGCGATCCAAAATAGCGATGGTTTTTGGAGTTTTGCCAGAAAAAGTAAAAATAACGGGCTACCCCCGGACCGACGCATTGTTTGCTCGCGATAAACCAAAAGTTCCAATGACGGTTTTGCTGCACAAGTTAAAGGCCACATCTACGTTGGCGATATACATGCCGACTCAGCGCCACGAAGGAGAAGAAGGCCTTGGTTTTCTCCTGAGCGACTTGAAGTCTGTCAACTCAAGATTAGCTGAATTGAACATCATCTTGTTAGTTAAGTTGCATTTTTGCCATTTGGGTGAGCTTCATTCGTTAGATCGGTCTCTTAGCAATGTGCTTTTTGTGAAAGATGAGGACATCGATCAAGACATCTACACTATTCTGTCCGAAACAGATTTGTTGATCACGGATTACTCAAGCATCTATTTTGATTACTTGCTTCTCAACAAGCCGATCATATTTGCTCCATTTGACCTTGAAACGTTTATCGCGAACGACAGGCCGCTGTTCTATAACTACGCTGACGTAACTCCTGGGCCCAAAGCCCGAAACTGGACCGAAGTCATCGAATGCATGGAAGATATCGCGCGCAAAGGCGACGCGTACGAAAAGCTGAGGCTCAAAGTAGACAGCATATTTAATGCCTACCACGACGGGAACAGCAGCCAGCGAGTCTTCCAAGCAATCACGGCAGAATTGCTTCGCGTATAGGTTGCCTACCACTAGCGGTCCGAGCTGGGCTCTCTCGGAAGAATTTGCGGGGAGATTAAGCAATCGTAGGAAACTACTCAGCCGATTGTTAAGTCATTAGAGCTCCAAAAAACAAGGGCTGACGTAGATGCGGCTATATAAGCGCCTAAACAGAACAAACGAGAAGAAAGCCATGAGTAACCCGCGCCAAAGATGATCTGCTTAGAAAATGAGCGAGGCGGACCGGCTATTCTAGAGGACCTAGCGCCCAAACTACTGATGTCATCAGCGCTTCATACAACGGGACCAAACCCGCGAGGTATGAAAAAGTTGAGGTCGGCGAGGCCGATGGGGATTGACTGCCTACGGTGCCCAGCGTGCTCCCGGTCTACGAACGCTCTATCGGAGATTGCTTGCTCGTACCCCCGAAAGGGTTTTTGCCCAAAAGTTACCTTGCCACGCGTCTGTCTCTTCTTAAGGTCAAATGATTAGTTAGCAAGGTCCTGTTGCTGCATTGTTGAGCTTGTAGATTGACGCTTTTCCATCCCTCACGTTGAGATTCTCCGAAACCTTCTTTCACGGAGATGCTGCTGCGACATTGAGAGGGCCAAACGTATGATTATGCAGCACCAATATTGCGGTGCAGAGGTCCTTAGCAACTTGGCCGAAAAAATATTAGCTGTGACGATTTACGAATTCAATCAAGCGTCGCGTGCTTTTCTCCCACGTGAACGCTGCGATTCGGTCTCTCCCAGCAAGTGCAATTTTCACCCTCAGCTCTTCGTCTGACAGGAGTCGAAGAACGTTGTTCGCCAAGGACGCAAAGTCATCGGGATCTGATACCAAAGCAGTCCTTTCATGCTCAGCATAATCGCGGTTTCCTCCACAATCGGTTGTTGCAACGGCACATCCGCATGCCATCGCTTCGGCTGGCGGTAGGGCAAAACCTTCTGCGGCGCTGCTGCAAAGGCATATCGATGCTGCGTTGTAGAGTTTAATAAGCTCGCTCTCACTTACATAGCCGTGGTATTCGCTCCACGAAGGTGGCGCCACAAGCTGCTGTTGTAAGGGGCCGAAGAGACTTGCTTTGAGGTCCGGGACGGCGTCTTTGCATTTCAATAGTACGGATAACCCAAATTGGGATCGCTTATACGGCTTTGGAGAATACAACATAACAACCCTTTTCGCTCGTCTGCGAACACTATTTGTGACGCGAAAGCGGTCATGATCGACGGCTATCGGTATCACTTCAACGTTCTCTTCAGGTACGCCAGATTGCAAAACTAGTTCAGCCAGCCAGCCAGAAATTGCAATTTTTTTCAGTGGCAACCGCCAGGTTTGTTCTAACTCGTGTTGATTAGCCATCCACGGTGCAAAATCCATGACAAGGTAAAACTTGGCCCCTTTATCGACATGGCACTCACTTACCCGTGAAGCAGTACGCCACCACGTGGCAAAAATGGCATCTGCGTTAGGAACGCGACGTGCGTCAAGATCTGTTGCTTTCACCAGCTTTACGTCCTTATGTAAACTGTACCAGCTGATCTTGGGTTTTCTGCTCTTGTAAACGAGTCGTGCTCGGCGGCTATCTAGCCACGAAAACTGTGCAAGTGGGAAGCGGTAAGGAGAACGCTTCCGGGGTTCCTGCAGATAAACGATTGTCGCTTCATGCCCATTGCGAACTAGGCAGTTGGCGTATTCGTACGCCACTTTAAACCCCCCTACGGGATAATTCCTGTAGTCTGGCAGCACAAACGTGATCTTCACAATGCACCTCTGCGACGCTGCGCATTGCAGCGTTCTTGAACAAAAATTGGGTTATCAAGAGGCGACGTGATAAGCTTCTCGCGGAGCGCCTTCTCGCCAATTATGATGTGGCAGAGCTTTTCTTTGCTTCCATGAGATGCCTCGGTGTCGTTCTCGGCATTAACTGCGCCTCGACAATTGCACTGCTCACTTTCGGTGATCACGAGTCGTATTCCTCTAGGTTTGTGGCCGCTTTTAACAGATTAATGGTGTTGGCGAGAGCTAAAGGCGCCTCTTCTTGAGATATTCTGCGTCATTGGCCATTCAAGCATCAGGATCTTGCTAGATGCTGCTACTTCTTTGTTCGGCTTGGCGTTCCTTGTCCCGATCTGTGAAGCCATTACAAGAAACGAAATCCGTATATTTCATCTTGTCGTAAGGCGAGACCCCGATTATTACGTGATGCTTCAGTCGCTCGGCGACCAGAATGTTTATTTCTTCTCAAAGTGTCCAATAGCCCTTGGGATCACGCGGAAGGATTGGCACAAATGATGTAAGAAGAGACTGAGTCGCAGCGTTCACGTGGGAGAAAAGCACGCGACAGATATTGAATGCATCAACCTGTTGACTCGTTTGGGGTTTTTATGAACTGATAACGCACTTGCAATCATGGATATGAATTAATTCTGTTGTTCAGCATAGCTGTATTAATCTAACTCTTGCGATTGAAGCTAGAAGAGGTTGGGACATCAGCTGCTTAACGAAACTCCGAAATAACGATGAGAGGTGAAGAAGCGGCTCGCGGCGGGCTATAATCGTTCTCTCTAGCCATTCTAATGCCAAATAACTATGCGTCAGTTGAGCCGTAGTCAATGTGAATGTTGCCGTGTCTCTCTTGACTGTGACCCGTGAAGAGAACAATTCCCTTAGGTGTGTTGATCCGTCGTCGGGTTAGGAAGTAGCGACTCCAGGCGTCAGCTATAACGGACTCGTCCTCTCGGCACGTATCGTGCAAAAACACGATGCCGTTTTGTTTCAAATATAACAGGAAAAACGGTATCGCGGGCTGTCGCGCGCACGGACATAGCGTCCTCGGGGGGGCATCAACTATCAGTATGTCAACTCTTTTGTCTAGGATGCATCTGAGTGCGTCTTTAGAGAACCAGCAACCATAGTCATCTTTCACATATGGGATATGGTGCAAGATGACGGTGTCATCGAGTGCATACCTCGTTATCTCGTCTTGGAGTTGCTGCGCGTAGCTTTCCTCCCCTTCGACAGATATAATATGCGCATCATCAAAAAGCCGGCTCACAATATGCGCTAGCACGAGCGTCGAAGTACCCGAACCCAGCTCCACCACGTGCACGCTTTCGTCAGCCCGATAACCGCCCAAGATATCGATGATAACTTCAAAATCACAAACATCCATCGACCAGGATCGATTTCGCTTAAGCGCGAACGGCAGTCGATGCTTCCTCAGAAACGCGTACCACTCGACCTTTTCTTTAATCAAAATACTGTGCTTTCCGAAAAAACCAGACATAATCTCAAATAATGTTACACAGGCCGCTCGCCAAGTTTTGTTTAACGTCGGAGTTTATAGCTGTTGTTCAAAGCCCAAAATATAGATGATAGAAGTCGCTCGCGTCATTGCTGACGCATCTCGGGATAAGCTAGCGATCGCACTCTTTGCCGCATAGCAAGCGCTTAAATTTGGCGCACGCGATCAACCTACCCAGCACTATACACGTTAGTCGCAGCTTCATGATATGAGAACGGGCTGTGGCATCACGATCGGATCGACGCAGGACAATGTTAGTGGTCTACTGAAGTGAACTAACGGTCGTTGCCACTCAAAAGTACTAAAACTTGAATCACGCAACGCTGTGGCAAAGAGTGTTGAGATCCGCGATTCCTATTTTAGCCAATAGAGCGGCATAAGATCGGTTTGGAAATTGCGGCTCTCCACCCCCCACGTACTCGACGCGTGTAGCACATTTTAGCGCGCAACTCTCTGATAATTCTGCATAATTGCTTCGTACATTTTTTCACTATTCGTTTTTCGTCCGAATTCTTTGACGAAATTGGGGTAATACGCATCAATATTGTTCGCAAATTGGGGGTTTAGTATTAGCGTCTCAATCGAAGACCTTATGAGTGAGGTTTCATCCCAACCCAGTGCTATTCCTATTCCATGCGCCTTGATGAATTTCGTTGTCAAAATATATTCATCGGCTACGGAAAGTATCGGTAATTTGCACCCGACGTATTCCAATATTTTAACCCCCAGCGCATATTCAACAGGAAATCCCCTCGAAAGCGCATAAAATCCTACATCACTTGCTAAAAGAAGCCCAAGCACGTCGTTGTGGGCAACTTTGCGTAAAAAAATGTCGTTTTCTGGGTCACCGTTTGCTTCAATCTCTTCTGTGACAACGTCAGAGTCTTTCTCCCCGATTATGATATAGCACATCTTCTCCCCGTCACGTATCAGATCTTGGAGCGGCTTGATTAGTATTTCAGGCTTGTAGTAATCTTGAATCGTTCCAACATAAATCACGTATTTAAGGTCTTCATCAATGGGGATACCATATTTCTCCAATATCGCGCACTTATCGGACGTTTGCCGAACCTCTTCGAGTTCAGACAAGTTTATCCCGTTTGGGACTGAAACGACCGGCTTGTTTGGGTTAGTAAGTCGCTGAAGATCATTCACCAAAGAATCGTAAACTGAGGTCAATAAGAATGCCCTTTGACAGGCCTTTATGAATAGTGCATATGCAACACTAGAAGTCAGCGCATTTATGACTCGACTAGACCATGGATTGTTGCGGATCGCCCATTTTGCTAAGTGCTTGTTAGTCCAGTCATCTCGGATATCTATGCAATACCGAATTCCCAGCAAGAGGGATACCAGGTATATTGCGATCGCAGGGCTATACGTCGGGACGCTAGTCAGGATGAGATCAGGGTTATACTCTCTCACTTCTCTAACGGCAATTAGAGTCGTTATTAAGAGCGTAAGAGGGTTGTTTTGTGGAAGTTTACCGAGCAGCCGCTGGAAATGCTTGAGTTCATAGCGTATAACGGTCACGTTGTCCGTTGTTTTGTTCACGGCCCTCATTTTTTTAGAGGTCGATCTCGGACTCTGAACTACAATTCGGGCGTCAACTGCGGCGCGGTCGGATATAACGTCAACTAAATCACGCATGCGTAATGCTGACGCAGTAACGTCTGGAGGATACTCTTCCAACATCAGCATCAATCTCATCACTTAAATGCCACCATTAGGTGTCCTTCAGCCAGTTGTTTTATTTACTTTTGTCTGCAGCGGAGAAATCCTTCAGCTTCTGAGCCTGCAGAGACCTGTATCCTTCGATTTGTCCGAAAATTGTGATTTTGCGCGAGCAAGGCTAACGTGCGACGGCCGGAAGATCTCAGAACCTGTGCTATCCCGCTTGTGCACATATTGAGCAAAAATAAGTTCTAGACGTCGAGAATTAGAATTACGTCGACGATTCTGGGTCTCCGTAAACTTGGTCACGTGCAATGGTCATCCCATCTTGCTGCTTTTTTAAAGCGCAACGCTGTAAGATCGTCCAGAGACAAACGCAGGTATTTGAGAGCTGACTTCGCGTAGGCGTCTAACACAAAACGACGGATCTTCAACACACGGTAGCTTCCGCAGCAAAATCTCGCACGCCAGCTGACGTGCTAGTCAAGAAATTTCATTAGCGAGCTTCGCCCCCCGCCCGAGCAGGCGATGCGTGAAGCCTGCCTTCTGCCACTTTTCCTTGTCGAGAATGTTTCTCGTGTCTATAACGTTCGTATGACGCATTAAAGGGGCAAGAGCCATAGGATTTATGTTACTAAATACGTCGTGGTCGGTAGCGATTATAATACAATCGCTGTCGCGCACTGCTTCCTCGAGCTTAAGCAGAGGATAATCGCGCGTTTTTTTTACTACGGGATCATATACCTTTACACCCCATCCTTGATCTTCGGCTAATTCAATAATCCGCAGCGACGGAGATTGTCGGTAGTCGTCCACGTTTCCTTTGTACGCAATACCAAAGACTGCGATGTTTGGCGGATCTATGTTCACTATTTGCTTAACAATCGCTATGACGTGGTCAGGCATACGGTCGTTAATCGTTCGTGCCGCACGAACAAGGTCGCTCGGCGCGTTTCCGGTGCAAAGGAACCACGGGTCTACAGCGATGCAATGACCACCGACCCCTGGGCCCGGCCTTAAGATGTTTACACGCGGGTGCTTGTTCGCAAGTTCAATAGCTTGCCAGATGTCAATTTGGACATCTTCGGCAATGAGAGCTAACTCATTCGCTAAGGCTATATTCACGTCTCTGTACGTGTTTTCTATCACCTTGCACATCTCAGCCGTGCGCACTGTCGTGATATGAATCGCGCCTTTGACAAAACTGGAATACAGCGTTCTTGCTGCATTCGCCGATGTCTTGTTTGGGGCCCCAATAATCCTGTCGTTGTAAACCATTTCGCTGACTAGGTTAGACGGCATCGCCCGCTCAGGGCAATAAACTAAGTTAAAATCCTTACCGGATTTTAGGCCTGCTGTTTCGAGGACGGGGACCAAAACCCTTTCGGATGCTCCTGGAGGGATAGTAGATTCGACAATTACAAGGGTGCAGTCTCTTAAAAATGGGGATATCATATGCATCGCTGATCTGACCCATCTCAGATCTGCTTGCTTTGAGTCTTCGTCAAACGGCGTTGGCACGGCGATAATATAGGCATCAGCTTCCTCAGGTTCTTTTTTTGCACAAAAACTGCCGGAATTGCGAACATTCTCCAACAAGATATCAATGCCTGCTTCTTGCAAGTGTGAAATGCCGTTGTTTAACATCCTGACGATATTTTCGTCGGTGTCGACTCCGACGACTTGATACCCACTTTGCGCGACCAGAATCGCTGTCGGCAGGCCGATGTGGCCTAGACCCAATACGCATACGCGCTTCATTTTGTCTGCTCCGAGACGCACGTACGGTTAACTGATTTCGCCTCTAGATATCCCCTTCGATCTGACAAAGTCCAGTACTGAATCGTACCCAGAAGCGTGACTTCGTCAATTTTTGCCCCAGTTCTGCAGATCGCGAAATCATGGCTTGCCACATGAGATTCTAGGCGGCGCTGATAGCCTTCGACTGGGCTTGCCACGAAGACAACCTCGACACAGGATGTCGCGGCTTTCCGTTCCTCACAGACTTGCCCAAACCAATCTGACGCAAGAAGGCCAATATGAGTGCATATCGACCAGTGTCGGCGTTCCAACGCTAACGCCCAGGCCGACTCGCAATCTTTTACGGGGATCCTTCGGTTGGCAGTTTGGTGGTGCTTGCAGGTGAGCTGAACGCGTTAAGCCTGCGCCTAGCGCAGGACAATATCTATCAAGTTCTTGCTGGAGTGACGAGTAAGCGCTTGTAGAAGAGTGTGGCGACACGCTTCATGAAATGAAACCCTCTCTCCCCGAACAAGGTTGACAATGCGAGCAAAAACGTCGCTGGGTTTTTGTCGTCGGTCCTGAACGCTTTCAGCATATACGCTTTGCAACGGCTAAATTCGCCTGCCGCATCGAAGAGGAACGCAGTGATCCGAAAATGCCTCGCCAAGCCCTGTGGTCCGACGTACCGCAGTATATCGTTCTGATTTTTTTCCACGATGCGTTCGCGGCTCAGCGCTTGCAGCAAGCTATCTTGGTTCATGGAATCTGGCTCACCCGTGTAGATAATCGCGCACGGTTCATCCACGGTGACGAATTCGTAGTATCTCGAAAGGGATATGCACGTATCCCAATCTGTAAGAGCGAAAGTGCTCTCATCTAAAAATCCAATTTGTCGTAAGCAGTTCGTCGGTACGAGCATGCAACAGTAACTTGGCCCAGGTTCAGCAAGCATTTCGGGGTACACGTATCCATTGTACTTTTTCAAGTATTTGATCTTGTAAGAACCGTCTCCTGCCGTCCACCACATTGCCGTCAATGCAATGTGGTTCCCACCCCTCGCGTTAATGGCAGACAGCTGTAAGTCGGTCTTTTCAGGAATCCAAACGTCATCTGAATCCAAAAAAGCGATATACTCCCCGCACGAGTTCTTTATTCCGGTGTTGAGTGCTGCCTGCTGTCCTTTTCTTTTCTCGTGGCACAAGTACTTTACTTGAGGATGCTGCAAGAAAGGTTGAACAGCGTCGGACGTGTTGTCGGTGGACCCATCATCCACGACCAATATTTCAAGATCTTGATGCGTTTGGTGGAGGGCGCTTTCGATGCTCCGTCCGATCACGTGTGCCCTATTATAGGTAGGTATGATGACGCTTACCTTTGCCAAGCTAACCTCTTACGAATAGAAAAATGAGTGGCGTGTTGCATGGGCTCTTGGAGCTCTGCGACCCATTGTCTGCGTTGTCCTTGTTGCCTCAACCGATGATCCCGAGATATTGGTGAACATAATTGGGGCAGGAGTTCCCACCGCTGCTGAAGGGCTGTCTCTGATGACTATAACGATTGCGCGTCAGATGCCATGTATCAATGCGCTCAACTTCAGCGACGCGGCCAATCTACTTCGGCCGTAACAGATACTTTTTGCATCTGCACAACGGGGACGCATTTTGCTTGTTAGAGATGTTTCTCGCATTTATAGATGATATAGTCGCTTGTAAAGTTATCTAGAGTCACTGCTTATCGTCCCTGTTTGCACTCTCGCTGGGTAAAAAAGCCAAGATGATTGCGTAAATTAGCGTTAAGCTGTAGAAATTAGCAGAAACCGGCACGCGAAGCTTAGACGCACACTATTTGCTTCCGGTTGGCTGTAATCTGTCATAGGGACATTTCGTGAATGAATTCGTACGCGACGCCGGTTGGTGCTAAACCGCGCTAATGCAGATCGTGTTGCTTCGACGTTGTCCGCGACAAAATGCGGCCGCCAATGTTTTGAGGTCAGTACTCGCTTTAACTGAGCGCGAAGAAGGTCGAAAGAATCACTTTGAGCAGACACGGAGCCACTCTGGCCCCCGCGGCTGATCCCCACATACCGCAGCTCGTACCTAACCGTTGGCTGGGGTCCCCCGAAGTCCGTCTATTATGCCTTTGACAAACAGCTCTACAGCTTTATTTTTCTTCTGATAAGCCGCGATGACGATAACACTTAACGGCGCCTTTATTGTAAAGAAGGTGAGAAGGAACACCAGATACTGCAGCTTTGTCGTTCTTTTTTGCATTAGCCAGAACATGTTCCTAGTGGAGTAGTACACCCTGTTTTCGTGGGAGCTAGATTTGCTTCCCTTATGCCAAATCGTAGCTTGTGGAACAAAGACGGTAGCATACCCGGCGCGCTGCCCCCTCAAGCACCAGTCAACGTCTTCAAGATAAGCAAAATACGTTGCGTCGAGTAGCCCTATCTTCTTGATTACCGCCCTCTTCGCTAATACGCACGAGGCCTCGACGAAATCGACTTCTTTTTGTTCATCGTACTGGCCTACGTCAAACTCCGCCGCGCCTTTGTGGCGAATCTTTCCGAGCCACGCGTTAAACGAACCGCCTGCAGAATGTAAAAGCGCGGAGCGCTGCACGGGGTCCAAGGGCATCTTTCTCCACCCAAATGTCTTCCATACAGCGTACTCTGCGGACTCGCCCTCGTAGAGACGGTATATCTTTGGTCCGGTGAAGCCGATCAGACCGTCGCTTTCGGCCTCTTGAACCAAATAGTCGAGGAAATGCGCTTCTACCACTGTGTCATTGTTGAGCAGCAATACGTAGTCCGCCGCCATGCTGAGGGCGAGCTCGATTCCGACGTTATTTCCCGCTCCAAATCCTGTGTTTGAATTGTTCCTCGCTATTTGGACCTCAGGATACCTTTCCTTTAAGAATTCGACTGACCCGTCCGTGGAACCGTTATCGACTACCAATATTGTGTAGTTCGGGTACATGATCGTGCCAAGGGAGTCTATGCATTCGGCTGTATCCTCTTTTCCGTTCCAATTCAAAACGACTATAATAACCCTCGGACGAGTGTTCATCTGCTGATGCGTTCTCTTACTGAAACAGTGTGTTGTGTATAGTTGTATAATTTCATCATATTCTTATCCCTTCAAGCTGCAGAAATAGGGACAGACAGAACGCGTTCAATGATAGCGTCTGAAAATCATCGTGAGGTTCGCCGTGGAAGAAATGAGCTTAAATAGCCGTGTTTTTATGCGACTGTCTCCTCTAGCGCTCGCGGCGCTGTTTCAACGTAAGAATATAATCGTACATCTCCTCAATCTTCTCCACCATTTTGCGATCACCAAAATCGCTTGCCTGACTCAGCGCCGCCTTTTGAATCCTTTCTCGAAAATCTGAGTTTTCAATAAGTCGTTTGCAGCTCTCGTAGATATCGTTCTCAGCGTTGATCAGCAAGCCGGATACTTCGTTCGTGATATAAGAATTAAATGGGTACGCGTCAAAGGCAACAACGACTTTTCCAGCGGCCATCGCCTCTTTCGCCGTAATAGCACCTGTATCTCTCATGCCCGGAATCAGAATGATGTCGCATTGATTGAAGAATGTGATCGAATCGTGCGGCGTACCAATATACGTGAAATTGGTAAATTGGCTCATCTCCTTTACGATGCGTTTGAAGTACGCGCGATCGTACTGGGGGCCGGCGAATATCACCTTGACGTTTTCATACTCTCGCAAAATCTGAGAGAGGGGGGCGACCAAACGGTGCACGCCTTTAAGCGGAGCAAAACGACCGATGTAGCCAATAACAGGTTCGTTCTCTGGTCTCGGGCTGTTCACCGCGTTGCCGAACTTGGCTAAGTCTACCCCTACAGGAATCACCCATATTTTCCTCTCGGCGATCCCGAGGTCAGTTAGATAATGCTTTTCGGCCTGCGTAAACGTCGTTATAGCGTCTGCATATCTGAACTGGGTGTGCAGAAGTGCTCTCCAATAGAGGCTTCGTTTTGCCCTCTGATACCCTAGTTCGGAGAAATCAGCTCGCATAACGATGGGGGTGGACATGAACCTCTTGAGGATGCACGCGAGATATGAAGAATAGGCCCACGGCCCATAAGCGTGAATGATGCTATAGTTGCATAAAGCGCGAGGCCCTGGAAGATAAACTACCGTTTCGAAAAAAGGTAACTTGACTGCTGGATAGTGGTGAATATCGACTCCGCTGAGATCCCTCTCCCATTCTCTAAACGAGCTGCGTGGGCTCCGACTCCACTCATCGTTATAGGTTGACGTAACGACAGTCACATTATATCCTCTTTCTAACTGGAGAGCAATAATTCGCTGCTGATCACGGTCGTAACGCGCGTCGAATATATCAATTAGATGAAGAACAGAATAACGAGGCTTTCGGTCTTCACTCGGAGCTTCCATTATTCCTAACCCGATCGTATTTGTTCTTAAATATTGTTTATTTGCATAAGGACCATAGCATTGACGTCGCGTGAGGGCGTTTCGGTCGCTTGCAAGCGTGCCCTCGACGCTGCAGCGCCGGCTCTTCGATCCGCACGTCAAGTTTTATTGGGGGTCCGGACGCTATGGGGGGGCTTGGTGCGTCGTATACCTCGGCCGTGATCGCGTCGCATTCGTGCTGGTACCGAGCTCTTTGGCCTACGCCCCAAATTCCGGTGGTGTGGACAACAAGCGCTTGAAGATGGGCGTGGTAACACGTTTGCCAAAATGAAACGCGCCCTCTCCGAATAACGTTGAGAGTGCCAGAAGAAACAACGCTGGATTTTTGTCGTCAGTTCTGAACGCTCTCAGCACGTATGCTTTGCAGCGGGCGAAGTCTCCTCCAGCATCAAAAAGGAATGCGATTATCCTAAGGTGTCGCGCCACACCGCGCCGCCCGATAAATCGCTGCATGTCGTCCTGATTCTTCTCAACGATGTGCAGCCAGCCGAGCGCCTTTGCAAGGGCATTTTTTGAGATAGAATCTGGCTGGTTTCCGTAATATATGGTGCACGGCTCGTCTAAGGTAGTGAACTCGTAAAGCCGCGAAAGGGATATGCACGTGTCCCAATCTGCCAGTGCGAGAGTGCTTTCGTCTAGAAAGCCAATTTCTTTGAGGCACGCTGCTGGCGCCAACATGCAACAAAAATTTGGCCCTGGTTCAGCAAGCATTTGTGGGTACACGCGGCCTTCATATTTCTTCAAGTACTTCGTCTTTTTTGAAGCATCTTCTGCGATCCACCACATTGCGGTCAACGCAACACAATTTGAGCCCTTCTTGCTGATTGCTGATAGCTGCAATTCGAGTTTCTTGGGAATCCAAGTGTCGTCGGAGTCCAGAAATGCAATATACTCGCCGCCTGCATTTTTTATTCCAGTATTACGTGCAGCCTGATGCCCTCGTCTTTTTTCGTGATGAAAGTAGCGCACTTGCGGGTACTGCAGGAAGGGCTTGACAGCGTCGAAGGTTTCATCGATAGACCCGTCATCTACAACCAATATCTCAAGATCCTGATGCGTTTGGTTTAGGGCACTTTCGATACTCCTTCCCACAAGGTGTGCCCTGTTGTATGTAGGTATGACTACGCTAACCTTCACCGCAGTACCCTCTTGTCAATTCGCGAAATGGCACGGCGCATAACAGAATTATACAGCTGTGCTTGTGCCTCTCGGACGGTGTTTGACTTGAACACAAATCCTGTTATTGACGATATGTGTGAACGGCGGGGACGACCTTACTCGTCGTTTAGTGTGCTATCGTAAAGCGACTGCAGCCATGCACGTTTTCGGCTGTAAATCATACTAGACAAACTTGCTATCCACAGATCTTCTTGGCCGATGATACACCTTTTTCGCAACCCGCCTTTAACGAAGGACCTATGACGCGACGCTCGGATTCGCTGGGATCTGACTTGTGTGCGTGTCGCTCTATCACAGATCAGCTCCGATGCAGATAAAACGTCGGGCGACAGCTAATGATTTGAGTGCGTGCAAAAATACCCCCTTCATTGTTATCATCGAGTTCTTTCGTGTCCGAATGTCAGAGATATAGCTGTGCTATCCGTTTTGAATTAGTCCGTCAGAAGCGCCTTTCAAGAGAGCCTTGAATGCTTCCACATTCTTGTCGAAGAACAGGAACCACATGCTGTCAAACCAGATTGCTCCAAGAAAGAAGAACAGGTAGAATAGCAGCCGTTCGCGTGGAGACGCGTACCTTTTCTCTATCCAGAATCGATTTCTCGTGTGATAGTACGTGCGGAGGCCAAGTGCCCTTCTCCCCGTGTAGGCCTCTTTATGCCAAACCTTTGCAGTGCAGACGCACACAATTTTGTATCCCGCTTTTTTTGCGCGTTCACATAAGTCAACGTCTTCCCAATAGGCGAAGAACGCGGGATCGAAACAGCCAATGCGCTTAAACAGGGCTGTACTGGCAAGAAACATTCCTGCGTAGTCCACTTGCATTGTCTTCCCGGAGGCGCCATCTACACCTCGCCATTTCAAATAGTGTGGGCGGCCGGTACCCCAGCTCATCTTCGCTCCTGCTGCTTGGACAACGGTGGGGCGGTCCGCGTGGTACAGGACTGGCCCGGCAATCCCTATGGATGCGTCATTTTCAAAAGCAGCGACAAGTTTTTTCAAGGCGTTGCGATCTAACGTTATGTCATTGTTGAGTATGAAAACGTATTTGGCCTCACCTCTCATAGCAAATCTAATGCCGATATTTTGACCCTCGCCATATCCTAGGTTCTGCTCATTTTCGATAAGGTGGACGTGAGGGAAGTCACGGCGGATAATATTCTGTGAGCCGTCAGTTGAACCATTGTCTACCACTACAATACCATAATTTGGATAATCCAGTTCGCTTGCTGAATTCAAGCACGCGTGCAACACATCTTTCCCGTTCCAGTTTGGGATTATGATGCTCACTTGTGGAGTTGCCATGTCTACACACGCTTGCAAGGTCTGAATCGGTTCTAAGCGATTGACGATAGGCGGGACGTGGTTCATTGCGAGAAATGGCTTGACGAATAGCGCTCGCGTTTCACGTCTCAATTATGCTGCGATACGCCCGCAAGTAGTCACCTGCTACTTCGTCCCATACTCGCACCTTTCTACTCAATTGACCTACGGTGACATCATTGTTATAAACGTTTAATATCAAGTTGGCAAGGGCCTCCTCGTTCGGCGGATAATCAATGCCAAAACATCCAGGTTCTAGCAGAAACTCGGTAAGCGCCGATGTATTGCTAACGATGCAAGGTGTTCCACGGGCCAGCGCCTCAGCAACAACAAGCCCGTACGCTTCCGTCTGCGAAAGCAAAAGAAGCATGTCTGCATTGGCATACTCTTGCTCTAGCGTTTCCGGTGGGAGACGCGCGACCCATCTAACTGCCCCATCAAGACCAAGGCGTTTGCTGCTATTTCTCAGTTCGTTCGCGTAATTTCCCTCCCCAACAATTGTGAGAGATGAGCTAATCCCGTGCGCCTCTTTTAGTTCGGCCATGGCTCCTAAGATGAATTGTATCCCCTTGTATTTCTCGACGCGCCCAACGTACAGGAGTGGAATAACCCCTCCTCTTTCTTTCGCTGTTCTTCTCTTGTTTATCTTTCCGACGCCGATTGGAATAGTGCACACCTTCTTACGCGGTATCGAAAAATCAAGCTGAATCAATGACGCTTCGTAGTCTGATATGCAGATGAACGCATCAACATTTCCAAGGATCCATCGTCCAAACGGGCGCAGAATCTTAAGCAAAACGCTAGCCCCCTTTGTATGTCCTTCAGCATGATAGTACGGTGAGAAAACTACCTTCCCTTTCGTGCGAACGACGTCCTTAAGGAGAAAAGCCATCTGCAAGCTTAGTAACGAGTGATAGTTGTGTATGTGGACTACGTCGCACGTACTAAAGGCGCGCCGGTTTCTTACACAGTAAAGAAACATTTCGGGACTGAGCTCGAACAAGCGTTTACTAATGCGCGAAGAAAACCGCTTGATATGAACCCCGTTGAGTTCCTCCTCCTTTTGCACGGCGCACGTATTGAGTGTTAGAAGAGTACACGCGTGGCCTCGTTGAGCAAGTCGTTCAGCAACCTCTTTGACCACTACCTCGACGCCGCCGACACGCGGATAATAATTTGCCGTAATGATTAGTATCTTCATCGATTCACCGCGTGCGTGCCGGTCATGATAACAAAAGGCAGCGAGGCGCGTATTTCTATTTTACGTTCGCTGGTAACTCTGAGCTCCTATGTCGTCGTAAATCTTGTCCTCACGGCTCCTAATACTTCCGACTGCGCGTTGCTTAAATGGTGGGTAGATGCGCCTGTTGTTCTATTCCTAGGCTTATCGTGCCTCGAAGGGCACGCAAGGCATAGGTCGTTCTCCGAATCAGCGCGGAATTTAGTCAGCGATCTGAGCTATCAGGGCCCAAACAGCAACCTTTATGTCACGAGCCCCAACAGTACGTACATTCAAAAAGGGCATACGAGCGCCATGGCCTCCACGGAACTTCAGCAGGATCGTCAGAATGTAAACACGGCACTAGAGGCCGTTATTACACCTTCACAGCTCTCGAAGGTCATTGTTGGCATTCCGTGCTACAACGAAGAAGTGGCGATTGGCAGTCTTGTCTTGCGCGCCTTCCAATACGCGGATAAAGTCGTCGTCATTGATGATGGGTCAACTGATAAGACGACGCAGGTTGCACGTCTCGCTGGCGCTGAAGTGATCGCGCAGGAGTCGAACAGGGGCAAGGGAGCTGCGCTGCGCGAGTTTTTTAAATACGCGAGCCAACAGCGCGCCGACATCATCGTCATTCTCGACGGAGATGGCCAGCACGATCCTGATGACATTCCGAAGCTCTTGGCACCGTTGTTGAGTGACGAAGCCGACGTTGTCAACGGGAGCCGTTACTTGGACGGAGACGGTCACAGCACGCCTCGCTACCGCAGATTTGGACAGGTTGTGCTCGACAAGTTTACTCGTGTTGCGCTCAGCAAGGATGTGGACATCACCGACACGCAGAGCGGGTTCCGCGCATTCTCGATTAAAGCGGTGCCATATTTTAGATTTAACTCAAACAGGCTCGCGATCGACAGTGAGATGCTCATGGACGCTGCAAAGGCGCAACTGCGGATCGCGGAGGTAGGAGTGACCGTTCGCTATGACGTGGGGCGCTCCTCCGCGCATCCCGTGCGGCACGGCGTGCAGGTGCTAGCGGGCGTGTTTCGCAACGCTGAGTTTAAGAACCCCTTGCTCGCGTTCACCGCCCCTGGCGCGTGCCTTATCGCAGCAGGGCTGGCAGTCGGTGTTTATATCATAAATGACTTTCTTAAGTTCGGGAAGGTAGTGTTTGGGCCGGCGATGCTTATGGTTCTCTTCATCGTCGTCGGGACACTTATGGCGGTGACGGGGATACTTCTCCACTCTGTGTCGTCACTCGCGTCATCGCCGGAGGAAAACCGCTAGTTGTGCGGCTTTGCTCCTCCACCCGTAGTTTCGGCGCGACGCCGAACTTTTTTCGTTACCGACCGAGGACAGGTGTAGGGTTCGTGCGGCCCACGCGAACGGCGTTTGCCGTAACTTCTGGACCGTACGCGGGTAAGCTGTGAGATTCGGACCTTTGGTTCGAGTCGTGCTTATCTGAAACAGGGGCACTGTCGCGAATCGGCCGCGAGCGTTTGCGTCGCGAGTCTGAAAATATCTGGCATTTGTCCGACGGCAACTACGGATACGTCGCTGTTGATTTGCAACGAGCATACAGCGCGCTGCCATCGGAGTGGCTGACGTGCATGGCGCATCTTTTGAAGCAGCATCCGCACCTCTTTTCTTTGGCGCTACGAACGAACGCGTTCGACGCAAATGCCTCTCTGATCGTTAGTTCTTAAGGCTGTTTCTGTCAGCCTAGAGTGCGTGAGCCACCTATCGCATGGTTAATACGGGCAAAAATCTCACGAAAATGACGATGAGAAAAAGAACGATAAGTGGTATCGCGAACGCAACATAGGCCGTCTGAACGTGTCTGCTCCAATAGGGCGTCTCGACAAGGGTGGCTCGTGCGAAAAAGAGAAGCATGAGCGCAATCGTCGCAAGCGAACTGATTTCCATAACCGTTGCGGTTGGGGCGATCGACAGCGCGTGCACCGAGGCGACCGCTATGGAGGCGAGTGACACGATGACACATGGACTGTCTCATACTTAAGTGTGCGTGACGCGTCCACGCTTTGTAGCGCGCTTATGGGTTCAACGCAGGGCTCACGCAGTGACGTTTACCCACAGGTGAGTCGTCTGCAATGGTGTTGTGTCGTTGTAGCCATACAGTAGGAAGCTCAGCTGCATGTCCTCGCCGATTCTGTCAGGCCGTACGGTCACGGGTTGCTCCCAGTTTTCATTGTTCGCGAGGTGGAGTGTCTCGGTGGAGAGCGTGCTCGAGCTGGCGTTGTCGCTCAACGTGGTTACCAAGGTGTAGTCCATGGCGCGCTGCTCGTGGTTGGTGACGCCCACAATCATCGATTGTTCCTCTCCCAAACGAAACTGAGAGGGATAATCTTGAGCTTTACCATCGGGACCGAGAATGTAAAACGCTGTGTAGGCCTCGCCCCCTGTCGGCGCAGCAACCAGATAAATCGTTAGGGATAGGGCGACTACTGAGACAAGCACGAGCACTATGGCAAGCGTTTTTTCAAGCTTGCCATCAAGTTTTCCCCAAGGAGGCGCTCGTTTTGTGCCTGAAACGCGAGGAACAGAGACGGCAAAGCGCCGCTCCACGGGTAGCGAGCGGCGCCGCACGTAGGCGCTGACGGTTGTCACAAGCGCGAAGATTGACACGACGGCTACGACAGGCGCTGCTCGTAGCCCGAGTGGGGTGTAGCTCGCGAGGAAGCTCATGCCACCAACGATAATGACGCTCAAGACGAGCGAAAAGCCGACCCTTTCGACGTGCGTTATGTCAGCCTTCAGCGGAAAAATGGCGGCGAGCAGTGCATAGCCTGGGATGAAAAATATGAGGGTAAGGCCTATGATTGAGCGGGCCGGAGCGTTGTCAGCGACGGGAACGAAAAAGATAATGACCGCTACAGCGATAACGATCGAAATAAGCGCTAAATCGAAGTAAACTTGAAAAAAAGGCGCATCTCCAGGGCTCGTACTGTGTCCTGCGTCAGGGATGCTTGAATTGCTTCGTGTCACGTCTTCTGCGGATGCTCCTTAGGTTGTTGATGACCGACGTGTGATCGCAGACTCAATGGGGGTCATCGATATATAGCTATTGTCGGTTCGCACCGCTATCGGAGCGCCCGGCGCCTTCAACGATATTCGTGCGCCGGGGCTTTTCGGGCGCGCTGTTTTCAGGTCTAGCACCCGCCAAACTGTTGAACCCTCTGCGCATTTTGATTCTAGACGAGGTAGCCGTAAAAGAAGCCGAATCCCCAAAAGACGAGGACCATGCCGACGAGAAGCGCTTGCTTCAGCGCAATGCGGGACCGATGGGCGATTGCATCGCGCAATTTTGCGGGGAAGAATTCGAACAGCAGGGTCGAAAGGTATTGCCGCCTCGTTTTCGGGGAGACGCGATGTCTAGCAACCTTTATCATGTGTCCTTCTGACGTTCCGCCGGCAAACGCCCGCTTGAGCAAAGCGTCGATTTTGAGCCTCTTCTCCGGGATCGCGTGGAAGACCTTCACATCGGGATTACACAGGATTTTGAAGCCCGCTTTGCTCACCCGCCAGACGAGTTCGGTGTCCTCGCCGCCAAGCCACTTTTTTCCCATCAGCCCGAGGCGCTCGTCAAAGAGTCCGACGCGGTCAAGCACCGTTCGTTTGACGGCCATGTTCATGCCGAAACTACGCTCGACCTCGTACGTCGTTGCCGAGGTGACGTACGAGCAGCTAATCATCCAGTACAGCTCCTCGGGCAGCCATGAACCATCGCTTTCCCATCGTGGGACGGTCAACCCTGTTACCGCGCCCACGCGCGCGTCGCCTGCGAAAGACCCGACTATCGCCTGCACCCACTTGGGGTCGGCGATTGCGTCGTCGTCGATAAACGCTATGATATCCCCGCTGCTTTCCCTAATCCCCACGTTTCTCGCATAGGACACGCCGCTGAGCTCTTCGTTGAACTTGAGTTTCACGTTGTGCCAGCCGTATACCCCCGCATCAGAGGCCACCTGGCGGTAGAGGGTCGTGTTCTGGTCAATGACGACGATAATCTCACCGACCGGATGCAGCTGATGAACGAGGGATTCGATCGTGTCGAGCAGGTGGTGGTACCGTTCGAGCGAATATGCACATATTATGGTGGTGACGTCCACGGAAGATTCCCTCTGACGTTCGTGCGCTGCCTGCGCAGGCACTTTCTGCGGGGCGCTGTGATGGCCGTTTGTTTTTTGGATAGATAAAGTGATGCATTTCGTGGGTGGACGCCGGCGCTTGCACGCTCCCGTTTTGCTCATCTGCTACCCAGGCAGCTATCTTGCTCCCGCTCAACGTGCGCTCGTCGCGAGTGCACGTCATCGCTTGACACCCGGGGATGGCAAAGCTTATGAGCACATTGAGACATTGTGCGAAACGAATCTGGTTCTCGAAAGGCGTGCTTGCCCTATCGGAACGGTTAGTAAGGCTGGGGGATGCTGAAATGGCAGTAACTGTGAGGACGAAACTGCTTGTCGCAGCACTACTCACCGCAATGTCGTGGATGCTGTGGGCGCTCGCTCTCATTCCGATTAAAATGAGTGGTTTGCAGGTCGGCAGCTTCGGATTGGCCGCTAGTCTCCCCCCCGTTTTTTATTTTGCAAGCGTTATCCTGAGCATCGCGTTTATCGTCAACCTCGCGACACCAGGCGAAGGCCGATGGAGAGACGTGCTCTTTGTGAGTCAGGTGGCCCTTCTGATAACGTTTCTTTTTGTCACGCCGGCGCTAATCGAGCCGTTTCCGAGGTTTGAATCGACGTACATCGTCATGGGGCTTACCTCTATAGTGACGGCCACCGGCACCATTAATCCCAACGTTTCGACGTTGTTTAACTGGCCAGGCGCTTGGGCACTCTTTTCCACTACATTTCAGGTGTTGGCCTCATCAGAGGCGCAGCTCGTCTTCGTTAAGTACTATACCGCCTTTGTGGAGGCGACGTATGGAATCCTCCTCTACGTTCTCTACCGCGGATTCTTTAGCAAGAGGCAAACCTATTTGGCGCTTTTCCTGTTCTACATAATGAATTATGTCGGACAAGACTACTTGAGTTCTGAGTCGGTGGCGTATATTCTCTTTCTCGCATTTTTGGCGATCTTGTTCGCCCACGTGATTCGCGCGCCGACGCGAACGATTCGATATCCCTCGGTTGCTGTTGCGTTTCTCCTATCCATCACTTTTCTGTCGCTCGTGGTAACGCACTTCCTCACCTCTTTTGCCCTCCTTGTATTTTTTTTCATAGTGGCGTATTCTTCCCGAGTTGTTGCAAAGGTGAGACTCGACCGATTTGTGCCGCCGTACGTGCTGGGTTTTATCGGCTGGATGCTGTTCGGCTCTGCCGCATATTTTGATTATATATTCCACCTTGAGGCGGCAGCGCCGATAACGGAAAGTCTTCCGTCAGCTGTTTCGCAAGGAGTTCAGCCAGGAATTGTCGCGGGGAGAAGCGTTCTAGGGGCTGTCAGCAGCGCGACTCACACGTTTATTTCAAACGTAGGTATCTTTTGGGCCTTATTTGTGGCCGCTGTCGGGACTGCATGGTTTGTCTATCGTTATATCCGGACTCGGAAGTTTGAAAAGATAGACGCAGTCTTCATCGCGCTGCTTATTGGCACAGCACCAATAATCATGTTGCCTGGGTATAGCGGGGAGCTGCTGTTCCGCGGTTTCTTGCTGATACTTCCGGCGCTCGTTTATTTCCTCGTAAAAAACGCGCGTTTTCGCGTGGTGCAGGTAGCCGTGGTCCTAATCCTGCTCGGTGGGCCGATGTTGCACGTCGTTGTCGCATATGGCAACGAAAGCTTCAACTATGTAAGTCCGTCCGAACTGTCAGGCTATGACTTTTTTAATCAGACCGTCAGCAATGCTTCCGTTTATGCGTTCTTCCCCATTGGAGACTACTTCAGCCTTCAGAACTACTCCCAACAAAACACTCTGGCACTTAATGCGCTTATAAACCGAGGACCGATAAACGCGTCGCTACAAGCCCGGCTTTTGAATAAAGGGCCATCTTACGTGTTTTTTACGCGCGGAGACGGCGCACTTGTTGGAACGCTGTATGCGACACAGCTGAATGCATATCAAAACGCCCAGAACCGGGTAGCAACCTCCGCGTATTTCAACTTGATCTACTCGTCGAGTGGCGTTGACCTGTACCAGGTGCGGCCCCAATGATCAACCTCGCCTGTCAGCGCTGATAACCTCGACAAGGGTCAAGGTCGGTCGGTGAAAACAGTGTGCGATTACTGCGTTCTCAACGGCGCCTTTGGCGCTGTCAGCACAAGCGCAACTCGGCCCGCTATAGCGCACGGCAAACGAAACCCGCTTTGTGAGCATCATCGTGCAAAAAAACGTCAAGAGTCCTATTCGGCTTGTAGTAGCGATCAGTGCTTGCAGTCAAAAAAGGACTTGCGCTCGTTCTTTTAGAGACGGGTCGTACGGCGATGGGTCGTACGGCTATTGCTTGTATAATCTGGCATAGATAAACTTCACCGCATTCAGGCTTGCTCGTTGCCGTCGTCTGAAGACAAACAGTCACTTCACGTTGTGGTGGCGCTGGTGGTTATCGTTTGCACGCGCGACGCCTTTTGGTTAGCGTCGGCAGTGCAGAGTTGCACGTTAGCGCACTTAGCACATTGCTTTGAATCACTTAACTTGTTTTTGCAAGTTCCACAAAAATATAACCACACCTGCGGGTGCAGCAACCGAAAGCAGTGCCCACAGCCATTGAGTCCGCGCAGCTTGCAGTGGCGCAAGAACCTGTGACGGAGCGTTTGACGAAGACGCGAAAGTTTGCGTGGCAGGGTGGGTGCCGTTCAAAGTAGCAAAAGTGACGTCGTTGTTTTTTAAGTATTGTATGTAGTCCCTTAATACCCCGAGCTTTGTCGAATTTACTGTGTCACCGAACGGTCCAGTTGAAAAGTACCGGTAGTGGTACACGACCACGATGTCTTGGACGTTTGGATTGCTGAGCAGCGGCGCAGTCTGGTTGATCAACAATTGGAGGACTGCGCTCGCATTCCCTCTGAGGTCCGGGAGTGCTATACTCTGGGTTTCCGATCTGAGCTGGCCGTCTTGCATCGTTGGCTGGACGTCTTCGGGGCAGGAAGAATATACGGTGAAATTGAGGGCAGCGAGTGCCTTAAGAGTATTGTAATCGCCTATGTTGTAGGGCGGGATGAAGCTTGTCGGCGCGGTGCCGAAAGCACTCTGCATTAAGTTCTTCCCTTCCGCTATCTCCGCGTATTGCTCGTCGTATGGCATCCCTCGAAACTCACTCGGTACTTGCCCACCGTAGAGCTCATGATTATCGTGGTGATCATAGCCGTGTTGGGCAAGTTCGAACAGGTTGTTTGACGCGAGAGATCGCAGGTATGCGACAAACGCAGTAATCCCTGCATCACCCTGGTTGGTGTTCGCGAGGGACGCGAGCGGAATCACCCCGAACGGTATAGGCCCTTCCTCATATGCTAAGGGATTGCTGCTATTACTTACAATTGCTAAGGGATTGCTGCTATTACTTTCAATTGCTAAGGGATTGCTGCTATTACTTTCAATTGCTAAGGGATTGCTGCTATTACTTTCAATTGCTAAGGGATTGCTGCTATTACTTTCAA
>Ga0182021_10000615_pt1 | contig 38832 bp, 28 predicted proteins | sample 612E3MmetaG_FD_120493 | JGI IMG/M metagenome (GOLD analysis project Ga0182021, IMG submission 120493) | Permafrost microbial communities from Stordalen Mire, Sweden - 612E3M metaG (Illumina Assembly) | ecosystem: Environmental > Terrestrial > Soil > Wetlands > Permafrost | place: Sweden...
AGAATACGTGTCAAGGGATCAAACTTCAGCCAGAGCCGGACAGGCATTTTATGCGCTCGCCTCGATTGCAAAGACGGAAAATTCTATCGAACTCGCGGCGAAGTATCTGCAGGAAGTAAGCCGTATTGCGGGAAAATCAGGAGGGCAATCTTTGTCCGTGTCATTGGAGACAGCGGACATGCTGTTCCAGAATGAACAATATGCTGATGCCGTTAAAAGATATAACGAAGCACTCTTGCAAGCAAAGAATGATACTGCAAAACAATACATACAATCGCGTATCATTGTATCGTACTTCCGGCTCGATAACATGAAGGAAGCAGATAAACGGGCGGCGGAACTTATAAAAGGAAATTCCCATACGTACAACTATGAAGCAGAATTTGAATTCGAGCGGGGCAAGTACCAGTTGCGAAAAGAAGATATCGTAAAGGCACGCGAGCGTTTTGCTCAGGTAGTCCACTCATATCCAAAAGCGCCGATCATTCCCGAAACAGTATTTTGGATGGCGCGCGTGTATGAGTTAGATCAGAAGCTTCCCATTGCGGTGCGGATGTATGATTCACTTCTACAAAATTTTCCTAATAATCCTATCGTTCCTCGTGTACACCTGAGTTTGGGCAACGCCTATTACAGCCTTGAGCAATGGGATGCTGCTTCCAAACAATATCGTATCATACTCGATAATGAACAGCGTTCTCCCAGTCTTGTTCCGTTAGCAATGAGCAATTTGATTATGGTATATAAGGAAATGGAATTGTATGACGGTGCGCTTGAATTGACGCGCAAGTATATCGATCGTTATCCGAATGATTCTGATATTATCGATAAAAAAATCGATATTGGCATATTGTATCAGAAGTTAGGTTACTACGATCAGTCTATTCTCCATCTGCAGGATTTAATAGAAGCGGGGAATCTTGAACTTGAAGCCGAACTTCGGTACTATATTGGCGAAGCGTACTTCCATAAAGGGGAATTTCAACAAGCGATTCTTGAATTCTTGAAAGTTCCCTATCTTGTTACGAAACGAGGTAAAATGGATTGGATTTCAACGGCGTACTATATGGCCGGACAATCATACGAGAAAATGTCGAAATATGACCAGGCAATGACGATGTACAAGCAAATAATAAGCCGAAAAGACACCGATGCGCAGTTTAAGACAGCAGCACAAAAAGAAATTGACCGTGTAAAAACAGTTCTTGGAAAAAAAGAATAAATGGCAATCGACTCAATGGTGTAAGTTAACAATGGGCTACATTTTCGAAGCAGAAATAGAATCTATCATCCATGCAGTTCGTGTCAAGACGATAGGCGAGGAGGATGATGTATTCTTAAAGAAAATTCTTTCGGCAAATATTCATCCTGCGATCAAGGCGTACTTTAAAGCAGAAGTGGAAAAAATACTTGCGCAGGAACGGGGATTGGAATATCGTTCAAAAAAATTTCCGTACTCGTTGGCAGAGGTAAAAAGTCTTGAAGAGCATATTGATTTATTGCTTGTTCAAAATTACCACTTCAGTCTGCAAGAATTTGAATCGGTTCTCGACGAATCGGTGCACTTCCAATTCAATTATCTCTGCCGTCCACAGTGGACGCTGTTGAATTTTATTGTTGGTGACAAGCGTCGAGTTGCTTCTTCGACTATTGAGAAGCGGCTGAAGTATTGCATTGATTATAACTACTTTTCCGAGCTGATCAAACGGTATATCGTTGACCATGGGTTGGTGGAAATGACCTATGAAGAGTTCAAGTCGCTGATTGAAAAGATCGACCATGAAGTAGTAGGGCAACATTCCAGTTTTGAACTTGCCCAAATAACGCGTGCATTATTTGATTTTGTCGAGTCGGGGAAAATGGTGCCGCAAGTAGAATTTGAACAACAAACGCTTCCGATTAACGCAGCAATTGTTTTCTTTGATGATAAGCACCTTACCGATATCCGTATACGGCTCGAATATGAACGTGATCACAATCGGGTCATCCAAATTACATCGGATCGTTTGGCAGACATTATAGAAATCGTTCGAGTGGGAAACGAAGATGCAACTGCTGTACCCGTTGGAGTAGTGGGCGATATTCAGCGGGTGAGCCATGAGCCAACCGATCAATCTGCTTCCGATTCTCTTGGCATTGAGCCTTTGCAGGGGCAGGACACAGGCGCGGTTGCACAATCAACAGAAAATTCCGGAGTGTTGCAGGAACCGTCCATTATTTTTGGTGAAGATGACGAAAAATTTCTTATGTCGATGCCGAGTGTCAAACGAAAAGAAATTCTAGATCTTTTTTCGGAAAAAGAACATCGTTCATTAGTGAAAAAAATATTTTATAATGATGAACCTGCATTTCAGGGTGCTGTGACAGAAATCAGTCTTTTGGGAACATGGGACAATGTTGCTCAATATCTTGAAATGCTTTTTCGTGCTAATGAAGTAGATCCATTCAGTAAGACAGCAATCCTGTTTACCGATAAATTATTTGCGCATTTTCATTCGCCCGCTGCCAACATATAAGTTAAGGATTCCTCATGCAATTTATTGATGAAGCGAGAATATCTGTTAAAGCGGGTGACGGCGGTAACGGATGCATAAGCTTTCGTCATGAAAAATATATTCCGAAGGGGGGACCGGATGGGGGGAATGGTGCGCGCGGCGGTAGTATCACGATCTGTGCCGATCGCCAATTAAACACTTTGCTCGATTTCCGGTACAAACATCATTACATCGCAGAACGCGGTGAGAACGGGCGTGGAAAAGATCAGGAAGGGAAGTCGGGGAAGAATGTTATAGTGAGAGTTCCATGCGGTACGCTTGTACGCGATGCGCTCAAAGGGAAAACCATTGTCGACTTGATAAATGATGGTGATGAAATCATCATTGCACAAGGCGGAAAAGGAGGGCGTGGCAACGGAGAATTTGCCACGGCGACGAATCAGGCGCCGCGGTTTGCGGAACCAGGAACGCCGGGAGAAGAACGTGAACTGATTCTTGAACTCAAGTTGCTTGCTGAAGTTGGACTTGTTGGTTTTCCGAATGCGGGAAAGTCGACACTCATCTCGGTCATTTCCGCAGCAAAACCGAAGATTGCAGACTATCCTTTCACAACACTCGTGCCGAATCTTGGACTTGTCCGCTATGCAGAAGGCAGAAGTTTTGTTGTTGCCGATATTCCGGGATTAATTGAGGGTGCACACGAAGGGAAGGGACTCGGAATTCAATTCCTCAAGCATATCGAACGCACAAAAGTGCTTGTCTTCTTGATTGAATCCATCAGCGAAAATCCCAAGAAAGATTATCAGGTTCTTCTGAACGAACTTGCCTCATTCAAATCTGCCATCGCGAAAAAGAAAAAAATTGTCGCGCTGACTAAAATGGATATCGCTGATGAAAGCCAGAAGAATAAATTGGCGAAGATGAAGTTTGGGCGCGGTGTGGAGGCCATGCCCATCTCAGCTGTAGCAGGAGAAGGAGTGCAACATCTCCTTGATGCAATGTGGCAGGCATTGAAGAAGCCATGATACTGATACTATCAGGGTGTAAAAGCTATTCACATGATCATTCATGGACTCTTTCCCATGCGGATGCGTAGATAAGCCTCGTTACTCCAGTAATTCTGTCCGATCTTTTTCTCGCAGTTTATATCTTCGATAATCCATTAATGATACACAGTATTCCACCAAATGTCGTCTTGCCTTTCCTTCGAAATTACTCTACCTTTTTTGTGTGACAAGTCTGCGATATAAAATTGGATTGTACTATTTCGTTATTGTTGTCATCGGTTTGGCAACCAGTGCCTTTGCGGTCTATAATTTCTCGCGTCTGCGTGATACCTTCGGACTTGTGCTGCGTGATAATTATGAAAGCGTGTCTGCCGCACAGAATATGTTCAAAGCTCTTGAACGTCAGGAGAATGCGCAGCTTTCGATGTTGATTCAAGATATTGACCTTGCTTATATCCAATTCAACGTAAACAGAGTTGGTTTTATAGGATGGTTAGATAAGGCAAAAAGGGGCAGTTTGAATGAACGGGAAAAAGTGGTATTGGATCGGATCACACAGGACTCTTATCGTTATACTCAACTAACTGATTCACTCTATCGTCTGTTGCAAATAAAAGGACAGACCATAGCTGCAACGGATTTCAAATCCAAAATAATTTACCCCGTTGCCGAGTCATTAAAAGAAGGATGCTTTGAATATCTTGGAATTAATCAGGATGCAATGGCGCGTACTGAAGAGAGGTTGAATCAGACTGCAAGCGATGCGACGCTGACGGTGATTACAATTTCTTTAGTAGCCGTGTTCATGAGCATTTTTACGAGCGCACGATTTTCAAAAACAATTCTACGCCCTGCAGAAAAGTTAACTCAATCTGTCCGCCGGATTAGCGAAGGACAACTCAACCAGAAAATCGATGTGAATACAGATGATGAGATTGGCGAGTTGGGCCGTGAATTTAACAAGATGACAGAGCGGCTGAGAGTGTACGAACAGATGAATATCCATCAACTCATTGCTGAGAAGAAAAAGTCGGAAACTATCGTTGAAAGTATCGCGGATCCGGTGATCGTGACGGATCGACAGGGATATCTCATGTTAATGAATCAAGCGGCTGCGGCTGTATTTGATGTTCATGGATCGAATTGGCAGTCGAAACCATTGCGTGAAGTGATTGGAAATCAGAGTTGGGCTGAGATGTTGGAGTGGAGTGGCACGCAACGTTATGATCTCGAAAAGAGGGACCCGCTTTTTGCATTTGTCCGAAATAATGTAACCATGTACTTCAGACCGCGACAAGCGCAAATTGTAGATGATCAAGGGAATGTTCAAGGGGTTGTGACTCTTTTGCAAGATGTCACCCGATTCAAAGACCTTGATCGAATGAAATCCGAATTTATTGCTACGGTTTCCCATGAACTTCGTACACCTCTGACTTCATTAAGTATGGGAATCGATATCCTTTCGCAAGGAGTTGTGGGAACGGTGAATCAGCGTCAGAGGGAACTTCTTATTGCTGTGAAAGATGATTCAGAACGGCTGCGGAAATTAGTGAAAGGTTTGCTGGATCTTTCCAAGCTCGAATCAGGGAAGTACGAGATGAAAAAGGAATTAGTCGATTTTCGCCGGCTTGTCGAAGAGGCAGTACGACCGCTCCGACTTCCGTTCGAAGAAAAACAAATTCGGCTGGAATTTGATGTATCCGAGCGATTGCCTGTTCTCTTTGCCGATCCCCATCAACTCATATGGGTGGTGACGAATCTCTTAAGTAACGCACTTCGATATACCGACCAGGGGGGAAGCGTTCATTTAATAGCGAAGGAAGAGGAAGGCAAGCTGTTGGTGACTGTTTCCGATACAGGGCATGGAATTCCACGTGAGCATCAAGAGATTGTATTCGATAAATTTGTGCAGGTAAAAAGTTCAACCGAAACGACCCCAGGCAGTGTCGGCTTAGGATTAGCAATTGCGCGCGAAGTAGTAGAAGCTCATGGAGGGCGGATTTGGCTTGAAAGTACCGTAGACGTTGGAAGTACATTTTTCTTCACTCTTCCTGCTGGAAATCAGAACGAGATATAAGAAATATGCAGCAAAAAAAACCAAAAGCGCTTGTCGTTGATGACGAAAAAAATATTCTCAATACTATCGGCATCTGTTTAGAATCCATAGGAATCGAAGCAACTCTTTGCGCCAAACCGCAGGAAGTGTTACAATTACTTCATGAGAATAGATTTGATGTTGCCTTTGTTGATCTAAAAATGTCTCCGATGGATGGAATAGAAATTCTTTCGGAGATCAAACAGTATTCGCCGGGCACAACAGTTATTATTATGACGGCACATGGTTCAATCGATACGGCTGTCGTTGCGATCAAAAAAGGTGCGTATGATTATTTGCAGAAGCCGTTCGATTTTGAGGAACTGAAGTTGTTTACACGGAAAGTGTTCGAACACCATCAACTCGTCCATGAGATGGCAGAACTTCGTGAGGAGCTTGCTTCCATACAAGGCAGCGGAGATATTGTCACGCGTAACCGCGGAATGATCGAATTGCTTGATCTTGCCGCACGTGTTGCTGAAAGTTCAATTAGTATTCTTATCGAAGGTGAAAGCGGGACAGGAAAAGAATTGGTAGCACACTATATTCATCGGAAGAGCGACCGCGCTGAGAAGCCAATGGTAAAGGTGAATTGTGCAGCCATACCTGAGCAGTTATTGGAAAGTGAACTTTTTGGTCATGTTCGCGGAGCGTTCACAGGTGCATTGAAAGATCGTGAAGGCCGGTTTGAGATGGCTGATGGCGGAACGATCTTCTTAGATGAAATTGGAGAACTATCTTCTTCCATCCAATCGAAATTGTTGCGTGTATTGCAGACAAAAGATTTCGAGCGCGTCGGTGAAAATATCACACGCAAAGTGGATGTGCGGGTCATCTCCGCTACAAATCGCAATCTGGATGAAGCATTGAAAGAAGGAAGTTTCCGTGAGGATCTCTTTTATCGCTTAAATGGTGTACGCATCAAATTACCGCCGCTGCGTGAACGTCCGGAAGATGTACCGTTCCTTATTCATCATTTTCTGGAAAAATTTTCCAAGGAAAAAAATATCGAACTAGCGCCAGACGCCGATAAAGCATTAAAAGTGTACCGATGGAGCGGAAATGTTCGGGAATTGGAAAATGTTATTGAGCGCGCAGCGCTTCTCTCAACAAATGGTGTCATTGAAATGGGTCATCTGCCGGAAGAAATTCGCACTGCTTCTGAACCCAAAGCATTATCATTAGAAGAAGCCGAAAAGGTTCAGATTAAAAAAGTATTGCAACTTGCAAAGGATTATGACGATGCAGCTCGTATTCTCGGTGTCGACCGAAAGACATTGCTCAACAAGCGAAAGAAATTTGGGTTGTAGTTTCGGCACGCGGGGAGTTTTTCCCCAGCGTTTCTTTGCGTAAATATCTATAGTTTTGTTCTTCCCTGCGATTCTCTGGTTTTTTATGAGGAAATATTCCCCAAGCCACCCCTTTCGGCAATCTCAAAGTGCAGATTCTGTGTTAAATGAGCAATAAAGTACAAAAAATTTGTGGTATCGAATGTGAATGATTTAAAAAGAAAAAAGATGAAACCAAGGAAACATAAAATATCGAGGAAACACTATGTCAACAAAAATCACTACACTTAATAATCTCGATATAGCTGTGTTGGAGCCGCGTGGTTCGCTTATTGGCGGTGAAGAGACGGACGAGTTGAAGGCAAAAGCGAAAGATCTGATTGAGCAAGGGAATAAAAAGCTTGTGTTGGATCTTGGTGGTATTTCATATATTAATAGCTCCGGTCTCGGTGCGCTTGTCGGCATCCATTCGATGTATCAGAAAGTTAGCGGTCAAATAAAACTGTGCAATGTTGCCAAAGGTGTTCAGAATGTATTTGTTATTACAAAGCTCACAAGTGTTTTTGATGTTGAAGAAGATCGCACGAAAGCGATAAATAGTCTTAAAAAGTAAATCATACAAATACTAATCCAATTTCACATAATCAGGAGCAAGTTTCATGAAGACATCAACGTTTAATACAATCGTTATTGTCCTAGCCTTCGTTGTCGGTTGGGTGATTTTCGAATTTATGTTGCCACAATTTATTAAAGATGGCGGACCCCTTGTTATCGGTCTTGTTGCGCTTGTTATTATGTTGATTGCTGTTATTATTGAGCGCATGCTGACTTTGAAAAAAGCAAACGGGAGAGGCACGATGGCAGTGTTTTTGAAGAACGTACAACAAGCAGTGAATGCGGGAGATATTGACACAGCGCTCGCGGCATGCGACAAACAGCGCGGTTCTTGCGCCAATGTTCTCCATGCCGGTTTGGAACGGTACAAGACGATAGTTGAAGAAGGCGATGTCAAAGGGCAAAAAGAATTGATGGAAAGTATCCAGCGCTCCATTGAAGAAGCGACTATGCTTGAAGTTCCTATGTTGGAACGTAACTTATCTATGATGTCCACGATTGCTTCTATCGGAACGATGGTGGGATTGCTTGGAACAGTTATCGGTATGATAAAATCATTTTCTGCTATGTCCCGCGCCGGCGCACCAGATGCCGTTCAGCTTGCCCTTGGTATTTCCGAAGCGCTTATTAACACCGCAGGTGGCCTCATTGCAGGTATTGGTGGTATCGTTGCTTATAATTTCTTTACAACAAAAATCGATAACTTCACCTATATGATTGATGAAGCGAGTTATTCCATAATTCAATCATTGGTATCACGCAGACCGCATAAGAAGTAACCGGGAAAGGTGATGTTATGCTAAAACATAAAAAGAAAAGACTCGGCACTCGCATCGACATGACACCCATGGTGGATGTGGCGATGTTATTGCTTACGTTTTTCATGATGACGACACAGTTCAAACCGCCCGAGGATGTCGAAGTAATTATCCCGGCGTCACATTCGCAGTTTAAACTGCCTGAATCTCACATTATGATGCTGTATGTGAACAAAGAAGGCAAAATCTATCTTGGTGTGGATGCCCAAGGCTTAATGGAGCGCTTGTTCGGAACACAAAACAAATACAAGCGTGCTATTGAAGTAGATAAAAACACGCTTGGCAATATTCTTATTCAGGCGCGTATCAGCGATCCGAAGCTTCGTACGGTTATCAAGGGTGATAAAGATGCCCCCTATGGACCGATGGAAGATGTTATGGATGTCTTGGTGAAAGCACAGATTACGCGTTTTAATCTTGTCACTGATTTGGATAAAGGAGTATAACAATGGCCGGTGCAGATGTTGCTGAATCAAAATCGCACGCAAAAGGAAAGAAGAAGAAGAAAAAGCGCGCTGGTGTCCGGATCGACATGACGCCGATGGTGGACGTGGCAATGTTGCTGCTGACATTCTTCATGCTCACAACGGTCTTCAATAAACCGCAAACGATGGAACTGAACCTACCACCGGATAGCAAAGTCCAGGTGGAGGTTGCTGCAACGACATTACTTACAGTTCGAGTCGCGCCGAATATGGAGATCTATTGGAACATGGGAAATGAGCCAACCGCGCTAAAGAAGATCACAATTAAAGAATTGCGCCCGCTGTTAAAGGAAAAACTACGTAATATTCCTAAACTCATTACGCTCGTACAGATCGATCGTGATGCAAAATATAACGATATGGTCGATATCATCGATGAGTTGAATCTTGCGGAAATTACGCGTTTCAGTATTGCCCCGTTGAAAGATACGGACAAGAAACTGATCGCAAGGGTAGCGGGATAGGAGATGATATGACACAGACAGCAGCAATAACACTAAAATACGGTGCAATAGAGCTCAAAGAAGTCGCTCAAAAATACATGATGATCGGTGTAGTGGCAGCCAGTATTATAAGTTTTTCTTTCATTGGTTCGTATTATCTCATCGGATGGTTAACCGAAGAAGAAGAACCTGTTCATATGGTCCGCATCATGAAATACTCAGATCTTGGACCGCCTCCGTCGTTGACCAGTCAAGCGGCGCCTGCCGTTGCAGTGGCGGGAGCGGCTGTGAAGCCAAGTGTTGGTGTTCCAGTTCCTGTACCTGATGCAGAAGTAAGCCCTGAACAAACAATTGCATCCCAGACAGAGCTGAGCCAGCAAGCTGCGCCAGCAGCTGAAATGACAGGCGGCGGAACAGGTGGTGGAGAACTGAAGATTGAAGACGATGGACCGCCTCCGGATTTTGTTCCTTATGAAAAAGGACCCGAGATTGTCAAACAAGTCAAACCAACATATCCTGACCTAGCTTTGCGCGCGGGACTGGAAGGCAACGTAATCGTAAAAGTATGGGTTGACAAAGAAGGAAAAGTGAGGAAGGTTGTCGTTCTTAAGAGTGATGCCCCAATTTTCGAAGAGGCTGCACTTGAAGCTGCAAGGCAGTATGTCTTTACTCCGGCAGTGATGCAGAAAGGACCTGTATCGGTATGGGTTTCCATTCCATTCCGGTTTAGATTAACAGGAAATAAATAATCATTAACCAACGTTGAAGCTGATGAGCGTAGGGAAACAGATCACACAGACGTGCGCTGTTGCTGAGACTTATCAGCTTCACACGTTTTAGAATCAAGAAATTCATAGTGCTGAAATTTTCCGTCATCTCAATGTATCTTGGTTATTCGGTTTCTGCGGTTACCTTTGTATTCGGAATCATTATTCTGAGCGGTCTTGCATTCCAATATATTCCGATTCAAATGCGAATGATGTTTGGTATTGTTATGGTGCTTTGGGGAGTGTACCGGTTTGTCCTTACCAAAACCAGGATTCACCGGCAACATGAAAACGAAGAAGAATGAAACTGATTTTTTTCTCCATACTTCTCATTCTTTTAACAGGCGTTGGCGGGTGTAAGAAAAAAGACGAGACGGCTACATCCGGACATCGACTTCTTCTGACAACCGATCCCTATGCGCCCGTTATGCAGCAGGAAGTGGAACAGTTTATGAGCATTTATCCGGAAGTGAAAATGGAGGTGCGAAGCGCTTCTACTCGTGAGGCAGTTGTCCTTTTGCTGAATGACAGCGTGCGTTCGATTGTGATTGACCGGCAATTCAATGAAGAAGAACGGCAGGTTATTCAGCAAGCTGCTATCAGAATTGTTGAAAATAGAATTGCTGAGGATGGCGTTGCTATTATCGTTCACAAGAAAAACCCAATTTCAAACATCCGAACGGAATCCATTCGAAGCATTGTTGCAAACACAGTAAAGGATTGGAGTCAGATCACCGAAGCTCATTGGTCCGGCACCATTGATTTTGTTTTAACAAGCAAGAATTCCGGAATGTACGAGCTACTTCAGAAAAAAATTTTTTCAATATCGAAGCCATTGGAACCAACGACTGTTGTGCCGAATCAAAACGAGGTAGTAAAGTATGTATCTCTACATCCACGATCGGTTGGATGTGTTGCTGCGTCGTTTGTGAACGATGAGATAGAGCAAATAAAAGTGATTCCGATCCTTACGAAATCACCGGAAGGGATTGAGAAGGAATATGCACCTCGGCAGCAAGAAATTTATAACACCCTTTACCCGCTCCATTATTCTTTGTATCTTTATAATGCAGAGACAAAGACATCAGTTGGAGTGGGTTTCGGCGCACTGGTACTCTCAAATGTTGGACAAAAAATTATTCAGAAAGCGGGTTTAGTTCCCGCTTCAATTCCATATCGCACCATTCAGCTACATGCGGAGTGAAACATCAATGAAACGCGTACTATTGGTTGTCATTCTCTTCCTCGTTACTGTTGCGGCTTCACTTTTCGGTCAGCAGCAACTTGATAAAGCTAAGGAACTAGTAAAACAAAATAAGTTCACCGAGGCTATTACGGTATATCAAAACTATCTTCAATCCAGCCAGAGAGATGAAAATGCATGGTTGCTTCTTGCAAAAGCTTTTCAACAAACCGGTATGTTAGACTCTGCAGAAAATGCTGCAAAGAAAGTTATACAGCTGGATGATGAAATGTTGGAAGGATATACACTGCTTGCACAAGTACAACTTGAAAAAAAGAATGTTCAAGGTGCCTATGCAACTGCAAAAGCTGGATTGAAAATGATAGGGAAGAAACAGCCAAAGTATCCTCCGTTGCTTGTAGTACTTGGGCAGATCCTTCTTGCGTCCGACTCCGCAGATGCGGCTTTGGTTGCTGCTTCAGAAGCAAAAGAGTTAGATCCAAAAAATGCAGCAGCATATGAGGTTATAGGAGGGGCATATGAGAAACAGAAAGTTGCACCCATGGCGATCAGCAGTTATGAAAAATCCCTGGAAATGGATTCTCTTCAAACGCGGGTTCTCTATAAGCTTGCCAATGCATATACAAAAGAACGTCAATATACAGAAGCAGCGCGTGTCTATAGTAAGATACTTGCCCTTGATCCTAATAATGATGTTTCCCGTTTAGAGCTTGCACGCCTATTTTATCGAGCAAAACAGTGGGCAAACTGCTCGGCAACTCTTAAAGACTATTTTAAGAAAGAAAAAAATCCGCCTAAAGATATTCAATCCATGTATTTAGAAGCATTGCTTCGTGCCAGGCAATATAAAGAGGCAGGTCAAGTTGGTCAGGAGTTTTTGAAAGTCGAACCTAACTCGCCTCTTGCATACCGGGCAATCGCCAACGGATTTTTTAATGAAAAGAAATTTGTGCAGGCTATTGAAAACTTTAAGAAAGTGGATACTTTAGAATTTGAAGATTATCGTTGGCTTGGTGCATCTTATCAACAATTAAAAAAGGATTCGCTTGCAGCGTTAACATGGGAAGAAGGACTGAAAGACTCTACCCAAGCTCTCAATGTACGATCTTTCTATATTGACAAGGTTGCAGCTACGTGGATGGGTTTAAGATCGTATGAACGCGCAGCGGAGTTTTATCAAAAAAGGATACAGCTTGATTCAGGTGCCGTCAGCGCGTATATTAATTATGCTCAATGCATGATGCAGTTAGACCGATTTGAAAAAGCAGTTTCTGCCCTCAGAACTGCAATAACGAAGAACCCAAAAGTCCCTTCGGCATATACAAGTTTAGGCTTCTGCTATTTTCAGATGAAAGATTTTGATACCGGGGCAGATGAGTTTAGAAAAGCGATAAAGATTATAGATACAGCGGAAACAAAATATAAAGTAGAGCTTGCGGATTCCTATCGGATGATCGGACTCTCGATCATGGTAAAAAAGAAATCTACAGAAGAAGAATCAATAAAAAAATGGGAGGAGGCTATCTCGTATTTAAAGAAATCGCTCAAATATAAAGAAGACATAGCTCAGACACATCTCAATTTAGGAAAATGTTATCAGAATTTAAACACATTAGATGTTCTGAATACAAGCAGGAAGGAAGAGGCTATTAAAGAGTACAAGCGTACACTTCAGCTTGATCCAAAGAATGAAGATGCAAAGAAAGCATTAAAGGATTTGCAATAGGAATACTATGGAAGTGCAAGTTTGGGTTTCTCAAATGAGCAAAATCAAAACGATTTATCGATATAGTCCGGAATGAAAGGAACCGATATGAAGAATAAAACTATCCTATTATTACTTGTTCTTATTATACTTTCTGGTTGTTCAAAGAAAGCAGTTGAAGTAAAAGATTGGGCGCAGTATCAAGATCAATTTTTCAAGGTGTCGTTTAGTTATCCAAAAGATTGGATTGTCGTAACCGAGGCAACAAAAGTTGTCGTTTCTTCATCTGCTGAAGCTGCAGAGAAGTTTTTTGATCGCGATTCGCGGAAAGCTGACGGCGTCCAGGTTGTTATTGCTTCAGAACGCAGTGACTCCTTGCAAGATTTTGTAAAGTATGTCAGTGATTTTAAAGCTACAAAGGAATCAGAAGGATATAAAGTGACTGAAATGGAAGATATAAAGATTAACGGACTTGACGCAAAAAAAGTCAGCTATTCTGGTGTCATTGATGAGAAAACTAAAATTAAAGCGGTTTATGCTGCGACCTTGAAAGATTCCACGATGTACTATGTCCAATATGCGGCTTTCAATGATCTTTTTACGCCTTATGAATCAGTGTTCGATTCTGTCTTGGCGTCACTGATACTGCCTCAGAAAATCGTCATACCAAAAGGTGTGGATTCTGCAATTCCTTTTATGCAAGTTGAAAAGTACTCTGATAATTATATTCAATTGGAATATCCAGCGAATTTTGGTCCGAATGAATTGCCCAAGAAAGGAGATATGATTTCTGGTGTGCGATTTGCTGGGAATAAAGACGGTATGCGGAATGATTGCAGTATCGATATTGATATCCGACCGGCAAAGAAACTCTCGCTAGAAAAGGTTGTGGAACAGAATTCAAAATTCTTTAACCCTAAATCCAAGGGTGAAACGAATGTTGGCAGCGATAAAGCCATGTATTTGAACTATGTACCGCAAAAAGTTAAAAACATTGATAGTCGAGTCTATTTTATCGTCAAAAACGATAGGATTTACCGCATTATTCTAAATTATTATACTCCAATGAAGAAAGACTTCTTACCTGCATTTGAAAAAGTCATTGCTTCCATTCGCTTAAAGTAGTATTATTACACCCATCTTTTGAAAAGCCGGGATCGCCTAACGTTCCCGGCTTCCTTGTATTGAATTCGGGAAATTGAATTTTGGAACTTGACAGTACTACTCCTTCACTTGCCCATTTGGGAGTAAAGGAATATGCAACAAGCCGTCCGCGTGTTCTAGGATGGCTGCGGAGTGCTGCAATTCTTGATGGTGATTGGGGTACGAGCGTTGCCTATGTTATGGGGCTCGGTTTTGCCCTTGCAGGTTATTCGAGCTTCTGGCACCTCTGTTTCATGCTGGCTCTCACAAGCCTTGTCGCTGTCAATTACATCACCATTTGCCGTCTTTATCCACACGGTGGCGGTGTCTATAGCTCCGTGTACCATCGTTCTCAATTACTAGCAGTCATAGGCGCATTACTTTTAGCAGCTGACTATGTTGTGACAATGGCATTATCTGTGCTTGATGCCTGCCATTATATTAATCTTGGATATCCGGCATTGTGGGCAATTATCATCATAGCTTTTATTGGCATGATTAATTGGTTTGGGCCAAAACATTCCGGTGGTTTAGCATTATTGATTTCTGCTTTCACGCTTGCCACTTTAGCAACAATCATCTTTTCATCTGCTGGAACTGCAATACAACAAGCCACAATAGTTACTCCTTCAGGCGGCTTGTTTCATAATTGGGGTATTTTCGTTGGATTTATTCTGAGTTTGTCTGGTATTGAAGCTATCTCGAATATGACAGGCCTGATGAAAGATCCTGCACGCGATTCTCGCCGTGCCATTTTATCTGTTCTGGCAAAAGTTATTATTGCGAATGTGTTTCTTGGTCTCGCTATGCATGCAATACAAGGCCTATCTCCAGGTGATCATAAAGAAGATATGCTGCGCTTTCTTGGTGAGCATTATGTTGGTCCGTGGTTTGGATGGTTTGTAGCCTTCTCTCTTGGCACTCTGCTCATTTCGGCTGGTAACACTGCACTCAATGATCTCATTTCAATACAATTTCTGATGGCAGTGGACAAGGAACTTCCATTATCACTTCGGAAGCTTAACCGACATGGTGTTCCCTTTATTCCTCTTATCATTACAACCATATTACCAATTTTGGTCCTTTTAGTGATCCAGGATGTGGAAACACTTTCCCATCTATATGCCATAGGGTTGGTAGGAGCTATGATCATCAATCTCGGCTCTACTGCGACCGATAAATCGGTTAGTATGAAATCATTCGTCAAAATCTTGATGCTCGTGTCTGCTGCCGTGCTTTTCTTCATTGAGACGTCTATAGTCATCAAAAAACATGAAGCAACCATTTTTGCTGGTCTCATTCTTCTGGTTGGCCTTGCCGCACGCCAGATTGTAAAGTGGAAACTGTCTGCCAAACCGATTTCAGCGGAAATTATTCAACCATCGTTTGTTGCAACGCGTAAACGCCGTCGTACGTCCATCCCTTCTACGAAATACCTCCTTGCGATAAAAGATGTGAATGACCGTCTATTGAAGTTCGCCCTCGATGAAGCAAAACAGCGAGGAGCATTGCTGTTCGTCTTACGTGTGAAAGAGATTGCGGTTGGTACTTTGCCAGAACGTATGGAAATGAAAGTGAATGGCACCGAAGAACATATTGATAAAGTTTGTTCAGCCGCCGGGATTGACTATCAAATTATATCCATACCGAGTTATGAAATAGGATATACTATTGCCGAACAAGCAGCGACTTTTGGAGTGGACAGAGTTATTCTGGGTGCCACAAAACGCAGTGTGTTGGAATACGTCCTGAGAGGGAGTGTTGTGCGTTCCTTAAGTATCTTGTTACCGGAAGATGTGCAACTAGTTATCTTTGGTGGATAAAATTATTCATTTTATATTTGCTTTATTCTTGGAATGAACCTTCGGCATCTGTTTTCTTTCTGATAAAACAATCAGAAATTATCACTGCATCAGCCTCTATCAACGACTCGGCAGAAACTTTTACTGGATTATCGCGTTGCCTAGGATTAATATTGGATCGGTTGTTGATTCTGGAATTTTTCCCACGCCTGCATGCTCTGCTGCAGAGGTTGAAAAACCGGATGGAATACGTTTGCCCGGGTGTACCAGGATTGCTTACCGTTGTGGTTACTTATAGAATCTTTGCCGTTTGGATTTTCATTACTCGTAAAAAGATATCTTTCACCAACAGTGCGTTTCGAGTGCCAGGTAATCCGCAGGTGCCGATTACATTCATTTTTATGGTAATGTGGTTTGTCGTAAATACTCTTGTTGAACAAATAGCTCATTCTTTCGTAGGTCTCCTCTTGCTTCTTGTAGGAATTCCTTTCTATCTTTATTGGAAGCAACAAATGAACAGTGTGGCTCTTTCAGGAAACTAGTCCTTATGCATACCATCCTTCTTTGGGTTGGATTTAATGTTTTCATTCTTTTTCTTCTCATAGTGGATTTAATGGTATTCAATCGTAAGCCCCATGAGATCAGCATTCGAGAATCCTTGATGTGGAGCGGAATATGGATTTTTATTTCGCTTCTTTTTAATGTCGGAGTGTTTCTATGGTATAGCCATGAATCGGCACTTCAATTTTTCACCGGATACCTCATCGAGAAATCTCTCAGTGTTGATAATCTTTTTGTTTTTCTTCTCTTGTTCTCATATTTCAAAGTACCTGCAAAGTATCAGCATAAGGTTTTGTTCTGGGGAATATTAGGGGCTCTGGTTATGCGGGGTATCTTGATTTTCTTAGGCGCCGCACTTGTTGCCCGTTTTCATTGGATACTTTATCTTTTTGGATTGTTTCTTGTTGTTACCGGGATCAAAATGTCATTTCAAAATAAGGAAAAAGAAGTGCATCCCGAACGGAATATTGTTGTTCGGATCTTTAAGAGACTCTTTTCTGTTACGGTAGGATATCATGAAGAAAAATTTTTTGTGAAGACCGGCGGGAAACGCTATGGCACACTTCTGTTTATTGTGCTCATTGTCATAGAAACAACAGATCTTCTTTTTGCTGTAGATTCAATTCCTGCAATATTTTCCATTACGCAGGATTCGTTTATCATTTATACATCCAATGTATTCGCTATTCTCGGCTTAAGATCTCTCTATTTTGCGTTAGCAGGAATGATGGATTTATTCTATTACCTTAGACATGGATTATCGGTTGTGCTCGTCTTTGTTGGGTTAAAGATGCTATTGATGAGCTATATACCTATTTCAATTGGATTAGCATTGGGAGTAGTTGGTGCAGTTCTTTTGATTGCAATTATGGCGTCAATAATCAGGGCAAAAAAGTTGAAAGGGAAAAAAAAATCACCTCATTCGTTCTGATTTGATCGTCAGGCGGAAAAAATTTATTCTTTATTCATTGATTGCAATAAAAAAAAGGCATACAGTTTTATTCCTGTATGCCTTTCGTGTCCTATTTCAGAATGTTCATTCGCAAGAAATGAAATGCATCCCTTACACCTTGGAAACGTTTACTGCTTGGAGCCCCTTCGGTCCCTCCTGGACTTCAAACTGCACTTTGTCACCGTCGTTCAAGGTCTTGTACCCTTCACCAACGATTGATTTAAAATGCACGAATACGTCTTCGCCGCTTGCGCGGGAAACGAATCCAAACCCCTTAGCACTGTTGAACCATTTGACTGTTCCTTGTTCCATGGAACAAATCCTTTCATAAAAGATGTTCCCCGACCAACCGTCGGGATGGTGTACGCCGCAACTACCGGCTCTTGCGAAAAAAATCAGCGAACAGAGATACCAACTGGCAGTTGTTCGTCGATAGCTTCTTACACTTGGGATGCAGAGCTTAACCCCATCTAAGATTATCGAAGCAGATTCCCTGATTCAAAATGAAAGGGAATTCTCACAATAAAGCAAGCACGGTGTACTGTTACTTGGCATCAGTAAAGTACAATTTGTTAAGATAACTTCCAAGTGGAAAAATCGACCTCATGCAGTCCCATATGGTATTCCCAATGGACCAATATGTTGTCATTATCCCGTGATTTGGCTTTCTGATATTAGGCACTGGTCATTTCAATAGTTTTTACTCCTCGTATTCCTAAGAAAAAATTCAGGTTATGTTTATGTGGTCTGTAATGGTATGACGAGTTTTTCCCTGATTAAATAAAACAATAGACTATTGGATGGAATGGACCGAAGCAAGACTGAAGAATGAATAAACGGCGTGAAATCACTTTGTAAAATAGAGGTCACACACAATCTTCTTGTGATTTTTATAGGATGAGTTGGATTTACTCACCAAGCTCTATAGTGATCCAAAGAGTAGCCCCGGTTAGAAATCATATGTTTTGCGCTCCTCGTCCATCGCTAATACAGGTGGTGAGGAAACAAAGAGCAGGATTTTAATCTTTTAAATTGTCTTTCATTTCAATGAAAACGATAAGGGAGAGATGTTCCGTGCGAGGATCGATTGGTGTATAATTCGCCGGTATAATAATGATACTTGTTCTATTGGATAAAAACCAAATCCTTTCGATAAATAGAAACTTGAACAGACAATTTTATGTCCATTCATGTTTAAAAAGAACATTGATATATATATGATTCGAGTGGGATTGTTATCGTTGTTAGTAGTGCACGCACTTATTTACATTAAGATATGTCTTTTGGGTCGGCGGAAGCAGGAGCAAAAGAATATAGCAGATATAAAACAATGATGCAGGAGGATTCGTTTTGCCTCGATAGTACGCTGTGACAGTTTGTAGAATCGATTGATCCTGAACGAGTCTAAAAAGACAAACTTATGGGAAAAGATTTCATCCATAAAAATATTTTACGTGATTCAAAAACAGCGTTGAAGTTGTATTAGACCGATGCGGAACCTCTTCCTATCATTGATGATCATTATCATGTTTTATTAAAAGGAGTTGCTGAAGACCATAAATTATGAGAATATGACTTGCAGGGGAACACTATAAATAACGTGCCATGCAAAAAATATTTTAGTTTTAATTCGTTTTGAAGATTGTTCGCACATTAATATAGTCGGCAAGTGAAACATGAAGGTTAGCATTGAAAATTTAAACAGATAAAAAAATCGAATGCTCTATGTTCTTGATGGAGGGATGTATGAACCAGTTGATTTGTCCAAGACAACAGTGGATTGATCTTATCCCTCTATCGGAAGTGTGTATTCCGGGGCAGGTACATATAATGTCGCCTGACCTCTAGCATATTGTGGTGTGCGTCGACTCTAATGCATGCGTGAAGGATGTGGCGAAGAGCCTATTCTGGCTCAAATTACTCTTAACTTATCTATTTTTTTGACATTCTGTGTGGAAAGCCCTTGGTGATAGATATAACAGTTGTATTTATGTATGTACTTGCATTTCTGTACGCCTTGCTGTAAATTGATTCGGAAAATGATCATGGAAAGCAGTAAACGATGTTCATTGATATGAGAATGGGAAATGAGTGACTTTTCTCGTTCTGGGGTAAAATGTTCTCAGGTACGATCCTTCATCTATACGTTTTTTCAAAAAGAAACGTGTGGGTGTTTTCGATCGATTGCATAGAACGTTTCATTGAACCGATGGATCAGAAGCAATTCATAAGAATCGAAGTTCATTTGTTTCTGATATTCTCTGATATTTAGAAATTTATTTTATTTTGTCATATTGAGGTTCTTATGTTCTCATCAAAACTTATTTGGAAGGTGACCTTTGATTTTGTTATCCTTCTTTTTATTCTTTCAGGGACAACAGGCGTAACGCTGTATTTTTTAAAACAGCAGCAAAAAAGTTATAGCGAAGCATTTGAGGAAATAACAGCCTCCTCTGATTTAGACCGCCTACGGGACTTACTTATCAATATGGAAAATACAACTGATGATTACTTTTATGTAGGCAATCCGGAAAAAAGAGCAGCTTATGATAACTATCTGAAATCATTCGACAGCGAGATAGCAACAATTCAGAAAAGCTATACTGATTCCATCGATAACCAAACAATAAGCCAAATACGATCTTCTGTGTCTGATTGGATTGCGAATATTGGAGATAAAAGGATACTATTGAACTCTTCCAGCCTTACAGGAGATAAACTCGTACAAGAGATTATGGCGATAGGGCGACGACAAACTACCGACCGGTACCTTGAAACGGCAAGGACATTGATCAATTCTCTCTATCAACGCCGCCTCAGGCTGGTTTCTATGAATATTGAGAATGCTATAGGACTTGCAAAAAATATTAACACATTTATTTTCGCAGTGAATATCTTATTTGCTGTTTTTGCTATTGCTCTCGGATTTATTCTTACGCGTTCTATTACAAAACCTGTGGAAAAATTACGGAACGGAACGCAGAATATTATGAATGGGATATACCAGCCGATAACACTGCGGCAACGTGATGAATTAGGAGCTTTGGCAAAAGATTTCAATCATATGTCTGAAATGCTGCAAAGCAACTATAATCGACTGACTGCCTATTCGGAACTGATGACAGCCTTAAATAGGCACGATTCGACTGAAAATGTAGAACAGGCTAGTCTGCAAATATTATGTCTGCATACAGGCGCTGCAGTTGGCGCATTATATCTTCTGGAGAACGAATCAAATGTGTTGAGATTAGTCAGCGGCTATGCCCTGAATATGACTGAAGACAAATTAGGATTTAAAGTAGGAGAAGGCATCCCGGGCCAGTGTGCCGCGATGAAAAAGAATCTTGAAGTCAACGATATTGCTGCCACGAAAGGATTTATCATCGATACGGGTCTTGTGCGTATTGCACCTACCAATGTTTTGGCAGTGCCTATTCTGTTTCAAGAAAATCTCATCGGTGTGATTGTTTTAGGTGCTATGCAGCCATTCGATAAACTTCGCCTAGAAATTATCAAAAATTCCGTTCCACAAATCGGTGTTGCTATTACCAACGCAATGAACACGGATTCTACGCGGAAGCTTTCGATCGAAGTTGCAACAAAAAATAATGAACTCAATACGAAGAATGCTGAATTGCAGAAGGCGTACCGTGTAAAATCGGACTTTCTTTCGAATATGTCTCATGAATTGCGCACCCCGCTGAACTCCATCATCGGTTTTACCTCTGTTTTGTTAGGACCACATGGCGAGCCGCTCACTCCCGATCAGGCAAAGGCAATAGAAAAAGTATTGAAGAATGGTAAACACTTGCTTGAACTCATTAATGATATTTTGGATTTCTCAAAAATTGAGGCAGGCAGAACTCCTATTAATATTGATAGCGGTGAAATCAGTGAAATCATTTCAAACGTCATGGTTACCGTGGAACCCATGGTAACAACGAAAGGTGTAAAACTTATTCAGGAGGTTGAACCGGATCTTCCCATGTTGAATACCGACATCCTTAAGGTTAAGCAAATCCTGCTGAATCTTTTAAGTAATGCGGCTAAATTTACCGAACAGGGTACTATTTCGATTTCTGCAAAGAAGCAGGGCGATATGATTTCTATCTCCGTCAAAGATGATGGTATTGGCATTGAAGCAAAAAATCTTAATCGCGTATTTGAAGAGTTTTCTCAAATTGATTCGAGTAGTTCCAGGAAGTATAAAGGAACTGGTCTCGGGTTGCCGATTGCGAAAAATTATGCCCGACTGCTGGGTGGAAATCTTACGGTGCAAAGTGAGTTCGGGAAGGGTTCTACATTTGTTGTTGTTCTTCCGCCTGCTTTCCCTCAAGATAAACTTCAGAAATCGGATGGAGAGCCAACGCCTTTGAAAGATACACCGGTTACCGCAACAACAGCAGCACTCTCGGCAACGAGACCTACCCCGGAAAAATCAGTCGCACCTTCTTCAAGCATTCTTGTTCTTTGCATTGATGATGATGCGGAAGTAATTGATCTGCTGCGTCGCTACCTCATCCCGGAAGGTTATTCAGTTCGAGGAGTAGGGTCAGGAGAAGAAGGGATTCGATTAGCACAAGAACTTCGTCCGGCAGTTATTACCTTAGACATCATGATGCCGGAGAAAGACGGTTGGCAAGTTCTTCGAGAACTAAAGAATAATCCTGCGACAAAAGACATTCCTGTGATTATTCATTCGATTATTGAAAACCGACCGCTGGCATTGTCGCTTGGTGCATTGGAAGTCATTGCAAAACCATCTGAACCTAAGAAAGTGTTAAATGTTGTGGAACGTGCCTGCCGCTCCAGGAATCGGCCAATTATGATTGTCGATGACAACCAGGATTTTGCTGATTCATTAAAAATACTGCTAGAAACCGAAGGATATCGTGCAGTAGCGATGTACAATGGTGAAAATGCGCTTAAGGATATTGAGAAAATCAATCCGTCGCTCTTATTTCTTGATCTTCTTATGCCTGGTATGGATGGGTTTGCCGTCGTGAAACTGCTTCGCAGTCAGGAGCGGTGGCGTAATCTTCCTATTGTGATTGTTTCTGGAGTCAAGATTACAGATGGACAACGTAAGAGTTTAGATACTCTCACTCAGGATTTTATCGAGAAAGATCAATTCTCGAAAGAAATTATTTTGAGCACAATCAAAAAAACCGTTTATTAATTACCTCAATCGAAGAAGGACTGAGAAGCATATGGATACTCCGCAACCCACAATTCTTGTTGTTGACGATACTGAGGATAATCTCGACTTATTGGAGTTTGCCCTTAAGCGAAAACCAGTGCGGATGTTGCGTGCGAGCAGCGGCAAAGAATGTCTACAGATAGCAGCCCAGAATCGTCCGGATGTTATTTTATTGGATATTCAAATGCCGGAGATGGATGGATTCGAGACTTTAAAGCATCTACGCGCTTCAAAGAAAACCGCGGACATCCCTGTTATCTTTCTCACAGCTCAACGGAAAGATGCTTCGAGCATTGAACAAGGTCTCTCGTTGGGGGCAGATGAGTATCTCACGAAACCGATCGATATTGATGAACTATTGGTTCGCACACGTTCACTTGTACGTCTTAAAAAAATGGAAACTGAACTTGAGCGGACGAAGGCTGATTTTATGGCGATGCTCATTCATGATATGCGCAGCCCGATTGGAGGAATCAGCAGTATTCTGGAATTACTCGAAGAACCGTTGATCAAAGGTTCTTCGATTCAAGATGTTCATCGAGAACTTCTCATTTCAGCTGAAGATGCCACGAGGCGATTGCTCAATTTGATTAACGATATGCTTGATCTCTCAAAATTTGAAGCCGGCAAAATGAACCTGATCCGAGAACCGGTGTACATTGGTGAAATTGCCAATAGAATCATGAAACAAATGCAGCCACAATTCAAACAAAAGCGGATTCATATTGATGTCTCTCTTGAAGAAGGCTCGCCGTCAATTTCAGTAGATGCGCAAAAAATAGCTCAAGTATATGCAAATATCCTCAGCAACGCATTAAAATTTACACCAGCCGAAGGAACCGTCCATATTTCGGTGGTGAGTTCAAAGGATGCAGCCGGAGCGAATGAATTCATACAGACGTCGATCAGTAACAACGGACATGGAATTTCCTCGAATGAATTACCAACGCTCTTCGAACGATATAAACAAGGTATTGCTTCTGAAATTGTACAAGCAAAAGGCACGGGATTAGGATTGGCAATTTGTAAGCTCATTGTGGAAGCACATGGCGGAGTTATTTCAGCAGACAGTGAGCCTGGGAAAATAACCACATTTCGATTCAGTCTTCCGGTAATTACTCCCGCGGAAAGCTGAGCGAAAAATTCTTAAACATTAGAACAATAGGAAAATCTATGTGGGAACAAAAGCAGATAGGGACTGTGAAAGAAGTAGTCAACGTAACGGTTGTCGTTCTTCTTGACCGTGAAATTACCAATATGACAAAAAAAATTGGAGATAGAGTTTACTATATCGGACAGATCGGTTCCTACGTACTCATTCCGATTGGCGCGATCTATGTCATCGGTATTGTTTCGGGAATTAAGAAAGAAGAAACACGTGAAGATGGAGTGGGGTTTAGTCAATATATTATGACGGTTACATTGGTAGGAACTATCCGAAAAGGAAAATATGAGACAGGCGTTTCAGTTATGCCGACTGTGGATATGGTAGTTTATTTGCTGGAAGACAAAGATATCAAATCTATCTTTGCAGCGTATCAGCAGTACAATTTTTCTATCGGACAGCTCTCTTTGTTTGAGAACGAGCGCGCATATTTAGATCCGAATCGGTTCTTTGGAAAACATCTTGCAGTTCTCGGCTCAAGCGGTTCGGGAAAATCCTACACAGTTGCATCCATTCTCCAAAAAGTTGCACGATTTTCAGATACCCATATTGTCCTTCTTGATCTCCACAATGAATATCGCGAAGCTTTTCCTGATACGGGTCAATTTTGTGATATCGCATCACTCGAACTTCCATATTGGTTGATGAATGCAGAAGAGATGCTCGAAATGTTCGTAGAACCTACAGATGAGAATGCATCAGTTCAAGGAGCCGTTCTCCAAGACCTGATCTACGCAGCAAAAAAAACCAAGAACCCGACACTCGCAGATGTCATTACGATTGATTCTCCGGTTTCGTACGATTTAAAAGAAATACGTACGAGGCTGCATTTCCTTGATACCGAAAAGGTGACTGCTGCAGGCGGCATGAAGGAAGGGCCATACTTCGGTAAGTTTTCTCGTTTATTAATTCGCCTCGACAATAAAATGAGCGATCCACGGTATGCATTTTTATTCCAGCCGAACATTTGCGTAGAAACAGAGTCTGTCTTGCCGCTCCTCATGACGCTTTTCGGTCTTGCGAGCAAAGCACGGATTACTATTTGGGATATGAGTGGTGTTCCGTTTGATGTTGTCAAAACGATTTCTGCCTTGATAGCGAGAGTCACGTTTGATTTCAATTTCTGGAATCCAAAACGACATGAATTGCCTATTCTATTGGTGTTCGAAGAGGCTCATAATTATCTGTCGACTTCTAATGACGGATCAAAAGCAGCACGGCGAACAGTCGAACGCATTGCAAAAGAGGGGAGAAAATACGGCGTCAGCTGCATGATAGTCAGTCAGCGTCCTTCAGATATTTCTGAGACGATTCTCTCTCAATGCAACAATTTCATTATCTTGCGACTACTCAATCCGACCGATCAGGCATACATACGTCGTCTCATGCCCGATACCTTCAGCGGACTGGACAGCGTTGTTCCGCTTCTTCGTCAAGGTGAATCCATTATTATAGGTGATGCAATTCCTATTCCACAGCGGGTACAAATTGACCTTCCCACACCAACTCCGCATAGCGCCGATGTAAAATTCTTCGATAAGTGGAAACACCCCAATACAAAAACAGACGTAGCGGAAGTTATGGATCATTGGTGGAATCAAAAAAGAAGTTAAATTCTGCGAGAAAAAGAAGAATTAATAATAAATAAGATGACAACGAAGAAAGCTTGAATGGAACAAATTGTTTTTCTATATTGTTGTTACAGTAAGTGTAACTTTGCAAAACAATATATTTTTTAAGTATGATGATATCTATAAACAATACTCGGAATGTAGGAAGCGTAACTATAGCAGCGGTATGTATCTGTTGTTGCCGTTCTAGCAGAATTACGAGCAGAGTACTCAAGAAATAATTCCATAAATGTTTTTTTTGACGAAAGGCTCGGCGATGCTGAGCCTTTTTTATTTGTGGGAACCTATTTGAAACAGAACGCAAATTATGGCAGTGATATACATAAACAATTTGAACGAGGAGGTTGAAAATGACTAATGACACACTCTATCATGGATTTGCCCAAATACTGAAAGAACGTCGTGATGATCATTCACTGGGGTTTCAGCTCAAGAAAGGGACGCAAGAATTTGTAGAAAACTTACTCGCCATCTTATTTCCGCATTTTTGTAAGGAGATGTTTTATACAAAAGAGGAAATAGAATCGCGTCTTGTTCTCTTGGAGCGTGATTTAAAGCGCCTGCTTATTCCGCTCTTGAAAAATACATCTTTGAATTTGGAAGATATAGTGAAACAATTTATGCAGACACTTCCGGATTTGCATGATAAACTCTGGCTGGATGCCGAAGCCATTACCAATGGAGATCCGGCGGCGGAAAGTGTTGATGAAGTAATTCTCGCATACCCCGGTTTTTCTGCCATCGCAATCTATCGTATCGCACATGAATTCTATATCATGCAGGTTCCTATTTTCTCACGTCTCGTTACGGAATATGCACACCAAATAACAGGAATCGATATTCATCCCGGCGCTCAAATTGGAACATCCTTTGCAATTGATCATGGAACCGGTATCGTGATCGGTGAATCTGCTATCATCGGCAAAGAAGTTAAGATGTACCAGGGAGTTACACTTGGAGCTCTGAGTGTGGATAAGAAATTAGCGAAATCTAAACGCCACCCGACCATTGAAGATGGCGTTGTTATCTACGCACAAGCAATTATTCTTGGCGGTGAAACTATTGTCGGTCATCATAGCGTTATAGGAGGCAATGTATGGCTCACAACGAGCGTACCGCCGTTTTCCTCTGTGTATCAAGAGAGCAAAGTAACAGTGCGCCCAAAAGAAATAACGGGTGCACCAATTGATTTTAGTATCTAACTATATAAAGGGAAAAATTATGAAAGCAAATTCTATTCTGGAAACAATCGGTAACACCCCTCATGTTCGTATTCACCGACTCTTCGGTGATTATGAAGTCTGGGTCAAATTAGAACGTGCAAATCCAGGCGGCAGTATTAAAGATCGTATCGGGCTCTCCATGATTGAGGATGCTGAACGTCGCGGTATATTAAAGCCGGACACCGTCATCATCGAACCGACATCCGGAAATACAGGTATTGGTCTTGCTTTGGTTGCAGCAGTAAAAAAATACAAACTCATTCTTGTTATGCCCGATTCGATGTCTATTGAACGCCGGCGGCTTATGGCAGCGTATGGAGCACAGCTGGAGCTTACTCCTCGCGAAAAAGGAATGAAGGGAGCGATTGAAAAAGCAAGCGAACTTGCAGCAGCAACAAAAAATTCATGGATCCCCCAACAGTTTGAAAATGAGGCGAACATTGAAATCCATCGGAAGACGACCGCTGAAGAAATTTTCCGGGATTTTCCACAAGGATTTGATATGTTGATTACAGGTGTTGGCACTGGCGGGCATATCACCGGTGTTGCTGAAGTGCTCAAAAAGAAATTTCCAAGACTTAAAATCTTTGCTGTTGAACCCAGCCTTTCTCCAGTGATCAGCGGCGGGCAGCCAGGGTCTCATCCTTTACAGGGACTTGGGGCAGGCTTTATCCCGAAAAATCTGCATACACAAATACTTGATGGCGTTGTTCAGATCACAAAAGAAGAAGCATTTGAATACGCACAGCGCTGTGCACGTGAGGAAGGAATTCTTGTCGGTATTTCTTCAGGCGCTGCACTCGCAGCGGTGGCAAAGAAACTTTCTGATCTTCCAAAGGATGGAAAGATCATCACCTTCTGCTATGACACAGGTGAACGGTACTTGTCGGTTGAAGGGTTGTTCTAATCATGAAAAATATGCAATCCTTGATTATTCCATGTTTATTGAACCATAGACTCTTCGGTTTTACGAGTTCCTTAGACATATACCCAGCTTGCAATCGAAAAGTTTGGGTTTGCTCTTAAATTAAATATATACTATGGTGTGCATCAGTAAAATTAATCAAGGAAGTTCTTTTCGTCGATCGATAAAAAGAGGGCAGAAAAAAAATACTCCGACGTACTACCAGACGCCGGAGTATAGGGAGGCTAACTATGTGTCATCGGGGAGACGACACGCCACAAGATAAATTTTGAACACGTGAATGTCAAGTGGTTGCAAAATTAATTTTATAAAGTAGATCTGGAAAATCTATTTTACTGAATGTAAAAAAACTATTCAGAAATATTTTCCCCGGAATAAAAGGTCCTGCGGCTTTTTTGCCTGAGGATTATTGGTCGTTCCCATCAGTTCGTGTAGAGATACCGTTTAATTTTCTGTGTTGGTGTCTTTTCGAACGGCTCTGTTTGTTCAATAACACGACTAATTCGTGAAAAAGTTGAAACTTGTTCATTGACTTGTTTTCGTATATCTTCCAATAACTGAACAATACGTTCTTGTGCCTGTGATTCAGTCAATTCCATATGAGAAAATTCAATATCAAGCTTTTCATAGTCGAGATAGATACGTGCAACAAGCTGTCTTTCATCTAGATAGGTTAGCGATTCGAGTACGATATCTGACCGGTTAATCACCGATTCGATAGCTTCAGGATAAATATTTTCGCCGCTCGGACCGAGAATGACATTTTTCAAGCGGCCATTGATGTAGAGATAACCATTTTTATCAAAACTGCCGAGGTCGCCTGTATGAAACCAGCCATCACGTGAAAGCACTTCTTCTGTACGCTCTGAATCGCGATAATACCCCTTCATAATGCTTGGCCCACGCACAACAATTTCTCCAATACCGGATTTTGGATCAGGCTTTTCGATGCGTACCTCAAGTCCTGGGACAACGGGACCAGTGGATCGATATCTTGTTTTTTCTGCATTCGCTCCTGCAATGAGGGGAGACGTCTCTGTTAACCCATACCCAATGGCATATGGGAATTCTGCTTCGAGTAAAAATCGCTCAACTTCAGCCGAGAGTGCCGCTCCTCCAACACCAAAAAATCTCAATGCTCCGCCAAATGTCTCCATCAGTTTCTTGCCGGCAAGTTTGTGGATACGCTTGCGAATCATCGGAAATTTATAGACAAGTCGAACGATTTTCTGTTTTTTGATTTCAGGCATGATGCGTGTCTTATACATCTTTTCGATGATTAAAGGAACCGTGAGCATCATTGTGGGTTTTACTTTTTCCAATGCCGGAAGAAGAACAGCGGCTGTGGGAAGTTTTTTTACATAATAGACGGACGCACCGTACATGATCGGAAGAATCAATCCTAACGTACACTCATACACATGGGCAAGCGGAAGGACGGAGAGCATCCGATCTTTCTCGTTGATGTCCGGTATTTTGGACGATGCACTGGCATTCCAGACAATATTCTTGTGTGTGAGCATGACGCCTTTGGAATGCCCCGTGGTTCCCGAAGTGTAAATGATGGATGCAATGTCATCTTCGGTAACTTCTCGCTGCATCAATCCTGCAAGGCTCAGGACAAGATTTTTGATTTTCCGAAGTTCCCTGCTTCCTTCTGCAATTAATTGACGCAATGTTGCCTTCGATGTTGCGGGATTGATGATGGAAAAATCGTTCATTAAAATGATGCTGTTGAATTCCGTAAAGTCGAGATCTTCAATTTTTTGAAAGTAACGTTCGGATATGAAAATGACTTTACTGCCGGAGTGCCGAAGAATATGGTGAATTTCGGAAGCATGAAAATCCGGGAGGATTGGAACTGCGACAGCACCCATCGTGGTGATCGCAAAATAAGCGATTCCCCATTGAGGGCTGTTTTCGCCAAGAATTGCGATACGGTCGCCATGTATTACACCTTGATTCTTCAGAAAAACTGAGAGATGATCTATTTGTCGTTTTAAATCGGAATAATCGATTGGCTCATCGTCTACAAAAGTAAGCGCAATGTTTGATAAATTTTTCCGGCAACTATTTTCTAGAACATGCTGTAAAGTGAACTGCTGGTGTTCGCTTTGCGTTCCATACTGAGAAACCATGCTTTATCTTTCTGAAAGATTCGATTAAAAGTAAGAAGAAAATAGACAATTACAAAGCTTAACTCTTTCAGTGTCTCACTTGCGGACAACTCAAAATATTCCTACCATGCTTCAACGAATGAAGTCTGCCATATCGTAGTTCTCTATTAATGTCTGGAAAAGCGAACAGAGTACGATTTCATTGTATAACCATTTAAAATAATCTGCTTGCATTTGTGAGATCTTCGAAGCGAAATATTTAATTCTTTCTCTTTTATTCGATAGGAGATAACATGATTCCACGTTCTTCTTTTTCTCTCTTCCTTATCATTCTCTGTGTCTCTTTTTCTTTGGGTCAATCTACGGATGGTGTACCGTATACGAAGTATGGCATTCACGACATAGATCGTATACGGCCGGTGGAATGCCGGCAACGACGTTCTGCGTTGATGGCGAAAATGGATCCGAATTCGATAGCAATTTTCAGAGCGCAAGAATATGCGAATCGATCTGGAGATATTGATTATCGCTTTCGACAAAACAGCAATTTCCTTTATTTCACAGGGTGCAATGAGTCGAACAGTACACTCATTCTTATTCCGGATGGTTTTGTATTGAACAACGGAACCCTCGTGAAAGAAATTCTTTTTCTTGCTTCTAAAACAAAGGATTGGACGGGAGAGAACCTTGGCACCGAGGGTGCCCGTGAAATTCTTGGGTTTGGATCTGAAGGGACTCAAAGCATTGCGTTCCCCAATGACCGGCTAAAAGAAATTCTCACATCGCTTCTTTTGAATACACATATTTTATATTACACACCCTCCCTCATAGAAACACTTATTGATCCGGTCTCAGATATACATTTTATTACTTGGCGAGAATCGATGAAGAATTTGCAGGAAAAATATCCCAATCTCAATGTGAAAGGAATAAGTACGATAATTGGAGAAATGCGTGTTGTCAAATCACCAGCAGAAATTGAACTTCTGCAGAAAGCTGCTGATGCTACCATCGCCGCACACATTGAAGCCATGAAAAGTTGTGAACCCGGAATGTTTGAGTACCAATTACAGGCGGTTGTCGAATACTGTTTTACACAGGCAGGTGCAGAATATACCGGTTTTCCATCTATCATCGGTTCTGGACCCAACACTCAATCGTTCCATTACGATGCAAATAGACGCAAGATGCAAAGCGGTGAACTTGTGGTCATGGATATCGGGGCTGAATATCATGGGTATTCAGCAGATATTACGCGCACTATCCCAGTCAATGGAAAGTTTGCTCCTGCCCAGAGAGAAATTTATGAACTTGTTCTTCAGGCACAACAGGCAGCGATTGACACAATTTTCCCTGGAACAACGATGATGGATGTTGAAAAAACGGCAGTAAAAGTTATTGCCGAAGGATTGAGTCGGTTGGGGATTGCCAGGGATTCTAGTGATGTAAAAAAATACTTCCCACATAGAATCAGCCATTTTATTGGACTAGATGTGCATGACGGCAGTCCGATGGGGAAGCTTATTCCAGGCATGGCTTTGACCGTGGAGCCTGGAATTTATATTCCGGAAGGCAGTGATTGTCCTCAAAAATATTGGAATATCGGAATACGAATTGAAGACGATGTCGTGGTAACAGATGAGGGAAGGAGCGTGCTTTCTGCTTTTGCACCGCAGTCTGTAGAAGATATTGAAATACTCATGAAGAAAAAAGGTATAGGAAATCAAAAGGTTGGAAAAGAATAATGTATATGATTGAATAGTGGTTGCATCTTTTGACAAGTGGTGAGTTGTTGTTACGATGATCGGATATCGATCTGGTATCATAGCAGCATAAATAGTGTCCTATAAAAAACGGGAACCTTATGCCTTACGTGAAACCAGAAGACTGCCTAAGCTTTTTTCTGAAGTATTGAGTATTCTCAAAGCGATCCATGAACCGGAACGTGTAATATCACTTATTGTCGATCGGATAGTGCGTATGTACGGCTGTCAGACTTGCGCAATCATCATCATCGATCCTTCAACGGAATATCTTCGAGTATTTTTCAATCATAATTTATCACATCTCTAGGTGAAAGAATTCCGACGTTCACTCGGTACCGGTGCTATTGCCCGAATGCTCTCAATGGGGCACCCCTTTTTGATCACGACGAAGTTCAATTGGACCATCCATTTCGTTTTGTAGTATGCTTGCAAATTATTGATGAGCACCGCACAATCGGTTATCTTCTTGTTGATGCGCGTGATGCCAAACATCTTTGCAATATAGGATATTCAAATACTTCAGAGCTTTGCCGATCTGACAAGCATTGCGCTCAATAAGTCGTATCTGTATAAAAAAACTTCGCCTCGATCCGGTTGACCCCAAAACTGATTTAGAAAAATATGCACATTTTCTAGAGCTGCTTAGCAAGTATATTACGTGCCGAAGCGAATCACGAAAAATTATCTCTCCTTATTTTGGATATTGACAATGATAAATAAATTGGCGGTTCCTGCGGTTATGAAACATCAAAGCGACTACTAAAATAAATTTCCAGTGCCGTTAAAACTCACTTACGGCCGATGGATGCAGCCAGCCGCTATGGATTTGATGAATTAATTATCCTGCGCGAGAACAATCCGCTTGATAAAGGAGTTACGCTTGCTGAAAAATTGAGGAAGGTGATTGAGGGGATGGAGTTTTTAAAGGAATAAATCCAAACAAGGGGTTAGTATCGGTGTGGCATCGTTTCCGGAGAATGCTGGGTCAGAAAAAGGTCTCTTGCTCGGCGCAAAAGAATCGCTCTATAACGCGTAGCATAGCGGTAGAAATAGAGTATCACATCTTTGCATGGAAAAAAATGAAATGAAAACGAACGCGGAATTCTTCGAATAAAATTTTAACCTGTACTCTCCGACATATGCTTTGACACGCATCGGTAACACGTAGAGAGAAGATATTTCCGTCTGTATTCGCGAAATCTGGATGCTTGTTCGCTGTTCCATGCCGCTTCAATGGTTGAATCTTTCACATTGCCGAAAGAATAATCCGGAGTATCTACACAGAAGTTTGCATTTCCATCGGGTTGAATGTCAATCAGTTTTTCAATATTTGTGCATTGCGGCGAACCTACCAGTGTGGTTGGATTCCCGAACCATATCCTGTAATTTTCTTCCGAAAAAACCATATAGGGATAATTGCGGATACCATTGAGGCTTGTGATGTAATTTTTATATTCTTTCTGGAATTCAATGAAATCGATACCTGAGTTTTCATGATGAAAACCAATCCAGGAGTATGCCGTGGTATTAAAATGCTCCTTCAACTCTTTCGCATAATTATTTCCCATTGCACTGGATATATAATTATAGGAAACGATCACAAGTGTGTTTATGGATAAAATTCTTGCAACATCCGGCATTTTGCCAAGTCCGCTTACAGAATAAGGACTGATGGTAAAACAAATTGCCCTGCTTATATTTCTACCACCGTTCTTTTCGACTTCAATCAGACGGTCAACTCCTTCTCTTATCTTTCGAAAACACCCTTTCATTCCGCGCACTTTATCGTGAATTTCTTCAGGCCCGTCAATTGAAATAGTAATATGAATGTTTCCGATTCTGACAAGGTCGGCCGCATATTTCTTTAACAGTGTTCCGTTGGTGTCGATCGAGATAAAAATTCCTTTACTGTTGATATATTCAAGAAGCTCGATAATTTCCGGGAAAAGAAATGGTTCGCCGCCTCTGAGAATAACCGAAGAGATTGTATGGGTAGCGAGTTCGTCTGTCAACCTTTTCCAATCCGCTAGTTTCAGTGAGTGTCGCTGATTTACTTTTGTACTATGGATGTATCCCTCTTCGCTCCACTGCCCGCACATTCTGCATCTCAAATTGCAGTTGTTTGTTATTGTAAATGAAACCGTGGCTGGAAAATCTATCATAACTAATGAAGAAACAGCACACTGCACATTATTGGAAATCTCTAGAAAAAATGCAATGTGCTGTTTCTAAGGTTCGATGGTGTATTACACGTGTCCTCTTCGTGCTTCAAGTTCGGTGCGGATTTCTTCGCATCGTTGTTTTGTAAGATCGAGTTTTGAAATAATAAAAATTACTGCAAACAGCCCGATAATAGGAATACTTGCAAGCATTGCCCGGATCCAGAATATTGTATTCAGTGATTGAGCACCAAGGACGGAATTGAATCCGGCCCAACCAAGAATCAGACCGGAGACGAATCCACCCATAGAATTTCCAAGTTTTAGAACATACGATCCGCACGCTGTAAAGGAACCTTCTCTGCGTATGCCCATCGCTAATTCGTCGTAGTCAATGACATCTGCCCCGATGGAGCCATGCAGCATCCAGAGGCCTGATGCAGCAAGCCCCATAGTTCCTGCGGCGAGTGTTTGCAGCCAAGGAATCAAAGGTGTGTAGAGGAACCATGAGCCGCCATATCCTATAATGCCAATGGAAGCTGCTACGATAACGGCGGTTTTCTTTTGTGTTGCACGCGCCACTTGTCCTAGAAGCGGTGCACCAAAGAATCCGCCAATCATGAAAGCAACCCCCATCCAAAAGTTCCAGTCATCTCCATGGATAGTGTTGCCGCCACATACATAATAAACAGTGGCATAGTATCCGAGAGAACCTACCATGCTTGTACTTAAAGTGAACATAGCACCATAACCCATGATGACCCTGAATGGTTTACACTTCAAGGTTTCATACAATGATGCTTTCAGGGAAATGCGTTCCTTCGTTTTTACGACAACTTTTTCGTAATACCGTTCTTTGACCCTGAAAAAAATAGTAATGGAAAAGATCGCCATCAGTGTGCCGAGGATACAAGTGTAGACCTGAATACCTGCCAAAGTATTTTTGCCTACAACTGTCCCCGGTAGAAGAAACCATGAAAGGTTGGTGAATCGCAGCGCATAAAAATTTGCCACCTCAAAAATTTTCTGCATCGATCCCTTATAGGTCATCACGGATGTTCGTTCCTCATAGTCGGGAGTCATCTCCGCTCCGAGACTATTGTACGGTACCGTATACATAGCCATGATAGGGATATATACCAATGATGATCCCATCATATACCAGAAGATGGCAGACAGGCCAAGAAATGAATGGTGAGCCCAGGAAGGGGAGACTAGGAAAAGTGCCGGGAGACCAAGACCTGCGAGTACTCCTGCAACAAGAATGAACGGACGCCTACGTCCAAACTTTGAACGAAAATTGTCTGATATCCAGCCTGTAATGGGATCAGAAATCGCATCATAAATTCTGATAAGTGTTAGTGCTAAGCCGACAAGCCACGGATCTACTCCTAAGTAGATATTGAATACCGCAAAAGCAACTCCGGGATAGAGCCAGAATCCCCACATATCGAGGGCGGTTCCAAGTCCGTATGATATTTTCGTGCCGACTGGAATACGATCTCGTATTCGGCTTATAACGGTTTTAGAGTTTGCTTCTTGTTCCATTTCCGCTCCTTCTCATAGGTTCAAGATTAAGTAATTATATATGGTCTTACTTCAATAAAAGGAACATTTTGCAAAAAATCTGCTTTTATTGTTGGAATGTTTTTCCCTCTCTTCTCAAATATCGTCTCATGGTCTGCCGGACAATACTTGTTCTTCAATATCTAACTTTGTCTTTCTTTTCCTTCCATTCTTTGAATACTGTGAGCGCTTCATTTTGAGGCAACAGGACCATCGGTATTTTTCGTTCACCAATCTGTTTGGAAAATTCTGAATAAATATATGCATCATCAAATCCGGCATCGGTTGCATCCTGCATGATTGAGGCGATATATATTTTTGCCAAGCGTGCCCAATACACAGCACCCAGACACATAGGACATGGTTCGCAGGAAGAATATATCTCGCATCCCTCAAGTCGAAAGGTGCCGAGTATCTTGCACGCTTCGCGAATGGCGATGATCTCAGCGTGTGCTGTAGGATCATTCAAGGATGTAACAAGATTTGTTCCGCTTGCAATGATGGTGTTATCCTTTACTATGAGAGCAGCAAACGGCCCGCCTTTTCCCGCTTGGATATTCTCCAGGGCAAGTTTTATCGCTTTCCGTATAAAAAGTTGTTGATTTGTCATACTCGTCAGAGCTTTCCGATGTCTTCATTCCAGAGAGTTGGATTCTTTCTTATGAATTCCTCCATCAGGCCAATACATTCTTCCCAGTCCCAATCATCCACAGTGACCCAATGATCTTTCAGAAACTCTATATCTCCCTTGAAATTTCTCGATTCTCCCACAACAACTTTCTCGATGCCCAATTGGACAATCGCACCGGAACAAAGATAACAGGGCATAAGAGTACTAAAGAGAATTGTGTCTGTGTATACACCGATACGTCCTGCATTGCGAAGGCACTCAATCTCGGCGTGTGCAAGCGGATCATTGTTCTGAACGCGGTGGTTGTGTCCTCGTCCAATGATTTTACCGTCTCTCATAAGCACCGAACCTATGGGAATTCCGCCTTCCTGTAAACCGAGCTTGGCTTCTTCGATTGCGGCTCTCATAAATTCTTCCATGATATTCTCCAGAAGTATTCCAATATTCAGTCTTATTCTATGGATTATCGGAATAAGATTCAACAAAGAAATGAGAATGGAATGGATTACAGCTTGAATTTTCGATTCTATTGTTCTATCCTATATAGGTATGAAAATTGAATTATCGAGAAATCTATGACAAGAACACAGACCTTCATAATATTCTTTTCCATCGTTATCGTTGTCTATGGATTGATTAATACATATATCTATTCCCGCGGCTTGCAAACCATTTCCTTTGGTTCTTCTTTGCGGATATGGTTCACGGTGATCTTCTGGTTTCTTTCACTATCATACATTGCCGCACGATTACTTGAGCGTATTGCCCTTTCGTGGTTAACAGATGGATTGGTCTGGATCGGTTCTTTTTGGATGGGAGCGATGGCATATTTTCTTATTATTCTTTTAGCAATTGATCTTTTAAGACTCGTGAACTACATCGTCCCGTTCTTTCCAGATTTCTTGACACGAAATCTCCGATACACGAAACAAATTGTAGCTCTCATTGTTATTGGAATTGTTTTCCTGACGGTCATTGGTGCACGTGTGAATGCAATGTTTCCGCGAATTCAAACTCTGGAATTAGCAATTCATAAGAATTCTCCGTTAAAGGAATTGAATGTTGCGCTGGTGACTGATGTTCATCTTGGAACTATCATCTGCAACAGTCATTTTACGCGTATTGTGGGAAAAATTAATTCACTGCATCCGGATATTGTTTTATTCGCGGGCGATTTAGTGGATGAGGATATAGAACCTGTGATTCGTCAAAATCTTGGAGAGACAATCAGACAAATCAAGTCGAAGTACGGTATCTATGGAATCACAGGAAATCATGAATATATCGGCGGAGTGGAACCCGCTTGCAAATATCTTGTCGAGCATGGAGTTACGATGCTGAGAGACAGTGCTGTAAAAGTCGCGGATGCATTTACATTGGTTGGAAGAGAAGATTTTAGTATCCGGCAATTCAATGGCAAGCAACGCAAGACGATTGTTGATTTGATGAAAGATGTGGATACGTCTTTTCCTGTGATTCTCATGGATCATCAACCGCTGCGTTTGGATGATGTTGTCGATCATGGAATCGATCTTCAGCTCTCGGGCCATACTCATCACGGACAGCTTTGGCCGTTCAATTATATCTCGCAAGCAGTGTATGAACTGAGCTGGGGATATAAGAAGAAAGGCCGCACGCATTTTTATGTTTCGTGCGGTGTGGGAACTTGGGGCCCACCGATGCGAACCGGCAATCGTCCGGAAGTAGTAAATGTGAAATTGAAGTTTGAAAATTAAGGAATGAAACCCTTGAGCCGTCAGTGATTGGAACGACGAAAAAAGATTTTATGAAAACGATAGTACGTCCCTATATTAGCATATCATTGGTGTGCGGTATTTTTTTTCTTATTGGCCTATTATCAATAAATCAAATGTCCGTTTATACGCCGGACAGTGCACGCTATCTTATCTGGGCAAATTCATTAGCGAAGGCGGAAGGCTTTAAGGATGTGACGACTCCTGAACCAACACGATATGTAGTTCACGCACCTCTCTATCCGATCCTGTTGGCTCCAAGTGCTTTCTTTTTCCCCAATAGTATCGTCGCAGCAAAGGTGACAACGCTTCTCATCGGTTGCCTTGCAATATTTTTCTTCTACTGGTGGCTAAAACAAAAAGTTGGAAAAGCCTATGCTCTCGGCGGATCCATCTTTCTTGCTCTCAATCCGTTGATGGTGCTTTTCTCAACGCAAATTCTATCTGATATTCCTTTCGCTGTATGCTTGATTCTTTTTTTCTTTATGGCGGAAAAGATGTTCGTCGAACAGGTCAAATGGAAAACGGAGGCCATACTTATAGCTATACTTGTTGCCGCTGCATATCTTCGTGATGTCGGACTTACGCTTCTGCTTACTGCGACGGTCTGCCTAGCCTGGAAGAAACAGCACTGGCGTGCCGTTCGTGTCTTTTTCGTATCGTTGGTATTCTATCTCTTATGGTACATTCGAAATGAAGTTATTGTTGCAGGTATTGAGAATCCCTCACTGCGCAATACACAAACTCTTTTCATGCATCTTTACACTTCAAGTCAATCGAATCTCTTTGAAGAACTTGGACAGCGGTTATGGTGTAATCTCAATGTATATAAAAATTTTGCTGGGGAATTGCTGTTGATGCCGGATTTTTCATCACAGTCCTATATGGTTATCTCAACAGCTAATCCGCTCGTCGCTTTTTTGTTAACAATCCTTCCCGTGGGAAAATACATTCTGATAGCGGCTACGATTGGATTCTCGGCGATCGGCATATGGCGATTAAAAGGTTCTGCCTTGCTTTCATCTATGGTTATCTTTCTCGTTTTGTATTTCATGCCAATACTCTTGTATCCCATCAATGATATTCGATTTCTCTTTCCTCTCGCCGTGATACTAATGTATCTTTCCGTTGTTGGTGTCAACGGATTCATCGATCGATGGCGTGCGGGTGAAAAATATAGAGTTATCCGGAACGCGACGATCGTTTCCCTGTTGTTGCTTGTGCTGCCGAATATCATCTGGTTACAGAGTTATGTATGGAATAACTGGCAGTACGCACGGTCACCGGAAACTTTTTATGAAAAACTCAGAGAGG